>OLQH01000027.1_pt1 | contig 165773 bp, 138 predicted proteins | sample 1672671 | NCBI WGS metagenome assembly OLQH01 (sample SAMEA3136712, study PRJEB25190) | human gut metagenome | reverse complement strand
CGACATTTGCCGGAATTGGCGTTTCTTATATTAGGGACTTATTTTACAGCCCCTTTTAGATGGCTGATAATAGTTATTGATTACTCTTCGATCTTTATATCATCAAAGCAGTCAAATGTAGCAAAGTAATCCTTTGGTGTTTCTGCTCTTCTTATAAGCTGTACGGATTTATCCTCTTTGAGCAGAAGCTCAGCTGAACGGAGCCTTCCATTATAGTTATAGCCCATAGAAAATCCATGTGCGCCTGTATCATGTATCACAAGGTAATCCCCCATATCGATCTTTGGAAGATTTCTATCTATGGCGAATTTGTCACAGTTTTCACAAAGTGAACCTACAACATCATACACATGGTCGCATGGGGCATCTTCTTTTCCAAGTACGGTAATATGATGATATGAGCCATAGATTGCCGGGCGCATGAGATTGGCAGCACATGCGTCAACACCTATGTATTCTTTGTAGATATGTTTTTCGTGAATGGCTTTTGTGACAACACAGCCATATGGTGCCAGCATGAAACGTCCCATCTCGGTATATATGGAAACATCTCCCATGCCTGCAGGAACTAAAACCTCATCATATACTTTGTGTACACCTTCGCCGATAACTTTTATGTCATTTGGAGTCTGGTCTGGTTTGTATGCAACACCGACACCTCCTGAGAGGTTGACGAATCTGATGTCACATCCTGTCTCGTTTTTAAGTTCGACAACAAGCTCGAAAAGCTGCTTCGCAAGCTGTGGATAATACTCATTTGTAACTGTGTTGCTTGCAAGAAATGCGTGGATCCCAAAATATTTTGCACCCTTTGATTTTAAGATTTTAAATGCTTCAAACAGCTGATCCTTTGTCATTCCGTATTTTGAATCTCCAGGGTTATCCATGATGCCATTTGAAAGCTTGAACACTCCGCCCGGATTAAAACGGCAGCTTATTGTTTCAGGAATATATCCTATTGTCTTTTCAAGAAAATCAATGTGTGTAAAATCATCAAGATTTATTATCGCACCAAGCTTGTCTGCATATGCAAACTCTTCAGCAGGTGTATCATTTGATGAAAACATGATATGTTCTCCATCAAATCCGCACGATTTTGCAAGCATAAGTTCTGTATATGATGAGCAGTCACATCCCATGTCATATTCTTTTAATATCTTAAGCAGATATGGGTTTGGTGTAGCTTTTACTGCAAAATATTCCCTGAATCCCGGATTCCATGAAAATGCATCTTTGACAGCCTGGGCATTTTTTCTAATGCCGGCTTCGTCATACAGATGAAATGGAGTAGGGTATGTTTTTACGATTTCTTCGATCTGTTCCTTTGTAACAAATGGTGTCTTTTTCATGTATGTTCTCCTATCTATAATAAAATCTAAAAATAGGTTACAACATATTTACTATATTTTCAATGATTTTTATGTTATAATAGCTATTACCTAAGGTAAAAAGAAAGGAATACATATGAATATAAAGGTTTTATCATATATAGATACAGAATCACTGAACAATACGGCAAATGTCTCAGGGACAGATAATCCAAACGAGAGTACGACTGCTGCATCATCTGAAGCCAGCTTTAGCGAGGTTTTTGATACTGCAAAAAAGGCAACAGCAGCTGTCATGATAGATAAACTTGTCAAAGAAAGCGAAAATGGTTCGGTTGACTGTGCTGTTGTCCAGCGCTTTTTTGATCAGTATGGGATAAATATCCAGGTAGCAACCAATGAAACAGTAGTCGACGCCATACAGCCTGTATCATCCGGTTCAACGGATACAACAGTTTCTTCTGAATCCTATGATACATCTGATGCGGCAGCCACTGGTACGTCCACAAGTAATACCACATCTGCTTCGCAAAGTGGGGAGGGACTTGAATGTTCTGCAGAACTGGATGCAATTTTTGATGAAGCAGCCGAAAAATATGGTGTGGATGCAAAATTCTTAAAATCGATCGCAAAATGTGAATCTGATTTTGATCCAGCCTGTGTCAGCCATTCGGGAGCAACCGGAATAATGCAGCTTATGCCGGCTACAGCAGCAGAGCTGGGGGTTTCTGATTCATACGACCCATATCAGAATATAATGGGAGGTGCCCAATACATATCTGAACTGCTCGACAAGTATAATGGTGATACTTCACTGGCACTTGCTGCATATAATGCCGGTTCGGGAAATGTCGCAAAATATGGCGGGATACCACCATTTACTGAAACCCAGAATTATGTAAATAAGGTTTTGGGATATTATAATAGTTAGTCTGCAATTTTATATTTTCCAGTTGACAAAACAACAGATTGTATTGTAAACTGATTTAGTTGAAACGACATCGTTTCAGGCTGATGTGGCTCAGAGGTAGAGCACTTCCTTGGTAAGGAAGGGGTCACGGGTTCGATTCCCGTCATCAGCTTTGGGATATTTATTTTCATTAAAAAGACAGACGCTTTCTCCGGTACCGAAGCATTATGCTGGCGGTCAGAGAGGGCATCTGCCTTTTTATTTTATCTTATTTTTGTTAGAACATAACCGAATTTGATCCACTTATTCATATCATCAACATCGTTGCTGTCGACATAGAATGTTTCGCCATAGTTATTTATAGGCTCAAGTGAACAGGGGGATGTCTGATGGAACTTTCTTATGTATGCACAATGTGTCTGCGTGTTTAAAAAAATACCTGTATCACCATCCCGTATTGGATTGCGGCTGATCAAAATAATATCATCCTTATGGTATACCGGATGAAGATGATTACTTGTTATTTTAATGCCAAAATGAAGCTTACTGCCAAAGATCTTCCGGTAATGTGATATATTGATATCTTCGCAATTGCATGAGTCAAGATACATGCCGTCTTTCATATTGCCGGTAGGGATAAGAACAGGAATATAATCATCAGGGTTTTTACCGGACCGTTTTATCGAATTGGCAAACGATAGTTCTGCATCGGTAAGTGCTTCAATGTAATTTAACTGTCTTTTAGAAAGGTATTTCAGCTTTTTGCCTACATCAATGTATGAGTCCCTGTAGCCAGCCAGCTCGCATGTATACTTTCCGGTTATCTTGTAGATAAGGTATGCGGTATAGACATCCAGCTTGGTAGTTTCGCAATTTATTATCCGTTTGTAAGATGATAATGACATTTCCAGTTTCTCTGCGAACTGAGCCTGTGTTAGTCCAAGACGGCTTCGTTCAATTTCAAGATTGGTGGAAATGTTATCTGCCATTTCCGTATGGTTCATTTTTGACCTACACTCCTTAAAAAAAATAGTTAAAAAGGTAAAATTATAGGCATGAAATGAAATTCGTGCTTATATATAATGATAATTGTCAAAACACAAATTAAATATATAGGAAACGTCAATTACTGTCAAATGGAAATGTTTATTTTCTAAGAATGAAAGGAGAGAAGAGTTAAAAGGAGAATAATATAAAGAAAGTAAATGTTGAAGTTTAAATAAAAAAAGTGCGCATTAAGAGTGCTGCACTTTTTTTATTTGAAATTTTTAAAAAGTCCTTGCTCCGGCATTGATTCATACAGCCGCAATTGGTAAAATAACATAAGAGCAGATAATAAAACTTTCATTATCTGCATTGACAAAAAGCTGGGAAACAGATAAAAGGTTTCCACAGATAAGGGGGAAGATTTATGTCACTTACTTTTAGGCAATGGCGTGAAATGGCTATCATGGAATATGAGGTTGTAAGTAAAAACTACAACAGGAAAGTATATGAGAGCGCTGTCATAGATAAAGATACACATAATGTCGAACTTGTGCAGCTTACATTGCGTGAGGTATTGGATAAATGTGAAGGAACAAATTATGAATATAATATCAAGCGTGCTATAATGAAATGCGTATATACAAATGACAGGCTTGAAAAGGAAGTCAAAGAAGTTATGGACGAATTTTACGAAGTCTGATAAGGGAGATTTTAAGAGTGGATAAGGTACAATTACATTATTTAGAACAGCTTTCAGAGATGTATCCGACAATAGGAAATGCATCAACGGAGATAATAAATTTACAGGCAATTTTAAATCTGCCAAAAGGAACGGAACATTTTTTGTCGGATGTGCATGGTGAATATGATGCATTTTCGCATGTCCTTAAGAACGGATCAGGTGCGGTACGCAAAAAAATAGATGACGTATTTGGAGAAACTTTAAGCAGTGAAGATAAGTCAGGACTTGCAACACTTATATATTATCCGCGCGAAAAGATGGAGCTTATAAGAAAAAAAGAAAAAGATATAGATTTATGGTATAAGACTACACTGTACAGGCTTATAGAAGTATGTAAGACTGTATCATCAAAATACACAAGATCAAAAGTAAGAAAGGCACTGCCGAAGGATTATGCATATGTGATAGAGGAGCTTATCACAGAAAAGCCTGAGGTGCTGAATAAAGAGGCATATTATGACTCGATCATAAATACAATAGTTGAACTTGGAACAGCGGAGGACTTTATTGATGCGCTGTCTGAACTCATACAGCAGCTTGTAATCGATCATCTGCATGTGCTTGGAGATATTTATGACAGGGGCGCCGGACCGCATCTTATAATGGATAAGCTGTGCAGCTACCATTCTCTGGATATCCAGTGGGGAAACCATGATATCATATGGATGGGGGCGGCGGCAGGAAACCTTGCCTGCATTGCAACTGTAATACGAAACAGCATACGATATGGAAATTTCGATGTGCTTGAGGAAGGTTATGGAATAAATATGCTGCCGCTTGCAACATTTGCGATGAAAGCTTATGCAGATGATCCATGCGACAGGTTTGTATTCAAGGTAGCACCTGTTGGAACTGATAATATTGAAAATGACCTTACAAAAAAAATGCACAAGGCGATCGCCATGATCAGATTTAAGCTTGAGGGACAGCTCATAAAAAAATGGCCTGAATATGGTATGAGCGACAGGCTTTTACTTGAGCATATAGATTATGCCAAAGGAACTATTGAGATAGAGGGAAAGATCTATAAAATGCTTGATACATATTTCCCTACGATAGATCCGGATGATCCATACAGGCTTACAGATGAAGAAGAGGAAGTTATGAACCGTCTCCGCTCATCTTTTATACATTGTGACAAATTAAAGACGCATGTTAAACTTCTGCTTAAAAAAGGAAGTATGTACAAAGTCTACAATGGAAATCTTCTTTTCCACGGGTGCATTCCGTTTGATGATAATGGAGAATTCGCAAAAGTAAACGTATATGGAAGATTATACAGTGGAAAGGCATTATTTGATGTGCTTGAGACATATGTTAGAAAGGCATTTTTCTCAGATGATCCGTTGGAAAAAGAAAAAGGAGCCGACATTATGTGGTATATATGGACGGCACCATACTCCCCGCTGTATGGCAGAAAAAAAATGTCCACATTTGAGAGATATTTTGTAGATGATGAAACATTAAAAACAGAAACTAAGAATTCCTATTATGAATACATAAAAAAACCGGAATATGCAGATAAAGTATTAAAAGAATTCGGCTTACATGGATCGAGGGTACATATAATAAACGGACATGTTCCTGTCCACAGAATGAAAGGGGAGAGTCCTGTAAAGAGTAACGGAAAGGTTATTATGATCGATGGTGGTTTTTCTAAAGCGTACCGCAGAAGAACCGGAATAGCCGGATATACACTGATATATAATTCTTATGGACTTACACTTACAGCACATGAACCGTTTGAATCACCTGAAACAGCTGTAAGAGATGAAAGAGATATAGTTTCAAGGCGGGAAGCAGTTGAAAATATGGATAAAAGAATCCTCGTCGGAGATACGGATGTCGGTGAAAAGATGCGTGAGAAAATAAGTGATCTGAAGGAACTTATCGGGGCATATCGTTCCGGAGAGATAGTTGAGAGGGATAAGTAATGAAAAAATCCGAACTTACGGAAATATTAAATGATGTAAAAACAGGTAAGCTTTCAGTTGATGGCGCTGTCGATAAAATTAAACTTGAACCATTTCAGGATATAGGCTATGCAAAAGTTGATACGCAAAGGGAGCTGCGGCAGGGAATTGCAGAGGTTATATATGGAATGGGCAAAACTGCAGAACAGATAAGTGGAATAGTAAATGAAATGAACCGGCAGGGACAGGACAGGATCCTTATTACCAAAATGTCAAAAGAAAAAGCCCGTAAGGTATCAAAAAGTATAAAGTTTGATTACTATGAAGAAGCACAGATAGGCATAGTCGGAGGAATCCCAGAGCCGTCAGGAAACGGACAGATAGTGATAGCAACTGGTGGGACAAGTGATTACAATATTGCTGAGGAGGCTGCGCTTACGGCAGAAGCTTACGGCAATAAAGTACTTAGATTGTACGATGTAGGAGTTGCAGGTGTTCACAGATTGATCGCAAATTCGCAGTATCTTATAAATGCAAATGTTGTGATAGCGATCGCAGGAATGGAGGGGGCATTAGCATCTGTAGTTGGAGGAATGGTTGATTGCCCGGTAATAGCAGTGCCTACAAGTGTTGGATATGGAGCATCGTTTGGAGGAGTAGCGGCACTTTTATCAATGCTGAACTCCTGCGCAAGTGGTGTAAGTGTGGTAAATATTGACAATGGATTTGGGGCAGGATATCTTGCAAGCATGATAAATCAAAGGACACAGGTATAAAATGTATAGAGTTGATGGTTTCGATTTTGAGTCGGAAGAGATGGCAGAAATTGCCAGAAAAGAAAAAAATGGTATTAAATATATAAAAGAAAAAACAAAAATGGATGATCCATTTGAGGTCGCAAAACTGTATACCCAGCTTAGCAGACCGGGAATGTTTAAGACGGCGGTCGGATTTGCTTTCCTGATAGAGCTTCAGGAGTATCTTTATGCAAACCCATATATAGAAAACACGGACATCCGTTGTATACGGATACCTGATGAGGAAAAACTAAGGCAGAGGCATGAAATGAAATACAAAAAGAAATTTCATATTGCGCTATTTTTTGCTATTATTTTTGCAGTTGTTATAGTTGCGCTTTTTACGATCACATATGTGAGCGGACACAGTCCTTATATAACAGATTATGAGGATGAGATAGTAAACAAATATGAGGCGTGGGAAAAGCAGCTTGACGAGAGAGAACAGGCATTAGATCAGAAAGAGGCGGATACACAGTGGAAAGAATAAAAATACTTGTCGTTGATGATGAAAGCAGAATGAGAAAACTTGTAAAAGATTTCCTTGTAAGAGAAAATTATGAGGTGATAGAGGCTGAAGATGGAGAGGAAGCGCTTGATAAATTCTATGAGGATAAGGATATAGCGCTCATAGTACTCGATGTCATGATGCCGAAATTAAATGGCTGGGAGGTCTGCAGGGAAGTAAGGCAGACTTCGAAAGTACCTGTTATTATGCTCACAGCAAAAGGTGATGAGAGTGACGAATTAAACGGATTTGAACTTGGCGCAGACGAATACATTTCAAAGCCTTTTTCACCGAAAATCCTTGTCGCAAGGGTTACTGCACTGCTTCGCAGAACTAATAAAATAGGGCAGGAAGCCGATGTGCGTGAGGTCGGAGGCATAAAAATGGACAAAACAGCGCATACAGTAACGATCGAAGGAAAAAATATAGATTTAAGCTTTAAGGAATTTGAACTTCTTGAGTATTTTATAGATAATCAGGGAGTTGCTCTTTCCAGAGAAAGAATACTAAATTCTGTCTGGAGTTATGACTATTTTGGAGATGCAAGGACAATAGACACACATGTCAAAAAACTACGCAGTAAAATGATGGACAAGGGAAATTATATAAAGACCGTATGGGGCCTTGGATATAAGTTTGAGGTCGAATGATCATGAAAAAGAAAACATCTTTGTCGTTTCAGCTCGTATTCACAATGCTCATACTTGTAATTGGCGTGGTCGGGATTTTCTGGATCATGAATAACACGCTGCTTGAAAAATATTATGTGTACAGCAAAGAAAAAGAAATGCTTTCAGTGTACGATATGGTAAATCGTGCAGCTGTTGACGATGATCTTTCGGATTCACAATTTAATCTTTCCTTAAAGAAAAAATGTGCGAGAGGAAATATAGACGTTGTTGTATTTAACAAGTATGGCAAGGTAGTAATAGAAGGACCTGCTGACAGTCAGGAGATAATGGGGCTGCTGTTTGAAGCGGGGCTTTATAAGTATTCGGCAGAATATAACAGTAAAAAGATCATAAGGCAGCGGGATTCAAACCTTGGAACTGACTATATTATAATAAATACATTACTGGCTGATGGTAATTATATATATATGAAAACTCCGATAGAAAGTATCAGGGAAAGCGTAAACGTTTCAAACCAGTTCTTTTTGATCGGAGGATTTGTTGCAGTTATAATAGGTATTATCGTGATCGTATTTCTTGCACGTAATTTATCAAGACCGATACGCAGTCTGTCAAATCTGTCAATGAGGATGGCTGCACTTGATTTTGAAGCAGAATATATCCATACAAAACATGGAGCAAGGGAGATCGATGAACTCGGTGAACACATGAATGAATTGTCCGGTGCACTTGAGCATACTATTTCAGAGCTTAAAATAGCAAATAATGAATTAAAACGTGATATAAAGAAAAAAGAAGAAATAGATGAAATGCGGAAAGAATTTCTCTCAAATGTATCACATGAGCTTAAGACACCGCTCGCACTTATATCAGGATATGCGGAGGGACTTAAGGATGCAGTCAATGATGATGAGGAGAGCCGAAATTTTTACTGTGAAGTAATAATGGATGAGACGGACAAGATGAACCGCATGGTAATGAAGCTGCTTTCATTAAACAAACTTGAGTTTGGCAAGGATACAGTTGATATTGAGCGGTTTGACATAACAGAGGTTATAGCAGGAGTTATAAATTCGTCATCACTTATGGCAGCACAAAACGATATAAATATCGTGTTTGATGATAGCAGACATGAATATGTCTGGGGGGATGTGTTCAAGATAGAGGAAGTGCTGACAAATTATATAAGCAATGCGATAAATCACTGCGAAGGCAGAAAAGAGATTGTGGTATCATACAAAAAGGTGGATAATAAATTACGAGTAAGCGTGTTTAATACCGGAAAGCAGATACCAGAGGATTCCCTTGACAAAGTATGGATCAAGTTTTACAAAGTAGATAAGGCCAGGACCAGAGAATATGGTGGAAGTGGGATAGGATTATCTATAGTAAAAGCCATAATGGAGCTTCACAACCAAAAATGTGGAGTGATAAACAGGGATGATGGAGTAGAATTCTGGTTTGAACTGGAATTATGTATTGTAAACAGTTAAAAAATGTGGTACTATGAATATAAAATATAGGAGAAAAGTCACAGTGAAAATGAAAAGAAAAAAATTATGTACTATGCTCATGGGACTCGTTTTTTCATTCAGTCTTACAGGATGTGGAACTTCACTGTATGAGATGACGGCAGATGAACAGGATGTCGTGGTTCATTATGCCGCATATGCCGTTTCAAAATATAACGTATATCAAAAAGATGGAATGACATCGGCACAGCCTGGGGACGAGGATGAAAAACAGACTAAAGAACAGGAAACAGAACAGCCGGATAATTCCGGCACTACAGATGAACAAACAGACAAGACAGAAAAAGTTTCATTAGCCGATGCGCTTGGACAAAGCAGCCTGTCTGTGGTGTACAATGGTCTTGATACAGCAGATAACTTTCAGGAAGGAAGAGTTTATTCGCTGGAGGCAGGAGCTGGAAATCAGTATGCTATTTTAAAATTTACGATATCAAATCCGACAGATAGCGCTGTTTCAGTAGATGCGTTTAATAATGGACATACTTATAAGGCGGTATTTGGCGGCAGTGAGTCATATGAAGCGGAGAACACATTCCTTACCTATTCACTGTCCACATATCAGGGGACAATAGAGGCAGGAGCTTCTGTAGATGTAGTATTGCTGTTTGAGGTGCCACAGTCACTGCAGCCACAGAGTGACAGCGTATCTTTGATGGTACATATGAACGATAAAGATTATTCAGTAGAATTATAAATACGAATCATAAATGAAGGGTGGAGGAATTTTTATGGATACAAATATTCTTTTAGAGTCAGGAACCAATGAATTAGAGGTATTAGAGTTTACATTAGGAGATAATCATTACGGAATAAATGTTGCAAAGATCAGAGAGATTTTGCAGTACACACCGGTTACACCGGTTCCAAATTCACATCCAAGTGTGGAAGGTATATTTATGCCGCGTGATACAATGATAACAGTTATTAATCTTAAAAAATGTCTTGGATTACCGGAGACAGATGAAAAGGGATTATTTATCATAACCAATTTCAACAAATTAAATGTAGCATTCCATGTAGACGAAGTTATAGGAATACACAGAGTATCATGGGAGAATATAATAAAACCGGATTCTACTATCCAGGGCAGAGACGGAAGTACTGCAACGGGTGTTATAAAGATGAATGATAAGCTTGTTGTCATACTTGATTTTGAATCGATCGTGTCATCAATAAGTCCGGAAACAGGTTTGAGGGTAAATGACATAGACAATATGGAAAGCAGGGATAGAAGCGATTCGACAATACTTATCGCAGAGGATTCTGCGCTTCTTAGCAAGCTTATAACAGACTGTCTGAAAAAAGCAGGATATGTAAAGCTTATAGTCACAGAAAACGGACAGGAGGCATGGGATAAGATCTGTGAGCTTAAGGCAGCAGGAGATATTACCGAAAAATTAAATTGTATCATCACAGATATTGAAATGCCGCTTATGGATGGACACAGACTTACAAAGCTTGTAAAGAGCGATGCAGCATTAAAAGAAATCCCTGTTATAATTTTCTCATCACTTGTCAATGAAGAAATGCGCATAAAAGGAGAACAGCTTGGAGCTGATGCACAGCTTACAAAGCCGGAGATCGGACAACTTGTAGATGCAATAGACAAGCTTATTGGAACGAATAAATAAAGAGAAAATATTTTAAGGGATGTGGTGGAAAGCTACATCCCTTAAAGTAGTTTAAATGGAGATTATTTATGGACGACAAAAATATGAAATCAACAGAAAATTATCTTGATAATCTTCTTAATTCGATGAACGGAAGACAATCGGTATCTGATGATGAAGCAGATACACCATCAAAGACAGATACAAGTTCCCAGGATGATTTTCTGCGAAAGTTTGAAAAGGAACTGGAAAGCGATGCCTATGATGAATACATATCAGATTTTGAAAGAGATCTCGAAAATGACGCTTTTTCAGAAAAACAGACAGGAATAAAAGATGTACAGACACCTGCACCATCGGAATCTGATGCTACGCTTGAGGAAGTTCTTTCTGAAAATGAAAAAAATGATTCATTTAAAATACCCGACGAGGTGCCACTGCAGGATGATAGGGCAGAAAATAATGCGGCAATAAATGAATTAGACAGTGCGATGGAATCATTTGATGATCAGCTGGGTGATGAGGAGGATGATTTTATCCTGGATGAGATACCCGGCGATGAGATACCTCATGTGGAATCTGAGTCAGATGATAACAATACACCGGAATCTGTTCAGCAGGCAAAAGAGCCTGCGTCATCACAAGAGCAGGAAAAGACTCCTGCTGATGCAGATGAAACTCCGCTTTCAGATATAGGAGAACCTGATCTGGCAGGAAATGCAGGAGAAGATCTTATAGACCTGTTAAATAATGGAGGACTTGCAGATTTAGGGGATATGTTATCAGAAGACGGAAAAGTATCAGAGGATGAGGGAGACAGCGAGTTTGAAAAATTCGCTGAAAATGAAATGGAAGCAAAAAATCAGGATAGTGGAAATATTAATAATACGGATGAACAGCCGGTTAAAGAAAAGAAAAAGGGATTCTTTGCCAGAATACTTGAGGCTCTTTTCAAAGAAAGAGGCGGAACAGAAGAACCTCAAAAAGATAATGCAGATGATGCAAAAAATCAGGCCGAGGTTTTATCAGAAGAAAACCAGCAGATATTAAAAGAGCTTGAGAGCCAGGAAGCATCTGAAAAGAAAGAAAAAAAGAAAAAGAAACCTAAAAAAGAAAAGAAGCAAAAGCCGGCAAAAGAACCGAAACCTAAAAAGGTTAAAAAGTCAAAAGAGAAAAAACCAAAAGAAGTGGATAACAGTCCAAAACTTCCAAAAGGACCTGTTATTCTTATCTGTGTTTTCGTGGCATCGTTATTTGCATTTGTAATGATATGCACAAGCCTGCTTGGAAATTCAGTCACGATCCAAAATGCAAAGACTGCATACAATGATGCTATAGCCGGAATACAGGAAAATGACACAGAGGCATTTTCTAAATATGTCGAAGCTTATAGCGAACTGAGTGGACTTTCGTTAAAAGGAGAAAACGAAAGAATGTTTGAAAAAGTCCAGATCCTTGCATCAGTATCAGAAAAATATGAAGCATATGAATCCTTCAAGAAGAATAGCAATGAAGATATGGCGCTGGATTCATTAGTATGTGCAGCCGGAAGATGCAGTGTAAATGCGGATAATGCAAATGATGCAGGATGTACAGAGTCATTGGACGCTGTGAAAACGATTATAACAGATACATTAAGCAGCAATTACAATATGTCTTATGACGAGGCTGTTGAATTATATAATGCAGGGAGCAGAAATGACTATACATTGTCTATTATAGAAAAACTCAAAGAACTTGGTCTGTATTATCTGCTTAAAAAGTAAATCGGATATGACACCAATTTGCCCTTGGCATAATATTTACTAATTACAATGCCTTAAATGCATACCAAAATAAAAATCGAATAGAACATTAGGACATCTAAATAAGCACTTATCAGTTGTAGAAATATGATTGATGAGTGCTTATTTTAGTGGCTTAAAATACAAAGGTAAAAATATACATAAATGGCTTTAAAATGCCTATATGAGCCACAGAGAGCGTCAGAGAGCCTTTATATGACTGTGATAAGAAATATGCATTTCATGAGCAATTATTATGGTGTATCTGGTGAACAGGTTGCAACATGGGCTAATGAAGGGCTGCATGGTGGAAAGAAACAGGATAATTAAAAAGGGTGCTTGATTTCTCAAGCACCCCATTGTATAATTTACTTAGAAAGCGAATCGGATGTAATATCCGATTTTGCCCTCAGTTGAATACTAAATTTGAAATAGCATCTAACTTTGGTCGGTTGGGATGCTATTTCTTTTTATTATTATGATTATCTATGTAAGATAGAGCTGCAAAAATTACTAGCACTAGGCTTCTAATCATGGATAGAATGGAACGCAAAGAGAGACAGAAAGCAGAACATATGCGGGAAATTGCAAAGAATCCATTTTACAGAATGGCTTGTATGGTTGGGTTGATATAAGAGAAAGAGAGATAAAGAGATATGATAACATCAAAATTTTTCAATATGGGACAGGTAGTAGTTACAAAATCAATCAATGAGTTGATGGCTGCGTAACAGAAATTTGCAGTTGAAGTTACTGTAGCATTACAGAGATATGCGGTTAAGGACTGGGGAAATCTTGACGAGGAAGATAAAAAGACAAATAAAGAAGCGTTGAAATATCCAGATGAACGATAAACGGAAACAATGCTAAATAAAAGGGCAGTCTGAAATATGGCTGTCCTATAATGGAAAGAAGGAATTATTATGGCTATTGTAATTACAAACGGAACTAAATACATTACATACAATGAAAATGGTGGAACTATGACCACTCGCAAAATAGAAAATGCTTTTCAGTTTGAAAATGTAAATGAAGCTGTAAAGGGAATGAAAAAAGCAGAAGACAAGACACGAAAATATTATGTGTATGATACGGAAACGCAATATGTATTGTGGAAATGGATGACAGAAGAAGAGATAGAAGAAATGCGTATCAATCAAAGGGATAGAGGATCAATTATTTCTAAAGGCAAGCAAGGAAGAGGAAAAAGGAAAACATATTCAGAAGATACACGCAAATTGATATATCTTAATGCTGGTGGTCGGTGTGAGTTATGCGTAAGAAAAATTTTGCTTGATGATATGACCATAGATCATGTAAAACCTCTATCAATGGGCGGTGAAGATGATGTTTCTAATCTTGCTTGTACTTGTCTGCCATGCAATGTGTTCAAGGGAAATATATTGCCTGAAAATTTTCTGAATCGAATCAATGATATTTTTATGTATCAGACAGAAAAGAACACAAAGCACAAGTTAAAATGGAAAATCGCACACAAACTGTTGTTATCATGTATCAAGTGAAAGTGTGTTTGTCTTAAAAAAATAAGGAAAATCAAGTATAATGGAGGCGAATAAAAATGAAAGGTTTGATTGACATGTCAGCAACGACAGTTATTAAGGATATATTAGAAGTAAAAGGGAAAACGCAAAGTGAGCTTGCAGATGATACAAATGTTACAAGGCAGAATCTAAGCAACAAAATGAATAGGGATAAATTTTCTGCCCTTGAATTAGTAGAGATTGCAGACGCTCTGGAAATGAATCTGATTCTAAAAGATAAGGCAGACGGAACAGAATATATTATTGATTATCCAGACGAATTAAAAGGAAAATCAAAGCGTAATATGACTGAGGAAGAGAAAAAGGCAGCGCAAAAGAAGTCAGAGGCAACAAAGAAAAGAAACGCAAACAAACAGGACAATTAAAAAGGGCACTTGATTTCTCAAATGCCCTAGTGTATAATCTACTTAGAAAGGTTATCGGATGTGTTATCCGATTGCCCTCAGTTGAGACTATGAAATAGCATCAGACTTTGGTAGAGTGGGATGCTATTTCTTTTTGTTGTTATGGTTATCTATGTAAGATAGAGCCGCAAAAACAACTAATAAAAGCGTAAGCACTTCTAACGTGTTCATTGGCATCATCCCTCTTTCGTAATACTAGAGGGCATAAAACATCAGAAAATCACATCCTGCTTTCTTTTTAATTATACGATTACAGTATAACATAAAAAGAACGAATGTTCAATTTGAAAATGTCAAATTTATTGACTTAATTCCCCATACAACTTTTCAATCTCCCCATCTTCCTTGGAATTGACAAACACCAGTGTATCATCTGTTTTTATCATGAGAATAGGAGAGTATCCGTCGAATACATACAGGCTGCATTTTCCAAGAGTGCGTCCCTCGTATCTGCCGATATCATAGCTGTCTGTCGAGGCTCCGTTCGTACGCAGAAAGCTGTCATCCGGCAGTTCATCCAGAAGTTTAAGCTCTGTGATGTCATCTACAGAAATCTCGTTTTTATAGCCACCGGCAGATATGGTAAGGATGCCATTATCAGCCAGTGTGATTTCTTCCTTTAAATTGATAAGCGGAAAGAGTACCGCAAAAACGAAAATAAGACATCCTATTATGAGAGCGGCGGTGGCACCGGAGAATACCCAGGCACCTTTTTTCGCATAATTTAACGTATAATTGCCCGACTGTATGCGGTTTTCCACGAACAGATGTGTGTCATTCGGGTTGTAGTAGAATCCGCTTTTCCAGTATTCATCATCATCCACATATATAGGCGCAGTGTCTGAGGCAAGGAGCTCCTTTTTTCGCTGTTGTGCAAGAAAAAGAGGTATGATAAGTCCAAATACAGTAACGATCTGTACAAATATGTATACAAAAAAGCTTGTGCCTGAATAGCTGCCACTGATATATGTGGAAAGTGCCATATATATCCATGCAACTCCGTTTAAAATGCTCATAAGGATCAGGGCAAGGCCTTTGTATTTTTTCATGGTAGTGTTAATGATCTGGTTGAGCTTCGTATCTTTGCTGTATACGTTTCGCTCATTTCGATTGATAAAAATATGAAACGGCAGAGCGATAGCAGAGACGATAAGCGAGCATATGAAAAATGTAAACATATATGTTCTGTAGCGGGTGTCGCCGTCTGCAATATACGGAACGAAGGCGGCAATCTCTGCGGCAAGTATTGCAATATGCCATTTGCAGCTTATTGGTGTGCTGTCAGATTCTGCGGAAATGCGGGTGTCGATGTATATTTTTTTCTGCTGGGATTCGATGATCCAGCTGTTTTGCATCTTGAGTGCATACATTTTTTTGTGACAGCTGTTGTTCAGCATTATAGTGAAAAAGCAGTATTCAAAAATCCATACACAGTAGACCATCACGAAAATCAAAATGCTTGCAAAATTAATAAAGCATATCGCAATAGATATGAGAGCATTTATGATCTGAAAGTGCTTCATGCTCTGTCTGGATGAGGTTATCAGATCACTTACGTTTGGATCGTCTTTGTGATCGGCAGGGATATGCACACCGAGATACATTCCGTTTTGATAGCTGTAGCCTGATGAAAAAGCAAATTGAAAACATAGTACGAGAAATAAATCTGTCACAAGAAAAATTATAAACATCATAATATCCATAAAGAAATCTCCTCCTATTTTTGAATTACCTATTTTTGAATTATTATATTGCGCATGGACTCATTTTAGAGTAGAGCTTATCGCACATTGATAAAAATTCATCGCGGCTCATTCCAGTAAGACATGCCTCCGCAGATAAAAGCTCAAGTTCTGATTCGAGTTTTTCCTTAAAATCAGCATCCTCTGCGATCGTTTCAGAGACAAATGCACCGAGCCGCCTGTCTGTCCTGATAAATCCTTCGCTTTTTAAAATCTGATAGGCTTTGTTGACTGTCATGGTGTTGACACCGGCATCGCTTGCAAGCTGACGTACTGTTGGAAGCTTTTCTCCGGCCTTTAGTTCACCTTTACCTATCCCTTTAACTATCTGGTTTCGAAGCTGCACATATATCGGTGTGCTGCTTGCCATATCAAGTTCTATTATCATATGACCCCTCTCTTTATAAATACAATAGCATGTTGTTATGCTTGTATTACAATATATAATACAAACAAAACAATATGTCAATATCCAAACAACATTTCCATCCGACTTTATTTGGGAGCAGGCATATGATATTATAATGAGCGGAGCGAATAATAATATCAGCGCGTATGCGCATAGGTATCAGCCGCAGGCTATCATGTGCGTAAGCACATGATATTATAATGAGCGGAGAAATATATATCAGGAGAAAATTGATGAATTTATTAGAAGAGATTAGAAAAGCAAATGCCTGTGCATTTACGCACGGCGGTAAATTTCACGCAGATGATGTGTTTTCATCGGCACTTTTATTATACATAAATCCGGAGATCCACATTACAAGAGGAAATAAAGTTCCGGATGATTTTGAAGGAATAGTATTTGACATAGGAAGAGGACCATTCGATCATCATCAGAAGGACAGCAGAATAAGGGAAAATGGTGTCCCATATGCTGCGTTCGGGCTGCTCTGGGAGGTGCTTGGAAAAGAAATACTCGGAGAGGAACTGGCAGTCAGATTTGATGAGTCGTTTGTACAGCCACTTGACAATAACGATAATACCGGCGAAAAAAATGAGCTTGCAACACTGATCGGTAATTTTAACCCGTCATGGGATGCAAATGACAATGGAGATAAGGAATTTTTCCAGGCTGTAAGCGTTGCCGGGATGATACTTGAGAATAAATTTGAAAGATACAAAGGAAATGAGCGGGCAGATAAAAGAATAGATGAAATCCTAAAAGATCATGATCAAAAAAGCCGGATACTTGTGCTTCCGGAATTTATTCCATGTCAGAAAGCCTTATCGGAAACAGATATAGCTTTCGTAATATTTCCGTCAAACAGAGGTGGATATTGCATACAGCCACAGAAAAAGGAATATTCGATGAATTATAAGTGCAGTTTTCCTGAAAGCTGGCTTGGACTTGAGGGAGATGAACTTATAAAGGAAACTGGACTGGACACGGCCGTATTCTGTCATAAGGGTGGATTTATAATGATAGTAGGACAGCTTGATGAGGCGGTTATGGCATGCCAGAAGGCGGTTGATTCATATGAGGAAAATTTAGTTATAGTAAAATATGGAAAACCGATCTCAGATGATGCGTCTGATGAAATAGACAAAAACATACTGGACACAGCTAAAATGCTTGGAATAAAGGGTGCCCGTATAGTAAACGCAGATTTAATGCCGGTACCTGATATTGAGATAATGGAAGATGGACAAAGTCAGGCATATGCTAAAGTGTCTATGGAAAAGCAACAGTGGAAAGCCTATGTAAAAGAGCATGTAAAGAAGATCTTAAAATATAAACCGGAGGCTGTTTTTGTATCAGGAGATGTATTCTATACATATCCGGTTGTAAGAGCACTCAGGAAAAAACACATACCTGTGCTTACGAGCATGGAAAAGGACGGAAAAAAACTTATTATAAAGCTCCCATAACAGTTTTTTTGAAGGAGAAAACATGGATCTTACAGAAGGAAGTATATTTAAAAAATTAGTTAAATTCACAATCCCGATAATGATAATACAATTTCTGAATCAGGCATATTCAATTGTGGACAACGTCATAGTGGCACGTTTTGTAAATGAAACGGCGTTATCAGTTGTATCAACGGTAAATTCGGCGCTGCTTGTCGGATATTGCATAATGCAGGGAATATCAGGTGCTGTTACGATATTGGTCGGAAACCTGTATGGTGCAAAACAGTATGAAACTCTCAGAAAAACAGTGAAAACACTTCTATTTTGGGGAACGCTTATATCAATAGTGGTATTTCTTATATATGCGCCGGGGTCGGGAGTGATATTCGGATGGCTTAAGGTGCCACAGGAGATATTCTCAGAGAGCAGGCAGCTTATGTGGATATATGCAGGAAGCCTTATACCGACATTTATGTGTTCGATCTGTAACAGTGTATTAAACGGGATGGGAGCATCGAAATCGACAATGATCATTTCTGTTATGGGACAGATACTTAACATTGCACTTGATCTTGTAGCGGTGGCAGGACTTGGATTTGGAGTAAAAGGTGCGGCATGGGCATCATTTATAAGTGTTGTTTTTGCTCTTACATTCACTTATATCCATATGGAAAAAATGCTTGATAAACTGGCAGAAAAGTCAGATGGGTTAGATAATTCCTGCATGAAAAAATATATTCCGCTTGCAATACCATCAATAATACAGCAGTCGATATTTTCTGTTGGGAATCTCATACTCGAAGTGCTTGTAAATGTCGCAGGAGTGGCATATATAAACGGATATAATGTCGCAAATACTATAAGCGGATTATTTTCTATATTTATAATAGCAAGCTGTACAGGATTTGAAACATTTGCAGCCCAGAATATCGGTGCAAAAAAATATGACAGGGTAGGAAGAGGATTTAAAGGAATAATCATATTTGGAATAGCTTTATGCCTGATACTAAGCGGGGTTACGGTACTGTGTCAGGAGCCGCTTATATCGCTTTATCTGACGGATAAAACAGGAACAGCATTTACATTTGCTAAAAAATACATGATACTTCTTATCCCAAACTATTTCTTTATACTCGGAAAATATAGTGTGGATGGATTTTTTAAGGCACAGCTTAAAGTCTATCTGTTTACGGTATCGTCATTTATATCGCTTGTCCTAAGGGTCATGTTTGGTTATATGTTGGAGCCGGTGTGTGGATTGTGGGCACTTGCGATAGCGGCATCTTTAGGAAATGCTGTAGCGATGGTATTTGACTGGATATGTGTATTTGCAAATCCTAAAAATAAATGCTATTGGAGGATGACAAAGCCACACACCCCGGATGGCACTTTGCTACAATAATGTACTTTCAGAATGATTCATTTAGAAGATTCCGGGAGAACATAATAGCATGTGGTAGAATTAAATTATATATTAGGAAAAATTCTATAAAGAAGATAAAATATTAGTAAATCTAATAATAAAAATGAGAATATATAATTGGAAAATATCACTGTGCAAAGTTATACTATAGTTAGTGTAACAATGAATATGCGTATGTGCGCAGTTAAATTGACTATTAGGAGGAATAATAATGGATTACAAGAATTCAGGTGTTGATATTGAAGCAGGCTACAAATCAGTAGAGCTTATGAAAAAGCATGTAAAGGAGACTATGCGCCCGGAGGTTCTTGGTGGACTTGGCGGATTTTCAGGAGCATTTTCGCTTGCTTCAATAAAGGACATGGAAGATCCTGTTCTTTTATCGGGAACAGATGGATGCGGAACAAAGGTTAAGCTTGCATTCATTATGGACAAACATGATACTATAGGTATCGATGCGGTTGCAATGTGTGTAAATGATGTTGCATGTGCCGGTGGAGAACCATTATTTTTCCTTGATTATATAGCATGTGGAAAGAACTATCCTGAGAAGATCGCTACTATCGTAAGCGGTGTTGCAGAGGGCTGCAAACAGTCAGGATGTGCACTTGTCGGTGGTGAGACAGCAGAGCATCCGGGACTTATGCCTGAAGATGAATATGATCTTGCAGGATTTGCGGTAGGTGTCGTAGACAGAAAAGACATTATAACAGGAGAAAACTTAAAGGATGGAGATGTCCTTATCGGAATGGCATCTACAGGAGTTCATTCAAACGGATTTTCACTTGTCAGAAAAATCTTCAAGATGGACAAAGAAACATTAAATACATACCATGATGAGCTTGGAACTACACTTGGAGAGGCACTTCTTGCGCCTACAAGAATCTATGTAAAAGCACTTAAAGCAGTAAAGGATGCAGGTGTTACAGTAAAGGCATGCAGCCACATCACAGGTGGTGGATTTTACGAGAACATCCCACGTATGCTTCCGGAAGGAAAACGTGCTGTAGTTGAGAAAAACAGCTATCCGATCCCACCTATCTTTACAATGATGGCAAGAGAAGGCCAGGTTGAAGAGCAGATGATGTACAACACATATAATATGGGACTTGGAATGATCGTAGCAGTTGATCCGGCAGATGTGGACAAGACAATGGAAGCTATGAGATCAGCCGGAGACACAGCTTATGTAGTAGGAAAGATCATTGATGGAGAAAAGGGTGTAGATCTCGTTTAGTTATTACGGTCATCGGGATGAGAGGAAGAAAAATGAAAATAGCTGTATGCGTATCCGGTGGCGGAACTAATCTTCAGGCCATCATAGATGCAATAGATAATGGAACAATCACAAATACACAGATAGCGGTCGTTATCAGCAATAATGCTGATGCATATGCACTTGAGAGAGCCAGAAATGCCGGTATAGAGGCAGTGTGCATATCGCCGAGATCATATGAAAGCAGAGCAGACTTTAACGAAGATTTCTTAAAGCAGCTTAATTCTTATAACGTTGATCTGGTAGTACTTGCAGGATTTTTAGTGGTTATACCGCCAAAGATGATAGAACAGTATAGAAACAGAATCATAAATATACATCCATCACTCATTCCTTCATTCTGTGGAACAGGATATTATGGACTTAAGGTTCATGAGGGAGTGCTTGCCCGCGGTGTAAAAGTTACCGGTGCCACATGTCATTTTGTGGATGAGGGCACTGATACAGGTCCTATAATTTTACAAAAAGCAGTAGAAGTAGAACAGGATGATACACCGGAGGTACTTCAGCGCAGGGTAATGGAACAGGCAGAATGGATAATCATGCCAAAAGCGATAGATTTAATAGCAAACGGCAGGGTATCAGTAGTTGACGGAAAAGTACGTATTAAATAAGTGGAGGGTAATATGAAAGTATTAGTAGTAGGAAGCGGCGGAAGAGAACATGCAATATGCAGAGCCGTAGCTAAAAGCCCACGGGTTGATAAAATATATTGTGCACCGGGAAATGCCGGAATAGCATCTCTTGCTGAATGTGTAGATATAGGTGCAATGGAATTTGACAGATTAGTAGCATTTGCAAAAGATAATGCCATTGATTTTACAATTATCGGAATGGATGATCCACTTGTAGGCGGAATCGTGGATGAGTTTGAAAAAGCCGGACTTAAATGCTTCGGACCAAAGAAAAATGCAGCCATCCTTGAAGGCTCAAAAGCGTTTTCAAAGGATCTCATGAAAAAATACAATATCCCGACAGCAGCTTATGAGAATTTTACTGATGCAGACGAAGCACTTAAATATTTAGAAACAGCAAAAATGCCTATCGTATTAAAGGCTGACGGACTCGCACTCGGAAAAGGTGTACTTATATGTAACACACTTGAGGAGGCAAAAGAAGGCGTAAAAACTATCATGGAGGACAAGAAATTCGGAACAGCCGGAAACACAATGGTAGTTGAAGAATTTATGACAGGCCGTGAGGTTTCAGTTCTTTCGTATGTGGACGGAAAGACTATAAAAATAATGTCATCTGCACAGGATCATAAGCGTGCAGGAGATGGAGATACAGGACTTAACACAGGCGGTATGGGAAACTTCTCACCAAGTCCTTTCTACACAAAAGAAGTAGATGATTTCTGCCAGAAATATATTTATCAGGCAACTGTTGATGCGATGGCAGCAGAGGGCAGACCTTTTACCGGAGTTATTTTCTTTGGACTTATGCTCACAGAGGATGGACCTAAAGTGCTTGAGTACAACGCAAGATTCGGTGATCCGGAGGCACAGGTTGTACTTCCAAGGATGAAAAATGACATAATAGATGTTATGGAAGCATGTGTTGACGGAAAACTGGACACAATAGATTTACAGTTTGAGGACAATGCATGTGTATGTGTAGTGCTTGCTTCTGATGGTTATCCGGTCAAATACGAAAAAGGATTTCCTATCACAGGATTTGATAAATTTGACGGAAAAGAAGATTATTACTGTTACCATGCCGGTACAAAATTTGATGAGAACGGAAATATTGTCACAAATGGCGGCCGTGTCCTTGGAATAACAGCTACAGGCGCAACGCTCAAAGAGGCACGAGCTAAGGCATATGAAGCTACTGAGTGGATTTCGTTTGAAAACAAATATATGAGACATGATATAGGAAAAGCGATAGATGAAGCATAAAGGTATTATTTTTGATATGGACGGGACTCTCTGGGATTCAGCTGAAAATGTTGCAGCTTCATGGAATCTTGCCATTTCGGAACTGGGGCTTAAAAGAGAACCGATCACAAAAGAAGATATGTACCATGTAATGGGAAAAACAATGGATGTCATAGCTGACATCCTTTTTCCTGACTTTGAAAATAAATACGAAGTACTTGATTATTGTGGTAAGAGGGAAAACGAATATTTAGAAGAACACGGCGGCATGATCTATCCGGGTGTAAAGGAAACGCTTGAAAAATTACAAAAAGAGTACGGCCTTTATATTGTGAGCAACTGTCAGATTGGATATATTGAGGCATTTCTTCACTATTATGGACTGGAACAATACTTTAAAGATACACTCTGCTATGGAGAAAACAAGCTTCAAAAGGGCGATAATATCGCACTTATGGCAAAGCGGAATAAACTGGATGCAGCGGTGTATGTGGGTGATATCCAGGCCGACTATGAAGCCAGCTGTCACGCAGGTACAGCATTTATACATGCAGCGTATGGCTTTGGTAAAATAAATGATATTGTGCCGGAAATGGAAAGATTTTCTGATTTACCTGATATACTTGATAAAGTGGATGGTTTTAGATAGAATATATTATATAACTATTGCTTAGGAGAGGGATATTTATGGTAGAAAGAAGTGGGCGGGGTCGCAGAGTTTCCGACCGGAAAATGGAAGTACAGATGGAGCTTCTTAAGGTTATTGCAGAGCAGAACCACGAGAAGCTTTTTGAGTATAATGCTGATACCGATAAGGCATCGATCTATATGATAAAGGATGGCAGTTTTGATAAAACTATAATATATGATGATTTTTCATTTAAAATCGAAGAATATATGAAATTCTGCCCGAATGAGGATGTTGAGCTTTTTAAAGAAAATTTTAACCGGTGTGTCAGAAAACCATCCCATGCTACATTTGAAATGCGCCTGAATTATAAAAGGGGCAGGTTAGAGTGGGTGAGGGTTTTCCTTGCCAGTATAGATGAACCGGATGGAAATGTAAAATTCGTTGCCGGAAGGATCACATCTATACAGAAAGAAAAGGATGCAGAGATTGAAATACGGCGGAAAGCTGAAAATGATGCATTGACCGGGTTATATAACCATACAACATTTGAAGATCTTTGTGAAAAGAAACTCCGGGAATATGATGGTGAAGTGATCTTTGTCATGCTTGATGTTGACGATTTTAAGATCATAAACGATACATTAGGGCATAATGTAGGGGATCTTGTATTAGGGCAGACAGGATATGCACTAAGGCTTGTCACACTTGACAGCGGATATGCCGGAAGGCTTGGCGGAGATGAGTTTGCCATTATGGCCTGGGGACTTGACTCACGCATGCAGATAAAAGAATTCTGCAGGGAGCTTATAGCAAACCTCAAAAATATAATATTTGACATGGAATATTCGGCATCAATAGGCATATCCATAAGAGATGGAAGGAATCTTACATTTAAGGATATGTATTTCGAAGCCGATCAGGCAGTGTACTATTCAAAGAAAAATGGAAAAAACCAGATAGTATGCTTTGATGAAATACCTGATATAGAAGAAGGCAGAAAGATTGAAATAGCAGCATATCCCGGACAGGAAAAATTTGTCAGTGAATATGAGCGCTTTGCACTAAATATATGTAATGAATATGCATTTGTCATAAATGTATCAGAAAAAAGAGTTGTATTTGCAAATGAAGCTGCAAAGGGCGGAAGCAGGCTTGCTATCCAGATATTTGATGAATGTATATCACGGTCTGTACCAGACTCATTTATCGATACGCTTATAGAAAACTATGAGTCAGGCATGCAATATTCAATATATTTCGGAGGACAGAATACATTTCTAGACGAAATATATAAAGGATGCATGCTTATGTTAAGAGCTGTTTACGTGAGTAAAGAAAATATCATCAGGCTGTATGTGACTAATCTCAACGACAATATGCATTTAAATCAGGTCATGGGAAAAGAATCAGGAATCGTAATTGGCGCAAAAAAGTGTATTGCGATCGGCAGAAAACTCATTGCCGGAAATACTGATACAGATGAAATATTTAAAGATAGTTTATCTCTTCTTTACAGCTTTTATAATTGTGACGTGGCGGCACTTCTTTATAATACATCTGATGGTTACAGGGTAAGTGAGGTTCATAATGATAATTCAAACACTCTTGCAAAGCTTTTAAATGAATCGGTAACATCGGATTCAATAAAAGAGTTTAAAGCACTATGCAGCGGGGATAATGAACATATCCTTATTGGCAATATACAAATGATAAAAGATAAGCATCCTATATTGTATTCTAAGCTTGTAGATGGCCGGATTTCTTCGCTTGTATCTTTATGTATAGGCGATTGTAAAGATGATTTGGGAAGAATTATTGTCTTTAATCCAAAGGATAACGCACAGGAGCTGGCTATACTGGAGTTTACAGCAAAACTGCTTGCTGAAAAGCTGGCTGGATAGCTATATATGGGGCTTTTTGATATGGAATCAGTTGTGATTCACAAATTATATAAATTAATTAAGAGAGAGGAAAAAAATGTTAGAAAAGATTTTCAAACTCAGTGAAAACAAAACCACGGTTAAGACTGAGATAATGGCAGGTCTGACAACGTTCATGACTATGGCATACATTATTGCACTTAACCCAAATCTTCTGACCGGTTTCGGCGCAGAAGGTACAAAAGCTTTATGGAATGGAGTTTTCCTTGCAACATGTATTGCATCAGCAGTTGCAATGTTTATGATGGCATTTCTTGCGAATAAGCCGTTTGCACTTGCACCGGGAATGGGACTTAACAGTTTCTTTGCAGTGGTTGTAGCAAATATCGTAAGTCTTACAGGTCTGTCATATGTGGCATCATTCCAGGCTGCACTTTGTATTATTTTTATAGAAGGTGTGATCTTTTTCGTACTTTCGATTTTTAATATCCGTGACAAAATAGTAGATGCAATTCCATATGGTGTCCGTATGGGAATATCACCTGCCATCGGACTCATGCTTCTTAATATTGGACTTGGTTCAAATGCAGGAGTATATAATTCAAAAGGCGAAGGTGCATTTTATGTAATGAGGGATTTCTTCGGTGCGCTTACACCAGGCCTTGCAACAAAGAATATGGGTGACGGCTATCCTACAATGGTACTTACTGTTGTTACAATGTTCGTTGGATTATTTGTTATAATCATCCTTGCACATAAGGGTATAAATGGTGCCGTTCTTTTTGGAATGCTTTGTGCTTGCGTGATATACTGGGCGGGAGAGGCGCTATTCTTCCACACAAATCCGTTTGCGGCACTTGCCACAGCTTCATTTGTACCACCTGTAAAGGATATGGTGGATACAACATTATTTAAACTTGATTTTAAAGACTTTATAAGTATAGGCTGGTTTACAGCGGTATCACTTATTATAACATTCTGTATAATCGATATGTTTGATACTATCGGAACACTTGTCGGAACTGCATCACGTGCAGGTATGGTGGACAAGCAGGGAAATATGCCGAACATGAAACAGGCACTTATCTCTGATGCTGTAGGAACAATGGTTGGTGCATGTACAGGTACATCAACAGTAACAACATTTGTTGAATCAGCATCAGGTGTTGAGGCAGGTGGAAGAACCGGTCTTACAGCATTTACAACAGGAATTCTTTTCCTTGCATGTATTTTTATCGCTCCTATAGCAGCGATAATCCCGGCAGCGGCTACTTCTTCAGCGCTTATTTATGTAGGGATACTTATGCTTGGAGGACTTAAGCATGTAGATTTTGAAGATCTCTCACAGGTAGCACCGGTTGCACTTATGCTTATATCTATGCCGATTTCAGGTTCAATAGGACATGGTATCGGTATCGGACTTATTACATATACCGTACTTAAAGTTTTTACAGGAAAGGCAAAAGAAGTTTCATGGCTTACATATGTTATCTCAGCTATATTCCTTGTAAAATTCTTTCTGGTAGTATAGTTGAAAATATATTAGAAATCAAATTACAAAAATAATTAAATGGTTAAATGCACAAAAACCGGAAAATATGAGTAATATTTTCTGGTTTTTGTATTATAAGATCATAACCATTTTCCATTTAAAAGATATTGATTTCTCTCAGCACCGACTGATATAAACTGAATCTCATGATCAAGCAGATTCTCAAGTGTTTCTACATATTTTTTAGCTTCATCAGGGAGTGCAGACCATTTTTTGCAATTAGATATATCTGACTTCCAACCGGGAAGCGTTTTAATAATGGGTGTATATTTTTCAAGATCGTCAGTAGGATCAAAGTATTTTACAATGGTATTGTTATGTTTATATCCGGTTATAATAGGAATTTCATCAATTGCACCAAGTACATCAAGTTTGGTAAGTGCGATTTTGTCAGAATTCTGACATTTTAAACCGTATCTGCTTGCAACAGCATCAAAAGGACCGACACGGCGGGGTCTTCCTGTTGCAGCACCATACTCATTACCAAATTTGCGGAGCATATCTGCCCAGCTTTTGTCCATTGCTTTTCCAGCAACAAAGGGACCTGCGCCGACACATGTAGAATAAGCTTTTAGTACACCGACAACGTGGTCTAATGATTTTCCTGGGATGCCGGCACCTATAGGACCATATGCGGATATTGTAGATGAACTGGATGTGTAAGGGAATATTCCATAATCGATATCACGCATTGCGCCAAGCTGTGCTTCAAGTATGACACGTTTTCCGAGGAACAGGGCATTTTCTATGTATTCTCCAGTGTCTGTTATGTAAGGAGCAAATTTGGCAGCCTTCTGTTGGCACCATGAGAGAAGGGCAGGATATGACATCGGTTCCTGATGATAGCATCCAGCAAGTTCGAGATTTTTGGACTCAAGCATTGTTTTTAGTCTGTACTGGACAGCTTGATCATCGAGATGTAAAAGGTCACCGAGGCGCAGCGTTTTCTTTCTGTATTTGTCGCTGTAAGCATATGCGATGCCTCGTTTTGTGGAGCCGAAAGCAGCACCAGTTTTTGAAAGCCGGTCTTCCTCAAGTTCATCCTGTATTTTATGCCACGGCATAGATATCGTGGCTTTTTTAGATAATTTAAGATTTTTCGGTGATACAGATATGTTCTGGGCTTCTATCTGTGAAATTTCTGCAGACAGATGATTGAGATCTACAACCATTCCGTCGCCTAAAACACATACAACTTTTGGATGAAGAATTCCCGAGGGAAGAAGATTGAGTACAAATTTTCCCTGAACATTTACAACAGTGTGTCCGGCATTGTTGCCGCCTTGATAGCGGACAACGATATCGGCCTGCTCTGCGAGCAGATCCACGACACGTCCTTTTCCTTCATCTCCCCAGTTTATTCCGGTTACGGCTGTAAGCATGATAATGTCCTCCTGAATAGTGGATTTATATAAGTGATTATATAGTTATTTAAGTACAATAACGGAAAGTTTTGTCAGTAAGTATCCTTGCAAATATAAGTCCGAGCGGCAGTGCAATGATTATCATTATTGCAGACGCAAACCAGGATACTGCATCAGATAATGCCATTATGCCAAAATTGTAAATGGCCCGGTAAAGATAAAGTCCCGGAACCATGATAACAATTGATGGAACGGTAAGTGATATACGTGGATATCCGTTATTTTTCTTGATTATGGATGCAAGAAGACCGGCCGTGAGTGCTCCGGCAAAAGCTGCAGCAGGGGCTGGTATTGATGTCAGATCCACAAGTTCAAGCCTCAGGGTATTGGCTATGGCACCGATAATTGCTGCTGTTGCGGCCATGGGGATTGAACTATTAAACATGATCGAGAATCCGAATACACCGAAGAAGCTTGCGATAAGTCTCAGGATTAGATATAGTATGGGATCCAGATTCAGATCTGTAAAGTCAAGTGGGCGCAGACTAAGCAGCAGTGCCATGATCCATGCAAACATAGTAGCTACCAGGACAATGATTATTGCGTATGAAAGTCTCTCAAGGCCGGATCGAAGGTCTAGTTTCGCAAGATCAATTCCACTTGTGATAAATGGAAATCCAGGTATGATAAAAAGCATGGAACAAATGTATCCAGCTTCATGCACAGATGGTACATGGAAAGCTATTTCTAATATTTTCAGACATACAGCATATACAAAGCATGATGCTGAAATGGATACCGATATATTTAAAAACAAAGTAAAATGGTGTTTTATCAGTTTAGTTCTTATAAGGTTTCCTATACCTGCGGCTATAAATGCAAGCAGCATTTCTATAGGACCTCCACCAAGCAGAAATGTAAATGCACAGCATGCGATTGCTGCGGCAAGACCGAGCCTGATGGGAGAATAAAGTGTATGGATCTGTTCAATTTTATCGAGACAACGGTGAATCTCTTCGCCTGTAAGATGGGCTTCCTCTGTTGGAAAATCATCTACAAATTGTTCCATCCGATAAAGCTTTGAGGTATTTACACCTGTATTTGCAATGCTTAAAGATTGTGAAATACAATCCGTACCATCAAAGCAGTTGAATTCTATGGACATAAGTCCGACATCAACGGTACATGTGACACCAAGCTCTTTGGAAAGTCTGTTCATGGATGTACGGACGCGCCAGGCACCTGTTCCGCAGGAAAGCATTATAAGTCCGACACGACCGATAACCGATGCTTTTTCAATAAGTCCCGCTTTTGATATGAGAACATCACTATCCTGACTTGTATAATCATGCCATGGAATCTCCATATGATTTTTTTCCATTATATCTATGTAATTATTATTTGCCATAGATTATCGCCTCTGCTTTTTCTACATGTTTCTCGAGATTCTTAAGAAAATGTGAATTTGGAAGAAATATACCTAGTTCATCATATCGCTTATCGTTTTCAATAAGTGAATCCTGACCATAAAATACATACGCCATAGGCAGATCTTTTTCAATCTGTATCATTAAATCCCATAGAGCAGAATAAGCCTCGGCTTCTGTCTCTTTTGACTTTACTGTGTCAGGAAGTTCACGGATTAAAAGTACACCGCTGTGCTCCTCAAGTATCTGCTGGAAAGTGTCGGCACTATCAGGATCGTATGAATGACTGTATCTGTATGCTTTGGCAAAATATATATTTTTTTTGTTGTTAAGACCCTGATATATAGTGTTAAAATGCTGGTAGTCTTTTTCGTGGGCGATTGATTTATATCCGGGAAGAAGATTTCCACTTTCATTAGTAAATATTATCGGATTTGGCTTCCCATCGGCATTGAAACGATAAGGAATAAGGTAGGAATTCCTTAAAAGATCAAATACCGTATTATTGCACAGGCACATAAGAAATGCAGATAAATCCCTGTTTTTATATGCGTTGAAAAGTGATTCTGCAAATTTTGAAGATGTAATGGTAGTGTCAAATTCGTTGTCATATACGAGGTTGTCACAGAATGTTTCCTGAAGCCGTTCACAAGCCCATGGATCATTTAATATTTTCTCAAACAACACATCTGTATGAAGTTCTCTTGGAAACATTGTTTTTTCGCTCATATTAAACACATCCTTTGTCTATTATTTTGATTCGGCTAGATTATACTATTGAAATTGAAATAAGTAAAAAGTATAATTGATATAATAAAAATAATAAATTGGTATAACAGAAGAGGGCGCAAAATATGAATATCAGCTTTGAATATTATAAAATCTTTTATTATGTGGCGAAGTATTGTAATTTTACGAAAGCAGCAAGAGTGCTTGGGAATAGCCAGCCCAATATCACAAGGGCGATGAATAGCCTTGAACAGCAGATGAATTGTATTTTATTCATAAGAAATAACCGGGGAGTGCAGTTGACACCAGAAGGAGAACGGCTGTATACACACGTATCAGCTGCTATGTCACAGATATTTGCAGCTGAGGAGGAACTTACAGATACAACAGGATTATCCCATGGAAGCATATCCATAGGAGCAAGCGAGACGGCACTTAATATTTATTTCCTTGATAAATTAAAGGCATTTCATATGAAATATCCGGGAATAAGGCTGAAGCTTTACAATCATTCAACACCACAGGCGATAAATGCGGTAAAAAGCGGAATAATAGATTTTGCCGTTGTATCAACACCGGCAGAGGTCGAACCGCCTCTTAAAACAGTAAAACTTGAAACTTTCCAGGAAATACTTATAGGTGGGATGACGTTCAGGGCACTGGGAAGCCAGATATTGTCGGTGAAGGAGTTAAAGGATTATCCTCTTATCGGACTGGGGAGAGAGACTATGACATTCAGATTTTTCAATAAATGGTTTATGTCACATGGAAGTGAGTTTTCGCCAGACACAGAGACTGCGACTACAGATCAGATACTTCCGCTTGTAAAATGTGAACTGGGACTTGCTTTTGTACCAGAGCCTATGGCACATGAGGCAGTAAAAAATAAAGAGGTTGTTAAAATCCAGCTGACAGAGGATATACCAAAGCGTAATATCTGTCTGGTATTTGACAGCAGACACCCTATAAATGCAGCAGCGAGAGAATTTAAAAATATAATTTTAATGGATGCATAAAATATGTTACACATCGGTTACATTGTAACTTACATCTCCTTTCATACTTTGTTAAAATATAGTCAAAGCAAATGAAGAATGGTTTGCAGACTTAGAGTTTAAAGTATTGGAAGGAGATTTTATATTATGGCAAACAGAATCATGTTAAACGAGACATCTTATCACGGATCAGGTGCGATCGAAGAAATCGCAACAGAGGCAAAGGCTCATGGATTTAAGAAAGCACTTGTATGCTCAGATCCTGACCTCATAAAATTCGGTGTTACAGCAAAAGTAACAGATATTCTTGATAAGAATGGATTAGAGTATGAAATCTACTCAGAGATCAAACCAAATCCAACTATCGACAATGTTAAACACGGAGTAGAAACATTTAAAAGATCAGGAGCAGATTACCTCATTGCTATAGGTGGCGGTTCTTCGATGGATACATCAAAGGCGATCGGTATCATCATTGCAAACCCTGAGTTTGAAGATGTAAGAAGTCTTGAGGGTGTAGCACCTACAAAGAAGCCTTGCGTTCCTATCATTGCAGTACCTACAACAGCCGGAACAGCAGCAGAGGTTACTATAAACTACGTTATCACAGATGTAGAGAGAAAAAGAAAATTTGTATGTGTTGATCCACACGATATGCCGATCATAGCAATCGTAGATCCTGATATGATGTCATCAATGCCAAAAGGACTTACAGCATCAACAGGTATGGACGCACTTACACATGCTATCGAAGGATATACTACAAAGGCAGCATGGGAAATGACAGATATGTTCCATCTCAAAGCGATCGAGATTATCGCAAGATCTTTAAGAAGTGCTGTTGCCAATGAAAAAGAGGGTCGTGAGGGCATGGCTCTTGGAGAGTATATCGCAGGCATGGGATTTTCGAATGTAGGACTTGGAATCGCTCATTCAATGGCTCATACACTCGGAGCTGTTTATGATACACCACACGGTGTTGCATGTGCCATGATGCTTCCTATCGTAATGGAGTACAATGCAGACTGTACAGGTGAGAAATATCGTGAGATCGCACGTGCAATGGGTGTAAAGGGCGTAGACGATATGTCTGTGGATGAGTATAGAAAAGCTGCGATAGATGCAGTGCAGAAGCTTTCTGTAGATGTAGGAATCCCTACAAAGCTTGAGGCATTAAAGGAAGAGGATTTAGACTTCCTTGCCGAGTCAGCTCACGCAGATGCATGCGCACCGGGAAATCCAAAGGATGCAAGTGTTGAGGATCTTAAAGAGCTTTTCCGTAAGCTGATGTAATCATTTTAATGTGTTTGTGGCCCGCAACTATAAATGTTGAACAGTTGCGAAATAAAATAGAAGATCCGGGAACTGCCTCTAAACAGTATTCCCGGATCTTTTAGTTTTATAAGAGTGCTAAACTATGTAAATTAGAGATATGAGAAAAACTATATCAGGTTTACCTTGCGAAACGTCTCTGCAAGTTCCGCAGGCATCGAGTCAGAAAGTAATCTGGCAAGCTCCTGCGGAGTAAAATTCTTATAGCCAAGAACCCATTGTGTTGTCATAAAAACAGATCCCTGACAGTACATTTCAAGCTGGAATAAAAGCTTATCGGATATTTTTCGATGGCTTTTATTTTCAATCTGGTCAATATAAAACTGCCGGATCAGTTCGAAATCATGTTCCCTGAGGTTGTTTTGATCATCATTCTTGAAAGCTGCTTTAAAGAAAAGCTGCTCCATCTGGATATATTCAAATTTATTTACAAGGCTTTCGTATACGGTATGACCTTCACCCATCTGGCGAAAGGATTCGACAAGTATCTTGTCAAAATACCAGTTGATCAGATCGTATTTATCCTTAAAATTTCTGTAGAAAGTCTGGCGTGTAACCCCACAGGCATCGGAAATTTCTTTTACAGTAATCTTCTCGACAGGAGAGGAATACATACATTTTTTCATTGCATTGGCCAGTCTGTATTTTATGTCATTGTTCATTTAATCACCCGGTGTTATATAAATTACTCGTAATTGTTCAGTAAACTCATAGTTATGATTATTCAGGCATCATTATAGAAGAAATTAATTAAAAGGAAAGCTTAGTATATAATCATATTATAGACAATTAGAAGACCTGAAACAACAAAAAGATGAAAAGTATGATATAAAGGACAGGCAGCAGGTCTGGCATTTTTAAACAATAGCAATTTAAATCTGGATTAAACTATTTTTCAAGCACAAGGCACCCCATCCGGTTGAATTATTTGGATATGAGATTGATGATATTATCGGCTTTGTACCATTGATTAAATATGCCTTTAATTTATCGGCATACATGTATATATCGTTTTTTTGGACTATGCCCCATTCCATCAGAAGAGCGGCAGAGCCGGTTACAAACGGGGCAGCCATTGAAGTCCCCGACTTTGATGTATAACCGCCACCCGGGGCACATGAGATTATGTCAACACCAGGAGCTACCAGATCAGGCTTTATGAAGTTATAAGTCCATGTATAGCCGCGTCCGGAAAATGAAGCGATACGTTCAGTCAGACTGTCATATGCGCCGACAGATACTACTTTCTGTGAGGTAGACGGGATCGTAAGTGTTATCCCAGGATCTGATTGAATGAATGAAGTCTGGTTTCCACGCAGTCCGGCAGAGGCAAGCCATACATCCCAGTTTCCATCCTTTATGCTAAGAGGTGTAAGCTCTAATGTCCATATACCGGAAGAAACATAGCTGTTATTGGCTGATAGTTCTATATATATTTCCTGAAAGGGGCTGTATGGCGCAGGTCCTCCACCGGTTATATATATATTTGTTGAATCGATATTGTATCTGTAAAAAAATCCGCTGCCGGATGAACTTACGCTTTCAGGTATGCTGAATCTGCTTCCATCCGGGGCGGTAAGCGTTATACGGATCTTATCCCAGTATTGTTTCCAGAGTGACATGGAAACAACCGGCTCATAATCACCAACGGAAAATTCAGTAAAGCCGGGGTATGAGTTTCCACCAGCGTGGCCATATCCGGTTCCTTCATTGCCACATCCTGCGATGATGCTGCATCTGTAGTTTGAAGCGATAAAGTCAAGATATGTTTCTAAAAGTGATGTTCCGCTGTGAGAACCTAAAGAATTTCCAAAGCTTAGATTTATTGCAGCGGGCATTCCCATTTCATTTGCTTTCCTGATGCAGAAATCTACGGCAAGCATTACCTGTGTTGTTGTGGGAAATGAAGTCTGGCTGGAAGTGGCAAGCTTTACGATGATAAGTGTACTTTTACTGGCAACACCTTTGTATACACCATTTGACGCATTTCCGTTTCCTGCGGCAATTCCAGCAACATGTGTTCCATGCCCTGAAATATCAATGCTTGGACATATTGAAATCCTTTCATCTATGGAAGCCGCATTTATTGCACGGGTCAATGTTTCATTATCGTACACGGTTCCGAAAGAATCTAAAAAAGGTGCAGGACCAGTGCTTATTGTCTGATCCCACAGAAAGGCTATGCGGCTTTTTCTATTCTCAATAAAATCAGGGTGGGTATAATCAATGCCTGAATCAATTACACATAAAAGAACACCTTCACCGGTTAAGGTCCCGAAGCTTTGTGGGATTGATGTTATGCAGGATGTACGCCGACCCTGGTATACTTCGTAGTTAAATTGTTTAGGTTTTTCCATATATATGATTTCAGGGAGTGAGGCTGCCACATCCACAAGGTCTGAGGGGATGATAAACACTGCATAATTTCCTAGCAGCTTTATTATATTTATCCGGTCATATAAATCTTTAATGTAATCTATGTTCCCTACATATTTAACAATTACTTCCCAACTGTCAGTAAGTGCATTATAGCCGCTTGAAAGTTCATTTGATGACGCAAGCTCTTCCGGAGTCGCAAGGAGTGCTGCCGAAAGCTGGGTTGAAATTTTTTCACTGAATTTATTTTCCATAAGAAATTATTGCTCTCAATTTAATAAATATTAAAAAAATCTTAAAGGAAAATCGGCAAGAAGTTTGTTACAATTTTTGTATAAAATATGAAAATATGCAGGAGGGCGAAATGAGCAAAAAGAAAAAAATCATCATTGGGATCGTCGCAGTGATCGTTGCAGCTGCAGCGGTGGTTACAGCTGTTATCGTGATAAGGACAAAGAGCGGTAGTGGAGATTCAAAGGTCAGTGTGTATGCTGATAAGGTGTCAGATGTCATGTACCAGAATACACTTTCTGTGACAAAATTTACAGGAATGGTCGAGGCCGCAGATACTCTTGAAATAAAGAAAGATGCAGAAAAAACTGTAAAAGAGGTTCTTGTATCAGAAGGCGATACGGTTGAAGTTGGAACACCTTTATTTACATATGATGTAGAGGATCTTACAGACAAAAGAGACAGTGCAAAGCTTGAACTTGAGAGTTTAAACAATGATCTTGAGGGATATAATGCACAGATAGATCAGCTGACAAGCGAGAAAAAAGAGGCTTCAAAGGAGCAGCAGCTTGATTATACATTACAGATACAGCAGGTTCAGACACAACAGAAGCAGTGTCAGTACAATATAACATCAAAACAGGCTGAAATCAAAAAATATGATGACAGTATAAATAATGCGACAGTAAACAGTACGATGGCAGGACTTGTCAAAAAAATAAATAATGATAATTCCAGTGTGGATGATGCAGGTCAGTCTGATGCTTTTATGACAATAATCTCAACAGGAGATTACCGCGTCAAAGGAAAAATCGATGAGCAGACATACTATAACAGTGGTCTTGCAGAGGGGATGTCTGTTATAGTGCGTTCAAGAGTTGATGATGAAAAAACATGGCTTGGGACAATTTCAAAGATAGATACAGATAATCCACAGACAACCTCAAATAATAATGGCATGGTTTCATCGGACTCGCAAAATAGTGAATCGGCTACAAACTACTATTTTTATGTGCAGCTCGCAGATGCCTCAGACATGCTTTTGGGACAGCATGTGTTTGTTGAGCCTGATTATGGACAGTCAGAGAAAAAAGAAGGTATCTGGCTTGATGAAAGTTATATTGTAAATGCAGATGATGATCCTTATGTATGGGTAAAAAATGACAAGGACAAGCTCGAAAAGAGAACAGTCGGACTTGGAGATCATGACGATGCCCTTATGATGTATGAGATCAAATCAGGTCTTTCAGAAGATGATTATATAGTATGGGCTTCTGATGATCTGTATGAGGGAGAAAAAGCCGGAACGTGGGATGACTATGATCCTTCATCTGATGAAGGTCTTATGACAGATGAAACACAGTATATAGACGATGGCATGACAGATGAGGGCGGTTATACAGAGGACGGAGCAACAGATGCCGGAGCAGCAGGAGAAGGCGGAATGACAGATGAAGGAAGCGTCACAGATGGCGCAGATCAGGCGGAAACCGGAAACATACAGAGTGACCAGTCGGATGCCGGTACAGGTGAAGCGGAGGTACAGTAGATGATTCTTGAACTAAAAAATATTTATAAAAATTATGATCAGGATAATCTTGTTGTGCCGGTATTAAAGGATGTCTCGCTGCAGGTAGATGAAGGCGAATACGTTGCGGTTATGGGACCATCCGGATCAGGCAAGACAACACTTATGAACATAATAGGATGTCTTGACCTTCCTACATCAGGCAGCTATATACTTGATGGAAGACCTGTAAGCGAACTTAAGGAGAAGGAGCTTACAAAGGTAAGGCGCAACATACTTGGATTTGTTTTCCAGAACTTCCAGCTTATGCCGCGTGAGAGTGCGTTGGATAATGTATGTCTTCCTCTCATATATGCAGGCGTCAGTAAAAAGGAAAGAAAAGAGATGGGAATGAAAGCACTTGAAAAGGTAGGACTTGCAGACAGGGCTGCGTTTAGACCTAATCAGCTTTCAGGTGGACAAAAACAGAGGGTTGCAATAGCAAGGGCAATGGTGAATAACCCTAAGCTTCTGCTTGCCGATGAACCGACAGGTGCACTTGATTCAAAATCAGGAAAACAGGTACTTGAATTATTTGATATGCTAAATGAATCAGGAGTTACAATTGTAATGATCACTCATGACAGAAAAGTCGCCGAGCGGGCAAAGCGGATCGTGCATATAATTGATGGTGAGATTTCAGAAGAGGGACAGGAGGTTAAGCATGAAGAAGAAAAAGGTAATTAAGATCATAGCTGTTTCCCTCATTATCGCAGCTGTTGCCGGAGGTGGCATTGCCGGTGGAATACATTATAAAAACAGCAAAAATGTTGTGGAGGTGTACAGTGTAGCAAACCTGAATCCGGGAGACATGGGAGATTCAATGACAAGCTCGGGTGTGGTATGTGATGATGCGTCACAGTCAGTATATCTTACAGATGGACAGAAGGTTACAGATGTTTATGTGGAACAGGGACAGCAGGTAAAAGAGGGCGACAAACTTATGACGTACGATGTTACAAGTCTTTCGCTTTCTATAGAGATGAAACAGTTAGAAATACAAAGCTACGAAAATCAGCTATCCACAGAAAAAGAAAAGCTTGAAAAGCTTAAAGCAACAAAGCCCGTAGAAAAAAAAGAAACAGTGCAGCCGGATACACAGACACCTTCGGAAAGCGAAGATACACAGGTTCCTGATACAGCGCAGGAGGATATTTCACAGCCGGCTGATGAGCAGCACGACACAATAAGCGGCATATCACAGGCTTCATCGGGAGATGGAACAAAAGAAAATCCATATGTATTCGAATGTACAAACGATACATATGTATCGGGAGCACTGCTTAATTATCTTGCGCAAAACAAAAGTGTGGCAATGTTTAAAGCTGATGCCGCTCTTGTTATGACAGTATATGGTGAGTATATTACCGAGACCTATGATGATGCGGATGAACTGCACCTGTTCCCGGAAAAATCTCAAAGTTTGCAGAATAGTAATGATGGTACCGGACTGCCGCCAACAGAAAGTGAGGATACAGAGCAGAGTGGCGATGCCTCGCAGGAAACTGAAAGTCAGGCTTCCACAGAAGAAAGCGGATCAGAGAAAGAGGAGCAGACATATACAGCTGAAGAATTAAAAACAGCCATATCAGAACAGGCAAGACAGGTAAGCTCTACTGATCTTGCAAAGAGAATGGCAGAGGCAGAACTTAAGGAATTAAATGACCAGCTTGATGATGGAACAGTGTACGCAAAGGCAGACGGAGTTGTCACAACAGTGGGGGATCCACAGAATCCGCCGCAGGATGGCAGCGCATTTTTACAGATCTCCGGAAAAGAAGGCTTATACATATCGGGAACGATAGCAGAGCTTGATCTTGAAACTGTAAAAGTCGGTCAGACAGTGACAGCAACAGATTATGAAACCGGAAACAGCTATAGCGGAACGATAACGCAGATAGGCACCGTGCCGGCAGACAGCAATGGTTATTATGGAGACAATAACCCTAATTCATCATATTATCCATATACAGCGTATATCGAGGATACAACAGGCCTCAAAAAAGGTCAGTATCTGGATCTTACAATAGATACTGCCACAGATGAAAATACTACGGGTGGTCTTTACATCAGCCAGGAATATGTAAAAGATGAAAACGGACAATCATATGTATACAAGGAAGAGAATGGAAAACTTGTAAAACAGAAAGTGAAAACGGGAAAAAGTCTCTGGGGTTCATACATAGAGATAAAGTCCGGAATCACTGAAAGTGATTATATTGCTTTCCCATATGGTGTGAGTGAGGGCGAAAAGGTCAAAGAATCAGATGATATAGCATATTAATTATTACAGGGAGGACAAGAAATGTTAGAAAATATCAGGCTTTCATTCAGGGGAATATGGTCGCATAAGATGCGCTCATTTCTTACGATGCTTGGAATTATTATTGGAATCGCTGCGATAATTGCAATTGTTTCAACGATTCAGGGAACGAATGACCAGATTGAAAAGAACCTCATAGGTTCAGGCAGCAATAATGTAAAAGTTACACTTCAAAAAGACGGATATGATATAGATTTATCTTATGATTCGGTTCCGGCCGGGATAACAGAAGTGTCCGACAGCACTTTGGATCAGATAAAGGATATCGATCATGTGGAAAGTGCTTCGTTGTACAAAAGCAGACAGAATTATAACGATGTTTATTACCTGAATACTATTCTGTCAGGTGGAACGGTGCTCGGTATAGATTCAGACTATTTTGATACATGCGGCTATGCAATAATGAAAGGCCGCGGATTTTCACAGAATGATTACGACAAGAGCAAAAAAGTTGCGCTTATAGATGAAAAAGCACAGAAAGCATTATTTCAGGGAGAGAGTGCGATAGGAAAAACAATAGAAATAAAGGGAGAACCTTTTTCGGTCGTTGGAATAGTTACAGAAAAAGACAGCTATGAGCTTGTAATAAACTCGATCGAGGATTACTACACATACTCAAATGACAGCTCCGCCGGAAATATCTTTGTGCCTGAGTCTGTATGGCCGGTGATCTATCGGTATGATGAGCCGCAGAATCTTATACTCAAAACCGATTCTGCTGACAATATGGCGGCCGCAGGAAAAGCTGCGCAGGATATTTTAAATTCATCAATGGCTTCATCAGACGGAAGTACAGAATATAAGGCACAGGATCTGCTTGAGCAGGCAAAACAGATACAGCAGCTTTCACAGTCAACAAATATGATGCTTATATGGATCGCTGGAATATCTCTTCTCGTAGGAGGAATAGGTGTAATGAATATCATGCTTGTATCGGTGACAGAGCGTACATCTGAGATTGGCCTGAAAAAAGCGATCGGAGCAGGAAAAGGGGCTATATTGGGGCAGTTTCTTACAGAAGCTGTAGTCCTTACAAGCATAGGAGGACTTGTTGGTGTGATAGTGGGTGTCATACTTTCAAAGGTTATATCCGCATTAAACGGAACACCGACATCTATCAATCCGGCTGCAGCAGTGCTTGCGGTACTTTTTTCCATGGCTATCGGAATTATTTTCGGTATACTTCCATCACACAAGGCAGCTAACCTTAATCCGATAGATGCACTCAGACATGAATGATATATTTAAAATATCAGTGGTTAAAGCATACAAAAAAAGTATGAATACAGGCTATTTACAGGTATTTGATACTTTGTGAAAAAAATATCATTTTTTTTTGTACTTTGATGCGTACATGGGTAGAAAAGTTCAAAAAAATTTTGTAGAATGTTCCTAGTAGAGAGATACTAGGAGCATTTTTTTGTTACTGATCACAATAAATCGGATTAGTAACTATACAGTCATTCTAAGCCGTTCTATAAAGGCGGGACTGTAATCATATAATAATTACACTAGATAGAGTTTTATAAAAAAGAAAAGGAGAAAATATGTACGCTGACGAAAATGTAATCAAAATCAAGCATGAGGTTTTATTTGAGGTCGCAAAAGCAGCATTCGAAGGAAATCTTGATGAGATAAGAGATGATATCCCATTCAAGCTTATTCCGGGACCGATACCTCATTTCCGCTGCTGTATTTATAAAGAGAGAGAGATAATCCGTCAACGTGTCAGACTGGCTGAGGGAAAAGCACCTGGCTTAGTAGATGACGGAAATATAATTCAGGTAATAAGTTCAGCCTGTGAAGACTGTCCTATTTCAAGCTATACAGTTACTGAAAACTGCCAGAACTGTCTTGGAAAAGCATGTATAAATGCATGTAAATTCGGTGCGATCGAAGCTGGACGCCATCGTTCACATATCGATCCGCAGAAATGTAAAGAGTGTGGAAAGTGTGCACAGGCATGTCCTTACAATGCCATTGCACATTTAAAGAGACCATGTAAGTTCTCTTGTCCTGTTAATGCTATCACATACAATGAGTATGGTATTTCAGTCATAGACGACAGCAAATGTATCAGATGTGGTAAATGTATACACAGCTGCCCATTTGGAGCGATCGGATCAAAGACATACATGGTAAATGTCATAGATGCGATCAAAGCAGAAGACAAGCATGTATATGCTATGGTAGCACCTGCTACAGAGGGACAGTTCGGACCAAATATCACTATGAACAGCTGGAAGAAAGCTATGCAGGCTGTTGGCTTTAACGGATTTGTAGAGGTTGCCCTTGGTGCAGATATGACAGCTGCATATGAGGCTGATGAATGGCTTGAGGCATACGAGGCAGGAGAGAAAAAGGTTACATCATGCTGTCCTGGATTTGTAAATATGGTCAGAAAACATTATCCAGAGCTTGCTGACAAGATTTCCACAACAGTTTCACCTATGTGTGCAGTTTCAAGAATGATCAAAGCAAAGGATCCGGATGCTGTTACAGTATTCATTGGACCATGTATCGCAAAGAAATCAGAAGTTGCAGACCAGCAGATCGCAGACAATGCAGATTATGTTCTTACATACAGTGAGATCCGTGCAATCATGAGAGCTAAGAATGTAGAGCTTGAGGCTGATGATACTTCATATCAGGAAGGCTCTGTATACGGAAAACGTTTCGGTAACTCAGGCGGAGTTACAGCGGCAGTACTTGAGAGCATCAAGGAAAAGAATGTTGATGTTGATTGTAAAGTATGCAAGGCAAATGGTGCCGCAGAGTGTAAGAAAGCCCTTCTTCTCATGAAAGCAGGAAAGCTTCCTGAGGACTTCATCGAGGGAATGGCATGTGAAGGCGGCTGCGTAGGCGGACCAAGCGCATACAATGATATGATCTCGACTAAGAAGTTCCGTGACGAACTCTTAAGCAGGGCAGATGATCGTCAGATCAGGGATAATATCTCTGGCTATCATATGGAGACATTCCATATGCACCGTGAGGATCAGTAATCATATGTGAAGCTCTGCATCACAGATCAGAATATAGACTAAACTGCTACAGTGTATAAAACTGACATGGCATATCGGATATTAAATGCGATATGCCATGTTTTTTTGATTCATAGAAAATTACGCCCTATGAATTAAAAAGCCCTTCTGACGGGCAGCATACTGCTGGAGGTATAAGACATAGGTACTGTGTAGAAAAGTTAAAAATGAACGTGGGTATTGTGGTATGACCACAATGCAAAATAGACTGATATTATTTGCAGAACTGTTATGACAGCTTGATGAAATTTATGAAAAACCCCTAAAATCCGATATTTATTGACACACAGATAAAACTATGTTATTATTTTAACAAATAGATAAAGACTACTGCAGAATATTAAAATTATTGCGTGGTATAACCACACTGGACACAGCGGTAGAACATGGGAAAAACATAAGGGGGTCATAATGAAAGACTTTAAAGTTATAGAGGTTAAACGGAGCATATTTGAGGACAATGATGCTGATGCAGCAAAGCTGCGCAATGAGCTTAAAAGTGAAGGCACGTTCCTGTTGAATCTTATGTCTTCACCGGGGGCAGGAAAGACAACCACATTAAAGCGGACTATAGGTATGCTGAAGGACGAGATGCAGATAGGTGTCATGGAAGCAGATATAGATTCTGATGTGGATGCACAGGCTATTTCAGATACAGGTGTCAGGGCTATCCAGATCCACACAGGAGGCATGTGTCATCTTGATGCTGATATGACACGGCAGGGTATCAGGGAATTTGGCACAAAAGATCTTGACTTTGTGGTGCTTGAGAACGTGGGAAATCTCGTATGCCCTGCAGAGTTTGATACAGGAAGTACAAAAAATGCAATGATCCTTTCCGTGCCGGAGGGGGATGATAAGCCACTTAAGTACCCGCTCATGTTTTCGATATGTGATGTGGTACTCATAAATAAATGCGACACACTCTGTGTTTTTGATGACTTTTCAAAGGAAGCTGTCGAGGAGCGTATCAAAAAATTAAACCCTGATGCAAAAGTTATTTTTATATCGGCAAAGACCGGTGAGGGATTTGAAGAGTGGGTGGACTGGCTCAGAAATGAGATAAAGGAATACAAAAATAATTAAAGAGAGATAACACAGGAAAAAGGAGAGTATATTATGGCAGATCCATTAGGCGGATTCGTACCGGAAACAGTAAAAAATGATGAACCTGCGCGCGAAGCAGTTCTTAGACTTGGAAAGGTTGTTACAGACCGTGCGGAGGTTTTGCTTGGAAAAGAAAAGCTCACGAAAGAATCACCGGAGTATTGGGGCATTGCGCCTCTTGTGACAGATGAACAGTGTGAGATCGCTATCAAGATGAAAAAGAGAAAACCTCGCACGCTGTCAGAAATTAAAAAATTATGTCCGCAGTACAGTGAGGAAGAACTCTTAAAAGAGCTTGAAGAGATGTCGTACAACGGAATAATAGAGTGGAATTATGAGAATCCGCAACATGAAAAACAGTGGGTGCTCCCAATGTATGTTCCGGGTGCTGCAGAGTTTGCAAATATGAATGAGCAGGTGCTCAAAGATCACCCGGAAATGGGACGTTTTTTCGAGAGAATGAGCCGTATTCCACTTGAAAAGGTTACACCTATGGTGCCACTCGGCGGAGCCGGGATAGGAATGCATGTAATTCCTGTTGAGAAAGCGATTGGAATGGAAAACCAGTCTGTTTCAGTAGAACACATTTCACATTGGCTCGACAAATACGAGGGAAAATATGCAAAGAGTCCATGTTCATGCCGCCGTTCACGTACTACATATGGTGAGGGCTGTGCAGATGATCCGGAAGGCTGGTGCATCGCAGTCGGTGATATGGCTGATTATGTCGTAGAGACAGGAAAAGGCGGTCAGTATATCACAAAAGAAGAGGCTTTAGAGATATTTAAAAAAGCAGAGGATAATGGTTTTGTCCACCAGATTACAAATATAGACGGAGAAGATAAGATTTTTGCCATATGTAACTGCAATGTAAACGTATGCTATGCACTCCGTACATCGCAGCTTTTTAATACACCGAACATGTCACGTTCAGCATATGTAGCGCATGTTGAAACAGAAAAGTGTGTTGCCTGCGGTCGCTGTGTGGAGGTATGCCCTGCGGGAGCTGCCACACTTGGACAGAAGCTTTGCAAAAAAGATGGCTCAAAGGTAGAGTATCCGAAGATGCCGCTTCCTTCAGAGAAGAAGTGGGGACCGGAAATGTGGACAGAAAATTACAGGGATAAAAACCGTATCGAGACACATGAGTCTGGAACAGCACCATGTAAAACAGCATGTCCTGCGCATATTGCAGTCCAGGGTTATCTTAAGCTTGCGGCACAGGGCAGATATACAGATGCTCTTGAACTTATAAAGAAAAATAATCCTCTTCCTGCGATCTGTGGACATGTATGTAACAGACGATGCGAGGATGCATGTACACGTGCGACTATCGATGAGGCTATAGCGATCGATGAGGTAAAGAAATTTATCGCAATGCAGGATCTTAAAGCAGAGACAAGATTTATACCAAAGAAAGTTGTACCTACGCTTGATGGAGAGTTTAAACAGAAGATCGCTATCGTAGGTGGAGGTCCGGCCGGTATTTCATGTGCATTCTATCTTGCGGAAAAAGGTTATAAACCTACAATTTTCGAGAAAAATGAGAAGCTTGGAGGTATGGTTGTTTACGGTATTCCGTCCTTCGTACTTGAAAAGGATATTGTTGCAGCTGAGATAGATATTCTCCGTGAGATGGGTGTTGAATTTAAGACAGGTGTGGAAGTAGGAAAAGACATCACACTCAACCAGCTTCGTGAAGATGGATACGAAGCATTTTACATAGCAATAGGCTGTCAGGGTGGACGAAAGATAAACGTTCCTGGTGAGGATGCAGACGGAGTTATGACAGGAGTTGACTTCCTTCATATCACAACAGATGATGAAAATCACAAGCTGGCAGGAGATACTGTAGTAATTGGCGGAGGAAATGTTGCCATCGATGTATCGCGTTCAGCAGTCAGATGCGATTCTGCAAATGTATATCAGGTGTCACTTGAGACACGTGATATCATGCCTGCTCTCCCTGAGGAAATAGAACTCGCAGAATCAGAAGGAATAAAATTCCACGGAGGCTGGGGACCAAAGGAAATACTTACCGAGAACGGAAAAGTTACAGGGATCGTATTCAAAAAATGTACACAGGTTAAAAATGCAGAGGGACGTTTTGATCCATTATATGATGAGAGTGATACAATGACTATCCCTTGCAGTAATGTGATTCTTTCTGTAGGACAGGGAACAGTCTGGGGTGATCTTCTTAAGGCTGAAGCTGTTGAGTTCAGAGGACCGGCACCTATTGCGGATCCTGTTACATACCAGACAACAGTGGATGACATCTTTGTCGGTGGAGACATGTTTACAGGACCTAGATTTGCTATTGATGCGATCGCAGCAGGTAAGGAAGCTGCAATATCGATCCACAGATTTGTACAGCCGGGATCGTCACTTACGATAGGACGTAATCCAAACTACTACAAAGAACTTGACAAGACAGATATTCTTATTGAAAACTACGATAATACAGGACGCCAGACACCGGGGCACAACGAGGCGGTTGATAAGAAATCATTCCGTGATCCAAAACTTGTGTTCACAGAGGAACAGGTAAAGGCCGAGACGGCAAGATGTCTTGGATGTGGAGCTTCAATTGTGGATCCGAACAAGTGTGTAGGCTGCGGACTTTGTACAACAAGATGTGAGTTTGATGCGATACATTTAAGCCGGGACCTTCCGGCAGCCAGCACTATGAGAAAGGCGGAGGATAAACTTAAATATATTCTTCCAAACGGGGCAAAACAGGCTATAAAGATTAAGTTTTCACGTAAAAAATAATTGCAATAGGAGATAATATGCACGAATTAGGTGTAGTATTTCAGGTAATAAAAATGGTGGAAGAGGTCTGTGAGGAAAATGACCTTACAGAAATCTCTTCTGTCACTCTCGAACTGGGAGAAGTGTCTACAGTCATAGAAAAATATCTTTATGATGTGTGGAAATGGGCAGTCCTTAAAAAATCCGAGCATATGAAGGATTCAAAGCTTATAGTTGAGACTATACCGGCGATAACGTATTGTGAGTCATGTGGCGCCAAATACGGAACGGTAAAGCATGGAAAGATTTGTCCTGAGTGTGGCAGTGGGCATACATATCTGCTTCAGGGCAATGAATTCAATATAAAAGAGATAGAAGGCTGTTAGCCATTCTGTCAAGAGGGAAGTATAATTAATATAGAAAAACCATCCGGATTTGTATGTCTGGATGGTTTTTCCAATTTATGGAATAATTGGAGATACTTGTCAAACATGGTGGATGAAAAACAATTAATTGGATAATATTAAGAAAATCTCAAATAATTAACAATAGTCAAAATACAAAAATAATAGTATAATGTCTTGGATAGTAAATTGCGAAAGAGGATAAAATCATTATGAGGAAAAGTGTTTTAATAGGTGTTATCGTAGCATTTGTGGTGTTTTTAATTGCTGTTGCAGTGTATGTGATAGGATTTGACTACAAAATAGAAATCGAAGGTGCACCTTCTGACGGATTCAAAGTAGAATACGGCGAGACATTCGAGCTTCCAAAGATAAAAGCATACGGAAAAGGGTATTTGTTTAACAGCAAAAAGCATGAGGCAGAATGTGAGGTCGAAAACAACGTAGATACATCAAAGCTTGGCAAATATGAAGTTAAGATTTCCGCCAGCTATAAGAAGAAAACATTAAAGAAAACAATCGAGGTTGTAGTTGCTGACACAAAGGCACCGGCAATAACACTTGCAGGTGACTCCGAAATGACGGTAGAGGCTGGAACAGAATTTTCTGATCCGGGATATACTGCAGAGGATAATTATGACGGAGATGTCACAGATAAAGTATCTGTCGATGGAGATGTAGATACGAAAAAATGCGGAGATTATACAATTAAATATAGCGTGTCAGATTCATCAGAGAATGAATCGCAAGAAGAAAGGATTGTACACGTAGCAGATACAACGGCTCCACAGATCACACTTTCAGGAAATGAAAATACGTATGTACAGATTGGTTCAACTTATGAGGAACCGGGATATACAGCACAAGATAACTGTGATGGAGATGTAACTGATGATGTAAAGACTTCTGGAAAAGTTGATACATCAAAAGAAGGCCAAAATACAATTAAATATACCGTGTCAGATTCAGCGGGTAATGAAGCAACGGTAGAGAGAAATGTGATGGTATATGATCCACAGTCGGCAAGCGATATGACACCAGCAGATAAGGTTGTATATCTGACATTTGACGATGGCCCGGGAAAATATACGCAGCAGCTTCTTGATGTACTTGACAAATACGGTGTGAAGGCAACATTTTTTGTTACAAATGAAGATCCGGATTATCAGGATATGATCGCCAAGGAGGCAGAAGCAGGACACACTGTAGCTATCCATTCAGCATCACACGATTATCCGAAGATATATCAGAGCACAGATGCATACATGGCAGATCTTTATGAGATGAATGATATAATAAAAGCACAGACAGGAAAGAGCGCAAGTATAATCAGATTCCCTGGAGGGGCGTCAAATACAGTAAGTGCTGATTACTGTAAAGGAATAATGACACAGCTTGTAAGTCTTGTTGAGGCAAGTGGATTCCAGTATTGTGACTGGAACGTATCGAGTGGTGATGCAGGTGAAACAAAAGACACAAATCAGGTGGTTGAAAATGTTGTCTCAGGAATACAGAAACATAAAGTTTCAGTTGTATTACAGCATGATATAAAGAAGTTCAGTGTTGACGCTGTAGAACGGATAATCCAGTGGGGACAGGCAAATGGATACACATTCCTGCCTCTTACACCTACAACAAAAATGGTTCATCACAAAGTAAATAATTAAACAAAAAAAGAAGAGTTCAAAATGAACTCTTCTTTTTTAATCATTGTATCCAATATCTTATTCCCAAATTAACATTTATCCATTAAATATAATAAAGAAAAAGGTACATAGAAACTTGATTGCCATAACAATTATTTAACAATTGTTACATTAGTTGCCTGAGGACCTTTAGCACCATCAGTTACTTCATATTCAACTGCTGCGCCTTCTTCAAGAGACTTGAATCCCTCCATGTTAAGTCCTGAGTAATGTACGAATACATCTTTTCCGTCTTCACCTGTGATGAATCCGTATCCTTTCTGGTTATTGAACCATTTAACTGTACCTTTGTTCATCGAAAGTACCTCCAAATAATATTACTGTTGCATTGCAACTAAGGTTAGAATATCATAACAATTTACATATGTAAAGCAATAAAATCAAAGTTCTTCAAAAGAAATGTCATTATTTACTAAAAATTTACGCATCATGGCATCCCAACTGTTTTCCAATGTCTTATCAGTGGAAAAAATATTATATGATACACCTGTTGTAAGCAAAAGCTGTTCATTTTGATACCTGATATTAAAAAAAATACCATTTACATCATTTGTGGTAAAGCTGCCTGAAGCGGCTTTGATGGTATTATGAAGATTTTCAGGTGAGAGGGAAAAAATAAATTTAAATGAGCTGGGAGTTTTCTTTCCCTTTATGAGGTCGAAACAATTTCCTCTTAAAAAACTAAATGGCAGAAGGCGGTATCCGGTAAGTCCAAGCTCTGAAATTTCCTCAGAAGAAAAAAAGCCATCATGTATATGACCATCTATTACATATGAAGCGGCCGAGGTGATAACAGCTTCCTGCAGAAGAAAATTATCAAACGTTTCGCTTTTTAGTAATTTATTCATAAAATCTTTGACATTAGTAAGCTCTAAAGCAAGCATAAATCCTCCAGAATATATTTAAACGTGTAACAACCAATAACCTGACAGATTAACTATACTACAAAAAAACTACACATGTAAAGAAAATATGGTATGATAGCAATTGGATAACCAAAGCTGGTTACTGTTCAGACGCAAGCTTGACACTGCGATGTCAAGCTAAAGCTGTCAGGAACCTGAGCAGTTACAAATAAAATATAGAAGGTGGAAAATAATGGAAAACAGATTATTTGACTTGTTAAATAAGGCAGTATCACCATTTGCGTGTGTTAAGGCTGCAAAAGATGAACTTATTGAATGTGGATTTGAGGAAATAAATTATGCGGATAAGTGGAAGATCAAGGCTGGCGGAAAATATGTAGTGGATCATCATGGAACGACACTTTTTGCATTTGCTGTAGGTACAAAATATAGATCAGGAGATATGTTAAGGATCGCCGCTGCACATACAGATTATCCGTGTCTTAGATTAAAACCAAATGCGGACTTTAAGACTGCGGCATATCCGCAGGTAAATGTTGAGGTATATGGAGGACCGATATTAAATACATGGTTTGACAGACCGCTTGGGGTTGCAGGCCGTGTGGCACTCAGAAGTGATGATCCATTCCACCCAAGGATGGTTCTTTACAGATCAAAAAAACCGGTAATGATAGTACCAAACCTTGCAATACATATGAACAGGGATGTAAATAAAGGGGTTGAAATAAATAATCAGATAGATCTGATGCCGGTGCTTGACTGCATTCCACAGACCGGAGAAAATACAGATAGATCGGACTATTTTATTACATTTCTTGCAAAAGAACTGGGAGTTGACAAAAAAGACATAATTGATTTTGAACTTAATACATTTTGCATGGAAGAGCCTTCGTATGTAGGAATAGACGATACAATGATATCTGCGCCAAGGCTTGACAATCAGACGTCATGCTATGCGCTTCTTAGTGCAATAGAAAATGCAGACAGGAAAGACGGAATAAATGTTATCGCATTGTTTGACCATGAAGAGATAGGAAGCAGCAGTAAGCAGGGGGCGGCATCAATACTTATGCACGATATGTTAAGGCGTATACTGCGTGATATGGGAGAATGTGAGGCAGACATAGACAGGATAATATATGAGGCAATGCTTCTGTCAGTTGACGTTGCACATGCACTTCATCCGAACAAAACAGGAAAAATGGATATAACAAACAAACCTGTCATGGGAGGCGGTTTCTGTATAAAGGAGGCATGCTCACAGTCATATGCAACAGACTCAGAGGCTGTCGCAATCCTCTGCCAGCTCTGTGAAAAAGAAAATATACCTTATCAGAGATTTGTGAACAGATCAGATGTGCGCGGAGGAGGAACGCTTGGTTCTATAGCATCGACACTTCTTCCGGTAAAAACTGTAGATATAGGGATACCGCTTCTTTCTATGCACTCAGTAAGAGAACTTATGGGAGCGAAGGATATGGATGCACTAAAAGACTGTGTTACGGTATTTTTTAAATAACTGACTAAAACTTTCAGCAACATAATGTTGATGGTGCCGTCCGGGGTGCGGGGCTGCGTATCCTTCCGATAGCGGCACTCGTCCGGATTGCTAATTTGCCGGTGTCTGCTTCCGGCTCTTTTGATTATTTATGTTCATTCTACAGCTGTACACCCGCGCCGCAGCGTCCGTCTATGGCACACACTCGATTTCTGACGTGTCGTGTGGGAAGTTTTAGCAACTAAATAAAAAATGGTATTGCAATAAGTTAGTTTCCGTGTTAATATAATGTAGTAATCAAAACTACTTGTTAAGGAAAGAAAAAACATTTATTAAAGTTTTATAAACTTAAATAATGGAGGAAATGACTTATGTATAAGATTGTTATTGATAGTTGTGGAGAATTACCTGAAAATTTAAAGAATGATGAGCATTTTACAAACGTTGCACTTGAGCTTGATGTGGATGGATACAGAATACGTGATGATGAGACATTTAATCAGCTTGATTTCCTTAGAAGAGTAAAAGAAAGTATAAAAGGACCAAAATCAGCATGTCCTTCACCGGAAGAATACATGGAAGCGTTTGAGGGCGAGGCTGAAAATATATATGTCGTTACATTATCGGGAAAGCTTAGTGGATCGTACAACAGTGCAGTGCTTGCTGCAAATCTTTATAATGAGGAACATGAAGACAGCCGGAAGAATATATATGTGTTCAATTCACGTTCGGCATCTATAGGGGAGACTATCATAGGACTTAAAATACAGGAGCTTGAGGAAGCGGGAGAGCCTTTTAAAGCGGTTGTTGATAAGACGGAGGAATATATTTCATCAATGAATACATTTTTCGTCTTAGAGACACTTGAGACATTAAAAAAGGCAGGAAGATTAAGTAATCTAAAAGCCCTTGTTGCAAATACGCTGAATATAAAACCTGTTATGGGTTCGACAAAGGAAGGCTCTATACAGCAGCTTGGCCAGGCGAGGGGAATGAAAAAAGCTCTTGCAAAAATGGTTTCTGACATGCTTGCAGCCACAAAGGACTATGAAAACAGAGTACTTGCAATAGCACACTGTAACTGCCCGGAAAGAGCAGAATATGTTAAAGCGTGTATCGAGAAAATGGCAAAATTTAAAAAGATCGTTATAGTTGATACAGCCGGTATTTCAAGTATGTATGCAAATGATGGTGGAGTTATACTTGCGGTATAAATATCTGAAAATTATTAAAGTTTTAGAAAGTGCGCTTTTTGCGCACTTTTTTTGTGGAAATAAATAGGAAATATATATATAATATAAGCATGGGAAAAAGGACTTATGAACAGGTACTGTATGAGATAAACAACGCCAGGCGTTTTGGAAAAGCTCCCGGAGTTGAAATAATAGGAAAAATCTTACAGATACTAAGGAAAACAGAAAATGATCTAGGACGCATTCCATTTGTCCACATAGCAGGAACAAATGGGAAAGGGTCTGTTTGCGCTTTTTTAGATACAATATTTCAAAAGGCAGGCTATTGCACAGGAAGGTTTACCTCGCCACATCTGATAGAATTTGAGGAGAGGATAACGGTCGATGGTAAGATGATACCAAAAGCGGCAGTCGAGCGGATAGGAAATATGCTTCTTGATGCAGACTTTGGAATCAGTCTTACCATGTTTGATTATTGTCTTATGATGGCACTTATTTATTTTAAGGAATGCGGATGCGACATAATGATAATAGAGACAGGACTTGGAGGAAGACTTGATTCAACAAATGCCATTGGCACACCGCTTGCAGAAGTAATCACAAAAATAGGCTATGATCATATGGCGATACTTGGCTCTGACATAAGAGATATTGCTGCCGAAAAAGCCGGGATAATAAAAGAAGGAACTATTGTCATATCGGAACCACAGACCACACTGGCAGCTGAAGTGCTAAAAAAATCCGCATCGGATAAAAATGCACAAATATCTTTTGTCACGGATGAAGAGATAGAAGCCATAAGCCACAGAAAAATAGGTCTGGCTGGAACATACCAGATCGAAAATGCAGCCTGTGCACTTAAAACGGCAAAAATCCTACTGGAAAATAAAGGAATGCCGGATGAACAGATAGAGAAGATCACTGCAGAAGCACTAAAACAGACTGTCTGGCCGGGAAGAATGGAGGTTCTGGCAGATAAACCATTTTTACTTGTTGATGGCGCACACAACAGCAATGGTGTCATGGCATTAAAGAGCAGCCTGGAAAAACTCTATCCCGGTGAAAAATTCGTATTTTTTATGGGAGTTATGGCGGATAAGGATTATCCTCTTATGATCGATGAAATATTGCCGCTTGCAAAGTGTTTTATTACTGTCACACCGGATAGTGACAGGGCACTGGATTCAAAAAAGCTTGCAGAGTTCATAAGGAACAGAGGAATAGAAGTAAAATGCCTTATGCATATATCTGATATTTTTGACATGTTAAGCAGTACGGACAAAAATATTGCATTTGGTTCGTTGTATTTTATAGGCGAATTAAAAGAAAAATGGGAGAATATAAATGAAGAACATTTTTAAAATCTTTGGAAAAGACATAATGGGACTGGTAAAAAACATTCTTGCGATGGTTATAGCTGTTGGACTATGTTTTCTTCCTGCGCTGTATGCATGGTTTAATATCTATGCAAACTGGGATCCATATGGAAATACCGGAAATGTAAATATTGCCGTGGCAAATCTTGATGAGGGCTGGAAAAATGAGAGCGGCGAAGTACTTAATATGGGAGATGGAATCGTCGAATCATTAAAGGCGAAGGATACCATAGGATGGAAGTTTGTCGATACAAAGGAAGAAGCACTTGACGGGGTAAGATCCGGCAATTATTATGCAGCACTTGTGATCGATGAAAAATTTACATACGGAATGTACAACGGGGTTGCTGAAAATATCTCAAACCCAAAGATAACATATTATGTAAATGACAAGAAAAATGCGGTAGCAACAAAAATAACTGATAGTGCGGCAACAACAGTAAAATCAAGTATAAATAAAGAATTTCTGCAGGTGCTTGCAGAAAAAGTGTTTGAGGAGACAAATGAATTCTCCAGTGAAATGTCACAAAAAGATACTGTAAATAAATTTGTATCGAAGCTTGAGGATGTATCGGCAAGCCTTAACCAGTATGAGCAGCTTATAGATACATTTATAGATGGAAATGCTTCTTTAGCAAAAGTATCAGCAGATACAGGAAATGCGCTTAATGACGGGCAGGATAAAATATCAGACGGGCAGGATAAGTTACAGCAAAGCAGGGATGATTTAAGTTCAACACAGGGATCTTTCAATGAATTTAGTACGGATATATCAGATACTATGTCGTCTGTACAGCTTGCGCTAAGCAATATATCAAGTCAGCTTGACAGTGCGGATCTTGATACCGATGCAGCGGTTCTTCAAAGTGATATAAAAGAAATATCAGCAAGTGCGACAGCACTTCACGACAGTATAGACAGCCTTGCAGGCAAGATGAAGGATGTTGTAACTGATAAAATAGACGTCCAGACACCGTCGGCGGATCTTGTGGATAATAATTTACAGATAATGCTTGACCGTTCACAGTCGATCATTGACAATCTTTCGGCTGCAAGTGCTTCAGATACAACAGCCCAGACAACAGAGGCTCTTCTTGGTGTTATCTCAAAGCTTTCAACTACAGTCCAGTCAATAAATGATACATACCAGAACCAGGTTGTCCCACAGATAAATGATATGATATCGAGCATGTCGGATACGCTTGATTCTGTAGATTCGATGCTTACTAATTTAAGTTCAACAGCGGGAACGATGTCTGAGGTATTTACAGGAGTCGGAGATACCATAGATGTGTTAAATACAAGCATGACACAGCTTAAAGGCGTGATAACAGCGGCTGATGATAAAATTCAGGATACGCTTACAAAATTAAAAGAAGCCTCTGAAGATGAAAAGATGGATATAATCATAAATCTTTTATCAGGTGATCCCGAAAAGCTGAGCACCTTTTTTGCGGAACCGGTACAGGTTTCAGATCATTATATTTATGAAATAGCAAACTATGGATCAGGAGTGGCTCCATTTTACACAACGCTTGCGATATGGGTAGGAATGACGATCCTTGTTTCACTTGTAAAGGTAAATGCAGATACAAAAGGACTTAAAAATCCAAAGCCGTCACAGCTGTATTTTGGACGTTATCTTATATTTTTTGTATTGTCGCAGATCCAGACTACAATAATAGTACTTGGGGATCTGTTCCTGTTAAAAATACAGTGTCCGCATCCGTTTGCGTTCTGGGTCACAGCTTCTATAACGAGCCTGACATTTTCGCTGCTTATATATTCTTATACGATCGCATTCGGAGATATAGGAAAAGCATTTGCGGTTGTAATAATGGTTATACAGATAGCAGGAAGTGGTGGAACATATCCTATAGAAGCACTGCCTTCATTCTTTAAGGCGGTTTATATTTTCTTCCCATTCCCGTATGCGATAAATGGAATGAGGGAATGCATAGGCGGAATGTATGAAAATACACTTGCGCAGTGCTATGGAATACTTGGACTTTTCTGTCTGGAGGGACTTATAGTAGGACTTGTGATCAGAAAACCATTTATACGGCTTAATCATTTCATCGAAAAACGTATGGAAGATACAGAAATGTTATAGGAGGAGTATATGAGAGAAGACATGAAAGAAGATATGAACGAAGACAAAAAGTTTCAGGAAATGTATGAAAAACTCATGGATTATGAGTCCTCTTTACATGAAATAAACCAAAAGCGCATAAAAATAGGCTTAAGATGTATATATATAATACCTCTCATATTTCTTGTGCTGCTTTTTATAACAGACAGTTCAAAGATAATTTTCCTTGTACTTTGGATCGCAAGTCTTTTTGGCATTGCTATATATCTTATAGGTGTGGAGTATGTGGATTATAAGCTGCAGGAAAAAATGAATGAAATAGGTGGAAAAAATGATATAGAGCCAGAAAGCCTCATTACGATAGAGCAGGTTTCACAGAAGGTCGCAGGAGTGGTCGGAAAGATTGAGGAGACGAAGGAAGAGGTAAAACTATGAAGCGTACATTTAAAGTATTTATGGCAGATGCCAGACGCCTGTCCAGCAATGTCGTGGCGATTGTTATAATAATGGGACTTAGTATAATACCGGCACTTTACGCATGGTTTAATATTATGTCAAACTGGGATCCTTATGGAGAATCTGCCACATCCCAGATGCACATTGCTGTCTATTCAGAAGATAAGGGTGTGACATATGACAAATTTAAGTTATGCATGGGAGATACGGTTGTCGAAGGACTCGAGTCAAATAAAACAATAGGGTGGATCTTTTCTGATACAAAAGAAGATGCAATGGAAGAAGTATATAGTGGAGACTGTTATGCTACTTTTATTATCCCTGAAAACTTTACCGAGGATATGTTAAGCTTCCTGAGCGGAGATCCGGTAAATCCACAGATAGAATATTATGAAAACAGTAAAAAGAATGCCATTGCAACAAAGATAACATCAAAAGTAAAAACAACAGTGCAGCAGACTGTAAATACATCGGTCGTAAGCAATATAACGAAGATCGCATCACAGTCAGGAGAAGCCATAGTAGGCAGTTCACAGGATATAAATCTCCTTGGAAATATAGTTTCCAAGCTTAAAGAGATGGATTCAAGCCTTTCAACATATTCAGATATACTTAGCACTTTTGCTCTTCTTACAGATTCGGCAGGGGAGCTTGTTGGATCGACACAGTCACTGCTTCCGGGAATCGAAGGCATGATCGACAATGGACAAAGCACCGTAAATGGAATGCAGGGGTCTGTTTTATCCGGTGCCCAGACGGCAAGTACGATAAGCTCAATGGTTGATATCAGCCTTGGAACAGTAAAAGATCAGCTTGACCTGTTCAATGGTTCGATTAAAAAAATAGATATAAATACGGATATTTCATTGCCACAGGCGAATTTTGATGCACTGAATGAATTGGCAAACAATACATTTGATGTCATATCAGACCTTGGAATCGCAGACCAGAATGATCTTGCTTCGGCAAAAGAAAATTTCAATGCGATAGGGGCACAGATGGAGTCGTTGAAATCAGATGCATCACTTACTGCAGAAAAGCTTGAAGCCTTAAAACAGTCTATAGAGATGGAGGTTTCTGCCTGCCAGTCAGCGATAGATGAACTTAAAGGTTCATTTGATTATGATATTACTCCAAAAATATCCGATTCGGTATATGATATGGAGTATGCGCTTATAGAGACGCAGACACTTCTTGGTTCGCTTGATGACAGCTTCCCGGACATAAACAATGCACTTGATTCCTATGCTAAGGTGCTTGAATCCGGAAATGCAGATATAGTTGAAACGAAGGAATATGTTGATGAGATAAGAAATGGGCTTTCGACAGTTATAAATGGGCTTAATGACCTTGAGAATGATGAGCAGTATCAGGAAGTGACCCAGATGTTAAAAACTGATCCTACACTTATAGCGGATTTTGTTACATCACCTATTTCGATGGACGAACAAAAAATATATGAAATAAAAAATTATGGTTCCGCAATGTCTCCATTTTATACAGTACTTGCATTGTGGGTAGGAGGACTTATAAATGTTGCACTTATCCATGTGAAAGTAAAGGACAATAAGGAGATAGAAGGAGTAAAAGGAAGGCATAAATATTTCGGAAGATATATTGTGTTCTTTTTGATAGGACAGGTACAGACGCTTATAACTGTGCTTGGAGATCTGTATTTCGTAGACATACAGTGTAAACACAGATTTTTGTTCTGGCTTGCATGTTCGATAACAAGTTTAATGTTTACGATTTTTATGTATTCACTAACGGTTGCTTTTGGCAACGTGGGAGAGGCTGTTGCAGTAGTAGTCATGGTTATACAGGTTGCAGGAGCCGGAGGAACATTCCCTGTTGAAGTGCTGCCGGAGGTATACAGAATGATATACAAATATCTGCCGTTTACTTATGCAATGAACGCACTGAGGGAATGTGTCGGCGGAATGTACAGATTTACCTATGCAAAATGCCTTGGTGTACTTGGAATATATATTGTTATTTCCATAATCATAGGATTATTTCTGGGAAGACCATTTAAAAAATTAAATGAAGCAATTGAAAAAAGTAAGGAACGATCTGGACTTATGATATAATGAGCGGAGCGAATTATATCCGCGCGAATTATATTATCTATAATTACTTATTATAGATAATATAATTATTTTATAGTAGACAATTCGGTTTGCTTGTAATACAATGAGCATAAATAATGATAGACCCGATATATGATAACACTAGGTTATATCGGATCCGTAAAGAAACGGAGGATATAAAAGATGGAGAAAAAGGATATCGATTGGTCAAACCTTAGTTTTGGCTATCAGGAAACAGATTACAGTTTTGTTTCTAATTATAAAGATGGTAAATGGGATGAGGGTCAGCTTACAAAGGATCACACTATCACATTAAATGAATGTGCAGGAGTATTCCAGTACGCACAGACATGCTTTGAGGGTCTTAAGGCATATACAACAGAGGACGGAAAAATCGTATGCTTCAGACCAGACCTCAACGCAGAGCGTATGAAAGACTCATGTGAGAGACTTGAGATGCCTGTATATCCGGTTGACAGGTTCGTAAAGGCAGTTGAGGAAGTGGTAAAAGCCAATGCAGCATGGGTTCCACCATATGGTTCAGGTGCTACACTTTACATCAGACCATATATGATGGGTACAAATGCAGTTATAGGTGTTAAACCTGCTGATGAATATCAGTTCAGGATTTTAGTTACACCTGTAGGACCATATTTCAAGGGTGGTGCTAAGCCTATAACTATAAGGGTTTCAGACTTCGACCGTGCAGCACCACACGGAACAGGCCATATCAAAGCCGGACTTAACTATGCAATGAGTCTTCATGCAATAGTAGATGCTCATAATAAAGGCTTTGCAGAGAATATGTACCTTGATCCGGCTACACGTACAAAGGTAGAGGAGACAGGTGGTGCAAACTTCCTTTTCATCACGAAGGATGGCACATTTGTCACACCTAAGTCAGATAGTATATTACCTTCAATAACACGTCGTTCACTCATGGTTGTTGCAGAGAAATACTTAGGACTTAAGGTTGAGCACAGAGAAGTATTGTTCGATGAAGTTAAAGATTTTGCTGAATGTGGTCTCTGCGGTACGGCAGCTGTTATTTCGCCTGTTGGAAAAATCGTGGATCATGGAAAAGAAATCTGCTTCCCAAGCGGAATGGAAGAGATGGGACCTGTCACAAAGAAACTGCGTGATACACTTACAGGAATCCAGATGGGACATATTGAGGGACCAGAAGGATGGGTTCATCAGATACTTTAAGATACAATTACAAAAGATTTTAGCCAAGGCTGCTCCGTTTTATACGGAGTGGCTTTTTTAGTGTGTGATTATAGCCCCTGCCTTGTAGAGGCATTTTAAATGGGCTGTAATCGTTGCTGGTCACACTGTTAGGTGAGAATAGTAACGTAAGCTTCAATGTCACCTGTAATTGACAAACTGGGAGTTGTTATTGTAAATCATTTTTTGATATTTCAATCGATGGATAGTGCTCTAAACTTGTTAAGTCAACATCTAATGGAGTAACGTATTCCATATAAAATTTTTCAGGATTTTTATCTTGCAATTTTTTAAGTTTATTCTTAATTTTTTCCTCATCTGTAGAAACAAAAACCACTGATACTACTCCTACCTTTTCACTTGGATTCATTCTGCTATCTTCAACATTTCCACATAAAATCATTCTAACTGTATTCATAATAATCCTCCTCCACATATAACTTCCGATTGTATAACAGTAGTCTAACACATGTTGATAAAAAATACTATATACAAACTAATGTCCGTGATTTGCTTTCCATAAAAAGTTCCTTTCAAAAAAATAAATTATATTTTCTATATTGAGGTGTTGAGTTATTCCTAAAGGATGAATTTATATTATTCAAAAATGCAGCATCTGGTCTGCCTGTGCCTTATGGTAATTATGGAAATCTTATGCGTATTATTCTGTACCATTACACAAAGGATGTTGTATGGATAAAGACCTTACCAGAATCACAACCAGCTTTGGGTATCCAATCAATGCGTGACAGAATGATTGATGAAGCAAACCTTGATTTTGAGCAGTCACAAACTTATCTTGACAGAGCTTCATCTCTTGAACGCTTGAAGTCAGAACTGCCTATGACACAATCAACACCTATCCAAGCTTTGTCTTTGCCAACTACTGCAAATACAACAATTCGTACTGCCTTACCGAAATTTATGAAACACTTAAAAATATTTATGGTTACTGTGATACTTTTAATAGTATTGTTGAAGCTGATGGAAAGTATGAAAAAATTTCTTTCAAAGGTTGCAAGGATAAATCTTTCTTTATTGATAAATTAGTAAGACTGCCACGACACCATATACTTTGTATTAAACACTTTTCCTTTGGTTCTATCCATATAGGACGATAGTGCATTATGGACTGCATTTATCTTTGCTAAATTGTATTTACCCCTTGCGTGTTTGTCTGCCTTGATTTGTTGTAGTTCTTCATTTGTGAGTGCTATAGTATGAACCTCCATGTAAAAATAAAATTCATACTCTCTAATGCACTCTATGAATATAAAAAGGCTCTCCAGATTATCTGAAAAGCCTCTTAGGATTGTATTTGAATTTGGACTACTTGATTTTCTAATTGCTTACGCAATTCGTGAAATGTATAATTATAAGGTATTGGTACTAGACACACAAAGGTAAATGGGGACTATGGAAAAGCAGTGTAGAAGAATGATAAAAAGTATGATAATATATATATCGGACGAAAGAGTTGTACACAAAGGATAAAATCAATGACCGAACAGGAGAGAATAGAGCAGAGAAAAAGAGCTGCATACAGACGCCGGCACAGAGAACGTGTCAGAAAAAAGCAGATGATGACCAGAATGGGGCTTCTTTTAGCTATCGCAATAGTAGCAATAGTTATAGTGACAGCCGCCATTGCAAACGGAAAGCATACTGATCTGCTTGCAACAGAACAGGATACACAGTATGCAAAAGAATTAAAGAAGATAAATGATGTGGAACCGGATATAGATGTCCAATTGTTAGACCCGAATAAATATTCAAGACCACAGACAAAGCTGGAAAAAGTAAATGGGATCGTAGTACATTATACGGCAAATCCAGGGACGACAGCAGCACAGAACAGAAGTTATTTTAATAGTCTGGCAGAGACAAAGAAAACATCGGCAAGCAGCCACTTTGTTATAGGACTTGATGGTGAAATAGTACAGTGCGTGCCATGTAATGAAGTAGCCTATGCATCCAACGACAGAAATTCAGACACGATTTCCATAGAGTGCTGTATACCGGATAAAAGTGGAAAATTCAATGATAAGACATACCAGTCGCTTATAAAACTTACCACATGGCTTATGGGAAGATATGATCTTACGGCGGGCGATGTTATAAGACATTATGATGTCACCGGGAAAAAATGCCCAAAGTATTTCGTAGATCATCCGGAAGCATGGGATCAGTTCAGACAGGATCTGGTAGATTATATAGAAAAGAACGGAGTAGAAAAGGAAGTAGAAAATGCAAGTGAATCTTAAAAACGATGATAGCGCAAGAGAAACGCTTAGTCTGATCCGCAAATCTTTAAAATCAGATAATTATTCAGAAATTGAGGAAATAAAAAATGGCATTGAAGCGCAAAAGGATGTTTTAAAGCAGATGCTTTACAATCCTGATGCAAAAGCCAGAAAAAATGCAGCTCTTCTGATGGGAGATCTTCAGATGTCTGAGATGGCACAGCTGATTTTTGATGTATACCTTAAAGAGGAAAAGCGTTTTGTGAAAAGTTCATATCTCGATGCACTTGCCAATATGGATATTGAAAAGTTAATTCCTGATATAGTTGATTGCAAGCTTAAAATCGAAAGCGAAGATATAAATGATTCAAACAGAAAACATATTCAGGAAGAACTACGCTCAATAAATAAAATCCTGATTAAATATCAAGGAATAGAGAAACATACAGCTCGGACAAAAGGTGTAAATGCAGAAGTACTTCTTCTGACAAACAGGCTTCATCGTGAAATCGTAAAGAGGCAGATAGAAGGAATGGCAGAGACAGAAGGAGTGGAAGTGCAGATACATCCACTCGGAGTTATCGTTAAGACAGATAATGTCCAGAAGTTGCTGAAGATAAGAACTTTTAAAACAATGTATTTTCCTGTACATGTACATACAGGAAATTTCGTGGATAATGATCCAAGGAAAGCGGCAAAGCAGATATGGGAGTCAGATATGTATGATATACTGACAAACATGCACACAGCAGCGGGCACATTCTATTACAGAATTGACTATAAAGGTGACAGTGAATTTTCAAGAAAGCTTGCTTCTGAACTTGATCAGATTTCGGAAGGAACGCTTATTAACTCACCTTCTGAATATGAAATCGAGATTAAACTTATACCGAATAAAGAGGACAGATTTTTTTGCTGCATGAAGCTTAATACTATTTCGGACAATAGATTCAGATATAGAAAGAATGCGATATCAACGTCGATCCAGCCGTCAACGGCAGCACTGATAGTAAAGCTTTCAGAAGGGTATCTGAAGGAGGATGCACAGATTATCGATCCGTTCTGTGGTGTCGGAACAATGCTTATAGAGAGAGATAAGCTAAAACTGGCAAGAGAAATATATGCTACAGACATATTTGGCGATGCGATAAGGCTTGGAAGAGAAAATGCCAAAGAAGCGGACGTTAGGATAAACTTCATACACAGGGATTTCTTTGATTTTAAACATGATTATAAATTTGATGAGATCATTACAAATTTTCCGGTTAGGGGGAAAAAATCAAAAGAGGAACAGGACAGATTATATAGACGTTTTTTTGATAAGGCACGTCAGATACTTGCCGACGAGGCGGTTATCATATTATATACAAATGAGGCAGGCTTTGTAAAGAAACAGCTCAGGCTCAATACCGATTATAAACTGGTTCAGGAAACATGTATGATCAAAAAGACAGGGTTTTATTTATTTGTGATTAAATATTATGCGTAAAAATAATATTGGAAGGATGATTTTTTTATGATTGATTCAAAACTTATGCAGAAACTTCAGGATTATTTTTGCGAAGCAAATGGATTATATCTTGCATGCATAGACAAGGAAAACGGAGTTGTGACAAAGGCGTATGGCCTTGTGGAATCAAAGGATTTCTTATATCAGCTTATTGATCAGGATACATACTATTCGCTTGTTAAAAAGATGAAATCCAGTGATATTGAAACTGTGATCGAGGAAAAATTAAATGTAGACTATATAAAAATGTGTGGAATTTCTGTCAGAACTGAAAACTCTGATCAGGTTATGTGGATCGTTATCGGTATTATAGAAGAAAATATGCCGGACGGAATAGAGCTGCCGGAGGGAACACTTTCAACGACCGAATCAAGATTTTATGCTTCAATCGAGTTTTTGGAGACACTTACAAGACAGCTTATTGTTTCAAGGCAGAATGAAACAAAGGCATGCGAGGCCATGCAGAAGACTATACAGTCAGATGAGGAACTTCGAAAGCAGCTGCACCGGATGGAATCAATGAATGAAGTTGTGACACTGCTTGAATCCGAAAACAGCTTCAGTGGTATTGTGGATCGTGCACTTGAGGAAGCATGCCGGACTATAAGTATTGATGGCGGATGCCTTATAAGACAAAATAGTGATGGAATCTCACTCGACGTTATAGGCAGGTATAATGATAATATATTTGAAAAGCTCAAAAGAGAACAGCTGCCATTTTTTACGGGAAAATCATATATGATTTCGTCTGACTCGATGAAGCCTGAGCCATTCGTGGATTTTTTCGAAAGAACAGGGATAAGGGCTGCAATATTCCAGCCGCTTGAGGTAAATGACAAGGTACTTATGTATCTATGCTTTTACGAAAAAAAGGACAGAATCTGGAGCATTACTGACGTAAAATTTTTAAATGATACCAAGCGTGTGATACAGAGTGTGCTTTCTAAGAGAATTGTTAAAAACTCTCTGGCAAGTTCGTATACATCGCTCGTTGCAATACTTGAAAATACAGGCTGCGGAATATATGTCGCAGATGTGGATGGCAAAGAAGTGCTCTACATGAATCAGCGATTTAAGGAACTGTTTAAGAACTCTATCTATGAAAATAAGATAAATGAGACAATTTTTGGTGGAAGTACATACACCAATTCTTTTGAAGAAATGTATTCTCCAATTGAAAATAAATGGTTTGATGTACATAGGACAAAGATTAAGTGGGTGGATGGAAGAGAAGTACGTCTTTGTACCACATATGAGATAACAGAAAAGAAGCGGTACCAGCAAAAGATTGAAAGTCAGGCAAATAACGATTTCCTGACAGGACTGTACAACAGGATGCGCTGTGAGCAGGATCTCACAAAATATATACATAAGGCAAGGACTTCTGGAATAGACGGAGCACTTATCTATATCGACCTCGATGATTTTAAACATATAAACGATGGACTTGGCCATCCGTATGGTGACGTGCTTTTAAAATCCATATCCCACAGTCTTACAAAGATTGATGGAATTGCGGATATGTGTTACCGCATGGGTGGAGATGAGTTTATAATTATAGTGCCAAGAGCCGGACGGGAAGAACTTAATAGGATCATAGATGAGATAAGCGGTGTGTTTAAAAAACCATGGTTTTTGAAGGGTGAAAATTATTATTGTACAATGAGTGCCGGAATAGTGTATTTTCCTACGGATGGCAGTAATGTGGATGATGTAATAAGAAAAGCCGATATAGCTTTGTTTGAGGCAAAGAAAAAGGGAAAAAACTGTGTTATATTTTATAATGGAGATGATGACAGCAAGAGTGTAAGGCGGCTCGATATGGAAAAGCACATGAGAAACGCAGCCATGAATGAGTGTGATGAATTTCAAGTGTATTTTCAGCCCATTGTTGATGTTACGGGTAAGGAGAATGTCTGTATAGGTGCTGAGGCTCTTGTGAGATGGAAGTCACAGACGATGGGGCTTGTAAGACCGGATGAATTTATCCCGCTTGCAGAATATCTTGGACTGATAAATCCTATAGGTGAGCATGTGCTTGCAGAGGCAGCAAAATATTGTAAATATTGGAATGATATGGGACATCCTGAATACAAGGTTAATGTGAATCTGTCAGTTGTACAGCTTTTACAGAATGATATAGTAAAAAAGATAAAGGCTGTGATCGATGATGTGAGGATAAATCCCGGAAACTTATGTCTTGAGGTGACAGAAAGCCTTGCAATAAACGATATGGTAAGGATGAAAAAGATACTAGGCGATATAAAAAAGCTTGGGGTCAAGGTTGCACTTGATGATTTTGGAACAGGTTATTCATCACTTAACCATATAAGAGAAATGCCTATAGATATAATAAAAATAGACAGATGCTTTATAGAACATCTCGGTGAGGATGATTTTTCAAATTCATTTGTAAAGATGGTTAGGGAGCTTGCAAATACTATAGGTGTTACAGTCTGTGTTGAGGGAGTAGAAACGAAAGAGCAGTATATGCTCATAAAGGCAATGGGGATAGAAAATATCCAGGGATATTTTTTTGACAGACCAATGGCGATTGAAGAGTTTGAAGAGAAATATTTATGATTTAAAATGTACTGATCTAAAGCATAAATAAAATAGAAAGCATAGATCCGAATATAGTCTTTATATGTACTTTCGGGATCTTCTAAATGAAATACTTCGTTTGAAGAAGATTCTGAGAGTACATTTATTGCAATAGGAGAAAAAATGAATAGAAAAGCGGTTATTTTTGCAGTATGCGCAATGACCGGAGCAATGACTCTGGGAGCATGTGGCAATACAATTAGTGAAGAGATTTCCAAACAGGAAAAGGCAGGGACAAGAAAAGAAAAAAAGCCAAAGGATTCAACAGAATCAGTATCAAAAAAGGAATCAGATAGACAAAAATCGTCAAAAACCGGTAAATCTGAAACTGACAAGTCTGCAAAGACAACAGAACAGACAGATGATAAGAAGGATATAAAAATAAATGATGATATTTATCATTATTTTGGAATGGGTTATGACGATCTCGTTGCAGAACTTGGAACACCATCATGGAATTCCGGAACAGAAGACTGGCTTGGAAGACAGATAAGATATGATGATAAAAAAATCTATTTTACACAGGTACCGAATTATGTGGATCAGGTAGGAGAAGTTTCAGGTGTGCTGTCTGTCATAACAAATATGAAGCAGTCAGATGTGGTGCAGGTTGCTGATCTTGCAAAGATGCTTGGGATAGGCGGGGGCCTGAGATATTATGTAGATGAGGGCATAGGAGACTACAGCTATGATGAGGGAGCACTTGTAGCAGCCGGAACAAATGGTGATTATCTTATTACCATATTATTTAATGAGGATAAAAATGTTACGGGAACAAGTGATATTTTTATCAGGAAAATGTCTCTGTATCCTGCCGGACAAAATATGACGGAAGATGATGTAGAGAATGAAGTTTCGTCCATAAGAACCACATACAATGACATAGAAGAAAACATATCTGACCAGAGATACACAATAAAAGAAATTGAAGTGTCGGGTAAAAAGGCATCTGTTTATCTGGACTCAGAAAATAAGCCTGCATGTGTTGATATAGCAGACAGTAATATGCAAGGATTTAGCTGTAAATTGTATTATAAGGATGGAAATCTTATATTTACATATTATGAAGATCCGCAGGGAACATCGGAAAGATTATATTTTAAAAACGGAAACTTATTCAGATGGCGCCACTGTGAGGACTCAGGCGATCCGGAGGATGCAGTAAACCATGATAACGAGGACAGTGTTGACTTTAAAGTGATGGAAAATAACGCAAAAGAACTTTCGAAGAAGATATGTCAGGAACTGCAGCTATAGATAAAATCAGGAGTGTCAGGTGATTTTGAAAAATTTTTGGAAAAATAAAATTAGGGCTTGCAATTTGTAAATAGTTTTGGTATTATATCTAAGTCGCTTGAGAAAATCTCTTGCAGACATAATATAATACCTGCGGAAGTGTCGGAACTGGCAGACGAGCAAGACTAAGGATCTTGTGGCTATTGCAGTCGTGTGGGTTCAAGTCCCATCTTCCGCATTGCATTAAAAGAAGGAACCAAGTTTTAGAACTTGGTTCCTTCTTTTAATGCAAGACCGAAGCGGTCCATGCCCCCCAGATCAAGTTCTCCGCTCCGCTTCGGTCGTCGCAGGACAAACGTCCACTGGACGTTTTGCGACATCTTCCGCATTGCATTAAAAAGAGAGTGCCAAGTTTTAGAACATGGTTCCTTCTTTTAATGCAAGACCGAAGCGGTCCATGCCCCCAGATCAAGTTCTCCGCTCCGCTTCGGTCGTCGCAGGACAAACGTCCACCGGATGTTTTGCGACATCTTCCGCATTGCATAAAAGGAATGTGTCAAGTCATAGAACAAATATAACCGAAAGTAATGGAAAAGAGGATAAAATATGATAAGGAAAGTTGTAAGTGGAAAAGGTATTTTCGCTAAAAAGGCACAGCCTGCAACTGAAGCTGATAAACAGGTGGTGGCAGATCTTTTAGATACACTGCGGGCAAACAGTGAAGTGTGTGTAGGAATGGCTGCAAATATGATAGGTGTAAATAAATCTATAATTGTTGTATCAGCGGGACCATTCCAGTTTGCGATGATAAATCCTGTTATAACAAAAAAATCCGGTGAGTATAAAACGCAGGAGAGCTGCCTGTCTCTTATAGGGGTAAGACCATGTATCAGATATGATGAAATTGAAGTTGATTATCTGGATCAAAACTTTAAACCACAGCATGGAAAATATACAGGCTGGACGGCACAGATAATCCAGCATGAAATAGACCACTGTAATGGAGTGGTAATATAATATTGTAAAATATACAGTTAATATGCATAAGAATGGATTGTTTAAATTTGAAAAAGGTCTGCTTCTACGAGAACTTTAGCAGAAATAAAAAATTTACAGAAATTGTATTGACTATTTTTTTATTTGGGGTAATATAATAATAGAGGTGAGTCCTACCTTTAAGTGGAGGTTGTAAAAGCGTAAGAATCGCCTTTGGTGATTCTTCATGGTGGCTATGCTTATTAGCATAGCCATTTTTTGTGTTGAGGAGGTATATGAAGCAGGAAAAATTAAATTTATATCGCATAGATATGAAATATATTAGAAATCTGCATAATGTTGATGATAGGGTTTCTTCAGTTTCGCCACAAATAGGAAAACAGCATCGCATATATGTAGGTACAGTTGTGGTGTGCAATGAACATAAATATCTTATTCCATTATCGCATCCGGTAGAAAAACATAAGAAAATGAGTCCTAGAGCCGATTTTGACAAAATAATTGATAAAAAGGGGAAATTGCTTGGCGTTTTAAATTATAATCTTATGATTCCGGTAGAGGATAAACAGTTAGTAAAAATAAATCTAAAAGAAGATAAAAGAGATACAATAGCTGAAAAACACTATAAGCAGTTGTGCATTGATGAACTGAAATGGTGCAGAAAAAATGCAGAGATAATTATTAATAAAGCTAATTGTTTATATAAATTATGTATGGGTCAATCAAATTATAAAGGAAAAATCAGATGTTTGGATTTTGAAAAGCTTGAAAAAGAATGCAGTCGCTATAATAATAAATAAAATTTACATAAGCCATTTGGAATAAAATCCAGATGGCTTTTTTACTTGTTGGGGCAATACTATGTTTTAGCTTGTAGTAATAAAATTATGATGAGAAGACAAATTGAAACTTTTATTTGAAAGTAATAGAATTGCATCTTGAGTGATTTATGAATTATTCAGGTTATAGGTAGTAGATAGAAGAGTCTCAAAGTAAAATAGTGAAACAGAGTCTGCAAAAATTATTTCAAAAAATTATAAATGAATTTTTTGTCCTTTACTTGACACAAGCAGAAATAGACCACTGTAACGGAGTGGCAATATAGCATAAAAAAACACTTTCCATATGCAAAACCTTGTGCTATAATGGAGGAACGAATTGGAAATTTTAATGATACGATATTAATAGTATCAGTCTAAAAGGAAAAGGAGAAAAATATGAAACACGTAAAGACATTAAATACAAGAAAGTTACAGAATACAATTAAAAAAGGCGGCTGTGGAGAGTGCCAGACTTCTTGCCAGTCAGCATGTAAGACATCATGTACAGTAGGAAACCAGACTTGCGAGCAGTACAAATAGCAGAGATTTAAAAAGTGTGCGTTAGGCGCACACTTTTTTGCTGTATAGGTTTTGTTTATAGAAATTAATTTACGATCAACAGAGAGTTATAGAAAGAGAGGAATATTGTAGTGGTTCATCAGTATAAGAACAACGGCTATAATATTGTCTTAGATGTCAATAGTGGTGCCATTCATGTTGTAGATGACGTCACATACGATGTTATTGAAATGTTCGAAGAACATTCAGCTAAGGAGATTATTGAAAAGTTAGAGGAAAAATATCCTAAAACGGAGATAGAAGAGGCAATAGAAGAGGTAAATGAGTTAAAGAACAACGAAGAACTCTTTACCGAAGATGTATATAAAGAGCGCATTATAGATTTTAAGAAGAGACAGACAGTTGTAAAAGCACTCTGTCTTCATATAGCGCACGACTGTAACCTTGCATGTAAATATTGTTTTGCAGAAGAAGGCGAGTATCATGGAAGAAGGGCTTTAATGTCATATGAGACAGGAAAGCAGGCATTAGACTTCCTTATTGCAAATTCAGGCAGCAGGAGAAATCTCGAGGTGGATTTCTTTGGCGGAGAGCCGCTTATGAACTTCGATGTTGTAAAGCAGCTTGTTGCATACGGCAGGGAGCAGGAGAAACTTCACGATAAACATTTTAGATTTACACTTACGACAAATGGTGTACTTTTAAATGACGATATAATGGAATTTGCCAACAAAGAGATGGACAATGTAGTGTTAAGTATTGATGGTCGAAAAGAAGTCCATGACAATATGCGTCCATTCAGGAAAGGTGCGGGAAGCTATGACCTTATAGTTCCTAAATTTCAGAAATTTGCTGAGAGCAGAAATCAGGATAAATATTATGTAAGAGGTACATATACACATTTCAATACCGATTTTTCAAAAGATGTGCTTCATCTGGCTGATCTTGGGTTCAAGCAGATATCTGTTGAGCCTGTAGTGGCACAGCCTACAGATGCATATGCGTTAAAGGAAGAAGATCTTCCGGTATTATTTGATGAATATGATAAGCTTGCAGCCGAGATGGTTAAGAGAAACAGACAGGGAAATGGATTTAACTTCTTCCATTTTATGATAGATCTTGAAGGTGGTCCTTGTGTATACAAGAGACTTTCAGGATGTGGCTCAGGAACAGAATATCTTGCAGTTACACCTTGGGGAGATCTCTATCCATGTCATCAGTTTGTAGGAAACGAAGATTTCCTTATGGGAAATGTCTGGGATGGCATAAAAGCCACAGACATCCAGGATGAATTCAAATGCTGTAACGTATACGCAAAAGAAAAATGCCGCAACTGTTTCGCAAGATTTTATTGCAGCGGCGGATGTGCAGCAAATTCATATAATTTCCATGGAACTATCACAGATGCGTATGACCTTGGATGTGAGCTGCAGAAGAAGCGTATTGAATGTGCTATCATGATAAAGGCAGCTGAGGCTGACAGCGCACAGTGATCGTTGCTGGCCACACTGTTAGGTGTGAACATCAATCATTGTTCGAGGGGCGGCGGATCTAACCGCAGCTTAATATATAAAACAGGAAGGTAAGGCGAAAATGAAAAAAGGAAAGGCAGTCGTAATTCTTGTATTCATACTTGCATGCGTTGGATTTTTTGGCTGGTATGGAACAACAATAATTACTGACACACAAAAAAAGCAGGAAGCAACTGCTGACGGCGAAGATGTTTCTGAGAAGAAATTCCAGAACATTAAGCTTGGTCTTGATCTGTCAGGTGGTGTATCGATCACTTATCAGATAAAGGATGAAAATCCTTCAAAGACAGACATTAAAGACACAATTGCAAAACTTGAGGAACGTGCCGGAAGCTACACTACAGAGTATTCTGTATACCAGAATGGTGATGACCGTATCACTGTAGAGATACCTGGTGTAGATGATCCTAACGAGATCCTTGAGGATTTAGGAAGCCCTGGATCACTGTATTTCATATCACAGTATGATTCTGACGGAAATGCTAACTACACAGCAGACAGCTCTGTTGATGGTGGTTACAAGTTAAATTATGATATCCAGAAACTTATCGATAATGGTTCGGTGGTTATGGATGGAAACGATGTAAAGAGTGCTGAGGCTACTTACCAGCAGGAATCACAGACTTCTTCACAGGAGCCGGTTGTAGAACTCAAACTCAAAGATGATGCAATCGACAAATGGGGTGAGGTTACAGCAGCAGCCAAAGAAAAAGGCCAGTCTATAGGTATCTACTATGATGACCATTTCATCAGTGTTCCTACAGTAAGTGCTGCGATAACAGATGGAAACTGCGTGATCAACGGAATGAAAAACTATGATGAGGCAACACAGCTTGCTACATTTATCCGTGTCGGTGCGATCAATCTCGAACTCGAGGAGATGGAGTCAAACGTAGTAGGAGCACAGCTTGGAAGCGCAGCTCTTACAAATGCAGTAAAGGCCGCAGTTATCGGTCTTATACTTATCATGGTATTTATGATTGTATTCTACGGAATACTTGGTGTTGCTGCATCTGTGGCACTTTGTATTTATTCAACACTTACAGTTGCATTTATTTACTGGTTTGAAATTACTCTTACGCTGCCGGGTATCGCAGGTATTATACTTGGTATCGGTATGGCGGTCGATGCAAACGTAATCGTATTTGCACGTATCAGAGAGGAAATCTCAGCAGGAAAAACAGTTTATGCAGCGATAAACGAAGGATACAAAAAGGCATTATCAGCTATCCTTGATGGACAGGTAACGACATTCCTTGCAGCACTTGTTCTTATGATCCTTGGATCAGGTACTGTAAAAGGATTTGCATATACACTTATGATTTCGATCATCCTTTCTATGTTTACAGCACTTGTTGTTGCAAAATATATAACAAGAGCTCTTTATGCTGTAGGATTTAGAAAAGAGAAACTTTATGGTAAAGCTAAAAAGAGAAAACCTGTCAAGTTCATCAAAAACAGGGTTAAATACTTTATTATTTCAGCTGTTATCATTTTAGCGGGTATTGTCGGAATGGCAGTACACGCAGCAAACGGAAGCCATGCATTAAACTACAGTCTTGAGTTTATGGGCGGAACTTCTACAACTGCTGATTTCGGAAAAGAGTACACTGCTTCAGAGGTAGAGTCAGATATAGTACCTGCTGTATCAGATTTACTTGATGACAAATCTGTACAGGTTACAACTGTAAGTGGAAGCTCAAAAGTAACATTAAAGACACGTACACTTTCCCTTGATGAAAGACAGAAACTTGAAGATTTACTTACAAGCAAGTTCAATGTGGATGATTCTACTATCGAGTACCAGAGTATCAGCTCAACAGTCAGTGGTGAGATGAGAAAGAATGCTGTAGTCGCTGTTATCGTTGCATGTATATTCATGCTCCTTTATATCTGGTTCAGATTTAAAGATATCAGATTTGCGACAAGTGCTATCCTTGCACTCGTACATGATGTGCTTGTAGTTATAACAGCATATGCACTTATCCGTATTTCTGTGGGAAGTACATTTATTGCATGTATCCTTACGATCGTAGGATACTCTGTAAATGATACGATCGTTATTTTCGACCGAATCCGTGAAAACCTGCATGGAATTAAAAAGACAACACCACAGGATCTTGCAGATATTGCAGATGAGTCACTTACACAGACACTTTCACGAAGCATTAATACATCACTTACAACATTTATAATGGTATTACTGCTTTACATCCTTGGTGTAGCATCTATCAAAGAGTTTGCACTTCCACTTATGGTAGGTCTGTTATGTGGTGCATATTCATCAATCTTTATCGCAACAGAGATCTGGTATGTGATGAAGCTTCATCTTGGCAAAGGAAAAATTGTTAAAAAAGCTGAAAAGAAAGCTAAATAATTCCAAAGCCAGGAAATAATCCAGATAAAATATAAAAACCATCGGAAACATCTGATCATGTCTCCGGTGGTTTTATTTTGCCGGTATGAAAACTTGCAGGCATAGTATGAAAATGGTACAATATACTGAACAAAGATTCGAGGAAATGAAATGGAAATAGTATTAGTTTATTTACTTATAATGAATGTTGCCGGTTTTGCGGTTATGGGAATAGATAAATACAAGGCAAAAATGAGAAAATGGAGAATTCCTGAAAAGACATTGTTCGGACTGAGCCTTCTTGGAGGAAGCGCAGGAACGTGGGCAGGAATGTATGCATTTCATCATAAGACCAAACACTGGTATTTTGTCAAAGGAATGCCGGCGATATTTTTTATACAGCTTGTGATACTTAGCATACTATACAGACAGTATTATTAGATAAGGAGTCAGGATAAATGGCGTTTTGTCATCTTCACACCCATACCGAATACAGTCTTTTGGATGGGTCGAACAAAATAAAAAATTATATAGCGCGGGTCAGGGAGCTTGGAATGAACAGTGCTGCCATAACTGATCACGGAAACATGTATGGAGTTGTGGAATTTTACAAAACAGCAAAGGCAAACGACATCAACCCGATAATAGGATGTGAGGTTTACGTGGCACCGAATTCCAGGTTTGACAGGGAATTAAGCCATGGCGAGGACAGGTATTACCATCTTATCCTGTTAGCAGAAAATAATAAAGGTTATGCAAACCTCATGAAAATAGTGTCGATCGGATTTACAGAAGGATATTATTACAGACCGAGGGTCGATTTTGAGACTCTTGAAAAGTATCATGAGGGGCTTATATGCCTTTCGGCGTGTCTTGCCGGTGAGATACCGAGATATATTGTAAGAGGGCTTTATGAGGATGCAAAGAAAATAGCTGAAAAATACAGGGATTGTTTTGGAAAAGACAACTTTTTTCTGGAACTTCAGGATCACGGCATAGACGATCAGAAGCTTGTAAACCAGCAGCTTATCAGGATGAGCCAGGAACTGGGGATAGAGCTTGTATGTACGAACGATGTGCATTATACATATGAGACTGATGTGGAAGCACATGATGTGCTTCTTTGCATCCAGACGGGCAGGAAGGTTTCTGACGAGGACAGGATGCGTTACGAAGGTGGACAATTCTTTGTAAAAAGCGAAGAACAGATGAGAAAACTGTTCCCGTATGCGCTTTCCGCTGTTGAAAACACTCAGAAAATTGCCGACAGATGTAATGTGACACTTGAATTCGGAAACTATAAAATCCCAAAGTATAAGGTTCCTGATGGATACAGCAGTGCGGAGGAATTTCTTACAGAACTTTGTGAAAAAGGATTTAAGGAAAAATATGTCGGCTGTGGTGAGTATGGGAAAGAACAGCTTAAAGAAATCCATAAGGATATGGAATATGAGCTTGGAATAATAAAGACGATGGGGTTTATCGAGTATATTCTTATTGTATGGGATTATATAAACTGGTGCCGGACCCACGACTGCTGGGTTGGACCGGGACGAGGCTCTGCGGCGGGAAGCCGGGTATGTTACTGTACAGGAATTACTGATATAGATCCGGTTAAATATAATCTGCTCTTTGAGAGGTTTCTCAATCCTGAGCGTGTGTCAATGCCTGATATTGACGTTGATTTTGAGTATGCTGAAAGATACAGAGCCATAGAATATGTCCAGGAAAAATACGGACATGATTCAGTTACGCAGATAGTCACATTTGGAACGATGGCGGCACGCGGAGTTATAAAATCAGTCGGAAAAGCACTTGATTTTCCGTATGCCGAGACTGACAGACTGGCAAAGATGATTCCACAGGAGCTTAATATCACAATAGATAAGGCACTTCAGATGAACCCGGAATTTCGGGGCATATATGAAAGTGACAAGTCAGTCCATGATATGATAGACATGGCAAAGAAGCTTGAGGGGCTTCCGAACCATACATCAGTCCATGCGGCAGGAGTTGTTATTTATCCGGGAGTTGCGAGCGATTATGTTCCGCTTGGCAGGGCAAATGACGGCAGCCCTACAGCTGAGTACAACATGGTGCAGCTTGAGAAACTTGGACTTTTAAAGATGGATTTCCTTGGTCTTAGGACACTTACAGTGTTAAAGGATTCCGTTAAAAATATAAAAGCATCAAAGGGAATAGATGTTGACATAGATCACATAGACTTTAATGATAAAGGAACACTTGATTTTATAGGGACAGGAAAGACAGAAGGAGTATTCCAGCTTGAGTCTGCGGGAATGCAGAACTTCATGAAGGAGCTTCATCCGCAGAACTTTGAGGACATAGTAGCCGGTATATCGCTTTACCGTCCGGGACCTATGGATTTTATTCCAAACTATATAAAAGGAAAAAATAATCCGGGGGAGATATCTTATGTAACTCCTGAGTTAGAGAGTATTCTTGAGCCGACATACGGATGTATAGTATATCAGGAGCAGGTAATGCAGATCGTGCAAAAGCTTGCCGGATATACGATGGGACAGGCGGATAATATCCGTCGTGCCATGAGTAAGAAAAAACAGTATGTAATAGATGCTGAGAGAAAGAGCTTTGTTTATGGTGATCCGGAACGTAATATAAAAGGCTGTGTTGCAAACGGGATTGATGAGAAAGCGGCAGACAGTATTTATGATTCGATGGTGGATTTTGCTAAATATGCTTTCAACAAATCCCATGCTGCGGCATATGCCAAAATAAGTGTCCAGACTGCATGGCTTAAAAATTATTATCCGGTTGAATTTATGGCTGCACTTATGACTTCTGTAATAGACAATTCTACAAAGGCAGCAGAATACCTTTACAGCTGCCGTGCAATGGGGATAAAGGTGCTGCCTCCTGATATAAATTGTGGACAGGGAGAGTTTACAGCTGAGGGAGATTGTGTAAGATATGGTCTTTATGCGATAAAATCGCTTGGAAGACCCGTAATAGACAACATAATAGAAGAACGCAGCATAGGTGGAAAATACCGCACACTTACTGATTTTATTGAGCGCATGTCAGACCGGGATATAAATAAACGTGCGATAGAAAACCTTATCAAAGCAGGGGCATGCGATACACTTGATGGAACAAGAAAGCAGATGACACTTGTATACGCATCTATTGCTGATAAGGCTGCACATGACAGAAAATCAACAATGGCAGGCCAGATGTCTTTGTTTGACATGGTATCGGACGAAGAAAAGAAAGAATACGAGATCAGATATCCTGATGTAGGGGAGTTTGATAAAGAAGTTTCCCTTGCCTTTGAAAAGGAGGTTTTGGGAATATATTTAAGCGGTCATCCACTTGAAGAATATATGGATAAGCTTTCAAAAAATGCCACGGTAAATGCCATCGACTTTGTCAGGGATGAGGAGACACAGGCGGTTAAGGTTACGGATAATTCCCATGTGGTTGTAGGTGGAATGATCGCAGCAAAGACGATCAAGTTCACAAAGAACAACAAAGCTATGGCCTTTATCACGATAGAAGATTTAACAGGCTCTGTCGAAGTTATAATATTTCCACGGGATTATGAACGCTATCAGCGGTATATAAATGATGATGCAAAGATTTTTGTAATAGGAAGAGCAACAGTCGAGGATGAGCAGAACGGAAAAATAATCTGTGAAAGGATCATTTCATTTGACGAAACGCCAAAGAACCTGTGGCTGAAGTTTGAAAACATGGAAGAATACACAAAAAACGAAAACAGTATCATGCAGCTCCTTCGTTCTTCAGACGGAAATAATGATGTAGTAATATACATTTCAAGCACGAAACAGATGAAAATGCTAGGAAGAAATTTTACAGTAAATGCAGATTCGGCACTTGTTGAGAAATTGCAGTCTGTGATCGGTACAGAAAATGTGAAAATAGTTGAAAAGAATATTGAAAAAAGTTAGCGAAACAAGTACAATATATAGGGATTAGACTAAATGATAATTTTTTAACATATGGAGGTTATACCAATGGCAAAAGAGATTAACACAATAGGTGTACTTACAAGTGGTGGAGATGCACCGGGAATGAACGCAGCTATTCGTGCAGTAGTTCGTCAGGCTCTTTCAAAAGGAAAAAAAGTAAAAGGAATCAAGAGAGGATATGCAGGACTCTTAAATGAAGAAATCGTAGATATGGATTCTAAGAGTGTATCAGACACAATCTCACGCGGTGGTACAATCTTACAGACAGCCAGATGTAAAGAATTCGTTACAGCAGAAGGACAGCAGAAGGGTGCTGAAATCTGCAAGAAACATGGAATCGATGCAATCGTGGTAATCGGTGGTGACGGATCTTTCCAGGGTGCGCAGAAGCTTGCAGCACTTGGAATCAACACTATCGGACTTCCTGGAACAATCGATCTTGATATCGCATGTACAGATTACACAATCGGATTTGATACAGCATGTAACACAGCTATGGAAGCAATCGACAAAGTCCGTGACACATCTACTTCACATGAGAGATGTTCAATTATAGAGGTTATGGGACGTGGTGCAGGATATATCGCATTATGGTGCGGTCTTGCAAACGGATCAGAGGAGGTATTACTTCCGGAGAAATATGATTACAACGAGGAAGCTCTTATCGAGAGAGTTGCCCATGCAAGAGAGCTTGGAAAACAGCATTACATAATCATCAACGCTGAGGGTGTAGGACATTCACAGAGCATGGCAAAGAGAATCGAGGAAGCTACAGGAATCGAGACACGTGCTACAATTCTTGGACATATGCAAAGAGGTGGAAGCCCATCATGTAAAGACCGTGTATATGCTACGATCATGGGTGCAATGGCAGTTGATCTTCTCTGCGAGGGTAAATCAAACAGAGTTATCGCACACAAGGATGGCGAGTTTGTGGATTTCGACATTGATGAAGCACTTGCTATGAAGAAGAACGTAGATGAGTATATGTATGACATCTCAAAGAGTCTTGTATAGTAGAAGCTGACGTATAATTATTTTAATAAACATATGCAGTTACATTATATAAAGTAGGAAAGTACCGGAATATCATACGCAGCTTGTTACATCAGGCAGGCGCATTGGTTTCCGGTATTTTTAATTCAGATAAAGGAATAAATATGATAAGCAGTACATCAAACCAGCAAATTAAAAATATACAGAATCTGATGAAAAAGGCAAAAGAGAGAAAAAAACAAAATGTTTTTATCGTCGAAGGCCCTAAAATGTGCTTTGAAGCACCTCATAAACTGCTGAAGGCGGTGTATATTTCAGAATCATTTTATAAAGAAAACAGATATGCTAAAGAGTTAAAAAATGTTGAGGCTGTGACGGAAGTGGTATCAGACCAGGTATTTAAGACAATATCGGATACGCAGACACCACAGGGAATCATGGCAATCGTAAAAATGCCGGAATACAAATTAGAAGATGTAATAAATAAAGAACAGCCACATATACTCATTTTGGAGAGTATACAAGATCCGGGAAATCTGGGAACAATGATAAGAACCGGAGAAGGTGCCGGAATAAGCGGCATAATAATGAATAAAACTACAGTTGATATATTTAATCCGAAAACGGTGAGAGCGACAATGGGGTCATTGTACCGGGTGCCATTTTTTATAGCAGAAGATCTGACAGAAGCTATAGCAAAGCTCAAAGAAAATGGAATCAGATTATATGCGGCACATTTAAAAGGTAAAATGTCTTATGACAAGCCGGATTATACAAAACCGTGCGGATTTTTGATTGGAAACGAAGGAAATGGACTGTCGGATGAAATTGCAGATCTGGCAGACAATTATATAAAAATACCTATGGCCGGTAAAGTTGAATCTTTAAATGCGGCTATATCTGCGACACTTCTTATGTATGAGTGCAGCAGGCAAAGAAGGAGAGGGCATGAGGATCTGGTTTAAGATATTTAAGGATACACATCTGCTTAAAGAAGAAACAATAGAAGATGAAAGCACAGATACCAGAACGCACAAGGTATTTAATGCGCTTGAGGAGGCATGCTTAAGGTTTGATCTTGCAAAGCCTATATGGCTGCCAAAAAATATTGCGGAATTTAAAAAAAGTGGAAAAACCCGTTTTGCAAAGGACAGCTTTGTGGAAGATATAGATTTTGACTATATGGAGATCCACGTCATTGAAGAAGACTAGGAGGGGCACATACATGGAAATAACTGAGGAAGTTACAGAAGGCATTGACAGCTGGAAAACTATGATGTTTTTATATAATTCGGCACTCAAGGAGGTCGGAACAAAGCTTGAGATTTTAAATGATGAGTTTGTGCATATTCATAACTATAATCCTATAGAATACATTAAATCAAGAATAAAAACACCCGAAAGTATAGTAAAGAAGCTAAAAAAAGGTGGATATGAGAGCACGATCGAAAATATGGTAACATATGTAAAGGACATAGCGGGAATCCGTATAGTATGTTCTTTTACATCAGATATATATAAACTGGCTGAGATGATAGGGAGACAGAATGACCTGACGGTGATCTCGGTAAAGGATTACATGAAACATCCCAAGGAGAGCGGATATAAAAGCTATCATATGATAGTTTCCGTTCCGATTTTTTTATCAAACAAGGTGGTCGACACAAAGGTTGAGATACAGATAAGAACGATCGCAATGGATTTCTGGGCAAGTCTCGAACATAAGATTTATTATAAATTTGAGGGAAATGCACCGGAATATATAAGCCGCGATCTGCGTGAATGTGCGGAAATCGTATCAAATCTCGATGCAAAGATGTTATCCCTTAATCAGGCAATCCTTGAGGCAAAGGAACAGCAGGAGGAAGCTTTACATAAAGATGAACATAATTAATGTAGAAAATATAACAAAGTCATATACAGGAAGGAAGCTTTTTGCGGAAGCTTCCTTTTATGTGCAGGAGCACGAAAAAATAGGAATCATCGGCATAAATGGGACAGGAAAATCTACTCTGTTAAAGATCATAGCAGGACAGGAGGAGCCGGATGAGGGCAAGGTGACAAAGGCAAATCACATAGTGATAAGTTACCTTTCACAAAATCCTGATCTTGATCCGGACGGAAGTGTCATAGATGAGGTCATGAAAAAAGTAAAAACCACAGAGCTTGATGAACATCTTAAATGGAGCCTTGAAAGTGACGCAAAATCGCTGCTCATGAATCTTGATATAACGGATTTTGAGCAGAAGACAGGTGAGCTTTCAGGAGGACAGAGAAAGCGTGTTGCACTTGTAGCGGCAGTATTAAAGCCATGTGATGTATTGATCCTGGATGAGCCTACAAACCATCTTGATTATGAGATGGTAGAATGGCTTGAGGATTTTTTGAGAAAATTCCGGGGGGCTATAATCATGGTTACACATGACAGATATTTCCTTGATAGTGTGTGCAACAGAATTGTTGAGATCGACAAGGGCAGTGCCTACAGCTATGATACAAACTACAGTGGTTTTCTGGAAAGAAAAGCAGCGCGTGAGGAGAGTGAGCGTGCTTCAGAGCGTAAAAGGCAGTCCATACTCAGGAAGGAAATCGAATGGATGCAGCGTGGGGCAAGGGCACGTTCCACAAAGCAGAAAGCGCATATCCAAAGATATGAGGCACTCCGAGACCAGAAAGGTCCCATGACAGACGGAAAAGTTGAACTTTCATCAGTTTCGTCAAGAATGGGACGTACCACGATAGAGCTTTCCAACATATCAAAGTCATATGGAAATATTATCTGCGTGGATGATTTTTCGTATATCTTTTTGAAAAATGACAGGATCGGTTTTGTCGGAAAAAACGGCTGCGGAAAGACAACGCTCATGAAGATGATCGCAGGCTTTGTTGAGCCGGATTCTGGTGAGATAGAAATAGGACAAACTATAAAAATAGGCTATTATGGACAGGAGATATCCATAGATCCGGATATAAGGGTTATTGACTATATAAAAGAGGCTGCGGAATATGTGAGGACAAATGACGGCCTTGTATCTGCATCAGCGATGCTTGAGAGATTTCTTTTTCCGCCAGAGCAGCAGTATAGTCCTGTTGGAAAGCTCTCGGGTGGAGAAAAAAGGAGGCTTCATCTGCTCCGTGTTCTTATGACGGCACCAAATGTTCTCATAATGGACGAGCCTACGAATGACCTTGATACTCAGACGCTTGCTATTCTTGAAGATTATCTCGACAATTATGAGGGGATAGTCATAACGGTATCGCATGACAGATATTTTCTTGACAGGATCGCAAGAAGAATATTTGCATTTGAAGGAAATGGCCGGATCGTACAGTATGAGGGCGGTTACAGCGATTATATGGCAAAAAGGCCACAGCCTGTCAAAATGGGAATGTCGGGCAGTACAAATGAAAAAAACGATATAGATGAAAGCAACGGAGCAGAAAAAGAACAGACATCATCAAAGCAGACGTGGAAGCATGAGAAAAAGGTTAAGTTTTCTTACAATGAAAAGCGTGAGTATGAGACGATCGAATCTGACATAGAAAAGCTCGAAAACAAGATAGCTGATCTCGACGAAAAGATTCTTAAAAATGCCAGTGATTTCGGAAAATTAAATGCTCTTACAAAAGAAAAAGAAGAGGTAGAGGCAGAACTTTTAGAAAAGATGGACAGATGGGAATATCTCGAAGAAATAGCACAACAGATAGAATAAAATCATAAAATATCCCGCACAATTGTGCGGGATATTTTATTTAGAAGGTTTAAGCTTGTTGAAGAGGCTCTGTGGAATACCAAATCCGAACAATATCCCAAGAACTATAGCTCCGGCATATTCAAAGGTTTCCATAGCTTTCTGTGATGACATTGCAGAGTCACTGATGAAAAGATAGTATGCAGTATAAAATATAGCAGATCCCGGCACTATAGGGAATATTCCGGTAAGAAGATACACGGTTACAGGAGTTTCCCGTATGACTGCGAAAATCCTTGCAAAGATCGTAAGACATAAGGTTGCGATAAATGATGAAAAAACAATACCCATATCAAATTTCATGAAAACGGAATATATTATCCAGCCTAATGCACCGGTAAAACCGCAGAAAGCAAGTTCTTTTTTCGGAACCGAAAATAATACGGCAAATGCTATTGTGGCAAACACGGCAACGATAAATTGAACAACTAGATCCATCTTAAAGACCTCCGAAATATCTTATTACAATAAGTGGGAGACATGCGCCGACAGCAATACAAGCAGCTGTGATTACGGCATCTAACAGATGGATAGTACCTGAAAGATAGTCTCCGTTGTATATATCCCTTATGGATGTGGTGAATGCAATGCCGGGAACGAGAGGCATTATTGCACCGATTATTATCTTGTCACGTAAAAGACCAAAATCCATAATATGGTTTCCTATAGTTGAGCACAAATATGCCAGTATAGCTGCAAAAAGGCTTGCAAACATATTTGTGATGATTCTTGAAAATTTGTTTTTCTTTAAAAGGAACAAAAACTGCTGTTCCAGTAAGCCTATCATAAATGCACATATGGAATCTATTATCCCACCGCCAAACATATAGCAGAAGCATCCGCTTCCAAGTCCACAGCAAAGCACCTGTATATATTTTTGGTAATCAGGAATATTTTTGCATTGCTGAAGCAGATCCCAGGAATCTATAAGTGAAACTTTATGGCTGCATATATCGCGGGCAAGCTGGTTTAAAGCTGTGATCTTGCCGAGGTTTACGGATCCGAGTGGAACATGTCTTACAATACTGCAGGCATCATCCCTGTTTTCGTTTGCGCTGGCAAATATTCCATTTGAGAGAACATAAACATCGAATTCCTCTACATCATATGAATTTAAAATATGGACGACAGTATCCTCAACACGGTATATCTCTGCGCCATTTCTAAGCATTGTATCGCCAATCTCAACGGCAAGCGTTAGTATTTCTTTTGTGTATGCCATGTTAAACTCCTATATAGTTACTTTTTATACCATAAACAATTTAGTACGAAATTCACAGACTGTCAATCAGATATTTACCTGCCACATATGTTCCTCAGAGGCTCCCCATCTGAACAGCTCTTTTGTCTGCTCATCATGCTCGGAAAGTGCCTCATAATTTCCAAAAAGGTGGATCAGATATTCCTCCTGTCCATCTGAGGCAGTGACATTTTTAAGCTGGTTCTGGACTTCTTCTAAGAGCTTTTCAGGCTCCATATCTTCATCTACAGAAAGGTTAAAGAGCTTCTTTGTAAGTCCGGCTGCATAATATAATTCATAGTTGCTTACGATTATCGATTTTTTCCTCAGACATTTTAAAATTACACTCTGTCTTGCAATTGAAGTTATCATATCAACATATCCTTTGTTTTATTTAATCCATGCGCATCTGCATGGATATAATTATATCATATGTGTAAGCATATGATAAGACTGCGGCTTTAAGAGGTTGATTGAAAATGATAAAGAAAATAATAAAGGCAGCCTGCCATTTTTCCGAGAGCCATTGAGATTACCATAAGGCTGAGTCCTGTGCGCAGGTTCATGCGTTTAAAAATTATAGGGAAAGTATGCAGGATCTCTGCGAGTGCTACAGCGATAGAGCCAACAAAAATGCCGACACAGATGCCGTATATTGCTATAAGCCATTTGATATCGGAACCAAAACCAAAGCTTCCCGCCATTATGGATGATAAATTCCCCCAGATGACACCACAGATCATCACATTTTCTACAAGGATTATGCTGTTTATTTTGCAAAGCCTGATCATTCTCGGAATTACGCCTATCACAAGTACAAATGCAAAAACCCCGGCAGATACACCACATCCGGCCAAAAAGGCACAGATAGACATGATTATCTTACTAAACATTTTGTTTTTCCTTTACTTTGTCAATTATAGTATCATAGGTGTCTTTATTATGTTTATCCATCTCAACCTGTATGGGGGTGACATCATCTGAAAGCTTCTTTTTGCCGATGTGATTGAAAAACAGTATTATCCCAACGGCAAGACCGATCGCATAGAATATTTCAAGTTCACTTATTTCAGGTTTATCGGTTCCTGTCATCTGTGTATAAAAGTGTTCAAAAACTCCTGTTATGGAAATATCGTTGTTGAATGCCATGATCGTAAATGCAGACCCAAAGAAGATCAATACGCAGACAAGAAAAACTTTTACCCCCTCAGAAAATTTATTTTTCCGGGGAATTTCGTATTCGACAAGTATATCCGGAGCACCGAAGTTTATTATCTGGGCATTGGGAAATTCCTTTGTGATCCGTTCGATTATATCTATCATCTGTATAACTGCCTTTTTCCCGATCATGTTATCGATGACAAGTCCTCCAATCTGTGCAGCCACCTTTGTATCCTCACAATAAATGCTGCCGATATCACGCACACATACCTTTCGCTTCTGCAGTGTTTTATGCTGTTCGGCACGCAGGTAAATTAAAATGTTTTCCATAATACACCTTCCTTAATTAGTAATTGGTAAAATTCCGGTTCTCTTATGAGTATGGATAGATTATCCAATTTTATACAAAAGAATGTAAACTTTCAAAACCAGACGGTTCCATCAACATTCTGCATGTTGGAAGTTTTAGTACCTTAGTATTTGTATAAAATACCGATGCAAAAATTGAAAAATATAGTGCATAGAACAATAAAAACAGGGCAAAAAGAAACAGAAAATTATTTGAGCATGGTGAAATTGTACAAAAACTATAAGAAACAGGTGAAAATGAATAAACGATTGCGCTTGGGGTAATTGTGCAAAATGCGATATTTACAAAACAAGAAATTATGTATTTTACATAAAAATGGGATAAATACATTGGAATTTATGTCAATTGAATTGTGACTAAAATGTATATAAACTGTAAACATAACAATGCAACCGATTGCGCATAATTTGATGCATGTTAAATAACGTTCATATAATGTTTGTGCATTGGTGAAAAAAGGCAATCATAAATGGAGGAAAATATGGTAAAGAAAATAATAGGAAAGAGAATAGGTGCAATTGCTTTAGCAGCAGTGCTGGCAGCCACAGCGTTTCCGGCAGACATGTCGTTAAAGATACTTGCAGATGAACAGACGCAAGAAACAAATTATTTTGTAGATGGTGATCTGGGTGATGATTCTACGGATGATTTATGGAAAAATAATGTTTGGAATTTTGATAATACTACTTGGGATGCTGTTGATAAAATAGAGTACAGCAAGTGGGCATCTCTCGAAGGTGATAATTCTGATGGGAAGCAGGGAATTGCTTTTAATTTTAAAGCTGACGGCACAGCAAAGATGTTTCAGAGTATAGAGTCATTAAAGGCAGGAAATTATACTATAACAGGTTATGCTAAAGATACTAATTCAAAAGGTGTAACAATAAGCGCTTATATGGGAAGTGAGGATACTTCCATTGATGGAAGCAGCCAGGTGACCAGTAATTTTAATAAGTTTACATTCAAATTTTCAATTGATGAGGATGTGACAAATTACAAGGTTGGATTTCAGATAGATGCAAAAGAAGGCGCATGGGTATGTCTTGATTCCGTAACTCTTACAGAGAGTAAATCAGAAGAAGCAGAACATGCAGAAGCGGCTGAAAAGCTTAACGGGGCAATAAGTGGATGTGAGGAACTTAAGGAAGAATATTATAGTGAAGCAAGCTGGAAAAAACTGCAGGCAGCTATTGATACGGCGAAAGAATTAAGCAGTGATATAGAAAGTAAAACAGCTGACGAGATAAATGAGGCAGCTGATGCTATACTTAAGGCAAAAAAACAGCTTAAGCAAAAAAGTCTTCATGTAGAAAAAATAGATAATTTAAGTGATGATTTTATAAAGGGTGTTGATGTATCATCTTATGTCAGTATTACAGAAAGTGGTGCAAAATTTAGGGATTGGGATGGAAACACAATCGATGAAAACGGATTTTTTGAACTGCTTAAGGATGCTGGTGTAAATTATGTAAGAATAAGAGTATGGAATAATCCGTATACAGATGATAAAAAGGGTTATGGCGGAGGAAACTGTGATCTTGAAAAGGCAAAGACTATTGGAAAATATGCAACAGAAGCAGGAATGAAAGTTCTTATAGATTTCCATTATTCTGATTTCTGGGCTGATCCAGACAGACAGACTTCACCAAAAGCATGGACAACAATGACCGTATCCGAAAAAGAGACAGCAGTATATGAATACACAAAAAACAGTTTGAATGAACTTATAGAAGCAGGCGTTGACGTAGGAATGGTTCAGGTAGGAAATGAGACAAATCATGGAATTGCCGGAGTTATGGAATCTGATGAAGGTGGCTGGGAAGATATTTGCAAGATTTTTTCAGCCGGAAGTAAAGGTGTAAGGGATGCAGCATCAGATAATTCTAAAAATATATTGGTGGCTGTTCATTTTACCGATCCGCAGACGCCTGATAATTATAAGAAAATATCAGGAACATTAGATGAATATAATGTAGACTATGATGTGTTTGCATCGTCTTACTATCCGCATATGCATGGTTCACTCAGCAATCTTACAAGTGTTTTGAAACAGGTTGCAGATACTTATGATAAGAAAGTAATGGTTGCAGAGACGTCATGGGCATGGACAACGGAAGATGGAGACGGATATAGTAATTCATTTGATTCAACAAAAACATATGACTATTCTATTTCACAGCAGGGACAGGCAAATATTCTTCGTGATGTTATGAAAGCAGTCTCAGATGTTGGAAACAATGGAATAGGAATGTTTTACTGGGAGCCAGCATGGATTCCTGCAAATTACGCATATTGCGAAGATGGAACATTAAATAGTGAGTTATATGAGAAAAATAAGACAGCGTGGCTTGAAAATGGATGTGGATGGGCCTCTGAAAATGCTATATCTTATGATGGCAATCATGTAGATGCTACGGGTGGATCTGTAATAGATAATCAGTCACTATTTGATTTTGAGGGAAATCCACTTGAGTCACTTAACGTTTTCAAATATGTAAATACAGGATGTGATGCACCATATAAAGTCTTAGATGTTGTGAAAACTATCAGTGTAAGTGTACAAACTGTAGAAGAGGCAAAAAATAGTCTGCCTTCAACTATAAAAGCTACTTATAATGATGGTTCTACAGGGGATTTTGATGTAACATGGGATGAAAATGCATTAGCCGGAGTGACAGGCTTTAATGTGTATACAATTCCTGGAACAATTAATTATGAAGATGAATATGGAAATAATAAAATAGCTATAACAAGTTGTACACTTTCAGTTGTACCTGATTCATACATTTCGAATGGTGATTTTGAAAATGGAAGCGAGGCATGGACAACTTCAAATGCTGATGGAGTGGAATTAAAATGGAATGATACACCTATACGTGGTGAAGGTGCAATGCACTTTTATTCTGCACAGGATCTAGACTTTTCGATAGAACAGTCAGTAGTTATTGAAAAAAATGGTACATATGCAGCATGTATGCAGGTGCAGGGTGGAAATGGAAACGATGAAGATGATATTTTTGTGGAAATTACAAATGTAACAACCGGTGAAACTGTAAAAGCAAGCACAAAGCTCAACGGATGGTGTAACTGGTCTAATCCAAATACAGAATCATTAAATGTTTCGGCTGGTGATACTATAAATATAAAGGTCGGAGTAAAGGCTGTTGCAAAAGCATGGGGAAGTATTGATGACGTATTCCTGTATAGAACTGGCGATTATGTGCCGGATACAACAAAGGATGATGACAGCAAACCGGACGATACAAAAAAAGACGATGAGACAGTAAAACCGGACGATACAAAAAAAGATGATGAGACAGTAAAACCGGACGATACAAAGAAGGATGACAGTACAGTAAAACCGGACGATGCAAAGAAGGACGACAGTACAGTAAAGACAGACGATGCAAAGAAAGACGACAGTACAGTAAAGACAGATGAAACAAAGAAGGATGACAGCACAGTAAAGACAGATGAAACAAAGAAGGACGACAGTGCGGCAAAAGCTGACGATACAAAAGCTGAAACAACTGATACTGAGAAGACAGATGATAAAACGGCAGTACAAAAACAGAATGATACCACAAACACAACAGAGGCTTCAAAAAAGAGCAAAAAAATTGTAAGTGAAAATGATTCAAAGATCGTTCTGGGAGATGTAAACGGAATCCTGCCGGCATCAGCAAAACTTTCAACAGAAAAGGTTTCAGATGAAAAAGTTATAAACGAAGTGACATCCCTTGTTAAAGATAAGATCAATGGTGTAAAAGATGTTGTAGTATATGAGCTGGACCTGACCGATGGATCAACACAGCTACATCAGCTTGATGGAAAAGTCCAGATCACAATGGATATGCCATTTGACATTTCTGACAATGAGACGATAAAAGTTTTCAGGGTAGATGGTGATAAACTGATACCATGTACTTCATCTATCAAAGATGGAAGACTTGTATTTGAGACAGACCATTTTAGTACATACGCATTTGTAAAAACAGCAGATACTCAAAAGAAAGATGTAAAAGCCGTAAGCGGCGGAGACAATGACATGACTGTTGTATGGACAATTATGATTTTTGCAGGAGTATTAATAGCATTATGCAGTAAAAAGAAAAAGATAAACTAATATCACTAAACATTTCGGACTTTTGCTTTGGTAAAAACAAAGTAAAAGTCCGTTTATGTTTGTAATTGGATACTTGATATATGGCTAAAAAGTATTATATAATATCTATATCTGCAAGAACAGATATAGTGCCGGGAAGGCACAGGAGAGAAAATACACCGGAGATAGAAAAGGAGAAAAATATGTCAGGATCAGATGTTTATTTTACTTCGTTTAAAGCGACAGGCAATGAAAATCTTTTGCAGAAGCTGCATAGACTAATGAAAACAGCAGGATTTGAAAATATTGATTTTAAGGATAAATTCACTGCGATCAAAATCCATTTTGGGGAATATGGAAATATAGCATTTTTAAGACCGAATTATGCCAGAGTGGTTGCAGATTATGTAAAGGAGCTTGGTGGAAAACCATTCCTTACAGATTGTAATACGCTCTATGTTGGCAGCAGGAAAAATGCCCTTGATCATCTTGAGACAGCATATGTAAATGGTTTCTCACCATATCAGACAGGATGTCATGTCCTGATAGCAGATGGACTTAAGGGAACAGACGAGACGCTTGTTCCGATAGACGGAGAATATGTAAAAGAGGCAAAGATCGGTTCTGCGATAATGGATGCGGATGTGTTTATATCACTTACACATTTTAAAGGCCATGAGATGGCTGGATTCGGAGGAACGATAAAAAATATAGGAATGGGCTGCGGCTCAAGAGCAGGAAAGATGGAACAGCACTGCGAGGGAAAACCTAGTGTAGACCAGAGCCGGTGTGTAGGATGTGGCGCATGTGGAAGAATCTGTGCACATGGAGCGCCTGTTATAAAAGACCATAAGGCATCGATAGACCATGACAAGTGTGTCGGCTGCGGAAGATGTCTTGCGGTATGTCCGAAAGATGCAATTGCTGCAGATTATGTTGATTCTGTAGCAATGTTAAATTATAAGATGGCAGAGTACAGCCTTGCAGTCTGCAAAGACAGACCATGCTTCCACGTATCACTTATCTGTGACGTATCACCTAACTGTGACTGCCATGCGGAAAATGATATACCTATAATACCAAATGTCGGAATGCTTGCCTCATTTGACCCGGTTGCACTCGATCAGGCATGTGCGGATTTATGCAATAAGATGACACCTGTAAAAAATAGCATACTCGATGAAAACATAAAGAAAGACAGCTGCGGATGTCATGAAGATCATGAAGAACATGATCATTTCCATATGACGCACCCGGATGCTGAATGGAAAACATGTATTGCACATGCAGTAAAAATCGGACTGGGAACAAACGAGTATAACCTTATCGAAATATAATGACAATAAAAAATTCCTTAAAACGAATATGATAAAAAAAAATGGGCAATCTATCAAAAAGGAGGTTGTCCATTTTGAGTGTAAAATTTACAGAGCAACAACAGAAAAGAAACGAGAAATATAATAAATATGTTGAGTATGTCACACCAACACACAGTCTTGCGATGAATATGTTTAAAGCTTTCATATTAGGTGGTATAATATGTTGTCTGGGGCAGCTGATCATGAACGTGCTTAAAGGGCAGTTTGGAGTAGATGCCAGTGAAGCACCGGTCTGGTGCAGCATGATACTTGTGCTCATAAGCTGTATACTTACAAGTATAAATTTATATGCGCCGCTTGCAAACTGGGGAGGTGCGGGTGCACTTGTGCCGATAACAGGCTTTGCAAACGGAGTGTGCTCATCAGCATGTGAGTTTCAGGTAGAGGGAATGGTATTTGGAGTTGGCTGCCAGATATTTAAAATAGCAGGTCCGGTAATTTTGTACGGAATTTTTTCCAGCTGGTGTCTGGGTGTGATATACTGGGTGGCAGGAATAATATAGAAAAAGGAGTTATGAAAATGCAGACAGGAAAAGCAATATCAATTCCGTCTATTTTAAAAGTCGGAAATGGAACATTAAATAAAATAGGTGAATATTTAAAAAATGAGGGTCTGTCACAGACAGTTATTTTTTTCGGAAACGGACTGATAGAATTATTTGGGCAGACCGTAATTGATTCATTAAATGAAAACGAAATAAAGATATTGGAATATAGCGAGATAGATACGGTCGATGTAGATGATATAATAACACTTGCTTTTTCCATACCGAATAAGGCAAAAGCCGTTATATCCATCGGTGGGGGAAAAGTTATTGATGCCGGAAAATATGCGGCATTTCTCAAAAATATACCATTTATAAGTGTTCCGACTTCAAGTTCAAGCGATGGATTTTCAAGCGCAAGTGCATCTCTTGTCGTACACGGGAAGAGAACGTCGGTTCCGGCGAAGCTTGCGCATGGTATAATAGTAGACACACAGATCATAAGAACGGCTCCGGAAAAATTTATATATTCCGGCATAGGAGATATGATTTCAAAGATCACAGCGATATATGACTGGATCTATGAAGAAAAATGTGGGTGTGGAGAAGTAAATGATTTTGCGGTGATGATCGCAAAAAAGGCTGTAAACAGCTTTGTACGCACACCATATGAAAGCATAAAGGATGAACTGTTTTTAAAGGAGCTTGTTGACTCACTTGCGATGAGCGGTATTGCAAATGAAATTGCCGGAAACAGTGCGCCTACGAGCGGAAGTGAACATTTGATATCGCATGCGCTTGACAAAATACTAGAGGTGCCACAGCTGCATGGAATCCAGGTGGGGATTGCAACATACATAATGAGTAAGGTGCATAACCACAGATATGTAAGAGTGCAGACTGTACTTACCGATACGGGATTCTTTGAATATGCAAAGACACTGGGAATGACAAAAAAGGACTTTTGTGATGCGATAGATCTGGCACCGCAGATAAAACCACACAGACATACATTTTTGCATGAAGAGAAATACCGCACAATGGCAAAGCGGATAGTAAATGAAGACGAAATATTAAAAGACATACTTTTATAACGATAAACAGGAAATAAAATGGAAACGATAGCACATATACGGACAGGATTTTCTGAAAAATTCGGAATCCCGCGCCAGAGCGGACTTGTACCGGCCGCAAAAGGCAGGATATTTTTTGAAAAACAATACAGAAATCCTGATGCAATCCGTGGAATAGAAGAATTTTCCCATTTGTGGCTTATTTGGGGATTTTCAGCGAATAAAGAAAAAAAGAGCTCTCTCCTTGTAAATCCACCGCGCCTTGGAGGCAAGGAAAAAAGGGGAGTATTTGCAACCAGATCTCCATTCAGGCCAAATGGACTTGGTCTGTCATCGGTTGTAATTGAAAAGATTGAGATAGATAAAAAATACGGGCCGGTTATCTGGGTAAGCGGAGTGGATATGCTGGATAATACACCGATATATGATATAAAGCCTTATCTGCCATATGCAGATTGTCATGAGGATGCAGTGGGTGGATTTGCCGATGAGCATAGATGGGATGAGGTGGATGTGCAATGGGACAGCATGGATATCAAAGAATGTATTCCCACAGAAACCTGCAAGGCTGTTGAACAGATTTTACGGCAGGATCCGAGAGCTTCGTACAATAAAAATGATGACTATATTTATGGAATGTCGTATAATGGATACGATATCAGATTTAAAGCTGGCAGAAATAAGATAATTGTAATCGGAGTATGCAGAATAGGATGCGGCTTTAAAAAGATAAAATAGCATAGGAAATATGATAAAATGGAGATCACATGGAAGAATTTCTAAAACTGGATATAAAGAAAAAGTTTTATTATTTTATGGTAATGGCAGTGCTTTTACTTATTATGGTTATCCCGGTTATAATGGCGACCACAGAAAAAAATGTGGAAAGCAATGATATTGTATTAGATGACAGGTGGACAGTTACAGTAAATGATAAAGTATATAAAGATGTCACATTAAGTAAATTCCGTTTTGATATGTGCAATCGTGGAGATGTACTGACATTTGAACATGTCATACCACGATATGATACAACGGATGATCCCACGATCAATCTGTATTCAATCCATGCAGCGGTAAAGGTTTCTGTAGATAATGAGGTTATCTATCAGTATGGTCAGGAACGCTATCGAGAAAAAAAGCTGCTTGGATATGGCAGGCATTTTATTCCACTTGCTAAAAACCAGATGGGTAAAAAACTGACTATAGAAATGCATATATCTGAGAATAATGCGTTTGACGGACAGCAGCCGGTGATCATATCAGATGGCAGGAAATTTATATCAAAGGACATTGCAGGGAAAAGATTCAACCTTGCCATATCAATGTTTCTTATGGTATTTGGTGTGATAATAATGATTTTGTCGATGCTTATGCTGAAAAGCTCGGTAAACTTTATGCAGACATTCTGTATAGCAATGTTTTCATTTCTGGTTGGGTGCTGGACATTGTGCAATAATGATCTGATAGAGTATTTTACACCGGATCTTCTGGTAAAGGCATATATGGAATATATGACATTTTATGTTCTGCCTCTGCCGTTTACATATTATTTCAGGGACAGGCTTGAGGAAAAAGGGTTTCCCAAATGGCTCAAAATATATTTTAAAGTGCTCATTATATTAGAAATAGCTTTTGTCGCTTTTACATATACTATGCAGTTTTTTAATATCATGCATCTGCCGGCATTTTTATCAGGGGTACATATTCTGATGGTACTGGCACTGCTTTTTATTGTGTTTATAAATATATGGGCAAGAAAAAACAGCCAGAATAGCATAAATAGTGTCATGGTAGGATTTGCCATAGCAGTGATTCTTACAGTAATAGAGCTTATGCGCTTTAATATAAACAAATATTTTTTGGGTTTTTCCCAAAATCAATACAGTTCCACGACGTGTTTTGCTGTGCTTATAATAGTTATATCCCTGCTTGTGGATTATGGAAAGAAAATTTCGCAGACACTTTATCGTATTGCACAGCAGCAGCTTTTTAAACAGATGGCATATATGGATGAGCTTACAGGACTTGCAAACAGACGAAAATGTGAGGAATACATTAAAGAGCTCGAAACGCATACTGAAAAGTATTGTATATTATGTTTTGATCTTAATCTGCTTAAAAAAATAAACGATACATATGGACATGAAAAGGGTGATGAACTTATAAAAAGGTTTGCAGATGTGCTCCGTGAGGTGTATAGTTTATATGGAATAACTGCAAGAACCGGTGGTGATGAGTTTGTGGCGATACTTAATAATGTTTCGGTGCAGGAGACAGAAAAGCTCATATCAGATATGCTTATTCTTATAGAAACGAAAAACAAAGAGGAAGACATATTGAAACTGAGTACTGCTTATGGATATGCCATGAGTGACGAAGTTGCGGATTCAAATCCACACATTATATACAAGCTTGCAGATGACAGAATGTATGAATACAAAAAGAAATCCAAGATGGGTAGAAATGACTAGTACAGAGTTCTGCAAATAATTTACTAGTGGTTAAATGTAAAGAGAGGAAGGAATCAATAATGAAAACAGTAGAGGATTATATCAGGACAATACCGGATTTCCCGGAAAAAGGAATAATGTTCCGAGATGTCACAAGCGTTCTGCAGGATGCAGACGGATTAAAGCTTGCAATCGATGAGATGGTAAAAAAGCTTGAGGAAACTGACTGTGATATAATTGCAGGTGCTGAGTCAAGAGGCTTTGTTTTTGGGATGCCGATCGCATATCTTATGCATAAACCTTTTGTAATGATCAGAAAAGCCGGAAAGCTTCCATGTGAGACAGTATCAAAAACATATGATCTTGAGTATGGTACAGCTACAATAGAAATACATAAAGACGCAATAAAACCGGGACAGAAAGTTGTTCTTGTGGATGACCTTATAGCAACAGGTGGTACAATGAAAGCAGCCGCTGAGCTTGTAGAGGAGCTTGGAGGAGAGGTTGTAAAAGCATTATTTCTTATTGAGCTTGCAGGGCTTAACGGAAGAGAAGCATTAAAAGGATATGATGTTGAATCGGTTGTAAAATATGATGGTAAATAAAATTTTACTGTTCACACGCAAGCTTGACACTGCGCTGTCAAGCTATGCACCATAGTGTTAATTATTGAGTGATTACATCTGATTACAAAATACAGTAAAATATGAATAAATAGAAGGTCTTGTGTAGATACTGACTTAAAAGATCGCTGCCGGGTGTATGCCTGACAGCGGTCCGGATATAGAAAAAGGAGAGTCAGTATGAATCAGAGGATTGGAAAATGGAGTCTTCGTTTTTTGGAGGCTCCTTTTATTATCTCAGAGGCATCAATAGTTGGAACCAAGGAGGGGGAAGGACCCCTTGGAGGATTGTTTGATCTGGTAGGTGAAGATGATAAATTCGGACAGAATACATGGGAGGAGGCAGAAAGTTCAATGCAGGCAGATGCTCTTTCGATGGCACTCGGAAAAGCAAAAAGACGTCCGGAAGATATAGATTATGTATTTGCCGGAGATCTGCTCGGACAATCCATGGCGACGACATTTGGACTGGAGAAGTTTAAAATTCCGCTATTTGGAGTTTACGGCGCATGCTCAACATGTGGGGAGACACTGTCACTTGCGGCAGCATTTGCAGCGGCAGGATATGGGGACTATATCGCAGCGGTTACTTCAAGCCATTTTGGGAGTGCCGAAAAACAGTTCAGGTTTCCCAACCAGTATGCAAACCAGCGTCCCATATGTGCTACCTGGACGGTTACAGGAAGTGGAGCCTTTATACTTTCAAAAAACAAAAAAACAGGAAAAGACGCAGACAAATTAAATGAGGAGTCAGATAAAAGCTATGATGTTATGATCGAGGGGATAACAACCGGCACAGTTGTAGATTATGGAATAAAGGATTCTATGAACATGGGAGCTGCGATGGCACCGGCGGCATGTGAGGTCATAGTAAATCATATGAAGGATTTTGGACGAAATCCGTCTTATTATGACTGCATAGTAACAGGTGATCTGGGAGAAGTAGGACATACTATACTTGTAGACTTGTGCAGACAAAAGGGGGTGGATATAAGCAATGAACATGAGGACTGCGGAATAAAGATTTTTGATGCTGTAAATCAGAATACAGGATCGGGTGGCTCAGGTTGCGGATGTTCAGCCACAGTTCTGGCATCATACTATATCCCAAAGCTTAGAAGAGGGGAGCTAAAAAAAATATTATTTATCCCGACAGGGGCATTGCTTTCCCCGGTAAGTTTCAATGAGGGTGACACGGTACCAGGGATTGCACATGGTGTGGTGCTTGAAGCATGTGATAATAACAGGTAATATGTGTCACAGCATAGTGTAATGACCTGTCCATATTTAGCTAAATAGCAACATGCCATTACACTAGTGCGGTATTCCGCCGGTTAATGAAAAAATAAAAGCAACAGTAAAAAGTTAAAATAAGTCATAGAGGATTACAGGTGTAAAGAATATGGATTATATAAAAGCGTTTATTATCGGGGGCATAATATGTGCCCTTGTACAGATACTGATGGAAAAAACAAAACTTCTTCCGGGAAGGATAATGGTTATACTTGTGTGTACGGGTGTCGTGCTCGGTGCTGTAAATGTTTATGAGCCATTTGTAAAGTGGGCCGGGGCAGGTGCAAGTGTACCTCTTACAGGATTTGGAAATGTATTGTGGAAGGGTGTAAAAGAAGCTGTAGATCAGGAAGGGTTTATCGGGCTTTTTAAAGGAGGCTTTAAAGCCTGCGCAGTTGGTGTGTCATCGGCACTTATATTTTCATATATAGCAGCACTGCTCACAAAACCGAAATTGAAAAGTTGATCATTAAAATTTCTACGAGTGTGGCGTTGCTGGTGGCGTTCGGGGGGAAAAAAGCGCCTCCTCCGATAGCGGAACTCGTCCGGATTGCTAATTTGTCGGTGTCTGCTTCCGGCTCTTTCGATTATTTATGTTCATTCTACAGCTGTACACTCACACCACGGTGTCTGTCTATGGCACACACTCGATTTCTGACGTGTCGTGTGGGAGTTAATGCCGATTTACAGCTAGAGATTGCACGGGCGCACACACGTTCAAGCTTGTAGTCTAAATCAACTTCACAACGTAAATAGCGCGTTTGGAGCACCCGTGCATAATAAACTTAGCTGGAAACGGCATTTACTCCCACTAGACTAAGGAATATGAGAGTGTGTGCCATAGACGGACGCTGCGGCGCGAGTGTTCATCTGGAGAATGTACACAAACTTCGAGCCGGAAACAGACACCTGACAAATTAGCAATCCGGACGAAATGTTCCGCTATCGGAGGAGGCGCTTTTTACCCTCCGGACGCCACCAGCCACAATAGGCTGCGTGAAGTTTAAGTGAAAAATTATTCAAAATGTATAAAATATGAAATTTGGGTTCATACTAATGTCAAATAAAAAAGGAGATCAAATATGATGAAGAAAATGAAGTATTTACTTTTACTCTGCCTGATTCTTTCAACGGTAGGTGCGTTTACAGCGTGTGGAAACAAAAAAAAGGACGTATCTGATACATCGATAGTTGAGAATGACAGAAATACGACAAATGATAAAAACAATGGTAAAAATGATAAGAACAATACAAATGACAAAAAGAATGATAATAACAATACATCAGGAAATGACAAGGATTCAGTGGTAGAGGATGTAGAGGATGCCGGCAAGGATGTGATAGATGGAGCCGGTGATGCCGTTGATGGAGCTGGAGATGCTGTAAAAGATGCAGGTGATGCCGTGGAGGATGGCGTTGACAATGTGACTGATAGTGTAGAAAATATGACAGATACTGACAACAATAACAGCAATAAGAGCAGTGATGCAAACAATTAATATCTGAATAATACTTCCCACATCCTGTTGCAGCAATGTGCCGTCTGAAGATGCAAGGCCAGCACCAAAGGCGGCACCATCAACATTCTGTATGTGGGAAGAAAAAAATTACAGATAATATGAAATTAGCTGTATAAATGCGGCAAAGGCAAAAGCAGCAAAGATATCACTGATAAAGTGGACACCTGAAATGACTCTTATTACCGCAATAAGCATCGCAATTAAGGCAAGTACGATTCCTACATATAAAAATATATGGTTTACAGCAGAAACATTCATAAATGTAAAAGCTATAATAAAAGCAGAGTATACATGCCGGCTTGGAAAGGATTGTCCTTTTTTATCTTTTGGGATAACGGGGGCAATCCCGAATTTTTCATATGGACGAGGTCTGTTTATCAGATAACGGAAAACGGACAATACAATAAATCCATCAAGTGGAGTGATGATTGAAGAGGCAAGCTCAGGTCTTTTTTGTAAAAATAAATAAATAAGCAAAGCAGGATACAGTGAAAAAATAATACTGGTACATAGTTTGTTTGATATAATAAGGCATTTTGCCAGTGCGGGGTTATTTTTGAAGATTCCTGTCATTTTGTTATATGTTTCTTTTTTCATAGCGATTCTCCATAAATTTTTATGTAAGCTTTCTGTACTTAAGCGGTGTCACCCCAAATTTTTCTTTGAAGGCACGGTTAAAGTATGACAGATTATCGAATCCGACTTCTGCTGCAATATTAAGTACAGAGCTGTCGGAGCTTTGTAAAAGCCTTGCCGCCATAGTAAGCCTGTAATCCTTGAGATAATTGATAAAAGATGTTCCCATTGTCTCTTTAAAGTATCTCATAAAATGTGATTCGGAAAAGCCGGCAATCTGTGCGATATCTGAAACGCTTATTTTTTCAGCATAATTATTTTCTACGTGTTTTAGTACAAGCTTCATCTTGTCGAGAGTTTTCCTGCTTTTTATAGGACGTGAAAGATTCCGGCACCTGTTGTCTAAGATATAGAAAAACTCAAACAGCTTACTCTTTATGTACAGCTGGTAGCCCTGTGGCATGGTTTTACAGATCTCGTCGCAGGCATCTATCGGAGCGATCACATCCTCATAATATGGGTAGACGGGCGTAAATAGTGTCGGGACTGTAAGTTTTCCCTGAATCAGGGGAGCGATAAAATCATCTTTTGCATAGTCCATATTGCCGGGGGTGAGCATGAAAAGAGAAAAAATGATATTTTCGTATTCCATAGAGTCATCCTGATACTGATCAATCGAATGAAGCTGTCCGGGAAGGATTAGCACTATAGACGGGGCAGTGACGTGATACTCATTAAAATCCACAGTCACTTGTCCGCTGCCTTTTTTTATATAGATTATTTCCATCTCGTCATGCCAGTGAAGTGGTACACTTGAAAAATCAAGAGGAATCGAGCAAAGGTATGTGTTATACGGAAACTTTAATTCTCCGTGTGTTTTTTCTTCGTGGTAATTTTCATATTCTAATATATTCATAGTGCTATTTTAACATTAATTTTATATGTTTTCCACTAAAATACGCGAAAAATGATAGGATTGTGCAATTTTACGACTGTATATTGCAAGAATTGTACAGCATATTGGATTATACTTGATTCATCAAATGACACAAAGAACTTACACACGCGAAACAAAAATTAAGCAATTTGACACATAAGCGTGTAAAACATGATAAAAAGATTTGGGAGGAAATCAAAATGGCAATCATGCAGGAAATTGAGACAAAACTTCAGAAAGGAATCAGCGTAAGCTCAAACGAGGAAGTATATTTCGCACTTCTCGACCTCGTTAAAGAGAAAGCTGAGGGAAAGGTTTCAAACAAAGGAAAGAAGAAACTTTACTACATTTCAGCAGAATTCCTTATCGGAAAGCTTTTATCAAACAACCTCATCAACTTAGGAATCTATGATGAAGTAAAAGAGACACTTGCAAAGAACGGAAAATCACTTGCAGAAATCGAAGAGGTAGAGCTTGAGCCTTCACTCGGAAATGGTGGACTTGGACGTCTTGCAGCCTGCTTTATCGATTCAATCGCAACACTCGGTCTTAATGGTGATGGTGTCGGACTTAACTACCACTACGGATTATTCAAACAGGTATTTGAGAACAACCTTCAGAAAGAGACTCCAAACCCATGGATCACAGAAAAGAGCTGGCTTACGAAGACAGATATCACATATCCGGTAAGCTTTGGTGGATTTACAGTACAGTCAAGACTTTATGATATCGATGTGGTTGGATACAACAATCGTACAACAAAGCTTCACTTATTTGATATCGAGTCAGTTGACGAGTCAATCGTAGGTGATACGATCGATTTCGATAAAGAGGACATCAAGAAGAACCTTACATTATTCTTATATCCTGATGATTCAGATGATAAAGGACGTCTCCTTCGTGTATACCAGCAGTACTTCATGGTATCAAATGCAGCAAGACTGATCCTTGCAGAGGCAGAGGCAAAGGGATCTAACTTACATGACCTTGCTGATTATGCAGCAGTACAGATCAACGATACACACCCATCAATGGTTATTCCTGAGCTTATCCGTCTTCTTCAGGAGAGAGGAATACTTATGGATGAGGCTATCGAGATAGTAACAAAGGTTTGTGCATACACTAACCATACTATCCTTGCAGAGGCACTTGAGAAATGGCCTATCTATTTCTTAGAGAAAGCCGTTCCACAGCTTATGCCGATCATCCGTGAGCTTGACAACAAAGTACGTGCAAAGGTTTCAGACGAGAGCACATACATTATAAAAGATGGACTTGTACACATGGCTCATATGGACATCCACTACGGATATTCAGTAAATGGTGTTGCATACCTTCATACAGAAATTTTAAAGAACACAGAGCTTAATAACTTCTACAAGTTATATCCTGAGAAATTCAACAACAAGACAAATGGTATTACATTCCGCCGCTGGCTTATGTCTTGTAACCCTGAGCTTTCAGCATACATCACAGAGCTTATCGGTGACGGATGGAAGAAGGATGCAAACGAATTAGAGAAATTAAGCAACTTCTTAAACGATGATGCAGTACTTACAAAGCTCGTTGATATCAAAAACGAGAAAAAGACAGAGCTTGCTTCTTACCTTAAAACAACACAGGGTCTTGATGTGCCTGATAACTCAATCTTTGATATCCAGGTTAAGAGACTTCATGAGTACAAGAGACAGCAGCTTAATGTACTTTACATCATCCGCAAATACTTTGAAATCAAGGCAGGCAAAAAGCCATCTACACCAATCACATGCTTCTTTGGTGCAAAGGCAGCTCCGGCTTATATCATTGCAAAAGATATCATCCATGCAATCCTTTGCTTACAGCAGATCATAAACAATGATCCTGAAGTCAGCCCATACCTTAAAGTATTTATGGTAGAGAACTACAATGTAACATTAGCTGAGAAATTATTCCCGGCTGCAAATATATCAGAGCAGATTTCACTTGCGTCAAAAGAGGCATCTGGAACAGGTAACATGAAATTTATGTTAAACGGAGCCGTAACACTTGGAACAAGTGACGGAGCAAACGTAGAGATCGCAGAGCTTGTAGGCGATGAGAATATCTATGTATTCGGTGAGGATTCACAGACAGTTATCGACAGATATGAAAGAGGAGATTACTGCTCTAAGGACTACTACGATAAAGATGAGAACATCAAAAAAGCTGTAGACTTCCTCGTAAGTGATGAGATGTTAAAGGTTGGTTCTAAGGAGAACTTAGAGAGACTTTACAACGAACTTCTTAACAAAGACTGGTTCATGACATTCCCAGACTTTGAGGATTACTGCAAGACAAAAGAAAAAGCATATGCAGATTACGAAGATAAGAAAGCATGGGCTAAGAAAATGCTTGTAAATATCAGTAAGGCAGGCTTCTTCTCATCAGACAGAACAATCGAGCAGTACAACAAAGAAATCTGGCATCTTGAAGAGTAATCAATCTTATATTCGTCCTTCTAGAAATATATGGACCCCGGAAATTTTCCGGGGTCCTCTTGTATTTGGACAGAGTAGAGGTTATTATAATATAGTAAGCCGCACGGCTTTTTGTACAATTTTTTATAGAAAGAGAACATTATGATCAGAAAATCTAAAATAACCGGACGTATCCTTGCCATTATTATGACTGTGGCGCTTGTATCAGCTTCATTTTCAGGCTGTGGCGGAAGTGATAAGAAAAAGGACAAGGATGCATATAGACAATATGGAATCAATTGCATAGAAAACGGAAATTATGATGATGCTGTTGAAGCATTTCAGAAAGCATTAGACCTTGAGGTCGGAAATGTCGGTGATGAAGAGATAGATATATGCTTTTATAAGGCAAAAGCCCAGTATTTAAGTGGAGATATAGATGGAGCAATAGAAAGCTACACGGCAATAATCGATTACAACGGAAATGCAGACGCCTATTATCTTAGAGGATGCCAGTACTTTGCGCAGAATGATCAGGATAAGGGAATGGATGATTTCAAAAAAGCCATAAATAAAAATAATAAGAATTATGAGCTATATATAGGAATTTATGAGACATTGTCGAGATATGGCATGGCAGATCAGGGCAATGAATACCTTGCGGATGCACTTAAGATAAAAGGCGACAAGCCGGATGACCATATGCAAAAGGGCAGGATATACACTATCCAGGGAGACTATGAATCTGCCATAGATAATTTACAGAAAGCTATAGATGGAAAGCTTGTCAAGGCAAATTATTATATGGGAGAGGCATACTCAAAACAGGGCGATGGTGATAATGCGTCAAAATATTATCAGGCATATCTGGACAGCGGAGAGGCTGATGCGTATGATCTTTTCAATATGGGACAGTCGCAGATGGAACAGGGAAATTATGCGACAGCGATAACATATTTTGATGCAGCGCTTGATCTGGATGAGGTTCCAAACAAACAGGAGCTTATGAAAAATGAAATTATTGCATATGAATATTCAGGGGATTTTGCATCAGCTAAGGAATGCATGGAAGATTATATCGAGAAATATCCAGATGATTCGGATGCAGAAAGAGAATATCAGTTTTTGGAGACGAGATAATTTATGGCAGATAGTATAAAGATAGAAGATGTAGAAGAGAGAGTAATACTTGTAGGGGTAAGTGAGCAGGACGGCGACGATGCGGATGATTCGCTATTAGAACTTGCAGAGCTTGTGAAAACCGCAGGTGCCACGGTAGTCGGATCGCTTATCCAGAGAAGGGAAAAGATACATCCGGGAACATATGTGGGAACCGGAAAAGTTGCAGAAATAGCGCAGCTTGTGGAAAGCACAGGTGCAACAGGCATAGTCTGTGATGATGAACTGTCGCCGGCACAGCTTAAAAATTTGGAGCAGTACCTTGATACAAAGGTTATGGACCGGACGCTCATCATTCTTGATATATTTGCAGCGAGAGCTGCCACAAGTGAAGGAAAGATCCAGGTGGAGCTTGCACAGCTTAAGTACAGACTGAGCAGGCTTTCGGGACTTGGAAAATCTATGTCACGTCTCGGTGGAGGAATCGGAACGAGAGGTCCTGGAGAAAAGAAACTTGAGATTGACAGAAGACTTATAAACGACCGTATAGCACAGCTTCGCAGGGAACTTAAAGAAGTACAGCAGCACAGGCAGATAATCAGGGCGAGAAGAGAAAAGAATAATATGCCGGTGATCGCAATAGTCGGATATACAAATGCAGGCAAATCGACACTTCTTAACCATCTTACAGATGCAGAGGTTTTAGAGGAAGATAAGCTTTTTGCGACACTTGACCCTACTACGAGAATACTTGACCTTCCGGGAAAACAGCAGGTGCTCCTTACGGATACGGTCGGATTCATAAGAAAGCTTCCGCACCATCTCATTGAAGCATTTAAGAGTACACTCGAGGAAGCAAAATACGCAGATATTATATTTCATGTTGTAGATGCATCTAATCCACAGAGAGAAAAGCAGATGCATATCACATATGAAACACTTGATGATCTCGGAGTAAAAGACAAAAAAATTGTAACACTATTTAATAAACAGGATGCCAGAACGGATGATGAACCACTTCATGATTTCCGTGCAGACCATGTGCTTTGCATTTCAGCTGCAAGGGATGAAGGGTTTGATGATATAAAAGCGCTTATTGAAGAAATGCTTCGTGAGGACAAAATATACATCGAGAGAGTACTGTCGTATGATAAGGCGGGAATTATCCAGCTGATAAGAAAGCAGGGAGAACTTGTATCAGAAGAATATGTTCCAGAGGGAATAGCCATAAAGGCATATGTCCCTATGGAAGTATATGGAAAAATAGATTAGTATAGCGTTTTTTACAAAAGCTCTGTGTGCAGCAGGCTTCGTTTTCCGGAGATCGCTTCGTTTGATGTATCTGTTATGTGTGCATGTGCAGATTTTTTATTGCGTGCTATGATAAATGAAACAAGCCGGTTATTACTAAGGAGCAGAGTCTGTTTATCGTTGTTAAGTATAAAGCGCAGCCATAGCTTGCAGACTAGATCTTTGAATGATGTAAAAACAAGTGGAAGCAGCACATTGCCTGATATAAAAGCAAGCTGATGGTACAGATCAAATGTTTTTTCAACAATTTCTTCATTGCCGCAGGTATCATCAATGCTTTCGGATATAGTTTTAAGGGATAAAAGTTCATCGTCACTTGCATTATCTATTGCAAGACTGCATGCCATGTTTACGAGAATAATGCGCAGTTCAAGTATGGAACGTGTTTCATCCTTGGCAAGTGTGCCGCCATTATATCTTACTATGGATGAAAAGGTTTCGAGAGTTCCGTTCTTATAAAAGTTTTCTACGAAAGTTCCGATGCGGGGCTTTATGATAAGAAAACCTTTTTGTTCCAGTTCAGCGATACCGGCATTTACGACAGCACGGCTTACCTGCATGGATGAGGCAAGCTCACGCTCGCTTGGAAGTTTATCTCCGACCTTAAGCTCACCGGAAAGTATTTTATTTTCTAATTCTTTTACGAATAAATCTTTTAATGATGGGGTTGAAATTTTTTGAAATTGCATAAATTGCCCTCCTTGAATTGGAAAGTATGTGGTATGTGGTCATACCACACACATACTAAATTTTATAATATTTCTATAAATTTAGCAATACCTTATGTGTAACACCCCAAAATATATGTTAAAATATGATTATTAGAACTTTTTGCGTAAATTTTTGGAAAAGTTACCAATAATTACAATATAGGAGCAGTAGTATGGCATCAAATCAGCGTTCTATCCGTTGGGATAGGCTTGATAATACAGCAAATCTCTTTCCAAGCATAGCAGGGGAGAGTATGACAAATGTATATAGGATATCAGTAACCTTAAAGGAAGATATAAATCCTGAAATACTGCAGGAGGCACTTGATGTGGTACTTCCAAAGTTTGCAGGATTTAATGTGAGACTCCGAATGGGGGTATTCTGGAATTATTTTGAGGAGAATGGAAAAAAGGCGCCAAAGGTGCATGAAGAAAATACCTTTCCATGCAGATATATAAGACCGAACAAAAACAGAAGTTATCTGTTTAGGGTGACATACTATAAAAACAGAATAAATCTTGAAGTTTTCCATGTTCTTACGGATGGAATGGGAGGAATAAATTTCCTTAGGGAACTGACATACCAGTATCTGCGAATGTCGTATCCGGCACTTGCTGAAATAAAAGGGGATCTGTTGTCAACGGAAACATCATTAAACAGAGAGGATAGCTTCATCAAAAACTATAAATCAAGTAAAAAGAGCGGCTTTAACAGGCAGAGGGCTTATCTTCTCAATATGGAAAAACTTCCACACGGAGAATTTGGCGTGATGCATGGACTGATGCCTGTATCACAGCTTAAGGAAGTATGCCATAAATATAATGTTTCCATAAACGATTATCTGGTGGCATGCTTTGTTTGGAGTGTTTATAAGGAATGCTATCACGGAATGCCGGGAAATCTCCCGATACGTGTTGCTGTTCCGGTCAATCTGCGTCCGTATTTCGATTCGGTTACAACAAAAAATTTCTTCGTCATGATCTCGGCAGAGTTTACTCCGACGAAACAGACTTATACGTTTGAGGAAGTTCTTTCATGTGTAACAGAGTCGATAAAAGCGCAGATCTCAAAAGAACATTTAGAGGATCTTTTTTCTTACAGTGTGTCAAACCAGAAAAATATCTGGATGCGCCCGGTGCCGCTTTTTATAAAAAATATAGCGATGAAAGCGGTATATTCGCAGTCAGCAGTCGCAAATACGACTACTATAACAAATATTGGAAACATAAAGGTTGAAAAAGAATATGAGCAGTATATCAAGCTGTTTTATGCGTTTATCCCGATGTCAAAGGGACAGCCTATGAAAGGCACGATATGCTCATATAAAGATACGCTTGTATTTTCGTTTACATCTGTTTTGATGGATACGATGGTACAGCGCAGTTTTTTTAGAAAAATTGCAGCTGATGGGATAGAAGTAACACTTGAGACAAATGGAGAGTACTATGAATAGATGTATTAAATGTAATGTGCTTATTGCAGATAATACGGACAAATGTCCTCTTTGCAAACATGTGGTTTCGCATATAGATGATTCAGATGGTGATTCGGACAGATATCCAAACGTAAGGGATGTATCGAGAAAGTTCAGGCTTTTTGAAAATATCGTACTGTTCCTGTCAATCGTGACGGTTGTAGTGCTTTCTAGTACGGATTATCTTATGGATGGAGAAATAAACTGGAGCATAATAGTTTTTCTTGTATTAATTTATTCAAATGTGACACTCAGGCTTGCAATTATAGGAAAAAGCGGATATCTTTTTAAGACTATAAGTACATTTGTATTTACGGTGATCCTGTTATTCGGAATAGATCTTCTGACTGGGGACAAGGGCTGGGCGCTTACGTTTGTTTTTCCGGGAGCAATACTTGCAATGACTGTAGCAACTTTGATCCTTATGGTAATAAATCGCAGGAACTGGCAGAGCTATATGATGTTACAGATATTTCTTATACTCATGAGCATAATCGCAGTCATTCTTGCCGGAGTTAAAGTTATAACATTCCCATATCCTGCGTTTTGTGCGCTTGCAGCATCGTCATTTTTATTTCTGGGCACACTTATAATAGGTGATGTAAGAGCCAGAACAGAGCTTAAACGGAGATTTCACGTATGATAGGGTTTCACGGATTAAATAATTCATATATGTTTGAGGATGAACAGATAGGTACTTACAGACCTAAAATCGAAGAGATCATAAACAGAACACCAAAAGATCATAAGGATGAGGATCAGGAAGACTCGGATGCAGTAAGCCTTAAAGGGCGGATCGTAACAAATCTGATAGGACATATAACAAATGATCTGGCAATTGGTAAAAAAATCAAATCGGGTGAACTTAGAAAGCGCTTAAAAGAACCAAAATGGAAAGTCCCTGACTGCTTCTATACAGAAGATATAGATATGGGCGATTTTACGATGAAGCTGCTTGGTTCAAAGGAAAATCCAAATACGGAGCGTGTGATCTTACAGCTTCATGGCGGTGGCTATATGGGGGCAGTAAGAAATGCCTACTATGTGTTCGCCGGGCTTTACAACGAAGTAAGTGAGGGCTGCTGTGTACTTACACCGGATTACCGCGTTGCACCGGAACATCCATATCCGGCAGCTCTTTTAGATGCGGTGGCAAGTTATAAATGGCTTCTTGATAACGGATGGTTTGGCTCGCAGATAATACTTGCCGGGGATTCGGCAGGAGGTGGTCTTGCAATGTGCCTTACCATGTATCTAAGAGATCACAAAATGCCGATTCCGGCCGGTATAGTTGCCATGTCGCCGTGGACAGATCTTACAGCAGGCGGTGAATCGTATGAGACAAATTATGAAAAAGATCCGCTTTTCGGAAATACAAAGGATAGCCTTATATATGTAAATGACTATCCGGGAGAGCATGACAGGATGGATCCTTACATATCGCCTCTTTTCGGCAGCTTTAAAGGCTTTCCGCCTATGCTTATCCAGGCAGGTTCTATAGAAATGCTTCTGTCGGATTCGGTGGATGCGGCAGCCAAGGCGAGAAGCCAGGGCGTTAAAGTCCGCCTGTCGGTTTACGAAGGAATGTTCCATGTATTCCAGATGGGATATTTAAATATACCGGAGTCAAAAAGGGCCTGGTGTGAAATAAAAAAATTTTTACAAATTGTAAAGGAGGAAGAATAATATGCCAACACCACATAATGAGGCAAATAAGGGGGATTTTGCCAAAACAGTACTTATGCCGGGAGATCCGCTCCGCGCTAAATTTATCGCAGATACATTTCTTACAGATGTGCGTCAGGTAAACGGAGTCAGAGGAATGCTCGGTTTTACAGGAAAATACAATGGAAAGGAAATCTCTGTCATGGGCAGCGGGATGGGTATGCCAAGTATCGGTATTTACTCATATGAGCTGTTTACACAGTATGACGTGGATCGGATCATCCGTATCGGAAGCGCAGGAAGCTACAGCAAAGACTTAAAAGTTTATGACGTAGTGCTTGTAACAGGTGCGGTAAGTGAGTCGTCATACGCATATGTCCAGTCCGGATATGATAAAGATGAGACATTACCGTCTGAAAACTTAAATAACAGACTCCGCAAAGCAGCGAATGATCTCGGAATAGAAATCCGCGAGGGAAAGACACATTCAAGTGATGTGTTTTACAGACAGCCAAGCGATGCATCTCCTACATACTGGGAGAAGCTGCGTGATGAAAAAGGATGTCTGTGTGTAGAGATGGAAAGTTTTGCATTATTCCACAACGCAAACGTTACAGGAAAAGAGGCGGCGTGTCTTCTTACGATCTCAGACAGTTTTGTGGAGGATGCGATAACAACAGCCGAGGAGCGTCAGAACTGCTTCACAAATATGATGAAGATAGCACTTGAGATGGCTGAATAAATCTAGGAGGATTTATGATCTTGCTGATGTTTACCATTGTGATAATATTGATGCTGTGAGTGATGAATTTATTCAGGAAGCAGATATTGTTTCGGGTAAATTTGATAATGTATCAGAGTGTGGCTATGCGGTACCTTCACATTGGGATATAGGAAAAGTTTATAAGCGGCTTATAAAAATGGTGGCTGACTACGAACAAATTGAAGTGGTTGATGCACTAATAGAAGTATATAATTCTTTTATCAGTCCAAAGATAGATGACTACAACAGTAGTGTTTATTATGAAAATCCAAATTACATTTTTGAATGTTATAAACAAAATGAAATGTTGTAACGAGTAACAATTGCAAATGCAGGAGAAGGAAAAACATCAGAACCCCATCTGGCAAGTCGATCAGACCTGCCGGGTGGGGTTCTTTTCATGTGGTGGAATTGGCTATATCAGAAAAATTTCCAATGATTGACCTGCATAGTAACCAATATGGTATAAACTATGCTGTCTTGCCTGTATAAAGCTGATAATACTTTCCGTGTTTTTCAATCAGCTCATCATGGCTTCCTCTTTCGATAATATGTCCCTGCTCAAGTACCATGATACAATCACTGTTGCGCACAGTAGAAAGACGGTGGGCGATAACGAAAGTAGTTCTGCCTGACATAAGTTTGTCCATACCATCCTGAACGATTTTTTCTGTACGTGTGTCGATAGAGCTTGTAGCCTCGTCAAGTATTAAAACCGGAGGATCAGCGATCGCGGCACGGGCAATGGCAAGAAGCTGGCGCTGTCCCTGGCTTAAGTTGGAACCATCGCCTGTAAGTACTGTGTTATAGCCATCAGGCAGCTGTCTTATGAAGTTGTCAGCATTTGCAAGACGGGAAGCAGCATATACCTCCTCATCAGTGGCATCGAGTTTACCATATCGTATGTTTTCCATTACAGTAGCGGTAAAAAGGTGCGTATCCTGAAGCACTATGCCGAGCGAATGGCGCAGATCAGCCTTTTTGATCTTGTTTATATTTATGCCGTCATAGCGGATCTTTCCGTCTGCAATATCGTAAAAGCGGTTGATGAGGTTTGTTATCGTAGTTTTTCCGGCACCGGTAGTACCGACAAATGCGATTTTCTGTCCAGGTGTGGCAAAAAGATCCACATCATGCAGAACGATTTTTTCAGGGACATATCCGAAATCCACATCATCAAATACGACATCTCCGGTAAGCTTTTTGTAATCGACAGAACCATCTGCCTGATGGGTGTGTTTCCATGCCCAGACACCGGTATGCTCAGAAGTTTCAGTGAGGATGCCGTTTTCCTCTTTTGCGTTTACTAAAGTCACGTATCCATCATCAGTCTCAGGCGTTTCATCGAGAAGCGCAAATATACGGTCGCATCCCGCAAGAGCCATGACTATACTGTTAAACTGCTGGCTGACCTGTGAGATCGGCATGTTAAAGCTTTTATTGAAGGTTAAAAAGCTTGCAAGCTTACCGAGTGTAAGTCCGCCGAAGCCCAAAAGCGCCATAACACCGCCGGCAAGGGCACAGAACACGTAGCTTAAATTTCCAATCTGTGCATTTACAGGACCGAGCATGCTTGAATACCAGTTGGCATTGAATGCACTGTCGAAAAGCTGTTCGTTTATCTCATCGAAAGCTTCTATATTTTCCTGTTCATGGGTAAATACCTTTACAACCTTCTGTCCGTTTAACATTTCCTCGATAAAACCATTTACACGTCCGAGATCCTTTTGTTGTGCGAGAAAATAACGGCTTGAGAAACCGGCAGATTTCTTTGTCACATAGGTTGTTATAAGAACCATTATGATAGTAAGGATAGTAAGCGGTATATTTAATATCAGCATTGAAATAAACACACTCACAACGGTTATGGCACTGTTTAATATCTGCGGAAGACTCTGGCTTATAAGCTGGCGCAGGGTATCTATATCATTTGTATATATAGACATTATATCGCCGTGCGGATGAGAGTCAAAATAACGTATCGGCAGATCCTGCATATGTGAAAAAAGCTCGATCCTCAGGTTTCTGATAGTACCTTGTGATACGTAGATCATGATTTTGCTGTACACGTAAGTACTTATAACACCGATCCCGTAGAAAACAGCAACTTTTCCTATAGCGGAAAGAAGCGGACCATAATCAGGAGTTTTTGTTTTAAGAAGAGGGACAATATAATCATCAATAAGATTTTTGGTAAACATTGTTCCCTGAACGTTTGCGAGTACACTTATAAAAATGCAGATTACTACAAAAATACATGCAGCAAGGTAATTTTTAAAAATGAATCCCATAAGCCGGGCAAAAAGCTTTCCCGGATTTTTAAGTTTTGGTTTTGGTCCATGAGGTCCTCTTGGTCCTGGCATTAAGCTGCACCTCCTTCATCGAAATCACCGCCGCCGTTTGTCTGTGCATCATATACTTCGCGGTAAATTTTATTATTTTTCAAAAGATTTTCGTGTGTATCAAATCCATCGACACAGCCGTTATTCATGACAATGATCTTATCAGCATCCATGACAGATGAGATACGCTGTGCAATGATGAGCTTTGTTGTTCCCGGTATAGCTTTTGCAAATGATGCACGTATCTTTGCATCCGTTGCTGTGTCGACAGCACTTGTGCTGTCATCAAGAATAAGTACCTTTGGCTTTTTAAGAAGAGCTCTTGCTATGCAAAGACGCTGTTTCTGACCGCCGGATACGTTAGTTCCACCCTGTTCAATGTGTGTATCATATTTATCGGGGAAGGTCTCGATGAATTCATCAGCGCATGCCATTTTGCAGGCCTCTATACACTGTTCATCGGTCGCATCTTTATCTCCCCAGCGCAGATTGTCCAGTATGCTTCCGGAGAAAAGAACATTCTGCTGTAATACTACAGCTACCTGATTTCTTAAAGTATCCATGTCGTATTCCCTTACATCGTGGCCACCCACGATGACAGAGCCTGATCCGGCATCATAAAGCCTGCTTATAAGGTTTACAAGCGAAGATTTTGAGCTTCCTGTTCCGCCGATTATACCGATCGTTTCACCCGATCTGATCTCCAGGTTTATATCGGAAAGAATTGGAGTTTCAGATGATTTTGAATATCTGAATGAAACGTGATCAAATTTAATGCTTCCATCAGGCACATCCATAATAGGATCATCCGGGTTGTGCAGAGTACTCTCCTCATTTAAAACTTCGCATATACGTCTTGCAGAAGCAAGGGAGAGTGAGATCATTACAAAAACCATAGATAACATCATGAGATTCATGAGTATATTCATGCAATATGTAAGGAGTGCCATCAGATCTCCGGTTGAAAGCTCATTGCCGACAACCATGTGTGCGCCGAGCCAGCTTATGAGAAGGATACAGGCATATACTGTAAACTGCATGAGAGGGGTATTACATACTACAAGACTCTCAGCTTTCGTAAAGACTTTATAGATATTTTCAGCAGCCTTTGAAAAGCGTTTTTTCTCGTAATTTTCACGGACATAGGCTTTTACAACACGGATAGCTGATACGTTTTCCTGAACACTTTCGTTTAGCTCATCATATTTTTCAAAAGCCTTTTCGAAATATTTCATAGCCTTTGTAGAAATAAAAATAAGAAAACCTCCGAGTAAAATGACTGCGATAAGATAAATTGTGGCAAGCTGCGGACTTATAAAAAATGACATTGCCATGGCACATATGATCGATGCAGGAGCCCTCATAGCCATCCGGAGTATCATCATAAATGCGTTCTGGATATTTGTAACATCTGTTGTCATACGGGTTACAAGACCGGCTGTTGAAAATTTGTCTATATTTGCAAAGGAATATGTCTGGATATTTCTAAACATAGCCTTGCGGAGATTTTTTCCGAGTCCCATGGAAGCTTTTGAACCATATTTGGCACCAAGACATCCGCATATGAGAGCAAAGAGTGCAGCAAATATCATCCATATACCCATGACATATATATGATGTGTATCACCTTTGTTTACACCATCATCAATGATCGATGCCATGAGAAGAGGTATGATGGTTTCCATTGCAACCTCAAGCAGCATAAGAACCGGAGTTGTGATTGCGGCCCATTTGTATTCTTTTATCTGGGCACAGATAGTTTTTACCATAATATTTGTCCTTTCTGAAAAAGTACTTGCATAAAATTAGTTAGTATGCTAACTATATTATAGACTGACATTTAAAAAAGTCAAGGAGGCGTTTTATAGTATGAAGCAATTTACACCAGATAAATATCTGGGTCACAAACTTGGCAGGATCCACAGAAATATAGATAGATATTTCGACCGGCATAAGGACGGAGCCGGTCCATGTCTGCCGAGGACACAGGGAATGATAATAGGCTTTCTTATGGATAATGTTGAAAGGGATATTTTTCAAAAAGACATAGAGGCACATTTTGATCTAAAGGGGGCAACCGTTACAAATATGCTTAAAAGTCTTGAGAAAAATGGTTTTATTATAAGAACACCGATGGAAAATGATGCCAGATTAAAGCGGATAACCCTGACAGAAAAAGCCTATGAGAGAGAAGAAAAGATACGTGACAACATACGGACAATAGAAGAAGCCATGAAAAAGGGGTTCTCGGAGGATGAATACAGACAGCTTTTTTCGTACATCGATCGTGTAATAGCAAATATGGAAGAACTGAATTCGTAAAATCATCTGATATAGTTTTAACCTATAACAAAGCGCAATTTATAAGTATTATACAATGGTAAGATAAAATCCTAATATATTTATATGACAAAAACATATTAATATTATTTAGGAGACAGATATGAAAACAGCAGTTATAGGATACCCGAGAATAGGCACATTGCGCGAACTTAAGTTTGCGAGTGAAAAGTATTTCAGAAACGAGATCACAGAAGAAGAACTTAAAGAAACCGCAGCACAGTTAAAAAAATCGAGATGGGAAAGACAAAAAAGATCAAAGATCGATCAGATATCGTCAAATGACTTTTCTTATTATGATATGACACTTGATGCAGCGGTAATGTTTGGAATCATCCCAGAAAGATACAAGGAGTTAAAGCTTTCAGAGCTTGATACATATTTTGCGATGGCCAGAGGCTATCAGGGACAGGCAGGAGACGTAAAAGCCCTTGCTATGAAAAAATGGTTTAATACAAACTATCATTATCTTGTGCCTGAGGTTGATGACGATACAAAGATTGCTTTAAGCGGTTACAAATTTATCGATGAATATGAGGAAGCAAAGAGCCTTGGGATAGAGACAAAGCCTGTTATAACAGGTGTATACACACTTCTTAAATTATGCAGATTCACAGGACAAAAAGGCATAAATTATTTTGTTGAAGATGTAAAAGCCGCATATAAGCAGACTCTTGCCGAATGTAATAAACATGGAATAGAATGGGTGCAGTTTGATGAGCCATCTCTTGTAAAAGATATGGATGAAAATGATATAGAACTTTTTAGGGGAATTTATGAAGAAATCTTAAAAGAAAAGGGACAATGTAAAGTACTCATCCAGACGTATTTCGGAGATGTAAGGGATGTGTATGATGTGCTCGTAAAACTTCCGGCGGATGGAATAGGACTTGATTTCATTGAGGGCACAAAGACAAAGGAACTTATTAAAAATAATGGATTCCCGAAAGATAAGCTGCTTTTTGCCGGACTTGTGAACGGAAAAAACATATGGAAAAACCATTATGCAAGAACGTTAGACACAATAGAAGAATTAAAAAATGCAGGAATAAATGTTGTGCTTTCCACATCATGTTCACTTTTACATGTGCCTTATACGATAAAGAATGAGACAAAGCTGGATAAAAAATACCTCGCATATTTTGCTTTTGCAGAGGAAAAACTAGACGAACTTTCTGAATTAAAGAAACTCGCCGAAGATGAAAACTACAAAGGGAAGAATGAGTTTATCGAAAACAAAAAACTTTTTGAGGCTGACAGAAGCTGCACAGATGAAAATGTAAGAAAACGTCTTGAAAATGTAAAAGACTCAGATTATATCAGGCTTCCGGAGAGAACAAAAAGACAGGCTCTCCAAAGACAGGTGCTTGGACTTAAGAATTTCCCTACGACAACTATCGGTTCATTTCCGCAGACGATCGATGTCAAAAAGAATAGAACAGCATTTAAAAAAGGCGAGATAACTCTTTTACAGTATAAGGAATTTAATAAGAAAAAAATAAAAGAATGTATTGAATTTCAGGAGGAGATCGGACTTGATGTATTAGTTCACGGTGAGTATGAAAGAAATGATATGGTCGAGTATTTCGGGGAATCGCTTGCCGGATTTTTATTCACAGAAAAAGCGTGGGTACAGTCATATGGTACAAGATGTGTAAAGCCGCCTATCATATGGGGAGATGTATACAGGGAAAAGCCTATAACCGTAGAATGGTCAGTTTATGCAGAAGAAATTGCAGATAAACCGGTAAAGGGAATGCTCACAGGTCCGGTTACTATACTTAACTGGTCGTTTCCAAGGGAAGATATACATATAAAAGAGTCTATAGCACAGATTGCTCTTGCTATAAGGGACGAGGTACTGGATCTTGAGAAAAACGGGATTAAGATCATACAGATAGATGAAGCCGCACTGCGTGAAAAGCTTCCGCTTAGAAAAAGCGACTGGAACAGCCAGTATCTTGATTTTGCAATCCCGGCATTCCGCCTTGTACACAGTGGTGTAAAACCGGAAACACAGATACATACACATATGTGTTACAGCGAGTTTACCGATATAATTCCGGCTATAGATGATATGGATGCTGATGTCATCACATTTGAGGCATCGAGGTCTGATCTGTTAATACTTGATGCATTAAAGAAATATGATTTCAAGACTGAAGTAGGGCCGGGAGTATACGACATCCATTCACCGAGAGTTCCATCTGTCGATGAGCTTGTGGAGGTAATACAGAAGATGAGGAAGAAGATCCCGGATGATAAGCTTTGGATCAATCCTGACTGCGGACTTAAGACACGCGGGGAAAAAGAGACAAAAGAGAGCCTTATAAACATGGTCAGGGCAGCAAAGATCATACAAAATATGTAACAAAATTGTGTGACAATTTTTGGCAATTATTTAAAAGCACTGTAAAATCAACAGATTACAGTGCTTTTTTTGTGATATTATACATACCAAATATAGAAAGCATATCTTGACAGAACCACAATATCTTGTATATAATTAAGCCTGTCAAAAATATATAAATAGTATCAGATATTACTATAGATATAGAACTAATATACGTAGCTATTAATAATAGCTGCTTATTTTATGGGGTTAATTGTTGATCTACGTACAGCATTTTGAAGGCCTAAAGTTATAATAGATTAAGCAGTATATAGATAACAAAATATATCATATAGTTGTAACTGAATTTACTTTAGCGAAGATAATGATAGACAGATAAGGAGAGGAGAACGAGCATGAAAATCATCAAGAGAAGCGGCAGTGAGGATTTTTTTGATGGAGCAAAGATTGTAGCTGCAATAAAAAAAGCTAATGCATCTGTTATCGATTACGAAAAAATGACAGATGAACAGATTGAGGAAATTGCAGAAAATGTGGAAACTGCATGTGAGAACATGAAAAGATCGCCAAGTGTAGAAGAAATCCAGGATATGGTTGAAAACCAGCTTATGAATAAAAGAGCTTTTACAGTTGCGCGCAACTATATCACATATAGATATAAAAGAGCCATAGTCCGTAAATCAAACTCTACAGACCAGCAGATATTAAGTCTGTTAGAGTGCAACAACGAAGAGGTAAAGCAGGAAAATTCAAATAAAAACCCTACTGTAAACAGTGTTCAAAGAGACTATATGGCAGGTGAAGTAAGCAAAGATATCACACGTCGTTTCCTATTGCCGGAGGATATAGTTGAGGCACATGAGAAAGGTCTTATCCACTTCCATGATGCGGATTATTTTGCACAGCACATGCACAACTGCTGTCTTGTAAACTTAGAGGATATGCTGCAGAACGGAACAGTAATAAGCGAGACGATGATAGACACACCAAAGAGCTTTTCTACTGCATGTAACATAGCAACACAGGCAATCGCACAGATAGCAAGCTCGCAGTATGGCGGACAGAGTATATCTCTTGCACACCTTGCACCATTTGTACAGGTAAGCCGTCTTAAATTCCGCAAGCAGGTAAAAAATGAATTTGAAAGCATTGGTCTTGAGCTTGACGAAGAAAAGATAAATGAAGTCGCAGAGCTCAGAGTCAAAGAAGAGATAAACCGCGGTGTCCAGATGATCCAGTATCAGGTGATCACACTTATGACCACAAATGGACAGGCTCCGTTTATCACAGTATTTATGTACTTGAACGAGGTTACAGATCCTCAGACAAAAGCAGATCTTGCAGCGATAATAGAGGAGATGCTTCATCAGAGGATACAGGGTGTCAAAAACGAAAAAGGTGTATTCATAACACCGGCATTTCCTAAGCTCATTTATGTATTAGAGGATGACAACATAAAGGAAGATTCAAAATACTGGTATCTTACAGAGCTTGCAGCAAAATGCTCAGCAAAGCGCCTTGTACCGGATTATATATCTGAAAAAGTAATGAAGGAATTAAAGGACGGAGATGTGTATACATGTATGGGCTGCCGTTCATTCCTCACTGTTGACAGATGCTCCAAAACAGCTGGAAATGTAGCCCATGCAAAGAACTTTAATCCGGATAAGAGAAAATATTACGGACGTTTCAATCAGGGAGTTGTGACATTAAACCTTGTAGATGTTGCGTGTTCATCTGGAAAGGATGAAAAGAAATTCTGGGAGCTTATGGATGAAAGACTTAAGCTTTGTTACAGGGCATTAATGTGCAGGCATAAGAGACTTCTCGGAACAAAGTCGGACGTTGCACCGATCCTTTGGCAGAACGGCGCACTTGCACGTCTTAAAAAGGGAGAGGTTATCGATCCGTTATTATTTGACGGATATTCAACAATTTCGCTTGGATACGCAGGTCTTTGCGAATGTGTACGTTACATGAAAGGTGTTTCACATACCGAACCGGAAAAAGGCACACCTTTTGCCCTAAAGGTAATGCAGAAATTAAATGATGCATGTGAGGAGTGGAAAAAGGAAACAAACATCGACTTTAGTATATATGGAACTCCACTTGAGTCCACAACATATAAATTTGCAAAATGTCTTCAGAAGCGTTTCGGAATAATAGAGGGAGTTACAGACAAAAATTATATTACAAACAGCTATCATGTCCATGTAACAGAACATATAAATGCATTTGACAAGCTCAAATTCGAATCACAGTTCCAGAAACTTTCACCGGGTGGAGCGATAAGCTATGTGGAGGTTCCGAATATGCAGGACAATATTCCGGCGGTTCTTTCGGTAATGCAGTACATATATGACAATATAATGTATGCCGAGTTAAATACAAAGAGCGATTACTGCCAGGTATGCGGTTATGATGGTGAGATCAAGATCGTAGAGGAGGAAGGCTCAGGAAAACTTATATGGGAATGCCCTCATTGTGGAAACCGTGATCAGGATAAAATGAGCGTAGCCCGCCGTACATGCGGCTATATCGGAACACAGTTCTGGAATCAGGGAAGGACACAGGAAATCAAGGAGAGAGTACTTCATCTGTAGAAAAACCGTATGATAGGTCTTATGGCTTATAGACATGGTGCAGAGTTTTAGATATAATCCTATATAGTTTTTATAAAAAAGGCGAATAAAAGTTAAGGAGAAAAGCTAATGAAAATTTGTAACAAATGTGGTGCACAGAATGTTGACAATGCTTCATTCTGTGGCACATGCGGAAATGTCTTTCCGAAAGATGAGCAGATTGTAAACCAGCCACAGAACGATGGATACAGTAACCAGCCGACAGGCAGCTATGACCAGCCACAGAGCGGAGAATACAATAACCAGCCGGCAGGCAGCTATGACCAGCCACAGAGCGGAGAATACAATAACCAGCCGACAGGCAGTTATGACCAGCCACAGAGCGGAGGATACAATAACCAGCCGGCAGGCAGCTATGACCAGCCACAGAGCGGAGGATACAATAACCAGCCGGCAGGCAGCTATGAACAGCCACAGAATGGCGTATATAACCAGAATCAGGCAGGAGCATACAGCCAGCCGCAGGGCAATCCATATGATAATATGCAGAATGGTGGATTTGAGCAGCCACAGAATGGTGGATTTGATCCTCAGATGAATGGTGCAGAGTCTGGAATGAACCAGTACACGCAGGCACCGAAAAAATCAAACAAGGCACTTATAATTACACTTGCGATCGTTATATCTGTACTTGTTATTGCAGTATGTGTCATTGTAGGAATTGTAGTCGTAAAAACAGTCGGCAAAAAGGATGCGGCAGAGAAAGCTGTGCATTCAGTAAAAACTGCCGAGGATCAGGTGATATTTGACTATGAAGATCTGAAGATAACTGCAGAACTTGGTGATTTTGATTCACAGGCATATAGTGTTCCGGTGGAGATTGAGAACAATACCGGAAAAGATCTTACGATCACAACAGCGAACGATGGTGGATCGATTTATGAGGAAGTTGATGATGGAGATACAGTTTCATCAATTATGTATCTAAATAGTGAAAAAGGTAAGGACGAAATAGAAATCTCATTGTGGATATGTGATGAAAATTTTGATATTTCGGTTGAAACCACACCAGTTAAGTTCACAGATTTAAAGAAAACGCCAAAAGCTAAAGAATGTGAAGTAGATGAAGACAGTTCAGAAGGTGCAGAGTATTTAAGCAAAGATGTAGATATCCCGGACGAGGATGCGGAGGATGATAAAAAAGATGATACGGCTTCGACAAATAGTGAAAGCCAGCAGGCATCAGAAAACTCACAGGCATCAGAAAACTCACAGACAACAGAACAGAACCCACAACAGACAGCTCCTTCTACAACAGCAGTAAATTCCCAGACAGACTGGAAATCAATGAATGTTGTAATTGATGGAAGAGAATTAACGCTTCCATTTGATTATTCAAAGATTTCAGATATATTTACCATGAATCTTGCTGATTACGGATATGAGAATGGATATGTCTTAAATAGTGGGGATAAGACTTATGGTACGATAGATCTGGACAGTACATTATATGATTGTACATTTCAGGTTGGGTTTGAAAACACAGGAGCTTCGCAGTGTGATATATTAAATTCACAGATATGGTCATTTGAATGTGACATAGACAGATACGACTGCACAACATATCCAAACATTGTTCTTCCAGGTGGGATAACATGGGGAGCAACTGCAGATCAGATAACAGCAGCATATGGGACTGATCCGGCAGATCTAGAAAGTACATATGGAAATCTGGATACAGATGGATATATCGTATATAATTATTACAATGATTACAAATATAAAATGAGATTGCATGTAGACAAAGAAAAAGGTCTCTGCGAGATAAGATACGAAGTTTACTAAAATAATGGACACAATAGTTTTGCTATTGTGTCCATTTATGGATATTAAACACAGGGAGATAAATAAATGAAAAACAACACGATAACTGCGCTGACGAAAACATCTATAAACTTGATGGACGAGTGCCGCTCAAAAAGGCAATACCATTTGGACTGCAGCATGTGCTGGCAATGTTTGTAGCAAATCTTGCACCTGTACTTATAGTATGTGGTGCCGTAGTGACGTAAAAAGATGGAGGACATCTTTCAGCCAGAATGTAGGGCTTGTAACAATGACCGGTGTCATAAACAGGTTTACAATACTTATGGGAGCACTCATACTCATACTGGCATCGCTGTTTCCTCCACTTGGGGCATTTTTTAATTCGCTCCCACAGGCAGTTTTAGGAGGATGTACGGTAATGATGTTTGGTTCAATAATGTATGAAGGAATAAAAATGCTGAAGGAATGTGAATTCAATGACAGAACAATGATAATTGTCTCATTATCATTCTGCATAGGTGTGGGACTGACACAGACATCAGGAAATTTCTTTGCCGCATTTCCAAGTGCTGTCGGAGACATATTTAACGGAAACGCCGTAGCAGGAGTTTTTGTTGTTTCACTGCTGCTTAGTCTGTTTCTTCCCAAAAAGAACAAAAAATAAACGGAATCATATCAAAAATCCCATTGAATATAAATTTCAATGGGATTTTTTTATGATTAAAAATAATATACAATGTATGAAAAATGGATCAGCCCATTATAGCTTCTACATTTATTTCCTGTCCCAAAACACCGGCTGCAGGGATAAGGTCTCCTTCTATTTCATTTCCATCGACGATAATTTTCGCAATACCTTTCTGGACATGAGAAGGATTTTTTACTGTGATATTATAAGTGTTTCCACGGAACTGACGCTTAGCCGTGAAGCCATCCATTGTTTCCGGTAGACATGGATCAATGACAAGTCCATCATAGTCAGGTCTTATCCCAAGTATGAATTGTGATACATTAAGGAACGTCCATGCAGCTGTTCCGGTAAGCCAGCTGTTTTTAGCCTCACCGAAGTTAGGAGCATCTTTTCCGGCTATCATCTGACTGTATACATATGGTTCAGTGCGGTGTATCTCACTTATATCTTCGATATAGGCAGGACATGTCCTTGTGTATACCTGCCATGCACGGTTTCCGCGGCCGATAACTGTCTCTGCAATAGAAATCCATGGATTGTTGTGGCAGAAGATACCTGCATTTTCTTTATATCCCGGTGGATAAGAAGAAATTTCACCAAGTTCAACGTGATATCTGTGGTAAGGTGGCTGGAGAAGTACGATACCATATTTTGTGTCTAAGTATTTTTCAACGGACTGCATTGCTTTAAGACAGTAACCATCATCTTTTCCGATTTCGGCGATTACGCAAAAGCCCTGAGGCTCGATGAAGATTTTTCCATCTTCACATTCTTTCGAACCTATCTTGTGTTTATAGTGATCGTATGCACGTAAGAACCATTTGCCGTCCCAGCCTGCGTCAAGAACTGTTTTTTCCATTTGGCTTATAGCTTTTGCAGCTTCATCGGCCGCATTGTCAAGACCACGATGCCTACAGATTTCGATATAATCTTTACCATATTTAACGAACATTCCGGCGATAAATACAGACTCTGCATTTGGTCCTTCTGAAGGTCCGAAAGTCTGGAAAGATTCACCTGGCTCTTCTGAAAAACAATTAAGGTTCAGACAGTCGTTCCAGTCGGCACGGCCAATCTGTGGAAGACCATGAGGTCCTAAGTGTTTTATTGTGTAATTGAATGAGCGGCGCAGATGCTCCATAAAGTCAGTGGCTTTCGAAGAATCGCTGTCATATGGCGTTGATTCATCGAGGATAGAGTAGTCGCCGGTTTCTTTTATGTAAGCTGCGGTTGCAGCAATAAGCCATAGTGGATCATCATTAAAGCCGGATCCGATATCTGCATTACCTTTTTTTGTAAGAGGCTGGTACTGATGGTATGCGGAACCATCCTCAAACTGGGTTGCTGCAATGTCTAAAATTCTTTCTCTTGCACGATCCGGGATAAGGTGTACGAAACCTAAAAGATCCTGACATGAATCCCTGAATCCCATTCCACGTCCTATACCGGACTCAAAGTATGAAGCAGAACGGCTCATATTGAATGTGACCATACATTGATACTGGTGCCATATATTTACCATGCGGTCAAGCTTCTCTTCCGAAGAAGAAATTGTAAAGTGGGAAAGAAGATCATCCCAGTATTTTTTGAGATCCAAAAGTGCGGCATCCACTTTTTCTGTAGTGTCGAATTTTGCAAGAAGGGCATCGGCAGGAGCATGGTTTATAACACCGTCTTCCGGACGGCCGATCCATTTTTGATCTACCGGATTTTCAACATATCCAAGGACGAATATGTATGTTTTCTCTTCGCCTGGTTCAAGAGTAACTTTTATGTGATGTGATCCGACAGGTGCCCAGCCACTTGCTGTGGAATTAGCTGATTTATCGTTTACGACTACTGCCGGAGCACTGTTCTCACCATAAGCACCGAGGAAAGAATCACGGTCTGTATCAAAACCATCGACTTTGCTGTTTACTGCATAAACTGCATAGTGATCACGGCGCTCTCTGTATTCTGTTTTGTGGAAAAGCTGTGAGCCGTCTGCGTGGATCTCAACCTCGCCTGTTGAGAAGTTACGCTGGAAGTTTGTCATGTCATCCATAGCGTTCCACAGGCAGAATTCTACATAAGAAAAAACAGAGAATTCCTTTTTTGCACCGGAGGTATTTTTTAATGTGAGCTTGTTGATCTCGCATGTTGATTTCATTGGAACAAAATTTGTAAGCTTTGCCTCTATACCATTTTTGCTTCCTGTAAAAACAGAATAACCCATGCCATGGCGGCACTCGTATGAATCGAGTTCAGTCTTTGATGGCATCCATCCCGGATTCCATATTGTATCTCCGTCTTTTATATAGTAATAATGTCCGTTACTGTCGTAAGGCACGTTATTGTAACGATATCTTGTAAGGCGCAGAAGCTTTGCATCTTTATAGAAGCTGTATCCGCCGCATGTGTTGGAAACAAGAGAAAAGAAATCCTCGCAGCCTAAATAATTGATCCATGGAAGAGGTGTCTGTGGAGATGTGATCACATATTCTTTGTGCTGATCATCAAAATATCCGAATTTCATATTATTTTCACTCCTTTTTAACAATTACGAAAACGTTTACGCTCGTTTTACAAGAATGAGTATAAATGCAAAAAATAAAAAAAGCAAGCAAAAAACACTATAAAATAAAGGTTTATAACAAATAGACAAAAAATGACAATCAAAGTTGTGACATATATATACATATAATAAATATACTTAAATAACATGATAGAACATAAAATACTTAAACGATTTCATAAAATATTTTGAATAAATCTAAAATATATTACAAATGGGTAAAAATACTTGAAAACAGATGTAAAGTATACAAAATGACAAAAGGGTATTGCAATTACATGACAGAAGAGGTATATTAAAAGCACGAAAACGATTAAGTAAAGTTTTCATGATAACAAACAGATTAAGTCGGAGATATAGCATATGGTATCTATTAAGGATATAGCAAAAGCATGTGGAGTATCAGCAGCAACGGTCAGCAAAGCGCTGCATGATCAGAAGGATGTGGGTAAAGCTACAAAGGAAAGAATAAAAAGAACTGCTGAGGAGATGGGGTATTTTCCTAACGCAGCAGCCCGGTCACTTAAGACGAACAGGTCCAACAACATTGGAGTCCTCTATCAGGATGAGGCAGCAATGGGACTTACGCATGAGTATTTTGCAGGAGTTTTAAATGGACTTAAGACACAGGCCGAAAAGAGAGGATATGATCTTACATTTATAAATACCAATCTGGTTGGTCAGAAGATGTCATATCTGGAACATTGCAGATACAGAAACTTTGATGGGGTTGTTATCGTGTGCGCATCGTTTGAGCAGCCGGAGGTTCAGGAGCTTATGAGCAGTAAGCTTCCGGTAGTGACGATTGATTATGTACATTACAGCTGCACAGCAGTAAGCTCTAACAACGTTAAATGTATGACAGATCTCATGGATTATATTATAGGAATGGGGCATAAAAAAATAGCATATATACATGGGCAGGAGTATTCAACTGTTACAAGAGACAGACTTGCAGCATATTACAGAGTCATGGAAGCACATGGAATAGAAGTTACTGAGGGTTACATAAAGTCAGCCAGATATTTAGAAACAGAGGAGGTCGCAGAGAGAACAAAAGAGCTCCTTGAAATGAAGGATAGACCGACATGCATATTGTTCCCGGATGATATGGCACTTATAGGTGGACTTAATGTTATAAGAGCAAAAGGTCTTAAGATCCCCAAGGACATATCGATAGCCGGATATGACGGAAGCAGGCTTTCACAGATGCTTAGTCCTAAGCTTACAACCATAAAACAGGATACAGATCAAATCGGAAAGGAAGCAGCTGACCGTTTGATTAGTATTATAGAGAAACCTAAGACAGCACTCATGGAAAGAGTTGTGATCGATGGGATTCTGCTGAAGGGGGAATCCGTTGGCAGAGTTTAAGCAGGAAACCGGCAATTGCGGTACAGGCAATATTTACATTTGTAAGCAGCTGGAATAATTACTTTACACCGGCACTTGGAAGTGTCAAGGGCTAGACCAGACAAATTCTTTTTTCCTTTCATAATACAGAGGGGCTGTCATAGCGGCAGCCCTTTTTGGTTCACACAACTTGACAACTACGATATACTATATGTATGAATGATAAAAAACAAGGAATATTATACATTATAATGGCAGGTTTGTTTTTCGCCCTTATGACATTTTTTGTAAGGATGGCGGGAAATCTGCCGACAATGCAGAAGGCTTTTTTCAGAAATGCAGTTGCAGCTGTTGCAGCGTTATTTTTGCTTGCAAGGAGTGAGGAAGGCTTTAAAATAAAAAAATCCAGCTGGAGAGATCTTTTTTTAAGAAGTTTCTTTGGAACAATGGGGCTTATATGTAATTTCTACGCAGTTGACAGGCTGGCGATCGCAGATGCAAATATATTAAACAAGCTGTCACCATTTTTTGCCATAATCATGTCATATTTTATTTTAAAGGAGAAAGCAAACAAGACGGAGTGGCTTTGTGTAGTTGTGGCATTTATAGGTGCATTGTTCGTTGTAAAACCATCTATGGATATGCAGTTTGTAAATGCTATGATAGGCATGCTAGGTGGTTTCGGAGCCGGTGTGGCATACACGTTTGTAAGAAAGCTGGGAAAAGCAGGAGAGAGAGGTCCGGTAATTGTAATGTGCTTTTCTGTATTTTCGTGTATAGTTACGGCACCATTTCTTATAATAGGTGCAAAACCAATGTCATTATATCAGATAGTTATGCTTCTGCTTGCCGGTGCGGCTGCAACAGGGGGACAGTTGTCCATAACAAAGGCGTATACTAAAGCACCTGCAAAGGAAATATCTGTATTCGATTATTCACAGGTAGTCTTTGCAGCGGCTCTTGGACTGATATTTTTAGGACAGATTCCGGATCTTATGAGTATTATAGGATATGTGATCATAATAGGAAGTGCTGTTTTTAAATGGAATTACAATTTGCAGCACGAATTAAAATTATAGTGGAGAAAAAATCATGAATTACGCAGGAATTAAATATTGTGATATAGCAAATGGGCTTGGATGCCGCACAGTACTATTTGTGTCGGGCTGCAGGAATGGCTGCAAAGGCTGTTTTCAGCCGGAAACATGGTCATTTACTTATGGAAAACCTTTCGATGAGGCGGTTGAAAATGAGATTCTTGAATCGTTGAAACCTGATTATATAAGGGGACTTACCCTTTTGGGCGGTGATCCTATGGAGGAGGAAAACCAAAAGGCACTTCTGCCATTTATGAGAAAGGTAAAAAAGAATTTTCCGGGTAAGGATGTGTGGGCATACACCGGATATATATATGAAAAAGATCTTCTCAAAGGACAGAGAAAATATACAGAATATACGGATGAGCTGTTGTCTGCAATAGATGTGCTGGTGGATGGACCATTTATAGAGGAACAAAAAGATATTACGCTTAAGTTTAAAGGTTCTGCAAATCAAAGAGTTATTGATTTGAGAAAAACCATTGCAAATAACGAAATCATCATTTATGATATTTAAAGCTTATAGCTATATGTACGCTCAGAATGTTTCGTTTGAAGAAGATTCCGAGAGTACATCTATTATAAATGGAGGATTATAAATGAAAAAGAAGGTTAGTCATATACTTGGAGTATTATGTTATGCACTCGGTATATTTTTTGCATTATATGTAGGTGGCTGGCTTATGCTGATAAAGCCGATTCACATGCTTATGGATGCTTTTTCAAATGATTCACTTACATTGACGTTACTGCTTAAAAGCATTATTAAAATAGCGTTTTCAACAACGTTTGCCGGTCTTGTGTGGTGTATAGGATATATCGGATACAATCATTTTAAGGGGACAGAAGACCCTGACTGGGCGGCAATAGAAGAGCGCTGGAGAGCAAAACACACATTAAACGAAGATAAAATGAGGGAGAAAGAGGTATGATAGTCAGAGTACCTGATTACTTTAAAGAATTTTCATGTATAGCAGGAGCCTGTAAGGACAGCTGTTGTCTTGGCTGGGAGATAGATATAGATGAGGATTCATATGAATATTATAAGAGCCTTCCGGGAGAAATTGGAGACAGGCTGCGCCGTGATATGTATAAAACAGAGGATGGCGGACATGGAATAAAGATTGATAAAAGAGGCCGATGCATGATGCTAAATGAAGATAATCTGTGCGACCTGTATATTGCGGCGGGGGAGGAATCGCTGTGTGAGGTCTGCACTGATTTTCCGCGGTTTGGAATAGAGTACAGAAACGTGGAACAGAAATGCTTAAGCCTTGCATGTGAGGAAGTTGCGAGAATATTATTTAGTAAAACCGAACCGGTAAAGTTCGTTGAGCATGATCTGTTTGGCGAGAATTATGATGATCAGGGAGTAAGCGAAGAGGAGGCTTTGTTTTTTGAAGAAGCACAGACAAGGCTTATAGCTATTTTGCAGGATCGTACTAAGCCGGTTGCACAAAGAGTTTCACAATACATAGAGGCAGCAAATGAATATCAGAAAAAATTAAATAAATCCGATATCACAAAGGATGTACAATGGCTTAAATTTGATGATATATCATTTGATAATTTCATTATAAGATTTGACACGGTAAATGAGATGGAGTTGCTGCGTCAGGTATGGCAGGATTACAAAAATGATATGAAGGATATCTTAAATGAGAATGACTATGAGATTCGTCTCAAAGAGTATATGGAAAGCTCTGATTACAGGGAAAATGATATAGAGCAGCTTCTTGTATATTTTACATTCAGATATATAATGAATTCGATATATGATTCAAATATAATTGTAAATGCATATCTTTGTGTTATGTTTACACTTATAGTGCGTGATATGAATGCAGTCAGATTTTATAAAAACGGCGGACATTTTACTATAGAAGACCAGATGGATGTTGCGAGGATCTTTTCTAAGGAAGTGGAACATTCAGAAGGGAATGTTGAGCTTGCAAAAGAAGAGATAATCTGGGGATAAAAGCTGCAGAAGATCAGAAAATAATAAAAAATAATAAAATAAGAGCCCCGGGCTTTACACAGTAGTTTCTGTGGAAAGCCCGGGGCTTGTTTTTATTTATCGAGAAGATCTGTATAAAATTCAGAGTAGTTAGTTTCGCCTGATTTGATGTAATCAATGGCTGCGGAAGGATGCTGGTTCAATCTTCCGGTTAAGAGGTATGGAATGTCGTATCCCCATACAGCACCGCTTTTTTGAAGAGGAAGCATATGTTCTTCAATAAATTTAAGAACCGGGAAGAGATTGTATTTTGGATTTTTAAGGAAGCTTAATAAAAGCTCCATGGCACAGTTTCCGGCGCCTCGTCCCATGCCCATCATTGTTGCATCAAGAAGGCTTACACCCTGAGAGAGAGCTTCGATCGTGTTTGCGAATGCGAGCTGCTGGTTATTATGTGCATGCATTCCGACATATTTGTTGTTTGCCTCTGCAAGAGTTGTGTATTTGTCGGCGGTGCGGCGGATCTGTTCAGGATAAAGTGCGCCGTAGCTGTCAACAATATATATACCATCAGCAGGACTGTCAGCAACCATGTTTAAAGCCTGATCAAGATCTGATTCCTGTGTGTTTGAGATAGCCATGATGTTACATGTGACTTCATATCCCTTTGCTTTTGCGTCCTCTATCATTTCTATTGCAGCAGGCATCTGGTGTACATATGTAGCAACACGGACCATGTCAATAACACTTTCTTCTTTTGGGAGTATATCTTTTTTGTAATCGCATCTTCCGACATCTGCCATGACACTTATCTTCATATCAGAATTGTTATCGCCGACGATCGCACGTATATCCTGCTCATCACAGAATTTCCATTTTCCAAATTTATTTACATCAAAAAGCTCCTTTGATGCCTTATAACCGAATTCCATATAATCAACACCTGCTTTTACGTTTGCACGATACAGAGCATTGATAAATTCATCTGTAAACATAAAGTTGTTTACAAGTCCCCCGTCTCTTATTGTTGCGTCGAGAACCCTGATGTCAGGACGTACAGTCATTAAATCACCTTTTTGAGCCATTTGTTTAATCCTCCAGTTGTAATAATAATTGTGTTTTTACTAAATTAATCTTTATTGCTTTAACGCTTTAAAGCATATTAGTATAATAACACAAATAATTAAAAATGCAAGTAAAACTTTACTTTTTTTTGTACTGCTAATATAATATACAAGGATTTAAATATCACATAAAAATCACATAATAATCAGGAGGTTGTGATGATATATAATTTAACTTCAGCGAGAATGCCGGTGATCGCATTTATCGGTATAGTTTTTGCGTTTGCATTAACATGCTTTGCTATTGCAAAATTTAATAAATACCTGCCAAAGGATATGGGAAGACAGTTTGCCCACGATGGAAAGCTTTCTGCAGGAAAGCCGAGAGGTGCAGGAATCATATTCATTTTTACATTTGTTATAGCGGCGGTATTGTTTTCACAGATAAATATTGAGATAGCTATATATTTAGTGCTTATAGTTATAGAGATGCTTACCGGATATTTTGATGATGCCGCAGAAAAGCCATGGGGCGAGTATTTAAAGGGTGCGCTTGATCTGGCAGTGGCAATTGTTGTTGCAGTCGTATTTTTACACTACAATACAAGCAAGGTTACACTTGCAATCTTTGATACATCGTTTGTCATACCACCGGTAGTTTTCGCAATACTTACGGTTGTGCTTGTGTGGGTGTCAATAAATGTGACAAATTGTTCAGATGGTGTGGATGGTCTTTCGGGAACACTTACTATCATTACTATCATGACATTTTTTGTATTTGATACTATTATGGGCATCACAGATGGATTTAATTATTGTATTCTGTTATTTGCAGTATGTCTTCTGGGATATCTGTGGTACAATGCCACACCAAGTAAGCTTCTTATGGGAGATGCCGGTTCCCGTGCAATGGGAATATTTATCGCTATCACAGCATTAAAGAGCCATAGCCCGTTTATATATCTGCTTGCAGCGATCGTTCTTATCATAGATGGTGGACTTGGACTTGTTAAGGTATCTCTGCTTAGATTCTTAAAAGTACATATCCTTAAGAATACAACAACACCTATACATGATCATGTCAGAAAAAAACTTGGATGGTCAAATGCGCAGGTTGTATTCAGGTTTGCGATAATCCAGATAGTTGTGTCACTTGCAGTGATCTACCTTGTGATGATATAAATAATCATATTGCGTAGTCAATAAAAATTAAAAAGTCAAATGAAAAATAGGATCGTGCTTTTGAAAAATAGTTAAAGCATGATCCTATTTTTACTATAACACCAATACAAATAGTGTTGCAAATTAGTATGCTGTGGTTATAATAAAGTTAGATGGATAAAGGAGAGTGAGTGTTATGCCTAATATAAAACCAATTTCAGATTTAAAGAATTATACCGCTGTTGTTAGTGAAGTTAAATATGGTTCGCGTGTATATTTAACAAAGAATGGTCATGGTAATATTACGATGATAGATATGCAGGAATTGGACGAAATTGAAAAGGAACTGGCAATATATAAATTTAAATATGAAATGGCTGTAGCTGAAAAGTCTATTAGAGAAGAGGGGACTATTTCGGCGGATGATCTGGAGGCAGAATTGGGGGTTGGATAATTTGCGAGAGATAGAGTATTCCCAGATCGTTAGAACAAAACTTATGAATCTCCGTGTAGAATTAGCTACTGATTACAGATACATTTTTGTCAATCATAATTATTTTATTTATAGATATGATGACAAACGCATTATTATTGTGAATATGTTTAATGAGAATGAAGACTTCATGATGAAGTTGTTTGGAATATCTGGAAGAACTGATGAGTCATTAGATTATTGGGGAGAATAGAAGTGTGTTATTGTAAAAAAATTGGTTGTTATTTAGAACATGGTGCTTGAATGAGTCATATATAGTGATAAATTTAAATAAACTTACTACCGCATATTAATAGGAGGTTTTTAATGTCTGAAACATTAGATGGAAAATTACATTATAAAAAAGGAAAAACAGATTATAGAGAAATGATGCTTGCTAAAGAGTGTTTTGAGAAAGCTATTAAGGACGGAGAATATGAAGCATGTGTATACCTTGCAGCGATGTATAATAAAGGACAAGTCTGTAATCATGATTTAAATATGTCCATAGGATTAATAGAACAGGCATTAAAACATCATTTAGAAATATCAAACGAAATTGAACAAGTGGCAAGGAGAAATCTTGGTGCATATTATGCTATGTTATCCAAAGAAGTATATTTAAATAATAGCATGAAAAAAAAGAACAAGTTAGCAGATAAATATATTATTAAAGCAGAAAATATATGGAAAAAATTGATACAAAAAGGAGATGAGGGGCTGTATAAATATTTATGCAGTTGCTATTTTGGAAGAAATCCTGATAAGTGTTATAAATATGCAAATAAAGCATTGGAAGAAAATATTGAATATGATTTTGACGAATATGTTTCTATATTGCATATGAGAGCTATTTCGTATGGTGATCTTATTGAAGAAAATAAGCGAATGATATCTAAAAAAAGACAGAACATGAAGCGTAATGAATTAAATATGCTGAGGGAGGTTTTAAAATATGATTTTGAATATGAAGCATTTAGAACATATAGGTGTTATAAATTAGTATTTGATACCATTGAAGATAGGTACTTGTCATTTTATAATTCAAGTGAAAAACTCAAATATTATTATAATAAATATTTGGAGAGTGGATATAAAGAAAATGAATATAGGGATAAGCTGCTTAGCCAATATAAAATAGTATCTAAAAAGCTGATTTATGAAGTCATAAATTCAAATTATAATTGTGTTTGTGAAGAATTCTATAGTGCAGAAAAATGTTATGTAGATTATTTGACGGAAAATAGAATTTTAAGTTTTCAAGCATTAGATAAAAGCTTAGAGATATTAAAAAAAATAGAAGAATACAAAAATAATAAAATTGAATCTAGGGCGATATTTCCTTGTGATATAGAATTAGGAAGTCTTGATATGCCAACATCAATATTTTTCTTCTTTTCGTATGATTTTATAAAAAATTATAGATATAATTTACAAAATAAATCATATAAAACGATGTATAATGAGTTTATGAAAGATTTAAATAATCCAGAGGGATATATTGAAAGAAGGCAACGGGACTTTTTGCGTAGATATGAAGAACATAAGAAAGAATTATTATATAAACAGCAGATGCAAAAGATGCAGAATCAAATTGATTTAATGCAAGAGTCGTTTGATAAGCAAAATAAGGATTTAATTAAACAGAATGAATCTTTAAGAAGAGAAATTTCAAAATTAAATCAAAATGCTAGGGAATTAAAGTGGGATGTAAATTATTTAAAATTTAAGTGATATTGTCAAATTAAGGGAATAAAGAGATATATTGTTAAAGATACCATCAATAATGGCATCTTTTAATTTGTGCGCCTTGCGGCGCACATTTCTAATTGCTAAAAGCGCATAAGATGTTATTGCAGTGAGAAAAATAAATCTAAGATTAATGGTGCTATATTAATATATTTACTATGACTAGCGTAAAATTAGTGTCCTATTTTTTCTTTCTGGCAAGAAGCCTTTCGATATGAAGTGGTTTACCCTGGATCTCCTCAACTTTCAGACGATTTTCCTCACTAAATCCAACGAGAATATTGTGATTAGCTTCTGCAAGATAATCCATAATACCATCTATATCGGATTTGGTGTTTTTTGGACAATGTATATACAGGTGCTTATTTGCGGAAATATGGAGAGTGTAGGATATACTGAAATGATACCATAGTATCTTGTGCAGTGTTGAATATTTGTATATCCAGAGAATCTCTTTTATCGGTACGATCGCATTTCCGTAAGGCGATGTAAGTATAAAATAATGTTCCGTGATAAACATGTCTTCTGTGGCAAGCTGTGGCAGAGTTGCAAGCTCTTCTTCTGCTTCCTCTAACATCTGGCGTGGATGACCATATACGATAAGGTTCTGGCATGCAGGTGCAAGGAATGGAAAACGGATATATAAAATGTATAAAATCAGGCAGAGAAGCGAATATGCCATAGTTACGAAATAGAAAACAAACAATATGATCGTTGAGCGCAAGTGGTAATCAGGTTCGCTGAAATAATAATTTGAAACTGTCTCGGAAAGTCCTTTGCTTGTCCAGTCAATATCATGTGATAAATTGACGATAAGCTTTGAATAATTATCCTTACCCTTGATGATCTTTCCAACGACATCAACCTTGTCTATTGACGGCAGACCCTCCTCGCATGTAGAAGGGGAGAGCAGTACAATAGAACAGCTGTCACCATGCATGCAATAATAGTAATATCCATTAATATCGCTGCCTTTTTTGCTTGTATATCCTGAAAAATATAAATCCTTAAACTCAGCTTTAACGTATCTGTCTGAAGACTTGTAGGCTGCCTCAAAATTGGTATCATCCTGTAATTTTACCGGAAAAATAATGTCCCCCAGTGGAAAGGCAAACCATAGGATCGCAAGCAGTATAAGGTAGATGATCGGTGAAAACAGCCGCCTTTTATAAAATGATCTAATGTTTCTTGTAATATAATGTTCGTAATTATTTATCATATGCTTAGTATAAAGGTTTTTGCCGGCCATATCAACCTTGATTTTACACGTCAAAATTGTTAATATTTAATAATAAATAACGACTAAGGGGTAAGATGGTGGACGCATATACAAGTTTTGCACAAGTCTATGACCTTTTCATGGATAATGTGCCCTATGAGGACTGGAGCAGATACATTATAAACAAGCTCCGCAAAAGTAAAATAGACAGTGGATATGTCGTAGACCTAGGCTGCGGAACAGGAAAAATGACAACAATGCTTGCAGATGCCGGGTACGATATGATAGGAATAGACAATTCTATGGATATGCTGCAGATTGCATATGAGCGTGAGGATGACCGGATATTGTATCTGATGCAGGATATGTGCGGATTTGATGCCGGGGAAAAAATAAGGGCAGTGATAAGTGCCTGTGACAGCTTAAACTACATTTTGGAAGAGCAAGATCTGCTTAGTGTTTTTAAAAGTGTGTACAGACAGCTTGAAGATGGCGGAATCTTTATTTTTGATATAAATACACCATACAAATACGAAGAACTCCTTGCGGAAAATACATTTGCAGAAAACCGGGATGAGAGCAGCTTTATATGGGAAAATTATTATGACCGGGAAGAAAAAATAAATGAGTATGATCTAACCCTTTTTATAAGGGATGATTCTATGGATGGACTTTTCAGAAAATTCGAAGAGACACATTTCCAGAGATGCTATGAGCCGGATCTGATTGAAAAGCTATTAAGACAGGCGGGATTTTCTATTATAGAAGCATTCGATGCATACACGGATGAGCCGGTTGACTGCACAAGTGAAAAGATTACATTCATGGGAAAAAAATAGACAACTGTTATGATACAATGCAGTTACAAAAACATTTTCGATATAAAACGGAGGAATAAATATGTCAGATTATATAGTAAGAGCAACAGCGGCGGACGCAAATATCAGAGCGTTTGCGGTAACAGCAAAGGATATGGTTGAGACAGCAAGACAACATCATAAGACAACACCGGTCATGACAGCAGCACTTGGACGTCTTCTCTGTGGAGGAGCAATGATGGGGTCGATGATGAAAGGTGAAAAAGACCTTATAACTTTACAGATACAGTGCAGCGGCCCGGCAAAAGGGCTTACAGTGACAGCGGATGCAAATGGAAATGTAAAAGGATTTGCACTAAATCCACAGGTAGAGCTTCCGCTTAACGCACAGGGAAAGCTTGATGTCGGAGGAGCACTTGACCTTGGAATACTTACAGTAATAAAGGATATGGGACTAAAAGAGCCATATTCAGGACAATGCGAGTTAAAGACGGGCGAGATAGCAGAGGATCTGACTTACTATTTTGCAACATCAGAACAGATTCCATCAGCTGTTGGACTGGGGGTTTTAGTGGATAAAGACCAGAGTGTGAAGCAGGCAGGTGGATTTATCATACAGCTTATGCCATTTACACCTGATGAAGTTGTAGATAAGCTCGAGAAAAAGATTCAGGAAATCGATGCTGTGACGCAGATGCTTGACAGAGGACTTACACCTGAGCAGATTTTAGAGGAAATACTTGGTGAATTCGGACTTGAGATAACAGAAAAGACGGATACACGTTTTTACTGCGATTGTTCGAAAGAGCGTGTAAGCCGTGCACTTTCTACTTTAAGCAAAAAAGATTTAGACGGAATAATCGCTGATGGTGAGGACATCGAGGTAAAATGCCAGTTCTGTAATACCGCATATAAATTTACAGTTGATGAGTTAAAGGAGATGCGCTAAGTGAGGGACGGATTTGTAAAGGTTGCTGCGGCAACTCCAAAAATAAAAGTAGCCGATACTGTTTACAACGGACATATAATAAGAGATCTTATGAAAGAATGCACAGATGAAGGGGCAAAAGTTGTTGTATTTCCTGAACTTTGTATAACAGGATATACCTGTCAGGATCTTTTCTGGCAGGATAAATTGATAAGATCAGCGGAGGAAGAGCTTATAAGGATTTCAGATTACAGCAGTGATCTTGATGGGATATTTTTTGTAGGACTTCCATACGAGATAAACGGAATGCTTTATAATATGGCAGCGGTCATATCAAACGGAAAAGTTTTAGCGATGGTTCCGAAGACATTTCTGCCTAACTATAACGAATTTTATGAGGCAAGGCATTTTGCGTCGGGTGAGAATTTAAGTGCATATGTGACTCTTTCAAATGGGGATGAGGTGCCGGTTGACACTGATTTCATATTCAGCTGCAAACAGATGCCAAAGTTAAAAATCGCAGTGGAACTGTGTGAGGATCTGTGGTCACCGGCTCCGCCGAGTATAGGTCATGCTATGTCGGGAGCAACAGTTATAGTAAATCTTTCTGCATCTGACGAGGTAACAGGCAAGGCAATATATCGAAGACAGCTTGTCAGCGGACAGTCTGCAAGACTGATCTGTGGATACATCTATACTTCAGCCGGTGATGGAGAATCAACACAGGATGTTGTTTATTCCGGGCACAATCTGATATGTGAAAACGGCAATGTGCTTGCCGAGTCAAAACGTTTCGTAAATGAGACAATTTACAGCGAGTTTGATGTGGAAAGACTTGAAACTGAGCGCCGCAGAATGACCACGTTTAAGGTGGAGGATGACCACAGATGGGCAGAGTTTGAACTTGAAATGCAGGATACGGCACTTACCAGATATGTAAATCCTGCGCCTTTCGTTCCGGCTGATAAAAATGACAGGGACAGACGCTGTGACGAGATTTTTATGATCCAGGCGATGGGACTGAAAAAGCGATTAGAACACACTAACTGTAAGACTGCCGTTATTGGAATTTCAGGAGGTCTTGATTCAACACTGGCACTTCTTGTGACAGTAAAAGCCTTTGATCTGCTAGGAAAAGACCATAAAGATATAGCAGCAGTCACAATGCCCGGATTTGGTACAACAGACAGGACATATGATAATGCGGTAAATCTCATAAAATGTCTCGGTGCAACATTTATAGAAGTTGATATAAAGGATGCGGTAAATATCCATTTCCGTGATATTGGACAAAACCCTGATGTACATGATGTGACATACGAAAACGGACAGGCGAGGGAACGCACACAGATCCTTATGGATATTGCAAACAAAGAAAACGGTATGGTGATAGGAACAGGTGACCTTTCTGAACTTGCACTAGGATGGGCTACCTATAACGGTGATCATATGTCAATGTATGCGGTAAACGCATCCGTTCCGAAAACGCTTGTGCGTCATCTTGTAAGATATTATGCGGATACATGTGGAAGTGATCTGCTTGAAAAGACACTGCTGGATGTGCTTGACACACCGGTGTCACCGGAGCTTCTTCCACCTGAGAATGGCAAAATATCCCAAAAGACAGAAGACCTGGTAGGCCCATATGAGCTGCATGATTTCTTTTTATATAATATGCTGCGCTGTGGTTATACACCAAAGAAAGTATATCGTCTGGCAAAGATCGCTTTTGCAGATAAGTATGGAAAAGAGTTTATACTTAAGTGGCTTAAAAATTTTTACCGCCGCTTCTTTGCGCAGCAGTTTAAACGCTCATGCCTGCCGGATGGTCCGAAGGTTGGAACTGTTGCAGTTTCCCCTAGAGGTGATCTTCGCATGCCGTCCGATGCGTGTGCACGCATATGGATGGATGAGGTTGAAGCCTTAGAGTGAATATCTGATATAGAAAACGCACGTCAGCTATACTGATGTGCGTTTTCTTATTATAACTATTTTTGTTTTTGATTATAACAATTTATAGTAACTGGATTCCGTGTTCTTCACATTCTTTAATGGCTTCTTCAGGCCAGATAGAACTTTGAACTTCGCCGATATGGGCTTTTCTGAGGAAGAACATACATATACGTGACTGTCCGATACCTCCACCGATAGTGTATGGAAGCTCTTTGTTTAAAATTGCTTTCTGGAAAGGAAGCTCTGCACGCTCTGGGCATCCTGCTTTTTCAAGCTGTTCTATTAGTGCCTTCTCATCAACGCGGATTCCCATTGATGAAAGCTCAAGTGCAATATCAAGGACAGGGTAGTAAACAATGATATCTGCGTTTAATGCCCAGTCATCATAATCCGGTGCACGGCCATCGTGTGGCTCCCCGTTTGCAAGCTTGTCACCGATCTGCATCACGCATATAGCACCTTTTGCTTTTGCGAAATAATATTCGCGCTCCTTTGGTGTGTTGTCCGGGAACATTTCCTCAAGCTCGGATGTCGTGATAAAGGTGATATCCTTTGGAAGGATGAGGTCTATGTAATCGTACTGGATAGCCATGTACTGCTCAGTTTTTCTGAGACATTTGTAAACTGTGCGGACAGTATCTTTTAAAAATTCAATAGTTCTATCTTCTTTGCGGATGATTTTTTCCCAATCCCACTGGTCTACAAAAATAGAATGGATGTTATCAGTCTCCTCATCACGGCGGATGGCATTCATATCAGTGTAAATTCCCTCTCCGAGAGAAAATCCATATTTCTTTAAAGCATATCTTTTCCATTTGGCGAGTGAGTGAACAACCTCTGCCTCTTTGTCGCCCTGCTCTAAAATTCCGAAAGTAACAGGTCTTTCGTAACCATTTAAGTTGTCGTTTAAACCTGTTGTAGGATCAACGAATAATGGTGCGGATACTCGTGTAAGACTAAGACGCTGTGCGAGCATTCCCTGAAAAAAATCTTTGACAGTCTTGATCGCAAGCTGTGTATCGTGAAGATTAAGTTCAGATTTGTAATCTTTTGGTAATTTTAATTTACTCATTTTGATTGAACCTCGTGTATTTGATATAATGATAATATAAAAATATTTTTAAAACTTTGATTATCGGAATTATTATAGCACATTATCTGTAGAAAGATAGACTATAATATGATAAAATTATATAGTTTCTAAAATATAACTATTTTGGTAGGAATTAAATTGAAATCAGAGGTGGATAAATGAGAAAGAGAGATATTACTGTTGTATCAGCGGTTATGGAGGCAGTGAGCATAATATTTGCCATTGCGTATATAGGCTTGCAGATATATTACGGAGTGTATTATCACGTACAGCCGTTTAAATTTATAGCTAATATTCTGGTGCTCGTTCTTATATATTTTGGAATTTCATGGGTGCAGTTTTATCCGGAAAAGCTTAACCATATACCGGCTTCTGTATGTGAGGGAAAAATACGCAGATACTCACTCCGGCTTCTTTTTCTTGTGAAATTTATCTTTACGGCAGGACTTTTAGTTCCGTGCGTATTTGATGTGCTTGGAATAGGGATAAGAGATGCATACAGCCTTATAATGGTCGGGCTTATAATTGTAGTTTCGGTTTATTATGAATACAGGATAATAACGGAGCTTCGCAACATCAGAGACAATAAGTAAGCGATAAGAGAGAGTGGAGATAAAAATGCAGATAAGTATTGAAGAAATTAAAAAATTAGAAAAAGACAGCTATCAGATAATTGATATACGAAGTGAGGATGAGGTAAGCCATGGGGCAATTCCCGGAGCATTAAACCTCGCAGCAGAAGAAATCGAAAAAAGTGTGGATATATCCACAGATAAAAAACTTGTCATATGCTGCAGCCGTGGTAAAAAAAGTGTGGATATAGCTGAATATCTTTGCGAAAAAGGATTTGATGCGGTAAGTCTTAAGGGCGGTTATGTAAGCTGGCTTCTTGATGCAATGAAAGAGGATGAAGAAAACGAAAGGGACATAAAGGCTGATGTGGAGCAGAGTCTGCGAAAGAAGTTTAAAAAGTCCATCTGGCGTAAATTTACGAAGGCGATAAACACATATGAACTCGTAAAACCCGGCGATAAAATAGCTGTATGCATATCCGGCGGTAAGGATTCAATGCTCATGGCAAAGCTCTTCCAGGAGTTAAAGCACCACAATAAATTTGATTTTGAGGTAAAATTTCTTGTCATGGATCCCGGATATAATGAGGCAAACAGGCATGTAATAGAAGAAAACTGTAAAAACTTAGGAATTCCGGCAACGATTTTTGAATCAGATATTTTTGATGCTGTTTATGAAATAGAGAAATCGCCGTGTTATCTTTGTGCACGTATGAGAAGAGGGCATCTTTATTCATTTGCAAAGGAACTGGGCTGCAACAAAATAGCTCTTGGTCATCACTATGATGATGTAATAGAAACTATTCTGATGGGAATGCTTTATGGTGCACAGGTTCAGACTATGATGCCGAAACTCCACAGCACAAATTTTGAAGGAATGGAGCTTATACGTCCACTCTATCTCGTAAGGGAGGATGATATAAAGGCATGGCGTGATTATAACGGACTTCATTTTATACAGTGTGCATGCAAGTTTACAGATACATGTACCACATGCAATAACGAGGAAAACCGTTCAAAGCGTGTCGAGATAAAGAACCTTATAGCAGATTTAAAGAAGGTAAATCCGTTTGTCGAGGCAAATATATTTAAGAGTGTAGAAAACGTAAATTTAAGCACAGTCGTGGCTTATAAAAAAGATGGAATAAAGCATAGTTTTCTTGATGATTATGACAACAAATAACAAAGACGCAGGAGGCGGTGCAGGTGGCAGATATTTTTGATTATATAGACTGGCGCGGAGACATAGGCTTTGACCGTGTGCCGGTAAATGAAGTGGACAGTATGATATTTTCCCAGCTCATTTATGTAAAAATGCAGCCATACATGCCGGATATAAAAAAATCAAAGCTTACGATAAAGCAGCTTGCGGATATGTATCTGGCAGATAATAATGATGACGATATAGAGCGTATGCCGAGTCTGTTCAGAAACGCTGCAAAGCTTTTAAAGAAAATTGCAAAGTCAAAGCGATTTGGCAGATGCCTGCTCACACATTATGTCTATGACATAAGTCTTGAGGAAGAGTCACAGTTTTCGGCAGTGACTATAGAGCTTTCTGACGGAAGCATTTTTGTATCGTATAGCGGAACAGATCATTCAGTGGTTGGATGGAAGGAAAACTTTAATTTAAGCTATTTAGATGAGACTCCGGGACAGAAGAAGGCAAAGAAATATCTTTATCATGTCGCAAAAGTATACGATATGGATATGTGGATAGGTGGACACTCAAAAGGTGGAAATCTGGCAGTATTTGCGGCTATGCATGTGGATAAATATATCCAGGAGCGCATAATAAAAATATTTAATCTGGATGGCCCGGGGTTTAATCACAAAATGATATCGACTGAAGGTTATGAAAGGATTAAAAGCCGTATATTTACGTTCCTTCCGCAGTCATCGGTTGTAGGCCTTCTGCTTGAACACGTTGACGATTATAAGGTGGTAAAGAGCACAAATTCAGGACCTATGCAGCATGATGTATTTTCATGGGAAGTGATGGGAGCCGGAATAGTAAAAGCCGACGGACTCGACAAAAACAGTTTAAGACTTGATAAGACATTAAAGACGTGGATAGGCGGAATGGATGAAAAACAGAGAAAGCGATTTACGGAAGCTTTGTTTTCGATAGCTGAGGAGTCAAATTTTGAAAATCTCGACAGACTTTCATTTAAACAGGCAATAGGGATGATAAAGGCAGCAGACGAGCTGTCAAAATCAGACTGGAATGTGCTAAAGACCACGATAAAACAGCTTATCGCAGCGGGGGTTGGCACAGTAAGAAATGAACAATAATGATGTAGACAGCAGAGGAATGTAATGCTTAAGCATGATAATATAATAAAAATATCTAATTTAAATGAAAAAGAAATATGGCCGTATGTAAGCCGGTCAGAGGTAGGATTATTAAGATGTAATGAGCCGCAGCCGGGCATTTTTGTTGCAGAAAGTCCTAATGTGATAGAGCGTGCAATAAATGCAGGATATGAACCGGTTTCATTTTTAATAGAAGAAAAGTATCTTGATGGAAGCATAAGAGATGGGATGGTACGCTTTGAACTTATTGAAAAATTCCCGGATGTGCCGGTTTATACAGCTTGCGGGGAAGTACTTAAAGATCTGATCGGATACAAGCTTACGAGAGGGATGCTTGCAGCATTTAAAAGAAAAAGGCTTATGACGCTAAGTGAGATCATAAAAGGAAAGCGCAGGATAGCCGTTTTGGAGGATATTGTAAATCCTACAAACCTAGGTGCGATTTTCCGTTCTGCGGCAGCTCTTAAGATGGATGCCGTGATACTTTCTTATGGCTGCAGTGATCCGCTTTACAAAAGGGCAAGCAGGGTCGCAATGGGAAATGTATTTCTGCTTCCATGGACTATAATGGATAAAGGCATGTGGCCGGATGAGGGCATGAAGATATTAAGATCCGAGGGTTTTAAAACGGCAGCTATGGCACTTTGCAATGACTCGGTAAGCATAGCAGATAAAAACCTCCATCAGGAGGAGAAGCTTGCACTGATACTTGGAACAGAGGGCAGTGGACTTTTGGATGAAACTATAAAACAATGTGATTACACAGTAAAAATACCGATGGCAGATGGAGTTGATTCCCTAAACGTTGCGGCAGCAGCCGCAGTGGCATTCTGGGAGCTTGCATAAAAATTGATAGAACTATAAAAAATCAGTAACTACAAAGATAAATGTGCCAGCCCAAAAGGCATTGATACTGAACAATTACGAAAATCATAAAGAAACGGAGAGTATAGATGTTAACACAATTTTCCAGAACAGAGTTATTATTAGGAAAAGAGGCAATGGAAAGGCTTAAAGGCGCAAGGGTTGCAGTCTTTGGAGTCGGCGGAGTAGGCGGATATGTCTGTGAGGCACTTGTAAGAAGCGGAGTCGGTGAATTTGATCTTATCGATGATGACAAAGTATGTCTTACTAACTTGAACAGACAGATAATAGCTACAAGAAAGACTGTAGGAAAATATAAAACTGATGTGATGAAGGAGAGGATCCTCGAGATAAATCCTGATGCAAAAGTAAATACACACAAATGCTTCTTTTTACCGGAGAACGCAGATGAATTTCCTTTTGAGGAATATGATTATATCGTCGATGCTGTTGATACAGTTACAGCAAAAATCTCTCTTGTCATGAAGGCAAAGGAGATGGATATTCCTATAATAAGCAGCATGGGAGCAGGAAATAAGCTTGATGCAAGCCAGTTTAAGGTGGCAGACATATATAAGACAAAGGTCTGTCCTCTTGCAAAAGTGATGAGGCGCGAATTAAAAAAGCGGGGTGTAAAAAAGTTAAAGGTAGTATATTCGGAGGAACAGCCCACAAGACCTATCGAGGATATGGCAATAAGCTGCAGGACAAACTGTATATGTCCTCCTGGAGCGAAGCACAAATGCACAGAGAGAAGGGATATTCCGGGAAGCGTTGCATTTGTTCCATCAGTTGCCGGACTTATAATTGCAGGAGAGGTAATACAGGATATTGCTTTTGAAAGAGTATAGAAATATCAGTAACAATCGGAGATAAATATGAGTGAAGTAACAAGAATACAATTAGAAAAGCTGGAACAGTTGAGAAACTATTTAAAGGAACTTGGTTCCGTCGCAGTGGCATTCTCAAGCGGAGTAGATTCCACATTTCTGCTGAAAACTGCGCACGATACACTTGGTGATAAAGCAATCGCAGTTACAGCAAGGTCATGCTCATTTCCAAAGAGAGAGCTTGACGAGGCGACAGAGTTTTGTAAAAAGGAGAGAATAAAACATTTTGTCTGTGAGTCGGAAGAATTGAGTATTGACGGCTTTGCACAGAATCCGAAAAACAGGTGTTATCTTTGTAAAAGAGAACTTTTTGAAAAAATTATCACACTTGCATCAGAAAATGGTATAGAATATGTTGCAGAGGGTTCAAATATGGACGATAATGGAGATTACAGACCGGGCCTTATTGCGGTAGCTGAGCTTGAGGTCAAAAGTCCGCTCCGTGCCTGCAAAATGACAAAGGATGATATAAGAGCCCTGTCTAAATATCTAGGTCTGCCTACATGGAAAAAGCAGTCATTCGCATGTCTTTCATCGAGGTTTGTGTATGGCGAAACCATAACAGAAGAAAAACTTGGCATGGTAGATAAAGCCGAACAGCTTCTTCTTGACATGGGATTTCATCAGGTAAGAGTACGCATACATGGAATGATGGCGCGTATAGAGATAGAACCATCGGAATTTCCTCTTATCATGCAGGAGGAAAACCGGGACAAAATAACAAAGTATTTCAAATCCATCGGATTTACATATGTAACTCTCGATCTTATGGGATACCGTACAGGAAGCATGAACGAAACACTTGATATACAAAAGTAGAATAACTATTTTGATAGGCTGATAGTTATAAAAAGGGAGAGAATATGCCAGTATTTGATTTTAGCAATGCACCGGCAGAAAAAGGGAACGCTGAGTGCACATATGAGACATTTTGGTCAAACGAGACATCGGCATCAGCACAAAAGCCGATAGTTGTAATAGACAACAGTAAAAGGAAATGGAAACATCATTCACTTGGAATGTTTACGAATCCGATAAAGCGTACATCGTTTGAATTTGATGAGGAGGATGGAGTAGTAAGCGCAGATATAATCCGCATAGATTCAAGGTTTGTAAGTCTTTTCAAATGGCTTGGGGAAAACCATATAAAAGTACAGCTTTCCGGTGCAGACACAGAAGACGGATATGCAGTTTACCGTGTGCGGGAAGTGGCGCTTGGCAAGGGAACGAAGCTTTCGGCCGAAGATGGATTTTTACAGTATATGATGGAGCGTCTGTTTGGCAGTACGATGCCAAAAGAAGAAATCGACCTCGATGAGTACGAGGAAGAGGGCGACAGCATGAAGCTTACAAGCATCCAGAGCATCACGGATTTTATGACATGTGCCGGACGCACGCTTCCGGATAATATTTTACTCTGGGCGAGAAGAAATCTTGCCGTTGCACGGTCAAACGAGGTTTCACCGGAGGAAAGGCGCCATGCGCAGAGAGCACTCTCTATAATGATGAATATCCAGTGGAAAGGAAATTATTTTGAGGCGATCGATCCGGTAGAGGCACGAAGGATCCTGGACGAGGAACTCTATGGAATGGAGAGTGTAAAACAGCGTATCATAGAAACGATCATCCAGATAAACAGGACGCATACACTCCCGGCATATGGTCTTTTACTATGTGGACCGGCAGGAACAGGAAAATCACAGATAGCCTATGCGGTTGCAAGGATCTTGAAGCTGCCATGGACTACGCTTGACATGAGTTCAATAAATGATGCAGAGCAGCTTACCGGAAGTTCACGTATTTATTCAAACGCAAAACCGGGAATCATCATGGAAGCATTTTCCCAGGCAGGGGAGTCAAACCTTGTATTCATAATAAATGAGCTTGACAAAGCTGCTTCAAAAAATGGAAACGGAAATCCGGCAGATGTGCTTTTAACACTTCTTGATAACCTTGGATTTACTGACAACTATATGGAGTGTATGGTTCCGACAGTCGGTGTTTATCCAATTGCTACAGCAAATGAAAAATCACAGATAAGTGCACCTTTAATGTCGCGTTTTGCTGTAATTGATATTCCTGACTATACAGCAGAGGAAAAGAAAGTGATCTTCTCTAAATTTGCACTCCGCAAGGTATTTGACAGAATGGGAATGAAAGAGGATGAATGTGTACTTACGGAGGATGGACTTGATGCTGTGATAGAGCTTCATAAAAACACATCAGGAATCAGGGATTTAGAGCAGGCGGCAGAACATATCGCAGCCAATGCCCTTTACACGATAGAAGTAGATAAAGTAAAACAGGTTGTTTTTGATGCAGAAAAGGTGTATAAATTATTAGGAAAATAAAGATCAGAGGAAAATGGTATGAGAGAATTTAAAAAATCATCAAAATTGGATAATGTGTTATATGACGTCAGGGGACCGGTTGTTGATGAAGCGGCCAGAATGGAGGAAAATGGAACAAATGTCCTTAAGCTTAATATAGGAAATCCTGCCCCGTTTGGTTTCAGAACGCCTGATGAGGTTATATATGATATGTCGCGCCAGCTTACCGAGTGTGAAGGCTATTCGAACTCAAAAGGACTTTTCTCAGCCAGAAAAGCGATAATGCAATATGCACAGCTAAAAAAACTTCCGAATGTGTCTGTTGAAGACATTTATACAGGAAATGGTGTCAGTGAGCTTATAAATTTAAGCATGTCAGCACTTTTAGATAATAGTGATGAGGTTTTAGTCCCTGCACCGGATTATCCTTTGTGGACAGCCTGTGTTACACTCGCAGGAGGAACAGCCGTACATTATATCTGTGATGAACAGTCAGAATGGTATCCTGATATAGAAGATATAAAGAAAAAAATAACAGATAAGACTAAAGCAATAGTTATCATAAATCCGAATAACCCTACAGGAGCACTTTATCCGAGGGAGGTCCTGCAGCAGATCGTTGATGTGGCAAGAGAACATCAGCTTATGATTTTTTCGGATGAGATATATGATCGTCTTGTCATGGATGATCTGGAACATGTATCGATCGCATCACTTGCGCCGGATCTTTTCTGTGTGACGTTCAGTGGATTGTCAAAATCACATATGATCGCAGGATATCGTATCGGATGGATGGTTCTAAGTGGAAACAAAGCACTGGGAAAAGACTACATAGAAGGTATCAATATGCTTTCAAATATGCGTCTTTGTTCAAATGTTCCAGCCCAGTCAATAGTCCAGACTGCGCTCGGCGGTTATCAGAGCGTAGGCGAATACATTGTTCCGGGAGGAAGGATATATGAACAGAGAGAATATATCTATAAAGCGTTAAATGATATACCGGGAATATCTGCCGTAAAACCAAAGGCAGCATTTTATATATTCCCAAAAATCGATACACAGAAATTCAACATCGCAAATGATGAGCAGTTTGCTCTTGACCTGCTGCGTGAAAAGAAAATACTTATCATACATGGCGGTGGGTTCAACTGGGATAAACCGGATCATTTCAGAGTCGTATATCTGCCGAGGATAGAGGTGCTTAGTGATGCAATGGAAAAACTTGCAGATTTCTTAAGCACATACAAACAGAAATAAATATGGTATCAAATAACTGTCTGGATTTTTTTAATCTGGGCAGTTATTTTATATTACGGCTAAAACTTCCCACGTTCTATTGTGGCAATGTGCCGTCCGGGGTGCGGGCTTACGATTCTTCCGATAGTGGAACATTTCGTCAGGATTGCGTAAATTTGCCAGGTGCCTGTTTCCGGCTCAAAGTTTGTGTACATTCTCCAGATGCACACCCACGCCGCAGCGTCCGTCTATGGCACACGCTCTCATACTCCTTAGTCTAGTGGGAGTAAATGCCGTTTCCAGCTAAGTTTATTATGCACGGGTGCTCCAAACGCGCTATTTACGTTGTGAAGTTGATTTAGACTACAAGCTTGAACGTGTGTGCGCCCGTGCAATCTCTAGCTGTAAATCGGCATTAACTCCCACACGACACGTCAGAAATCGAGTGTGTGCCATAGACGGACGCTGTGGCGTGGGTGTACAGCTGTAGAATGAACATAAACAATCGAAAGAGCCGGAAACAGGCACCGACAAATTAGCAATCCGGACGAGTTCCACTATCGGAAGAATCGTAAGTTCACACCCCGGACGGCACGATCATCATTATACAAGTGGGAAGTTTTTATTACCGAAAAGTAACCTACCTGTAACTTTGATTATGATAGTATATGGGTGTAACAGGAAATAGTTTGTAACAAGGAGAACCAAATGGAATTACTTAGAGTTGAACATTTATCGAAAATATATGGACAGGGACAGAATCAGGTCAAGGCACTGGATGATGTATCACTTTCTGTTAGTAAGGGAGAGTTTGTCGCAATAGTTGGCGCAAGCGGATCTGGAAAATCGACACTGCTCCATCTGATCGGAGGAGTTGACAGGCCGACAAGTGGAAAGGTGTATGTAAATGATACAGATATATTTTCGATGAATGATGATGAACTGGCAATTTTCAGAAGGAGACAGGTGGGGATCATTTATCAGTTTTATAATCTTATACCAATATTAAACGTACAGGAGAATATAGAAATTCCGCTTGAGCTGGATGGAAGAAAAGCGGATAAAAAGGAAATGGATGAAATGCTTGAAAGACTTGGGCTTACACAAAGGCGCACACATCTGCCGAATGAACTTTCGGGTGGACAGCAGCAGAGAACATCTATAGGAAGGGCACTTATAACAAGACCTTCACTTGTACTTGCTGACGAACCGACCGGAAACCTTGATACAAAGTCGAGTGGGGAAATCATGAATCTGCTTAAAAGATCGAATCATGAACTGGATCAGACAATTATCATGATAACCCACAATATGGAGCTTGCAAAAGCGGCTGACCGTATAATTATGATAGAGGATGGTAAGATCAAATGAATCTGATGAAGACACTTGTTTATAAAAACCTAAGGTTAAATAAAAAAAGAACCATAGTGACGATCGTTGGAATTATACTTGCAACTGCACTTCTGGCTGCACTCACAACGCTTGTATCAAGCTTTTATTACAGCATAATAAAATACGAAAAATCCCAGAGGGGCGATTACCATTATTCTTTTTCTAATGTCAGTATGCAGGAGCTTAAAGATTTTGAAAATAACCGGAGCATAGAAAGCTTGTTTGAAATAACCGGAATAGGATATTCAAAGCTTGACGGATGTAAAAATGAAGATAAACCATATGCGTATGTAGAGGCCACAGATGAGAATGGATTTAAAAAGGCCGGTTTTAATCTGATTGAGGGCAGAATGGCGCAAAATGATAATGAAATAGTTATACCGAGACATTTAAAAACAAATGGGAGGATCGATTATAAAGTTGGAGATGAGATAACATTAAATATCGGTGTAAGGCGTGTTTCAGAAAGCGCTTTATCAGATGAAGAAGGTAACGGAGATAACGCCGGAACGTCAGGTGATGACAGTACACAGTATGCAGAAAAACAACCGGGAGATATACTGGGACAGGACACACCATATTTAAGTGATGGGGAAGAATTAACGGATACAGTTTCCAAAACTTATAAGATTGTCGGGATAATCGAACGTCCAAATTATGGATTTGAAGATTACAGTGCATGTGGATATACTTTTATCACATATGGAAAGCAGGGGATAACGGAAAATGATGCATATGGTATGACTGTGTATGCACGTTACACACAAAAAGGCTTAAGAAACCGTTATGAAGTGACAGCAGCGGTTCTGGGTGTAGATAAGGAGTTGTTTAAGAGTGTAAATGATGGAAATGCTGACTTTTCAGTTCAGCAGATAGATGAATACCAAAAACAGCTTAACAATGTAAAATATGTTTTGGGACAGAATGATTCCCTTATAAGATATGAATGCTTATATCCTATCGATGGATTATTTAAGGCACTTTTTGTGATAGCTGCAATTGTTGCGTTTATAATAATACTCACTTCTGTATATTGCATAAAAAACAGCTTTAGTATATCAATAACTGAGAAGATCAGGCAGTATGGAATGCTTTCAAGCATCGGTGCAACAAAAAGACAGATAAGAAAAAGTGTAAAAACAGAGGCGGCAATGCTTGGTATTGTGGGTATCCCGATTGGAATAGGAAGCGGTGTACTTGCAGCATATGTACTTACGAAGGTCGCAAATATAATATTATCGGAATGGATAGGAGCTGCGCTTGTCTTTAATATTTCTGTCACAGCCCTTGTATTTGCATTGCTTCTTGCAGTGATTACAATATATTTTTCTGCGATCGGGAGTGCACGGAAAGCCGCAAAGGTTACACCACTTGAGGCGATAAGAAATACAAATGAAATAAAATTAAAGGCAGAGAAATTTAAAACACCTCGATTCATCGGCAGGATATGGGGGATTGGAGGGATTGTTTCATACAAAAACATTAAAAGAAATAATAGAAAATACAGAACAACTATTGTTTCAATCGTAATATGTTCAGTCACATTTATTGTGACATCATATTTTATGTCAATGGCATATCATCTTGTGGAAATGTCATATGGAAAAAAAAATTATAATATTGACGTCAATGTTACCCCGGAAGGAGGAAAAATATCTAATGATACGATCGTGGATGCGATAAACAGTATAAGTGGCGTAAAAGATTATGATGTAACAAAAACATATTATTTCGATGTAGACGATCCGGATATGACAAAAGAATACGGAGATTACTATAAAGAATACTATATGGCTGACAATTCCAAAGCTGTAAATGCAGTATTTGACATAGCTGTCATGGATGATGATTCGTTTGGGGCTTATTCAAAAAACGCAGGCTTTGATGACACGGATGGAAAGGCAATACTTATAAACAGAGGACAGATTTCGGTATTAAATGAAGAAACAAACAAATATACAGATAAGGAAATAAGGCTCTTTAACTATAAGGCCGGGGATACGATTTCACTTGGATATACGGCAGATACCATGGAAAGCGAAGTACAAAATACTGAGCCGGATGAGAAGGACACGGATGAGACTGCAGCTGATTTGAGTGAACAGAGTGATGAAGGTATAAGAAAAACTGTGGATGTCACACTCGTAGGTGTTACGGATGAAAGACCGCTTGGATATGAACAGTCATTCAGTTCACCGGTAATGGTTATGGATCAGAAAACATTTGACAGTCTTTGGAAAGACGGAAAATGTGATTATGAGGGCAGACCGTATCAGGTGGCATATGTGAATGTGGAGGATGCCGACAAATATCAGGATGATCTGGAAACCCTTATGAGTGATATGCAAAAAACGATAAGCTTCAGCTACAATATCACAAATTACGATGCAATCATGAAAAATGAAAAAGCATTTTATATGCTGATCGGTATTTTTGCTTACGGGCTTATCATAGTGATCTCACTTATAGGAATAACAAATATAATCAATACGCTTGGAACAGGAATGGAGCTTAGAAAACGTGAGTTTGCAACGCTAAGAAGTATTGGAATGACAGATAAACAGTTTACAAAAATGATCAGGCTGGAAAGTCTTTTTATTTCTGTAAAAGCACTTATAATAGGAATTCCTGCCGGACTTATAATATCATATATCATATGCAGGATCGAAAACAGGCTGGATACAGTCATCATATATGATCCGCCGGCCGGTGCTGTCTGTGCATGTATAATAGTTGTAATGTTGCTCATTTATGCTATCATGTTTTTATCTATGGAAAAGTTAAAACACAACAACATCATAGATACGATAAAAAATGAAAACTTGTAAGAGGATTGAATGAAAAAAATACTTCTTGTAGAGGACAATAAAGGGATAACCGAAGGACTGTGTGATATATTTACACAGCCGGAATACAAGCTGTATACAGCAAAAAATATCAAGGAGGCCGGGGAACTTCTATCGCAAGATTCTCCGGGCCTTGTGCTGCTTGATGTGGGGCTTCCGGACGGAGATGGCTTTGAATTTTATAAAAAGCATCTTGCAAAGCATGGGATGGCGGTTATATTTCTTACAGCAAAGGATGAGGAAAATGACATAGTAAAAGGTCTGGAGCTTGGGGCAGAGGACTATATTACAAAGCCTTTTTCCGTAAGAGAGCTTAAAGCAAGGGTAAACCGTGTATTTATGCGGCAGGAAGGAAAGAAATCCGTATCCGTGCTAAAAGTAAAAAACATAAATTATGACATAGAAAAAAAGGAAGTAAAAAAAGATGGAGAAGCAGTTTCACTTTCGAGTCTTGAACTTCGCATACTGGATCTTCTTTTTTGCAATCATAATAAAGCAGTTTCCAGAGATGCAGTCATTGACTGTATCTGGGAGGCCACGGGAAATGATGTATACGATCACACCGTTACTGTATACATGAAACGGATACGGCAGAAAATCGGGGATGATGTGATAAAGACTGTAAAGGGTATCGGTTACAGGATTGACACGGAGGATAATTAAGTAATATGGCAAATTCTGAAGATAGAAAAATATTTATAACGTTTGCGATTATGTATACATGCATATGTGCGGCAGTCATTTCGGTGGCTGTCTTTTTTCAGTACAGGGCATATACAAAAAATTATAATCTGGCCGCTGCCAGAATCTGCGCCCTTGTACAGGAAAAATATCCGGATGTTACAGGCAGCAGCATAGCAGAAATTTTAAATTATAATGTATCAGAAAAATATGATGATAACGGAAAAGAATTTATGCAAAAGTATGGGATCGATATGGAGTCTGATTCAGTGATCATGGAAAATGACAAAGAAATGAAAAAATTTATAACTATAGATATAGCTGTTATCGTATTTATGTCAGCCGGTTTTTTGGGGTATATTTTTAGTCAGCGCAGATATTATGAAAACCAGATAAGCCAGATGACCGGCTGCTTAAGGAGGATAAATGAGGGCAGCTATATGCTTAAGATGGATGACAGCAAGGAGGGAGCAGTTTCCATACTTAAAAGTGAATTATATAAAACAGCGGTAATGATGCGTGAGACGGCAGAAAATGCAAAAGCAGACAAGATAATGCTTAAAGATTCTCTTTCTGATATTTCACATCAATTAAAAACACCGCTTACATCACTTTCAATAAATCTTGAAAATTTAGAAGACAATCCGGATATGGATGAGGCTTCAAAAAACAGGATACTGCGCAGGGCAAAGCATGATGTCGTAAATATTTCACACATGGTTTCGGCAATCCTTAAACTATCAAGGCTTGAAGCGGATGTTGTCGAGTTCAATGAAAAAGAAACAAAGCTTTCTGACATAACAGAAAGCGCAGCTGACAGAGTGACGGCACTTTGTGATCTTAAAGACATAAGGCTTAAGATAAAAAAAGACAGCGACGCAAATGCAGTGGTTTATTGTGACAGTTACTGGCAGACAGAGGCGGTTACAAACATAGTTAAAAATGCAGTTGAGCATGCAGCAAAAAACGTGGCAATAGGATATTATAGTTATGAAATGTATGATGAGATCGTTGTCGAAAATGATGGCATGGCGATAAGCGATGAGGATAAGAAAAATATATTTAAGCGCTTTTACAGGGGGCAGGACTTTGCTGCAGACAGCGTAGGGATAGGATTATCACTTGCCGAGTCGATAATAAGACATGACAATGGATATGTAATGGTTGATGATCTATTTAATGAAAAAAAAGAATGCGAAGGAACACGCTTTGTGGTAAGATATTTAAGATAAATATATAAATTATGTACGGGAGAAATGGGGTATATGAAGAATTTAAAATGGTTTGCAAGACCGGATAAGTTTAAAAACAGGCTTATCATGGTGATACTTGGGGTTTTGATACAGGGATTTGGACTTTCATGGATCATAGAAGTCTCATTTGGAACAGATCCGTGTTCAGCGTTCACACAGGGCGTTATAAGCCATGTGCCGCTTAGCTTTGGAACAGCACAGCTTCTTATAAATATAATATTGTTTGTAGTTGTATTTTTGGCAGATACCAGTCTTATAGGCTTTGGAACTATTGCCAATATGGTCTTTATCGGCTATATATCGGATTTCTGCCGTTTTATATATTCAAAAACACTACCGGCAGAACTTTTTCAAAACACAACTACAAGAATAATCATACTGATCCCGGCACTCATAGTATTCATACTCGGTGCGGCGATGTACATGACGGCGGGACTGGGAACCTCGCCATATGATGCGATCGCATTTATCGTATCGGAAAGGGCAGAAAATATTCCTTTCAAATTCATTAGAATGTCATGGGATATCATCTTTTTGCTGCTCGGATGGATCATGGGTGGAAATATCGGCGTGGTTACATTTGTCGTTGCATTTTTCCTTGGACCTGTTATCACATGGGAACAAAAAAAGCTGTCTGTATTCATATCATAAACTAAAACTAGGAAGCGATAAAATGACATTAAAAGAACTTGGCATAGGAGAAAGTGCCAGAATTAAAACAGTGGGTGGTGATGGTGCGCTGCGCCAGCATTTCCTTGATATGGGAGTTATCCCAAAGGCAGAGGTTACAGTTGTTAAATTTGCCCCGATGGGGGATCCTATGGAGTTGCAGCTTCATGGGTATGAGCTTACTCTTCGTCTTGATGATGCAGCACAGATAGAAGTTGAACCGATACAGAAGCGTTCAAGAAATCACGAAGGACCAAAAGAGCTAAGCAAAACTGCTCACCCGGGACTTGGAGAAGAAGGAAAATATCACGTAAAAGGTGAAGAAGATCCGCTTCCGGCAGGAGAGATGCTTACATATGCACTCGTCGGAAACCAAAACTGCGGGAAAACCACGCTTTTTAACCAGCTGACAGGTTCCAACCAGCATGTCGGAAATTTTCCAGGAGTTACAGTTGACAGAAAAGACGGGGCGATAAAAGGCTATCCGAATACACAGATCACGGATCTTCCGGGAATTTATTCAATGTCTCCGTACAGCAGCGAGGAAATCGTATCGAGAAATTTTGTGCTGGATAATGCCCCTAAGGCAATTATAAATATCGTTGATGCTACAAATATCGAGAGAAACCTTTATCTGACAATGCAGCTTTTGGAGATGGATATACCGATGGTCATAGCTCTTAATATGATGGATGAGGTTACGGGAAATTCCGGCTCCATAGATGTAAATAAGATGGAAGGACTTCTGGGAGTTCCGGTTGTTCCGATATCAGCATCTAAAAACGAGGGTGTTGATGAGCTTGTGCGCCACGCCGTACACATTGCAAAATATAAAGAAAGACCGGGACGGCAGGATTTTTGTGATGAAAAGGATTTTGGCGGTGCAGTCCACAGATGCATACATGCTGTGTGCCATCTTATAGAGGATCATGCGAAAAATGCAGGTATTCCGCTTAGATTTGCAGCAACTAAACTGATAGAGGGCGATAGCATCATATTAAAGCAGCTGCATCTCGATAAAAATGAAACAGAGACACTTGAGCATCTTATAATACAGATGGAAAAGGAGCGTGGCTTAGACAGAAGTGCTGCGATTGCCGATATGCGTTTTACGTTTATCGAGAAAGTATGTGAGAGTACGGTCGTGAAGCCAAAAGAAAGCAAAGAACGCCTCCGCAGCCAGAAAATAGATAAAATACTCACCGGAAAATACACAGCTATACCATGTTTTATAGCTATAATGTTAGCGGTATTTTATCTGACTTTTAACGTTATAGGTGCAGGGCTTCAGGATCTGCTTGCACTTGGAATTGAGTGGATTACAGATATAACAGACAAAGCACTCACAGCAGCAGGAGTAAACGAAGTGCTGCACAGTCTTGTGATAGATGGGATTTTTGCCGGAGTGGGAAGTGTTTTAAGCTTTCTGCCTATAATTGTGACGCTGTTTTTCTTCCTCTCACTTATGGAGGACAGTGGTTATATAGCAAGAGTCGCATTTTTTATGGACAAATTACTTAGAAAGATCGGACTTTCAGGAAGAAGCATAGTTCCAATGCTCATAGGATTTGGCTGTACAGTTCCTGCGGTAATGGCGACACGTACACTGCCGAGTGAGCGTGACAGAAGGATGACTATACTTCTTACGCCGTTTATGAGCTGTTCGGCAAAACTGCCTATATATGCATTTTTTATCAGCGCATTTTTCCCGGGAAAAGGAGGTTTTATTATGGCAGGGCTTTATTTCCTTGGAATCATGATAGGAATAATAGATGCCATATTATATCGTAAAGTTCTCTTTAAAGGGGATGCAGTTCCATTTGTAATGGAGCTTCCTAACTATAGAATGCCGGGAATAAAAAATGTCGGTCAGCTGTTGTGGGAGAAAGCAAAAGATTTCATGCAGAAAGCATTTACAGTAATATTGATCGCAACTCTTTGTATATGGTTTTTACAAAGCTTCGATGTTCATTTTAACCTTGTAAGTGATTCAAAGAACAGTATGCTTGCGGCATTGTCAGGAGTGCTTGTACCGCTGTTTAAACCGCTTGGACTTGGGGACTGGCGCATATGTACAGCTCTTATAAGCGGATTTATGGCAAAAGAAAGTGTTGTGTCATCTTTACAGATTTTATTCGGAACATCTGTAAGCACAGCAATATCATCATTATCAGCGGCATCATTACTTGTGTTCAGTCTGCTTTATACACCTTGCGTTGCGGCGATAGCTTCGATAAAGAGAGAGCTTGGGGGAAAATGGGCTGCGGGTGTAGTAGTCTGGCAGTGTGTGATCGCCTGGGTTGCTGCATTTATTGTCAGATTGATTGGGATGATATAATGAAACGTATTGATTTTGAAAATGGAAAGATAACAGGTAATATTTTAAATGCGGCTGTTCCGATGCTTGCGGCTCAGATATTAACACTTTTGTATAATATCGTAGACAGGATCTATATTGCAAGGATACCGGATATCGGAACAGCGGCGCTTGGTGCTGTAGGACTTTGTTTTCCACTTATAATCATAATAACAGCTTTCGCTAATCTGTTCGGAAGCGGTGGTTCTCCATTATTTTCTATAAATAGAGGAATGGGAGAAAAAAATAAAGCACAGATTATAATAAATACGGCATTTTCCATGTTATGCATATGTGCTGCCGCAATAATGATAATTGGTCTGGTGTCTGCCAGGCCACTGCTTATTTTATTTGGGGCTTCACAGGATGCACTCGTCTATGCATATCCATATATGATGATATATCTGATCGGCACGATCCCGTCAATGCTTGCGACAGGAATGAATCCGTTTATTAATTCACAGGGATATGCGCTTACAGGGATGCTTTCTGTTACGATAGGTGCGGTTGCAAATCTCATACTTGATCCGGTTTTCATATTTGCATTAAACTACAAGATAGTTGGTGCAGCTATTGCAACGGTAATATCACAATGTCTGTCAGCCGGATTTGTCATTTACTTTCTGCGAAAAAAATCTGAGTACAAAATCAGCTTTCTGGGCTGGAAGAAATTGCGTGAATACTCGGAGTATGCAAAAAACATCATCAGCCTTGGAACCTCCGGTTTTATAATGCAGCTTACCAACAGCATTGTATCTATATGCTGTAACAATGTGCTGTCTGTTACAGGCGGTGATGTATACATATCTGTAATGACAATCGTATCAAGTGTGCGCCAGATGGTAGAGACTCCGATATTTGCAATTGTTGAAGGTTCATCACCTATAATAAGCTATAATTATGGGGCAAGAAGGCCAAAGCGTGTAAAATGTGCAATAATAACAATGGCATGCATGGCTTTAGTCTACACGGTCCTGATGTGGATCGTCATAATAAATGTACCGGAATTTCTGATAGGGATTTTCAGTTCAAGCAAGGAGATACTTGTAGATGCTGTCCCGGCGATGAAATTGTATTTTGCAGCATTTATATTTATGCTGCTTCAGTATACAGGCCAGACAGTTTTCAAATCACTCAATAAAAAGAAACAGGCGATATTTTTCTCACTGCTTCGGAAGGTATTTATAGTCGTTCCACTCACATACATACTGCCATATGTTTTCAGATTGGGAACGGATGGTGTGTTTATGGCAGAACCGGTGTCAAATGTTATAGGTGGAAGTATTTGTTTTATAGTAATGTTGTGTACGATCATTCCGGAACTAAAAGGAATGGAAAAGGAGTAGAAAATGGAAATTAAATTAGAAAATGATATTTTAGAAGTTACAATAAACTCAGAAGGAGCAGAGCTGTCAAGCATAACAGGGAAGGAAACGGCAGTGCAGTATCTGTGGGACGCAGATGAAAAGTACTGGAAAAGAAGTGCGCCGGTATTGTTTCCGTTTGTAGGAAGCCTGAAGGGGAAAAAATATATATACGATGGCAGAGAATATCCAATGGGACAGCATGGATTTGCCCGTGACATGGAGTTTGAAATCGAATCACAGAAAAACGATGAAGCATGGTTTCTGCTCCGCTCAAATATGGAAACACTTGTGAAATATCCATTTGAATTTGAACTTAAGGTAGGTTATAAGCTTGAGGGCAGCAGTATAAAAGTGTATTGGATAGTTAAAAATATAGATACAAAAGAACTGCTCTTCTCGATCGGCGGACATCCTGCATTTATGTGTCCGGTATCGGATGATATGAAGCAGTCTGACTGCTATATTAAATATGATACAGAAAAAGATCTTAAATATGGACTTTTAAACAGTGATGGACTTCTTTTAAATGACGTACATACTTTAAAAAACGAAAATGGATTTTGTAAGATAGATGAGCATATGTTTGACAAGGATGCTCTTATCATAGAGGGAAAACAGGCATCAAAGGTAAGTCTTTGTACACCTGACAAAAAGCCATATCTTACAGTAACCTTTGACGCACCGCTCTTTGGACTCTGGTCACCGGCAGGAAAAAATGCACCGTTTGTATGTATTGAGCCGTGGTATGGAAGATGTGACAGGGCTGATTTTGCCGGAACACTGGCAGAACGTGAGTATGGAAATAAACTCGCTGCCGGAGAGGAATACAAGAAAGAATTTACTATAACAATAGAATAAAATTTGCCGTATATACAAAAGAACTGCGCAGTGCCGGATTAAGGTGTAGACTGCGCAGTTTTTATCATTTATATTTGGTACGGAGCAGCCATTTCTGATCTATCTTTTTAAGGTCATCACCAAAACGTATGTGAAGCCGCACAGACCCTTCAAGTTTTTCTATCTGTTCAATGGTTCCGGAACCGAATTTCGGATGATTTACCATATCTCCTTTATTATATTTTACAATACTGTTTTTTGAGCGTTCGTATTCTTTCTGACGATTATACCTATCGCGGATAGGTATGCTCTTATCGTGTATTTTATTTTTGAGAGCAGCATCATAGTCATGTTTTATGAGACTTTCGCCAACTTTGTAATATGGCGTAGGTGCGGCTCCAACGAGTGAACAGCAGTATTTCCATGCACTTCCGTGTATTCCGGGCTGCCATGTGTATTTCTTTGGAATTTCCATATTGTACTGCATATAATGGGCGTACTCATGTTTGTAGAGGTCAAAACGGTCGCTTTTTGAAAGTGGATTTTCTACGCAGTACCCGATAAATAAAAGTGAAAAATGAAATTCCTCTTCATTTTGACCGGCTTTTGGGGTGTAGGAACCAAGACTGTCTTCCTCAAATCCAAATGTTACAGGGATCCGTGCTGCATGAAGACCGAATTTATGGTCCAGTTTTTCATATAAAAATCGTATCTCTGCCATGTGGATTTTTACTTCATTTTCAAGGAGTCTTCTTATATTTTCATCTATTCTCATGTATTTTACCTCTTTAATTATTTACTTAAATTCTCAACATTCTATTGTGGTGCGAGTGTGCATCTGGAGAATGTACACAAACTTCGAGCCGGAAACAGACACCTGATAAATTTACGCAATCCGGGCGAAATGTTCCGTTAACGGAAGATGCATAAGCCCGCCCCCGGACGACACCATCAATATTTAATTTTGCAATCTACATATTACTATAATAAGTTGTGTATGAAAAGAAAAAAATATAAGCTGCGAAAACATTACATTTTTTTCGAAAAAAATATTTCACAAATATTTGTTTCGAAAATTATCTAAAATATTCAAGACTAAAAGTACTATTCATAACAGATATAGGTCCTAATTTGCTTATAAAATGGTAATTATTACTAAAAAAACATGTCCATATTCTATATTTTTCCTAATTGCCGAAAAAAAACGAAAAGAATATAATTAAATTACGAAAAGGTACGAAAATAAGTACCCAAAATTAAGGCAAGGAGAGGAAAATATGAAGAAATTAACAGGGAGAGTGACTAGTGTGTCTCTTGCTTTTGTTATGGCTGCGAGTGTGTTTCAGACACTGCCGCAGACAGCACAGCCTGTAATGGCTGATGAGACAGAAGATACGACAGCACAGTTAACCTCTAAGGTATCAGATCTGGTTCAGGTAAAGATTGGCGATACATTAAATACGCTTAATCTTTATAATAATGGTGTTTATGAGGCAAAAGTGGCACTGCCTGCCGGGGAAAGCACAGCAACGCTTTTAATAAACGGCGAAGAGACATCATTGTCTGATACAGTAACCCTTGATGCAGCAGGGGATGTATATTTCAGACTGCAAAATGGAGAACTTAAGGATTCAGTTAATGAAACAATAGTACATACAGCCGCATGGGTTGGAACAATCGGTGACTTTTCATACTTAAAAGACGCATCAGATCCGGAATCTGCATATACTATTGGAAGCTGGACCCCGGCGGATGAAAATGCGGAGCTTGATTATATCGGAGGCGGTATATATGAGCGCACATTTTATATGAATGCGGTAGAAACGGATACTGATATTGAATATAAGGTGGCATTTGATGATGGCTGGGATTATTCCATCGGAAAAGATGGAAATAATGCGGAAATTACAATTCCGGCAGGAACCACATCAGTTACAATATTCTGCGATGAGATAAATGGGAAACTGTATGATTCTGTATCTTCAGAACCTATCAACATAACACAGAATACAGGAACGGTTACAAAGCCGGCATTTTGTACAACAGTATCACTTATAGGCTCTGCAAGAGATAACGATGCATGGGAAGCTGGTGTGAAAGGATATGAATTCACACAGATTTCGGACACGCTTTATCTTTATCAGAAAGTATTTAACAAGGGAGCTTACGAGTATAAAACAATATTTGATTACACAAACTGGTATGAGAAAAAAGACGGAAACACATTACTTAACATATCAGAGGACAACACAAATGTTGTATTTTTATATGATGCATCGACAGAAGGACTTTACGATACTGTAAATAATCCATCCGATGTTGCGCAGTATCTTGGAATGCAGGCAGCACCGGCAAAGGCTGAGATCATAAGTAAAGGAAATGGAGACGTAGAGTTTATCACGGTTGCAGATGATGCAGAAAATGTCTCACTTGTGTATGGAATAAGATCGGAAGTCGAAGCAGACGAAAAAGCGCTTACAAAGGTTTCATGTAAAAAGACAGGTAATGGGGGATATTCATCAGGTGCGATAAGCTTTGGTGATGCAAAAGCCGAGATAGTTTATTACTACGAGGTGGATGGCGAAAAAGTTCTTGATGGAGCAGCAGAAAAAGTTACGGTAGGAGCTTACGATTACTCAGTATATGAGAAACCTGAATATGCAGGAAGAACAGTAAGTATTCCGGGAACACTCCCATCAGACGATGGAAATTGGAATGCCGCATCAAATGTTATGACATACAAAGGAAACGGAATGTATGAATACACATTTAAAGATGTTCCGGCTGGAAACTATGAGTACAAGATCGCATTAGACAAAGCATGGACAGAAAACTATGGAGCAGACGGAATCCAGGGTGGCAGCAATATAGCTCTCACAGTACCTGATACACAGGATGTAACAGTTTATTACAATGACTACACACATCTTACTGCAACATCAGTAGATTACATTATCGCAGATGTATCACTGTCAGGAAGCGGTATTGAGGACGGAACAAAATTAAGTGATAGTGGACTTACAGGAATATATACAGCATCAGTCGATTTAGGGGAAGGTACATATTCGGACATAAAGCTTACATATAATGAAAAAGAATTTGAGTTTAGTGAATTTAAATTAGAAGCAGCAAAGCGTGTTACATTCTACTTTGATCCTGTTTCTGAGATATATTATTGCAACGCATCAGACCAGGCAATCGAGACAGAAAATGTAAAATATGATTCTAAAGATATAGAATTTAAAAATCCATTCGGAGCCGTGGCAACAGGAGAAGATGTGACATTCAAGATCCAGACAGGAGAGGATATCACATCAGTAAAGCTTGTCATCAAGGGAATGGAGAAAAACAATCTCGAGATGGAAAAAGACGGCGAAGCCGTTGATGGAATCCAGAAATGGACAGTTACAACAAAGTTCAGCCAGATAGGAGCAAATACATATTATTTTGCAATTTCAAATGGCTTTTCTGTATCAATCTATGCAGATGATGACGGAAACTACGGAACAGGAACAGTTACAGATCTGACAAACATTAAGCCATATGATCTTATCGTATATAAGGCTGGATATGAGACACCTGACTGGATGAAGAATGCAGTCATTTACCAGATATTCCCTGAAAGATTTTATGATGCAGACGAATCAAATGATAAGGCTCAGATATCTGCAAGAGGTACAGAAAATTATGAATATGTGAATGACTGGTATACACTTCCGGAGAATCCGGAGCAGGAGGAGCGCATTACAAAAGAAGAATATGAGGCAGCCGGAGCATTTTACGGAGACGGAAACTGGAGCAATGAGATATACGGAGGAGACTTAAAGGGAATCACAGAAAGAATAGATTACCTTAAAGCACTCGGGGTAAATGTAATTTACTTAAACCCAGTATTTTCTTCAATATCAAGCCACAGATATGACACAAGTGACTATGCAAAGATCGATCCGATCCTTGGAACTCTCGGGGATTTTGAAGAGTTAGTAAATATTGCAAAAGAAAATAATATGCATGTAGTACTCGATGGGGTATTTAACCATGTGTCAGACGATTCTATCTATTTCGATCGTTATTACAAATATCTTGAAGCCGGAACGGACAAGGTTGGAGCTTATCCATACTGGGCATATGTATATGATACAATGTCTGAAAAAGACGTAAGCATAGACGAAGCACAGACGATCGCAAAGAAATACTTTGAGGATAAGTATGGAATAACAGACTTCTCTTACACTGAGTGGTTTAATGTAACACAGGATACTTTAAAGGACGATGATAAAAACGAGGTCAAAGATTCGATCGGACAAAGAGCAGGAAAAGCTGTATACGGATACGAAGGCTGGTGGGGATATGACAGCATGCCTGTCATAAAATCAACAAATGGTTCTGAGTATCAGACAGGAAACTGGGGAGAAAAGATCATAGGAAATGACGACAAGACAAGTGTAACCCAGTACTGGCTTGAAAAAGGTTCAAACGGCTGGAGACTTGATGTTGCAAACGAGGTTTCAGATGAGACATGGCAGAATTTCCGCAAATCAGTAAAAGCGCTTGATGATGACAATGTAATTATCGGAGAAATCTGGACAGATGCTTCAAAATATTTACTTGGAGATATGTATGATTCAGTAATGAATTATGTATTCAGGGATGCTGTGATAGGCTTTGCAAAGGGCGGAAGCGCACAGGATGCGATGAATACACTAGAAAGAATACGTGAGCGTTATCCAAAGGAAGCATTTTATGCAATGATGAACCTTGTAAGCTCACATGATACATCCAGAGTTTTATCATTCCTTGACGGAATCGGTGATGACAGGGAAGACAAAACAATAAACGGAGCATTCCCAAGATATGAGACAACCTCTGATCTTGCAAAACAAAGACAGTATCTTGTAGCTTTCATGCAGTTTACATATGCCGGAGCGCCTACAATCTACTATGGAGATGAAATCGGCATGGTAGGAGCAGATGATCCTGATGACAGACGTGCATTTGAATGGGGCAAAGGAAATAAGGAGCTTGTCACATGGTATGCAACACTTGCACAGATCAGAAACAGCTATGCAGCACTTAGGACAGGATCGGTAGAGCCATTTGAAACAGGCTGTGATAATGTAATGAGTTATGTAAGAGGCGATGATACGGACCGCATGATCGTGCTTTCAAACAACAGCTCAAATGAGCAGGAGATAACTATTGATACAAAAAATCTGGGTGTGAGTGCATCAGAGCTTACTGACTTGATCTCAGGAAGCAGATACACAGTGTCAGATGGAAAAGTTACAGTAACGGTTCCAGCACTTAAAGGTGTTATTCTTACAAATGATGTAAAGACAATATCTGTAAATACAGATGATCTTGCACCGGCATATGATCCAAGCTACATTATCGAAGTAAGAAAAGATATTGTGGCAGATGATGAAAAGAAAGACGATACATCAAAAACAGAAGATGAAAAGAAGGATGACACATCAAAAGCAGAAGATGAAAAGAAGGATGACACATCAAAAGCAGAAGATGTAAAGAAAGATGATACATCAAAAGCAGAAGATGTAAAGAAGGATGACACATCAAAAGCAGAAGATGTAAAGAAAGACGATACATCAAAAGCAGAAGATGTAAAGAAAGACGACGCATCGAAAACAGATGATACAAAAGCATCAGACTCAACAAAACCAGATGATACAACAAAGACTGTTACAACAGCAGATACTGCAGATAGTACAGAAAAAACTGTTACATCAGCAGCAAAAGAAACTGTCGATTGGGATAAGGAAGCAGATGCAATTAAAAATGCAGATCCAAAAGCAGTTCTTTCTGTAAAGATGGATGAATCCGGAATACTTCCTACAAATATACTTGAGGCATTAAAGGGAACAGACAAGAAGCTTGTCCTTGACATGGGAAATGGAATCAAATGGATCATAAACGGAGCAGATATTTCAAAAATTCCATCTAAAGATATAGATATGTCAGTGACTGTCGGCGGAAATGCTGTACCGGAAAATGTAATAAAGAACAGTAATCTTGGAAAAGATGTAAAGAAAACACTTCAGGTAAGCCTTGGACATGATGGAGAATTTGGATTTAAACCGGTTCTTTCACTGGAAATAGGAAAAGAATATGCAGGACAGTATGCAAATCTGTATTACTATAATCCTGACACAAAGAAGCTTGAAGGACAGGTTTCAGTACTCGTAAAGAATGATGGAACAGCACAGTTTACATTTGAGCATGCTTCTGATTATGTTATTTCAGTAACTGATGAGGCTGCAATAACAAACACTAAAAAATCACCAAACGGCGGAGATGACCAGAACATGGCATTATACATTGCCCTTATGGGATTTGCAGCAGCAATGATCGGAGTATCTGTATACCGCAAAAAAAGATCATAGTGATATATAGAATATTAAGGCTTCTGAGTTTGACAAAATGAACGATTACTGCTATTCTTAGATACGCTATCAGATAAAGGACGCTGACTTTATATAGCCAGCGTCCTTTTATTGTGTAATGGTACACACATATGTGTTTTAGGAAGGAAATATATGGAAACAGTAAAGTTTGAAGAATTGAATCTTACCCCACAGATAATGAGAGCTATAAAGGAAATCGGATTTGAGGAGGCAACCCCTATACAAAGCCAGGCAATCCCGGCTGTACTTAGTGGCTTTGATGTAATAGGACAGGCACAGACAGGAACAGGAAAGACGGCATCGTTTGGAATCCCGCTTCTTATGAAGGTTGACCCACATAATAAAAAGACACAGGCGATCGTTCTTTCACCTACGAGGGAGCTTGCTATACAGTCAGCAGAAGAAATAAGAAAGTTTGCAAAATATATGCATGGTGTAAAAGTGCTCTGCGTATATGGAGGACAGGATATCGGACGCCAGATAAAGTCGTTAAAGGGCGGTGCCCAGATCATAATCGGAACGCCGGGAAGGATAATGGATCATCTGCGCAGACACACGATAAAATGTGAGTGTGTTGATACGATAGTCCTTGATGAGGCTGATGAGATGCTGAACATGGGATTTCGTGAGGATATTGAGACAATCCTTGAATATATTCCAAACGAGGATCACCAGACAGTGCTTTTTTCTGCGACAATGCCAAAGCCTATTCTTGACATAACAAGAAAGTATCAGAAAAAAGATGTAAAGCATATCAAAATAACAAAGAAGGAGCTGACAGTTCCAAATATAGAGCAGTACTATTATGATGTCAGAAGACATGATAAAATAGATGTACTCACACGTCTTTTAGAATATTATTCACCTAAATTATCAGTTGTGTTCTGTAATACAAAAAGAATGGTGGATGAACTTGCCTCAGAACTTACAAGCCGTGGATATCTTGCCGAGGCACTTCACGGAGATATGAAGCAGCAGCAGAGAGATCGTGTGATGAAGAATTTCAGAAACGGAAAAACAGAGATTCTTATCGCAACAGATGTTGCAGCAAGAGGAATAGATGTAGACGATATCGAGGCGGTCTTTAACTTTGATATACCTCAGGACGATGAGTATTATGTCCACAGGATAGGACGTACCGGACGTGCCGGACGATGTGGAAGGGCATTTTCTTTTGTAAAAGGAAAAGAAGTTTACAAACTAAAGGATATCATGCGGTACTGCAAGACAAAAATTTATGCACAGCCTATCCCTTCAAGAGATGATGTGGCATCTATAAAGGCTGAAAAGGTACTCGAAGAGATCGGAAATATTATCGAAAACGAGAATCTGCGCGACATGATAGAACTCATAGAACAGCAGGTAAATACATCTGATTACACTGCAATGGACATTGCGGCAGCGTTTTTAAAACAGTCCATATCGGGGATTGAATTATCCAAAGAAGACAGGGATATGGACAGTGCATTCGATGAGGATACGGGTGCAGAAGAGGGCATGGTACGGCTTTTCATCAATATAGGAAAGAAGCAGAAAATAAAACCGGGTGATATTTTAGGTGCTGTGGCAGGAGAGGCAAAGATACCGGGTAAAGTTGTCGGAGCGATAGATATGTACGATAACTATACATTTGTCGAGGTGCCAAAAGATTACGGAAAAGACGTGCTCCGTGCAATGAAAAATGTAAAGATTAAAGGAAAAAGTGTAAACGTAGAACCGGCTAACAGACGATAGAGACATTAAACCGACAGCAGAACGCTGCCGGTTTTTGTTATATAGGAAATTATGTTGTAATCACTTTATGATCAGCACTATGGCGCATAGCTTGACAGCGCAGTGTCAAGCTTGCG
>OLQH01000026.1_pt1 | contig 170008 bp, 133 predicted proteins | sample 1672671 | NCBI WGS metagenome assembly OLQH01 (sample SAMEA3136712, study PRJEB25190) | human gut metagenome | reverse complement strand
GCTTCCGCCTACTCCATTCTCCCCAGCATAGCTGGGGGATTAGGCTTTTCATTTAGAAACTGTTACAATAGTATTTAGGGTAATAAAGAATCTTCTTTAATTTATTGTCCGTAAGCAACTGAGGTAAGATCACCAGTTGTACCATCATATGTAAAAATAATAGTTTTTTCAGCAGGACCATTTTGATCAGCGAGTTCTTTAACTTTATTAGGAAGTTCGGAGGCTAAGCCGGAGAAGTTATCATCGGCTTTTTTTCCTTTAATGGCAACTTTTGTGACTGTAACGGTATGAGCTGTTGCATCCCATGTTGCATTTCCGGATGTTTCCCCATCTTTAGTGGCTGTCATTGCAAGAGTCTGTGCTTCTGCATAAGCAGCTCGAATATTAGCTACTGAAACAGCATCTCTACTCTTCTCTAATTGATTTGTAAAAATCGGAATTGAAATCGCAACCAGCACGGCAATAATAGCTACAACAATCAGCAGCTCAGCCAATGTAAAACCTTTTTTGTTTTCTTTTACTTTTTTAAACATTTTAAAGCCTCCTATTTAATATTTTTCATTTTTAAGATTCTGAAGCGTCCGGGACTTTTCAGTTGTCCGGGATGGCGATTTTGATGCTTCCTGTGTCACCGTCAAGCTGAAGCTTCAGATAACCACCAACCGATTCGATAAGATCTCGCATCTTAACGATAGCCTTGTCGAATTCCCGAAGCATACGGTCCTCGCAGGAATATTGAATCTTAATCAATGTCTGCTCCTGCATGTCCCGGCAACGGATTCTTATGTAGCGTCCCCGTGGGGGTGTGGTCTCGATACAATTTCGTTTCGCTGTATCAAGTGCCATGCCTACAATCTGGCAAAGCTGATTACCTGATCGATTTTCCCTAAGCTCCTGAACCTCGGCAGATATCCAGATCTCATCCGCGTCTGCTTCTGCTGCAAATCTGTTTAACACTTCATTCATCTCAGGATAGGATGTAAAAAAATGTCTGTTCTGTCTCTGATTCATTCCATCGATGGCATCTAACTTTTGCACTGCCACTTTCCGTTCCGCTCCTTTCTCTTAGGATGTTTGTATTATAACAAAATTTTTTTAATTTGTGTACATAATGTCAATAATAGCAACATTTTTGTCGAAAATAGCTATTGGATGTAGTTTTTGACACAATTTCTGTCATTTTTGACAGTATCAGCTTATAGATATATCCAAAAACAGCCTGAGAAAGGACATTTCCCATTCCCTTTCTCAAGCTGCCAGATCCGACTTCGCTTTCACATTTTTTCAAACATATAATCATAATACATTTCCCGTGCCGCGCGCTGATATTTCCGGGAAACAGGAATTTCAGCAGACTGGACTATGAACTTGCCGGTATCCATTTTCTCCACAAAATAAAGGCTGATAATATAACTCTGATGGCACCGGAAAAATAATCTGCCTGGAAGCTGCTGTTCCAGCTCGTCCAGCTTGGCGTAGCTCTCTATGGTTTCGCCATTCTCCAGATGCAGGAGCACCTTGCGGTTGGCGCTCTCCACATACAGAATATTTCTGCAGTACACACGGCGAAAGCTTCCGCCCGCCTCCTTCAGCATAAGGGAGGCACGGCGCTCCATGGTCGGCTTCTGCCAGAAAAAAGTAATGCAGTTATGCAGTTCACTTACATCAAAAGGATAAAGGAGATACCCGGTGGCAAATACGGAAAAAGCTTCCGCATAGTACCTCTGGGAATCTGTGATAAAACAGATCATTACCTTACGGCTCCGGGCACGTACCTTCGCCGCCAGCTCCAATCCGTCTCCTTCTCTGTGAATCGTAGTATTCAGCAGCAGAATATCAAAAGAAGACGCATCCTCATTAAGATCGTCCAGATAGTCATATTCATCTGCATATTCGCTCACCTGAATATCCATATTTATACCGGTAAGGCTGGCACGGATATATTCTCTGTGTTCTTTTGACTTTTCCACAATTGCTGCCCGCAGCATAACTGGTTATCCCCCATTTTCCACAATAAACTAAAAGTACCTACATCATTTCCCGCTCTGACTGCTCATCAATAACCGTTGTCAGAAGCCGCACCGGCTGCCGCAGAAGTATCGGCAGGAAGCCCGCTGTCTGCTTTTCCGCCCTGCATGGTTTCATAGAAGGTAGCTGTCACACCTACGTTCACGCTTCCTGTATTCAGGTCGTCTCCGACGGCAACGTAGCGGAGATCACTTACAATGCATCTCCACTCGCCTGTGCAGAGACGGTTTACAAGGTCTGCGGCCTTGTCATAATCAGACGCTGAAAAGGTCAGGCTGAATGATCTGCGGATCAGGTCGCCGTCCCTTGTCACATCGCTGAAGCTGATATCGTATGTATTGGCATCCTGAAGAAGCTGGTTCAGCTCATCCAGTTCTGCCTTGGAATTATTGTAGCTTCCCATTTTCCCAAGGCTTCCGCTCTGTTCGATAGAATCCAGCTCGCTCTGCATGCGGGACAAAGAAGCGGCCTTGGTCTGAAGAAGCATAAGCTCTGTATTCAGCTCGTCCTGCTGGCTTTTCGCTTCATTGATCGCGGTTCTGATCGGCTGGTCAATCACTGCGTAATATCCGGCTGCCAGAAGGATCAGGGTAAGCACCAGAAGCATAATTTTTTCTCTTGTAGTAAAATCACGGCTCATGATCTTCATTCCTGTGCTCCTCCCTCTGTGCCTGCCTCGAATCCATCATTTGCTTCAGTCTCGTTTCCATCACCAGTCGCAGCACCATACACGGCTTCGGCTTCATTTCCACCATCAACCACAGTTCCGTCCACCACTCCAGTCTCATTTCCACCATCAACTACAGTTCCGTCCACCGCTCCGGTCTCATTTCCATCATCAGCTGCAGCCCCATCTACCGCTCCGGTCATGTTTCCATCACTGTCCGCAGCGACACCATATTCCTCACTTCCATCTCCGCTCTCCACAGACAGCGGATCCAGCAGATAAACAACAATCTGTCCTGTAACTGTATCCGATGAAACAGGATTTCCATTTTCATCTGTGGAATTGGAATCTGTAACGGCAGTCATCACATTACAGTAATCCACGATTGGAATCTGCTCCAGCTCCTGCACCAGACTGTTAATGTCTGACAGATTCTCTCCGGTCACCGGAAGCGTCAGCTGATTCCCGCTTACACTCCAGCTGCTTACCGTCACCTTCGGGAAAATCACATTCTTCATCAGCTGCAAAACCTCCGGGCGGTTCAGATAACTTAACTCATCTGCATTCAGCCCCTGATAAGTATAGTGGGCATATGTTTCCTGCAGATCCCCGAAGCTGTCAATATAAGCAGTAATGTCATCCACCTGCTTCTGCAGCTCAGACGCGGCACTCTGTGCTTCGCTCATTTTCACCAATCTGTCTGCAACTGCAACTTTTCCAATAACTCCGGCAGCTACAACAATTGCTCCAATAGCCGGAATGGCAACGAAATAATGTTTTTTCTGCTGTCCTGCAAGAGCCAGATTGATCTGTTTCTTGGGCGCATGGGCAGTACGTCCAAGAGCCGTACCGGCTGCAAGCATCCAAAGAGATGACGCTTCATCCCCACTTCCATTCATTCTCTCCAGAAGCTCCCCTGCCTCATGGATCTTCACATCCAGGTTTTCCTCAAGGCTCTGGCGCATGGTGGCTATGGAAGCACCACCGCCGCAGATATAAATATCCTCCAGGCGGCTGTCCGGATTACTGAACTGATAGAAGTTCAGAGCCCTCATCAGCTCTACACTGATCTGGGAAAAAGCATCCTGGCACACCTCACTGTGGATACAGTCCTCATGGTTCGCCAGCAGCCAGGTATGAGCCAGATGAATATCAATATGAAAATTATCTGCAAGCAGTTCTTCCACCTGCTCCATTCCCCGCTCGATTACACGGGTAACCTGATGTCTGTCCCCTTTGAAAATAAAAAGACGGCTGGATGTACTTCCCAGATCCAGGATTCCATATTCCTTATCTTTATCCTGCTCATTTCTCAGCTTATAGTGAAGAAGATTCTCACAGGCAGACACCTCAGGAGCTGCAAACGTCAGCTTCAGACCTGCCTTTCGCGTCATCAGGCGAAGCTCCTCCATTACCTCCAGAGGCGCTGCAGCTGCAAGAAGCTCCATCTCATTGCGCTTCTGGTTCTCCTCTTCCTCCGGCTTTTCCTCTTTCTTTTTCTTTTTGGAAGCCTTCTTCAGCTTCTTGCCTTTGGGCATTTCCTCTCCGGAACCCCAGGAATAATCAAAAACATACTTCTTTAATTCATCTGTAATATAATCACGGAATTCATAAGGCAGGTTGTAAACCAGCTGCTCCGCAGTCATTTCCGGCATCGTCACATTACGAAGGAAGCAGATTCCTGAAGACACCACAACAGCCGCTTCTTTACAGCGGATCTTGTTCTCTTTCATGGTTTTTCGGATCAATTCTCCTGTGGTCTCCACAGAAACAATTCTGCCATCCTTGAGAAGCCCTTCCGGCATCTGCACCGAAGCGGTCTTCACAATATTCTCACCTTTCATCAGAACCAGCTTCAGCTGATCCTTGCCTATATCAATTCCAAGACATGATTTTGCCATATATATCCTCTTTCTATGTCTTTTCTTGTTTCAATCCGGACCGCACAGCTCCCAGAGCGTGTTTGAAAAAGGCTTTCTGCATCTGTACTTTACAGCAGCCCCATATACCAGTTCACCAGCCCGCCCCCATACAGCAGCATGGCATAAAACGCCAGTGCAATGGCAGGTCCGAAGGGAATCTGCGGTCCTTTATTCTCTTTTCCCCGTTTCTGGATAGCTCCCATAATAAGACCGAGAATACAGGAAAAAAACAGGGCAAACAGGGATGCTGCCACTCCCAGGTACAATCCCATCACCACAAAAAGCTTCAGATCGCCGCCTCCCATGGTCTCTTTTCCAAGAATTTTATCAAAAAGCAGGACAAGAGCAAGCATAACCGCTCCGTAGCCCACTCCTGAAGCCACATGGTATAAAACGTCCATTCCGCTCATTTCCGTAAAAGGAATCGCCACGAACCAGGCAATTACAGGGATCAGAAGGCATCCGTTGGGAATCTCGAAAATCTCCAGATCCACCAGGGAAAGACAGAACAGACAGCAGGCCAGCACCATATTTCGCACAAACTCCGGTGAAAGATCAAACCGAAGAAGAGTAAGCACGCTCACCAGTGCAAAAAACAGCTCCGTGAGCATGTATCTTGGGCTGATTTTTGTTTTACAGTAACGGCACTTTCCGCCCAGAAATATCCAGGAAAAAACCGGGATCAGATCCAGAAAGCCCAGAACATGTCCGCAGCTTGTACAGTGGCTTCTTCCTTTCACAAAGGATTCTCCATGGGCGATCCGCCACGCGGCGCAGTTCAGAAAAGATCCAAGCACCGCACCAAAAACACCTGCTAATACACAACAGTATATCATAAAAAAGGTATCTTCATATATCGACATTTTAAAATTTTACCTGTTTTTCCAAATTTTTTTATTATTATATCATAAGCATCTTTTTTTCGGCACTTTTTCCGCAAACAGCAGGAAGGGCAGCCTTCTTTTCCCGGAATTACATAACGCTGTACATCTGGAACATTGCAATATAAACTGCCAGAACAATGTATCCGGCAATAACCGCCATACCGATCAGCAAAGTGGGCTCCAGTTTTTTCAGAACGTCCTGTACTGCCATATCCAGTTCAGATTCGTAATAGCCGGAAACTGTATGCAGAGTGCTCTCCAGCTCACCAGTTTCCTCTCCAACAGCGGTCATATCCACCAGAATATCCGGCAGACAGCCAGCCTCCCGCATACACTCGCCAAGGGTGTGGCCCTCTTCCAGACGGGAGGTCATTTTCCCCACACACTGGCTGATGTAATAGTTGTTGATAACTCTCGCAGTAATGCTGACTGCTCTTGTAAGCTGCAGACCTGCTCCGATCAATGTGGTCAGGTTTGCGGCAAACTCACTGGCCGCACTGAGAAGGGACACATTTCCAAGCACTGGGATTTTCAGTGCAAGCTTCGCCACGTTCATCCTGCCTTTTTCCGTATTGGCGTAAAGCTTGAAGATAAGGGCGATGGCAGCGAACACAACTATGATCAGGAAAATATATTTCCGGAAAAAGTTGGATATCAGGATCAGGGACTGTGTGATCAGCGGCAGCTCTGCATCATAGGATGCAAAAATGTCCATAAAGGTAGGTACAACCTTCACCATCAAAACGATTACTACCACTACTGCAAGTGCAAGGACGAAAACCGGATAAATCAGGGCATTTCGCACTTTTGCACGCATTTTCACCTGCTTGTCATAATGCTGGTACATGGTCTCAAAGGCCTTGGACAGGTTACCGGATTCCTCTCCGGCGCGGATGGTCTCGATGAAAACCGCCGGAAGCAGCTTGCCGCCCCGCTCCTGGAAGCTGGTTGCCACGCTTCGTCCTGCCTCAACATCCTCTGCCACTTTTTTCAGAATGCCTTTCAGCTTTTTGTCTGTCATTTTGTCTCCGATCAGCCGGACGGTACGGCCGATGGGGATTCCGGACTGGAGGATAATGGAAAACTGGGCGCACATCAGGGAAAAAGCTTTGGCGTTCAAGCGGTTGCCGCCGATTTCCATGCTGAGAAGCCCGGGCTTCTTCTCTTCCACCTCTGTAAGCTTCAGAACAATATCGCAGTCCTGCTTGATGCGGTCAACCGCGTCAAACTCATTGAAGCCCTCTACCACGCCAGAGACTTTTACTCCGTCTTTGGAGATGGCTGTGTATTTGTAGGTTGCCAATTGTTGTCCACCTTTCTTGCGCAGTTTTTATGCCACGCAGCCTTTAAGTCACTTCACAGCTGATCAATATGCAGTGAAGTGCTTTTTTCAAATTCAAATTTTCACTTTAGCTGATCAATATGCAGTAAAGTGCTTTTTCAAATTCAAATTTTCACTTTCCGAAACAATGAAAAATATATATGCATCTAAAGTCCTTTATGCATTCTTCTTCACATAAGCCTGGTCGTGACTATACTCCACAGCCACAGCCTTGTCGATCTGTCTGGAACGTACCAGGCTTACCAGTGACTGGTCCATGGTCTGTCCGCCGATTGCCGCACTGGTGGCAATGGCGTTGGCGATCTGAGGGGTGTTTCCGCCGCGGATCATGTTTCGGATACCGTCGGTTACAACCATAACCTCACTTGCCAGCACACGGCCGCCTGTTTTTTTCTTCACAAGCTGCTGAGAAATAACAGCCATCAGGGTCATGGAAAGCTGCAGACGGATCTGGTTCTGCATTCCTTCCGGAAAAACCTGCACCATACGGTCAATAGCGTCGGAAGCACTGCCTGTGTGCAGGGTTCCGAATACAAGGTGTCCGGTCTCAGCTGCTGTGATCGCAGTTTCAATGGTATCCTTGTCTCGCATTTCACCGATAAGGATTACGTCAGGGTCTTCTCGCAGACTGGCACGAAGACCTTCGGAAAAGCTTGCAGTGTCTTTGCCAACCTCACGCTGGTTGATGACACAGAGATCCGGGGTGTATACATACTCAATCGGATCTTCCAGCGTTACAATGTGATTTTTTCTGGTGTGATTGATTTCGTCCAGCATGGCTGCCAGAGTGGTGGATTTACCAGAACCAGTCTCACCGGTTACCAGGACGATTCCCTTGTGGAGGCTGGTGAATTCCAGAGCAGAGGGAGGAAGTCCCAGGGAGTCCAGTCTTGGAATGGATTCGCTGAGCAGACGGATGGCTGCGGAGACTTTTCCCTGCTGTTTGAATACATGGCATCTGCAGCGGATTCCTCTTATTTCACGGGAAAAATCAAGTTCTCCGGTATATTCCAGTTTTTCGTACATAGCATCTTTCGCCAGGTCCTGGCAAAGCATATCGCAGTCTTTTTCTGAAAGGCGTTCCTCTGCCATGTTCTCCAGCTGGCCATCCAGACGGTATTTCGGCGGCAGGCCGCATACCAGATGGATGTCGGATGCGCCGCTGCGGCGGGCTTGTTCGGTTAGATCTTCTATGTTGTACATGATTTTGGTCTCCTGACTTTCTGTATTTTGGTGGGGTAAAAGGTCTTCAATGCTGTGTACTGACTGAAACTTCAACACATTAGATAGCAATTTAGTTAACTAAACAGATTACTCCTCTTCTGCCTTCTTCATATCCCCGGTTTCGTAAATGACTCGCTGCACTTCCTCGGTAGTGGTAATTCCCTCTTCCACCAGCTGAATGGCATTTTCACGCAGTGTCTTGAACTCGCTGTGAGCACTGGCCAGTTCCTGTTCGATAACGGGGCGTCCGGCCTGCTGGGAAATGAGGGGGCGGATTTCCGGGGTGATTTCCAGAATCTCAAATACACCGATTCGTCCGCGGTAGCCTGTATTAAAGCAGTCTGCGCAGCCCTCGCCACGGTAGAAAATATGCTTATGCTCCGTGCTGAGTCCAAGGCGTCTTACTTCCTCGTCTGTCGCCTCATAGCTCTTTTTACACTTGGGGCAGATCCGGCGGACCAGTCGCTGGGAAATAACGGCGCGGAGAGCAGTGGCAATCAGGTACGGCTCAACGCCGATATCCTCCAGACGTTCGATCGTTCCCACAGCATCGTTGGTATGGATTGTGGAAAGCACAACGTGTCCGGTAATTGCGGCACGCATACTGATCTGGGCGGTTTCACCGTCTCGAATCTCTCCGACGGCAATGATATCCGGGTCCTGACGAAGGATGGCACGAAGACCATTGGCAAAATCCATGCCTGTTTTCTCATTGATCTGCACCTGATTTACTCCGTCGATATTGTACTCGACCGGATCCTCCAGGGTTACTACATTGACTTCCTCTGTATTTAACTGGGAAATCATGGTATTCATGGTGGAAGATTTACCACTTCCGGTAGGTCCGGCGATCAGAATAACACCGCTGGTACAGTGGATAGCCCGCTGGTATTTCTTCAGGTTGTCACCCATAAGACCGATGGAATCCGGAGTAAGATAACCAGCTCTTTTGTCCAGAAGACGGGCTACGATTTTTTCTCCATATACAGTAGGAAGAGAGTTTACACGGAGGTCAAACTCACGCTTTTTGTTCTTAACATTGAATCGTCCATCCTGTGGAACACGACGTTCTGCAATATCCATTCCACTCATGATTTTCAAGCGGGAAATAACGGAGTTCTGAAGGTTCTTTGGGATCGTCAGAATCTTACGGAGCACACCGTCAATACGCATGCGGACCTGAAGCTCTTTTTCCTTTGGCTCAATGTGGATATCACTGGCACGCTCCAGAATGGCACGCTCGATAATGGAGTTTACCAGGCGGATGGTTGGCGCATCGTTAATGTTGTCGTTGAGGATGTTTCCTGTAAACTGCGCTTCTTCGCCATTGTCCTCTTCGGTTGGAGCCTCACGCTTCATGGCCTCAATAGCCCTTGCAGCGCCTTCGTTTCCGTAAAGGACCAGGATGGCATGCTCCACGCCCTCTGTGGTAGCAATCATCGGAACAATCTTTTTACGGACTGCTTTCTTGACTTCCTCGATTGCATAGAAGTTCATAGGGTCGCTCATTGCCAGATAAAGCTCGTCCCGCTCCATGCGGACCGGCACTACCTGGAACTGTTTCGCAATGTTTTTCGGAACAACTTGTGCCATGGAAATGGGAATGGTGGTTTTCGAAAGATCTATGTATTCAATACCCAGCTGAAGACGAAGTGCCTCGATCAGCTCTGCCTCTGTGATGATTCCTGCTGAGATCAAAGCCGCTCCAAGCCGTTCCTTGGTCTCCTTCTGCCTCTGCAGTCCCATATCCAGTTCTTCCGGTGTAATCGTCCCCGCCGCGATCAGCAGGTCACCAAGACGTTTGTATGCCATGTGGTGGTCTCTCCTTTGCATTTATATTCGGTATGTGATTCATGTTTAAATCTATCTATAACAAATTTGTTGCAGCTGTTCAGGGCCTTTATAGTTACACGTTTCGTAAAACAGTACCTGCTGAATAGTTGCAATTAGTCTTATTTTCTTTTTTATAATTGGTCTAATTTTATATCGTTTACTGCTATCACATCAAATTTGTTGGTAACAATCTTTTTGCCATCTTTATCTGTGATTTCAAGAATTACATGGAAGGTAGTTCCTTCCAGTTTCACGCTTTGAATTGTTGCTTTCAGGTCAAAGGAACTGTAACTGGCAGAAGAAATCAGTTTCTGCCAGTACCGGGAACCATCCTCTGCGGTTAATTGAACCGCTATTTCCCCCCCTGCTGTTCCATCAATTTTATTTTCATTTTCATCTATAGCAGCAAAAGCACTTTCTGTTTTTCCGTAAGTCGGACTGAAATACTTAAGTACTGTTCCATCACTGTCTGCATTAACGCTTGTTGTATATCGAAGTTCTTTTTCAATTACATTCGTTAAGGTGGAACATAGCTGCTTTGCGTGGGATCTAGTTAAAGATTCCTTATACATCCGGGTGGCAAAAGCCATTCCCTGCGTCATAACCTGACTTGCAAGCAGCAGGATAACGGTCGCCGCCAGCAGCTCCCCAAGAGAAAAGCCTCGTTTGTCAGACAGCAGTTTTCGTATTCGGTTTTTCAATTTGATTTTCGCTGTATTTTTCATGCCTTTCTCCTGTAAACGTGTTTCTGTTTGTCCTGTTCACAGCAACATGCTTCCCAATGCACAGAAATTATACATTCTCATAATTTCCCGCCGCAGCTCGCGAGTTTTCTGTGAAAGCTTTAAAATTCAATTTATTTTATAATAAATATAACTCTTTTCCAGACTGTTTGCCTGGGACTGATATACCTGCACCGGAATTTCCGCACTTGATGCACCGCCGGCATCTCCTGTGGCATTCTCTTCTGAAAGGATCACTTTCGTAGAATTGGTTCCTTTGCTTACCTTTGCTCCTGTTTGTCTTGTCTGGAAAGAGGTATCTGTATTGTCCGCCTGCTTGTTTACACGCGCAGTCGTCACAACTGCTCCTGCCAGCATCAGCACTGCAAGGGACAAAATGATCATGGTAACAAGAGTCTCTGCAATTGTTTCACCGGCTTTACTTTGCAGTTTCTTTTTTAATCTTAATCCTGATTCTTTCATTGTGAATCTCCCAAAGTACGTTCTGTGTCACCGTAAAAAATGTCTTTTGCTTCCCAGGTGTATTCATACGTGGTAGCTTCAGTGCTACCATCATTTGTTGTCGTCACTGACTGTCCGGTTTGCTTTACTTTTCCAGTTAAACTAAGTATCACCCGGCTGGAATCACTTCCATTACCAGTACTTAACCTTACAGTAATATCATAGATAACTTCATTTGCTTTCGTATCGTCAGTGCTTTTCATACGCTTAATGGTAAATTCTGCATTTACGTTTTCCAGGTCATTGAATTGAGTAACCGCCGTTTCAGATCCCGATCCTGAAGTTGATAATGTCAGCTTTTTGGTAAGAGTATCCATTTTTTCTGTTGATGCAACATTTTTATTTTGATCATCCAATTTCTTTAGGTAACCTTGTATCAAATCCGCAAAGTCTGATGGAGTCGCCAAGGAAGAGTTGAGAAATCCAGATGGATTCCATTTTTTGACTGTCTCTGTATTTGCACCCTTTTTATCTTTTTTTACTGTAACAGTTGCGGACAGCTTTATATTGGTAATAGAATCTCTTAACACCTGTGCCGCACTGGTACAGCTCAATTGATTCTGCTCCGACTCCCGGTCCGATGCCACTGTTTTCACAGTAGTCACTGCGCCTTCCAGCATTACCACACTCAGAATAGATGCCACCAGGAAAAGTAACAGCCCAAAGAAGATAGAGGTACCCTGTTCTGATTTTAATTTCTTTCTTATTTTTTCTCTCAGCATTTCAGGTACCTCCTTTCTCTTAAAATCCACTGTCTCCGCTTTCCCAGCTGCCATCATCTTCGGAAAAATCATCCGGGGATTCATTTGGTATAATGTCTATTGTATTGTTATTCTGGTCTTCCCAGCCCGATGCAGCGTCCGAACTATAGTTTGCACTGTCTGCACTGCTGCCAGCCCAGTCAGCTCCTGTTTCTGAGTCAGAAGGATCTGTGGATACCGTCTGTCCACTTTCTAATCCTATCACATTTATCCAAGTGTAGCTGGTATATTCTACGCCTTTATACGTGTAGGTTCCTTTCACAGTAAGTGTTGCCGGAACAAGAGACTCAATGGTTACAGTAAATTGATTGTCTGATATTTCTGATACAGTAACCGCACCAACCGGATCTTCTGTTATAGTCCAGGTCATCATTGACGCAAAGTTCTTTGATGGCGCTGTATCTGCATAGACTGCAATTTTCTGGTCACCTGAGGTCTGGACATTCTGACCTTCACTGATTTCCACTTCGAAGCCAGAAGCCGTTTCGGAATCTGACTCAAAATATTCAGCCGCACTGTTTTCCGAATTGGATTCTGACGCAGATTCAAAATCGCTGCTGCCATAGGAGCCCGCTTCTTCTGATTCCGTAACCATATCTGCGTATTCTTCGCCAGCTTCAAATCCACCTACATCATCCAGATTTTCTGTGTCCACGTCGGTTTCCAGAGATTCCATCGAAATACCGCTTTCTTCACCTTGTGCCGCATCCTCTTCAATTGCCACTTCACTGCCATCTGATGAAAAACCATCCGCACCCACTTCTGCTGTGCTTCCGGAGGAACCAGCTTCATTTACACTAAGTGCCTGTGATGTAGGCACTGCATAAAGCGTGATTGAATCTGATGTCTGGTGAAGTTCTCCTTTTATTTCTGCGGAGTCAGAGTATACCGTAAGATCCGCTGTTACTGTCAACGTGAAAGAGGCCTGGTATTCCAGTTCTATTTCCTGATTATCTACAGTCTTGCGTACTGTTGCTCTCACAGTAATAACCGTGGTTCCTGTTTTCAAGGCCTCAACTGTAGCAACGTAGCAGTTCTCTGCTTCAGAGTACTCCAACTTTACAATTTGCGCAATATAATCTTTTTGATCAGAGGTCTGGGTTTCAGTCTGTACATTGTCGCCTGCTTCACTGGCGGATACAAATGTTTCTGTGCCATCTGAAATCTCAACGCCTTCAGAGACTCCATCTGACCAGTCGGACTGCTGTGAAACTGCCGCTGTCGCAGTGTCATCTTTATCATCTCCATTACTGTATTCCACTGTGAATCCATTATTCAGAGTCAGCTTTTCACCAAGACTGTCATCACCAACCAGGTTACTGTCCAGATAGAATGTTTTCAATGCCCTTGGCTGATTGCTGTCATCTATCTTCTCCAAATCCATGTCTTCGAAAATATCCATGGTCGCGCGGCTTTCTCGCCAGAAAATACCCTCCAACGGCCATGCACCGTAGTGAACATTTACGCTGGTTCCACGCTTGGTTTTCTGTGTCAGAATCGTTGGGAACGGATAGTTCTCACCCTCCAGGTCGGTGCGGTTGCCTGGGAAGGAGTATTTACCGTCTACGTTCTGGTCGTTTTCTTTTTTGGTAACTGTAGCGAAAGTAGCTGGAACCTCGTCAGCATTGCTTGGAGTATTCAGGAGAGTAACAAAATTACCTTGTACCTTCTGTCCATTTGCTTCGCCGCCAATTGTAGAATCTACATCTACCTCCCCTGCCATTTCTGCCCAGCTGAGAGGAGTGGCTGTAGAATCAATGTTGTTCCAATCTGCATTTGAATTAGCACCCCATATCTCTTTAATTTTATAATTTTTTTGTATAGATTTTGGGATATTATCTTCATAATAATAGCAATTGGAAATTTCTATTTTAACATGGTAATTATCGCTCTTTTCATCATGAGTTTCACCATTACTGCCAATTGGTTCAATAGATGTAATTTTATCAATATAAGCTGGATCATTTGGCATCTCTACATAAGTATAACAATTCCTGATAACAGTAGCTGGGCTTTCACATTTTTTATTATTTCCATTTGTGTCATCCTTGTAGTCTTTAACTCCAAGAATTGAATCACCTAACAAGGTTAACAAATTTCCTTTGTTTTTAATGTAAATACCACCCGATATTCCAGCCAGCATCAGCCTGCTTCCCTGATAATTTTTCGAAACATTATCGATGCATTCTTTGGTACAGATTATTTTTCCACCTGTATAACAATTTGTAATATAGCCTCGCATACTTCCAACCAGGCCACCAACTCTAACTGATTCCATTCGTCCGGAAAATATTGTGTTTACTACAATATCATTAACTGCAGTACATTTACTTAAATCCATTGTACTCATTCCGAACATTCCACCAATGCTTGTATCACCCCATGCACCTTTTGTGGTGTTGTCCCGAATTGTGTAACCAGATACTGTACAATTTGATATTTTTACATCATCGGATGATTTCCCCTTTCCTACTGCTGCAAGTCCACACATCCCTCCCATTGCGTGCCAACTCTCACTATCACTCCTTCGCTGAATATAATTTCCTTTATCCGAATACAAAATAACATTATTTACCTTTGCACCTATAATATTTCCAAACAAACCAACAACGGTATTTTTACTGTTAATTTCAATATTTTTGATATAATATGTATTCCCGTCATAATTCCCATTAAAGTAAGACATATGAGCCTGTGCATCTGAAGTATTCTTCACACCATTCTCATCATACATAGAACCAATCTGTGTAAAGAAAACATTTCCGCCATCTGGTGCAGATGTCATATTCGCGTCTACATCATGACTTTGAATCCAGTTGTAATCTGCACTTACCGGGGCATTCTTTCCTGTCATATAGCCTAAATATGTATATCCATCTACATGATCAACATGCTTTGACTCATTCAATGTTGTTACAACATTTTTTGTCTCACAATTCCAGTTCAAATACTGCAACTGATCTGCTGACCGGATTTCATACTCTTTTTTGCTCGCGCCTGGCATTACCTCGCTTGTAGCACCTGAAACTTCAACACCACCTTCATCATATACAGCTATAGCAGAGGATTGAGCAGATGCAGGAGACGTAATTGGAGCAATGTTCGTGCTTCCGTACTGCATAGCATTTGCAAAAAACGGATTGATGGTAAAGGTATATCTCTGTCCATTATAATCAAACTGCCAGATACCATTTGCAGTTCTGTCGTCAGCGGTCATTGTCATATAGGAAGAATCATTTACAGATGAAAATTCCCCACTGCCATCGTCTATGGAAGGAGCCGTGGTATAGGCGATAACAGTCACGCCTTCCAATTGAGAAGTCAGTTCATTTGATGCAATTTCGTTTTGGTTGCCAGTCTGGAAACCGCTGCCAATTCCACTTGTATCTTCAGCACCTGGTAAAACCATATCAGGTTTATTTGTTCCGCCAGTTGATGAGGATGAATAATAATAACCATATCCATATTCTGTAATTCTTCCGCCATCATCATGACGTGTACACAAAGTGCTGTCCTGTACTCTGTCCAAAGCTGATATGGAGTTTTCCCCATTTGGCTTATAACCGATATAGGAGAAATGATACCCCTCATTTGCTCCACCTACCTCATGTTCCCAGTAAATAACACCAATGCTGCCCAGGCTGACTGGTATCTGCCAGTTTCCATAATGTACTTTGTTTCCATTTCCATCACTTACCACCGCCACAAAAGGATAAGAATAATTTTCCCCACCTGTTTCAGTATGATATTCAGCTGTAGAATCATTTTTCTTAGCTTTCATCTTATCATACGTGAGAGCTGATCCGGCACCCTGGTCGCTGTCAAAGGAAAACATATCGCCAAGATACTGAAATGTTCCGCCGCTGAGGTAATAGCAATCAGAAGAAACCACTCCACCAGCTTTCGGCGCAAACCCATAAGTATTCGGAGTTCCAGTTGCGGCTAATGCCACAGCACAATAGTCAGATCTTAATATACCTGTATTGTTTGCAGTAAAGCCACTGATTGTACATGTTGCACCTTTTGAATATTCAATTGTAACATTTCCGATGGCATAGCTGTTTCGAATAAGACCGGAACCAATATTTTCACCTGCAAATCCACCCAGGTATGCGCTTCCGTAAAGTACGCTGGCATTGAGTACCGGCGCATCCACTTCACAGTTGAAAATATTTCCCTGGTTGCTTCCAGTCAGACCTCCCATGTACAGGCTTCCGTTTCTCTGTACATACACAATGCCCTCCCGTCCCATACTGTAACCGCAAACAGCACAGTTCTGAATGGTTCCACTGTTAATGCCAGCCAGAGTTCCCATATAAATTTTGCGTCCGCTTCCAATGGTTCCGGTGTAGCTTAAATATGGATTATCCACTACATTATCATCCGTAAATGTAGTGCTTGTCCAATCGGATACAAGAAATACGTTCTGTATACTGCCCTTGTTTTCTCCAATAAATCCGATTGCAGAACTGTTTCCGGCAAAGCTGATTCCGTATATTTTATGATATCCGCCTTTATAAGCAGCAGCAAAAGCAGTCAACTCTCCATTCTCTGCCATTCCGATAGGGTGCTGCACTGTAATTGTTGTACCACCGCCGAAATTTCCCCAGTCATAAGTCTTGTAATTAATATCCAGCTCCTGAGTGAAAGAAGTATTGATCTTGAACTGAGAAGCATACTCTGGATAGTACAAGCTCATATGATAAAGCTGTCTTGCTGTTCTCAGGTAAACAGTTGATATATTATCCGGTGCTTTATCTGTAGTTTCCACGGTTTTGGCAAAATGCGGGTTGTAATAAAATGTTTTTGCTGACATTACCTCGGTAGTTATATCAGCAGTTTCATCTGTGATTCCCTGCGCCGCAGGCTTGTCATCCAATTTGTCAGCAGATACCCCTTCCACCGTCAGTTTCTGATAGTAAACCCCAGAAATTGCAGGCGCATTTATTACATCCGGAGACAATGGGAAAATATAATAGGTCTGTTCTTCTTTTCCATCCTCTCCTGGCACCTTAACAACATATTTTATTGTTTCTTCACTTTTACAATTTACCGTCCATGAGGTTAAATCAGTTTCATTTTCTCCGCTCTGATACTGTACAATAAATCCGGCAGGCATTTCATCCGCAGCATAAACAATGCCATATCCATCACCTGATACAGTCTGATCATCCTGCAAAGTAGATTTAACATTTCCGCCAAAGAAACCATACTCCGCTGAACAGTTTTCCCCTGTTGCATATTTCTCATAATAAACAAGACTTCCTGCCTCATAGCTTGCTTCCCAGTCTCCGTAATGAGGTACATTTACAAGAGATGGATAGGAATAGTTGGTAAGACCCTGTTTTCTCAGATTATAAGCGTAAGTAGTCGTTGAAGTTGTAAAAGCAGTGCCAAGAGCAGCTGCTGCATCGGCTTTTTTACTAAGAGTCTTGTAATCTGTTTCTTCTCCCGGATCAGCCTCTGAATCAGATAAATTTTTTCCTTTATTCAAATAATATACATGGCTGTTTCCCCCTATCGCAGCCTGACCAACGGAATAGATTTTCGGAGTAGCTGTGCTGTTTTTATCCTGTAAATAAGAGACAGCAGTATAACCATTTGATATACTCGTATTCTCAGCACTTGCCTGTGCAACAAACCCACCAGCCTGTTTAACAGGCTTCTGGTATCCTGCTGTATAACAGGACTCAATTTCAACCATTTTGCTGCTATTCACATGGGCTACCAGTCCACCAGTGAGCCTACCTGATAAATAGGAATCCGCATAACATTTTGTTATTTTGATCGCACCGTCAGCCCGTCCAACCAGCCCGCCTACTTCGCTATTTTGCCCACCAGCCATTACTGTTGCTGCAAAACTATTACTAATTACGGCTTCAGCGGCGTTCTGACTGCCATTTGTGCGCCCAATCAAGCCTCCCTGAATGTCAGCTCCGCTGATCCAGATGTCACTTTCATCCTTTCCAGCCACATCCTCCTGATCCAGATATACCTCACAGTCATTAATACTTATCGAGCCTGCTGTTTCTCCAGCCAACGCACCTGCGCTGACACTTGCACCTTCTGTAATCTGTATAGTCGTTCCGGACAGGCTTACAGAATCCACAGTCATATTCTCGTTTAATACTGAGAACATACCTGCGCCTTTTCTTTCTGTATCTGCGATTTTCACGCCTTCCTTCACAGTCAGGTGATAGATTACTGCAGTTCTTTCTCCGGAAAATTTCTTAAGATAAGTGTTTGTAATGGGAGTAAATGCCTTATCCCCATAACAACTGTACCAGGAACTGGTGTCCCCTTCTTCTTTATCCTCCTGCTTTTCAAAGTGAACAGGATTTTTCACAACAGCTTCTGTTATGCCCTCTGTTACGCCAGATGCCAGATCAAGATTCTGTAAATGTCTTCCATAGTAAACAACAGCTTGATTGGAAGTACTCTGATCCGCAAAAAGGCTGTTGGTAGTACATTCTGTAGCTAAACCATCAATCTTGTAATTGTCACTTCTAACTGTTACTTTGATATGAAGATTTGTTCCTGCATTTAATGGGGTTATCCCTCTGTTTACTAACTGTTGATTTTTTTTACCATATATTGACACAAATCTGGAAGCCTCATTTTTCAGATCATCCAAAGTAATTTTCAAAGTATAGCTTCTGCCCACAATTGAGCTTTCTTCATTACTATCTTCCTTCTCCTGATCCGCTGGAGATTGATCTACCAGATAAAGGTCATCCGCAGTATGAACCAATTTATCTCCAACCGCCTTGTATGACAAATTCAGCTTATTCCCCTGATCATCGCTGAGAACTACATCAAAGCCCAGCTTCTTGTCATCCTGTCCCTGCCGCATACAAGTAATGGTTGCAACCAGTTTTTCCTCATTTGTAACTGTAATCTTCGGAGCAAGCACTGCTGTATTGCTGCCATCCAGTGCATCTCCGCCGTAATATCCGATTCTTGCGCCATCGCTGAGACGATTGTCTTTATAGCGGAAGCTGTCATATACATTTGGATCATATGGTTTGATACTATCTGACTCACTATAAAAAACAGCATATACGCTGGCACTTTCCGGGTTATATTCTACTACCCAGTAGTTATTGTAAAGTTCGCCATCTACGGTATCAGTTGTCACCAGTACACTGGCCGCCCTTTTTGTGTCTGCTTTTTCAGAGGAAAGTGCGTAATAAAGCTTCTGCTCCTTGGTGGCATCTGAGGGCGTCTTTCCCATAGCTTTTGCTGTTTTTTCCCCGTCATAAAGGCTACTGTTACCATTGCTCTGCAGCTTCACCAGATTATTCTGCACCGCCGTATAAATCAGCTCTGCCTTATTATCCAGAGCTTTCTGGCGCAGGTTCTTCCTTATGGAAAAAATCGCAGGCACAGCAATGGCCATGAGGATAAGGAGTATTGCCACCGTGGCTAGAACCTCTGCTAATGTATATCCTTTTTTCTTTTTATTATAAAATGGGTTCATGGTTTCACCTCAATATTTTTATAATATCTTCGAAGCTTCCTGTTAATTACTGTTTGCCTGGAAACACTAACCGCTCTGCGGAATGCTCCTTGCGTTCAATAATCAGAAATGGACAGACTTCGACATAGCTCATTATAAATCATGGGTTAGTCTTTCGCAACTGTTAGAATATGAAAAGAGTATGCGAACTACGGCATTTTTACCATTTATTCCGTGCGAAAAATAAGATAAAAAAGTAGAAATGATATAGGATATTTTTCAATAAAATTTGTACTAAAACAGAACATAAAAATCCCCACGAGAGACAATGCTGCTTTTCTGTTTCTCGTGGGGAAATAGTTATACAAAATCAAAACTTAATTGCGTATATTCTTCTATATCTGCAATTTCACATAAATAGTTCTCTAAATCCTCATTGGTTTTAATCACTGCTGCCTGATATAAATTCTCCAAAACATTATTTCCTGTAGAATATTTCAACAAACCGTGATAATAACAAGCCAGGCGGCGATTCTGTTTTTTTGCATACTCTGCAGTATGCATAGTACCACTTTTTTCCATAGCTTCTACTACCAGAACCCCCTGAGACATGCCACTTTGAAGTCGGTCGCGCTGCACGAAACGATATTTCTCAGGTCTTGTTCCTTCGGGATATTCGCTAATAAGACATCCGCCCTGCTTTAAAACTTCTTCTGCAATCCATTGATTAGATTTCGGATATATTTCATTTATTCCGCAAGGAAGAACCACTGCGCATTTCCCCCCTGCTGCCAGAGCCCCCTTTAGAGCTTCTGCATCACAGCCAAGTGCAAGACCATTTACAAGATTAAAACCATTTTTGCCTATAATACTGCCCGCATTATAAGCCAACTTAGCACCTACAGCCGATATCTTACGTGATCCTACAACCGCAATACTTTTATGCTTATTCAAAATATCAATATTTCCTCTATAGTACAAAACCTCTGGCCGGTCTTTTATTTTTTTCAAATCATGTGGATAATTTGTTTCATCAACTCGACAGATTTTTATTTCCTGCCATAGTGTTGTTTTCTTTTCTTCCATAAGCTTTTCCATTTTATATTGCCTTACCCAATGCAAACATTTCTACATTAGCGGCTCCACGATTTAATAAAATTTCTTTGCAGACATACAGAGAGTTTCCAGTTGTAGTTACATCATCCATCAATAATACAATGTCTCCGCTTATGTCTATATCCTCTACCGTATCAATAGACTGCATATGAACTGACAGATTCCTGCTTCCTCCTGTTGCAAGCTTGTTGATTGAATGGCTTCTCCTTAAAAAATATACTTTATTATCCCTTCCATTGGCAGCAAGCATTTCTCCTAGTTTTCCAATTCCGGATTCTCTTTTTTCCGCATTACTGGAAGGTACCACACAAATAGTTACTCCGGGGCATATCTCACAATCCAGTAAATTGTAAAAATATTTAATCGCCGATGGTTTCCTATCCTTCAAATCCAATATTTTCCCGCTAAACACATCAAACAATGGATTCTTTATCTTTCGTTCTCTGTCCAGCCAATATTTATGATAGTTACTGTAAACTACAATTTCACCAGTTCCGTTCCATGCTTCATTTACAAACACCATGTTTATAGCCTCCTTCGAACAAACGTTTTCTTTATTTTATCAGATTGCTACTCACATTTCAACCGGATGATCATTATATTTCTCAAACTCCTTTTCCATCTTTTCCAGTATATTGGAGTATTGGAGGAGTTCGGCCACACGTTGTTCTTTGTTGTCGTATTGTTTCTTGTAGGAGACGCGGTGTTCCATGGCGGCCCAGAAGTCCATGGAGATGGTGCGCAGCTGGACTTCCACCGGATAGTATTCGTTTGCATCCAGACAGCAGACATTTACGCCGAGAATGACATGGTGGCTGCGGTAACCGTTGGGCTTGGGGTTCTCAATATAGTTTCTCTCACGGATGAAAATAAGGTCGGGCTGCTTCTTTAACATGTTTACCAGATTATTCACATCACCAACAAAATAGCAGATAATACGCACCCCCGCAATATCCTGCAACTGATCCTTGGCATTTTCCAAGGTTGGCTCGAAACCATGACGCACCAGTTTTTCCTCAATGCTGTCTTTCTTTTTGATCCGGTACTGTATGTTATGAATGGGTTTTCCCGTCTTCGTTTCATAAATAGAGTGGTTCAGCACTTCCAGACGTGTCAGCAATAGCTTCATCGCATCCTCATACGGCTGAATCAGCCCATAATACTCCTTGTCAGTCATAAGTAAAAACCCTCCTTCTCGTTTTCCATGGTACTATATAAATGTGTTCATTTGGTGAGAAAGAGATAAACAGAAAATAAACAAGTTTCTCCCTTCCTTTTCCCCTTGAAATCCCCCTGTCGAACTGGTACTATTATAGGTAAAAGATTGACGAAATAACTGCAATTTTGACTTGAAATATCGGAATTAGGAATGGGGTAGAGAGTTTTTGATGAAGTCTTTTAAAGTCAGCATCATTTTACCGGTGTATAACGTGGAAAAATACCTGAGTGCGTGCCTGGACAGCTTATTGGCACAGACACTTGAGGAAATAGAGATCGTAGCTGTCAATGATGGCAGTACAGATGGAAGCCTGCAGATTCTGCAGGCTTATCAGTCGTTAAATCCGGAGAAGCTTTTTATATTTTCCACAGAGAACCACGGTGTCAGCAGGGCACGAAATTATGGTTTTGCCCATTCCCATGGAGAATATGTCTGGTTTGTAGACAGCGATGACTTCGTAGAGCCTGATGCCTGCAGACTTCTTTATGAAAAAGCTACCGCTGACGGAAACGACCTGGTTCTTTTCCGCTACTATAATGTAGACTCTGAGACCGGAGTTCGTAAGGAATACATTGCATCCTGTCATAATCAGAATTTCCGCGTTGCAGACAAGCCTTATGAATTACCTGCAATTTCTCCATACCCATGGATCAAGTTCATTCACAGAGACCTGTTTAACGGACTTTGTTTTCCAGAAGGAATCCGGTTCGAAGATCTTCCGGTGGCCTATCTTCTGGCTGTGAAAGCCCGTTCCATCGGATACGTGGATCAGTGCTTCTATAATTACAGAAAAAATGTAGGATTCCTCAGCCGCCTCACGCCTTCCACCCTTCACATCCGAAATGCCATTATTTTTATGAAGGAAGAAATGGAGAAGCTGGGGCTGTTTGAACAATATCAGACAGAACTGGATTTCATTGCTGTGCGCCATTTTTTCTACCGTTTCTGGAAGCTGCTCACCAACTATGAGACTGACCAGAAAGAACTGAAGCTGCAATTGATCAATGAGCTTTTCGATTATATGGAGTCCAATATTCCAGACTGGGAGAACAATCATTATGTCCGATATTCACTTCCGCCACATATTGGGCGACTGCTCTGTCTTTATGGCTCCAGACAGGAAATGATTTCTTTCGTAGAAGCCTGCAACGGAATGACCGTACAGCAGCAGAAAGCCTGGATAAAGGATTACAAGCTTTCTCACAAAACCTCTCCCAGCTATCAGCCTGCTGAGATGATCCACCGGGAAAAAACTTCCTCCCAGTTTTATGGCTTTGCCTATACCGGAAGCCTTGCTCCTGATCCGGAGCAGATTCTTCTGGAAGCCAGCCGTGGAAAAGAAATTCCTACCTGGATATTGAAATTACTTGTGCACCTTCTGAGAAATTTCGGAGAACACCAGATCATTGTCTCCCTGACTCAGGAGAAGCATGCCTTGTTCCAGGCTCTTCTGAACCGCTATCTTTCCGACAGCACAGCTCTGTCTGAGAATATTACTCTGGTGTGCCCGGACAGCGAAGAATACGGCAAAGCACTTGCACTCTCCGGCTACGTTATCACAGACGGACCTTTGCCCTACTATTTTCGGAAGGAAGAGGGACAGTTTGTGCTGCTTTACTGCGGACACAATCTGTATCCGGAAACCGTTCTGAACACACCGGATTCCACCGCTGATACAGGGCTTTGGCAGCATACTATGTTTATGGCAGACTGCCTGTATTTTAACAATGTACAGAACCGGGATATTTACCTGCAGGAATGTATGACAGCTAATATCTGCAAAACGCCTTACATTATCGGTTCTTCCACCCACATTCCAGTGATTCCCAATGAATCACACAGGGAAAAGCTCCGCCGCAGCTTGCAGATGGATTCCATGCAGACTATTTTGTATGCGCCGCTGCTTCCAGGGTCCTATATTGCGGACACCGAGCAGACATTCCGGAATTTCATGGCAGCCCTCTACATATTTGACTGTGAACTTTCCGATCATCAGGTTTTGTATCTGCATCTGGATCATGAGAGGGAAATTGATTTTTCTGAATTTAGACATATAAAAGAAATGCCAAAAGATTTCGATGTACCGGATTTCGCTGCGGCGTGTGATATTTTTATATCGGATTATCACAATGCACTTTCTGCCAGATTCACCACAGGCACACAGATTCTGCGATTTCTGTGCGGTACATTTCTTCGACACGAAAATGCAACCAGTGACCATCAGACTGTACCAGCTGCTCCTGTCCTGCTGGAAACCACTTCCTGTCTGCCCGAGAGCTCTGGAGCCTGTTTGAAAAATCATTCCTGCAATCTGCACTCCACACTTTGCGATATATTTCACCCGGAATATCCTGCATTTGATAATGTACCAGAGTTAGTACGATATATCGGACAGTTAGAACTGATGTCTGAGAAGATGGCCACAAATGAAGCTTTACATTCAGCACCTTTTGACCAGTTTACTTCTGATACAGACCGTGCGTTCGATTCCCAGGAGCACAATTGGAATTCTTCGAAAAAAAGCTCTCTGCAAATGGAAAATAATCATAATTTACAGGCCACAAAGAATTCCTCCGGAGAAGCCACTACTTTCGAGGAATCCCCACAATATCTTCTCACAGATATTGCAGATTCTCTCTTAAACGGACGACCACTGCCCTATTATGCTCCAGCTTCTTCCGATGATGTACCGGCACCGCGCACACGCGTCCTGTTCTTTACAGGGCGGAAGCTTTCCCAGAATCTGGTTCGGGATTTTAATGCCCTGGCAGCACAGGCACCAGAAAAAGAATTCTGGCTTGCATACAATGATTTCCGCAATACAGACTCTGCCAAATATCTAGCACAGTTATCACCTGACTGTTCCAGCCTGCCATTGAAGCCGGATCCCGAGAAAGGTAACCGCTGGAAGCTGGCAAGTGTGCTCACCAGCCGGATGGGACTTTTCTCATTTTATCCCTTATCCCATATTTTGGACTTGGGGAAGGAAGAATATAAGAAGTGCATGGGAGAGACAAGATTCGATGAAGTCGTAATCACTTCCACAGATAGTATAAAAACGGTTGCTACGCTTCTGGCTGCTGCGCCAAAAGCGTCCTATACTTTTGACACCTTTAACCCAGAGCGCTACAGTACCTCAAGACCTTACAGACACCAGATTGCATTTCTTTGCAGAATGTTAAAGGATACAGGAAGTCTGGAATTGCCTGCCGAGCTTACCGGATTGAAGCTGACGCAAAGCTCTGGCAAAAATAAAGATAAGGGAATGCTCTAGAGCGTGTTTGAAAAAGGCTTTCTGCAAGATGTACGTCACAATTTGTGGGAATGCTTTTTTATAACCCATTCCTTACGAAAGGATTTACCTATGAAATTAACCACTATCATCCCGGTTCACAATGCTGAGAAATACATCACAGCCACTTTGGACAGTGTATTGCAGCAGGATCTGGGAAATCCAGAGGAGCTGGAGGTGATCTGTGTGGATGACGCATCCACCGACGCTTCTGTTGCCCTCATAAAAGATTACCAGCAAAAAGACTCCCGCATCCGCCTTTTCCTCAACGAAAAGACCCGGTTTGCAGGAGCCTGCCGAAATAAGGGAATTGAAGAAGCCCATGGTGATTACCTTCACTTTCTTGATGCAGATGACCTTGTAGAAAAAGGTGCCTACCAGAAATATCTGTCCATTGCTGAACAGGCGGATGCCGACATGGTAAAGGGCTGCGCCGTCTGCTTTGACAATGAGACCGGCGAGCTTTCCGATACCCCGCTTTTTGCACTGTCTGATGTGCCCGCTGAGTGCTTCGACAAGGTTCTGAATTTCCACCAGGCGCCCGAAATTTTCAGCCACATCAGTGTAGTTCCATGGAATGCCATTTACAAACGGAAATTCATTTTGGAAAAGGGGCTTCGCTTTAACGATCTGATCTGTGTCAACGACCGCTCCTTCTACAGCGAAGCCGTATTCACTGCCAACAGGATCTGGCTCACTCACGAGCAGATTGTCCGTTACCGTGTGAATAACAGCGCATCCCTTGTAGGAAACCGTGCCAGAAACTTCCATTGTGAATTTGATTCCTGGCAGCTGATCATGAACCAATGTACTAAGTACAATATTCAGGGCCGTGAGCTGGCCATCGTAATGGAGCGTGAGCTGATTGACATTTTTATCTGGTATCGCAAATACAAGAAAATTCCGGAAATTTCAGAAGAGATTACTGCGCAGACCCAGGCGTTTGCGCAGAAGCTTGATATTTCGCCTCTTGAAGCATTCCCGCCTTCTTTCAAGTGGTACTACGATTATCTCACTTTTCTTCCGGAATTTGAGAGCCTTACAAAAAATTATAACAATATTACCCAATTCAAAAAACAAGCCAGACTAATCATGCCCCAGTGCACCACCCCGGCTGACTTCCGCCACCGCATCCAGGAAGCCCCCGCCACAGACAGTACCTCTAAACGGTCAGGTGTATTAAAAAAACTGCTCTCCCATTTTAAGCATTGATTCGTCAGAAACCACCAGTTAGTTCAACTGGTGGTTTCTCTTTGATTGGGCAAAGAGGCTGGAGATACCGCTCCAGCCCCTTTGCCTCACGCACCTTCGTTATTCATCCTGCTCACCGACTTCTTCCTGTGCTTCTTTGCCTCATAAAGCTGCTGATCAGCCAGGGAAATCACCTGCTGGATGTCTGTTGAAATATTTGGACGGAACTCGGCAATTCCAAGGGAAATCTCCACCAGGAAGGGCTTGCCGGATTTTTCATTAAACAGCTTACATGCCATCTTCACACGCTCCCGGAACTTCTCCCCGAAGTCGGCTTCCTCGCATTCCAGCATGATAATATATTCATCACCGCCCACACGGCCCAGAATATCATTGCTGCGCAGACATCCCTTTAATATTTCAGCCACACTCCTAAGGGCAAAGTTCCCTGCCGGATGCCCCCAGGTGTCATTAATCTCTTTTAAGTGATCCAGATCACCGTAGATCATATATGCCCTCTGGCCATTCCCAGCCTGGCAAACCCGCTTGGTGTGCTCCATAAACCCGCGCAGATTCAGAAGCCCGGTCAGCTCATCATACTCGGAAATAATACCAAGAACCCGGTTTTTCTCCTTAATCTCTTCCATATCCCTGGACATCTCCAGCCGTCTGGCCGCCTCTGCCTTGCTGATCTCCAGATAATGCAGGGACAAACCAATCTGCAGGCTGATCACATAGAAGAACGGGAAATCCTCCTGGTCAATGTCACAGGCCAGAAGTCCATACTGCTTCTCCCCGGAAAAGAGAAGAAAGACCATAAACTGATGGCGCTCTTCATCCTCCATCAGATCACAGATTCCGTTTTCCTTCATGACCAGAGGTCTTTCGTAAGCCGCCTTGGTAATGATCCTGCCATTCTCATAGCTGGCAGCAAGATGAAGGTTATAAGGGCAGGTCCACTTCCGTTTGCCATCGTAAACAATCGGTTCATCCAGAAGAAAAAGATGAGTACATCTTGTATGAAGCTCCCGCATTTTCTCCATAATTTCCTTCAGAAAAGCCTGCTCGTCATCCATGCAGTCGTTTAAATCCCGGGCAAGAACCGGAATAAACCAGGATTTCCTCTGAAAACTGATCAGCTCCAGCTTCATTCCGGTAATGGTCTTATTCAACCTGTGCACCTGGGCGCCAAGTCCCACGGGTGTCTCTTTCTTCGAAACATCCTCTGACACACAGCCGCAGGACTCTCTTTTTACAAGAGAAACCGGCACGCGTCTGGATACCGCTTCTTTTCCGGGATCTTTTCCATCCAGGCGGTTCACCAGATCGTAGACTGCCATTTTACCCATAAGTTCTCCGTCCTGCTGAACTGTAGTAAGGGGCGGTTCCATCCCGGATGCACGCTCGCAGTCATCAAATCCGGTAATCATAATATCCTTGCCAACCACAAGCCCACGCTTCTCGCAGACACGATAGCCGGCAAAAGCCATCTCATCGTTGGCAAATACAATGGCCTGGGCATCCGGGTTGCTATCCAGAAGGCGTTCCACCTGTTTGTCCACAAACTCTGAATAATCCCCCTGGGCAATCATTCCAGGGGTTACAGGAAGCCCGTATTTCTTCATGGTTTCCAGATAAGCTTCCTTACGCTCAATGGCATCTGTGTTATGCTCCGGTCCTGCCACGAACAGGATTCTGGACAGATGATGCTCTTCCACCAGATGGGAAATGACCATCGCGATACCATCTTTGTTATCGCAGATCAGGGAGTGACAATTGGACACATCCACGACTTCTGTAAGAAAAACCGTGGTGATTCCATTATATTTCTGGGCAAATTTGTTGGGATCATCCTCCCGTAGCTGGATTCCCAGTGTTCCATAATTAATGATCAGACCATCCAGTCCGCCGATCAGGCTGTAGTCATGTATAGTATTAAATTGATAGTCATAGGAATTTTTCTGTTTGCTGCCCAGGACATCTTCGAAAAAGTCCTTAGTCCGGGTTCCCAGAAAAAAACAGACATTTACATCCAGCTCTGCCGCCGCCTCAGAAATCCCCTTGATATGCTCTTTGGGAAAATAGGTATGCACTCCTCCGATGAGGACTCCAAGATTATACCTCTTTTTTTCTTCCATCTTCACACCTCTTGCTGCAAAACTTTGATATTTTTTCTTTCTCCTTCATATCGCACTTCATCTGTTCTTACGCTCTTTTTTATCCAAAATCAGCTTTTGGCTTTCGTCTATTATAACAATGTTTCCTATAGCATGTAAAGTCGCTTTTGTGAACTTTCGCTAAATATGTGAATATTTGAGCCCTTCATTGCAGTGCAGATTTTTTTCTGGTATACTTTAGGCATCAAGCGCACATCTGCAAATTAAAGCAGTAAAGAATTGGACTTTATCGGTTATAGAGACAGCTTGCAGGAATGATTTACCAAACACACTCTGGCGCCTGATAGGAAGGATAAAAAAATGGCAATTAACCCCATGAAATTACTTGAACTTAAGAACCTGTGGGGCGCTTTTACAAGGCGTCACCCGAAATTCCCACAATTTATTTCAGCCGTGCAGCAGGCCGGCATTTCCGAGGGAACCGTGATCGAGGTTCAGATCACCACACCAGATGGCAGAACTTTCACTTCCAACCTGAAAGTACAGCCGGAAGACATTGAAGCTGTGAAAAGTCTACAGAATTACCAGTAAATATTTAGCTAAATTTTATCTAGATTTTACAATATTTTTGCACAAAAAAATTGTATTTTTATCAAAAATATTGTATAATATAGCTTAAAGCATTCCTGTTTACGGATGCATTTCTGTGAACAGCAGCCTTAAAGAAATGAAAGTGAGGGTTCACCATGAAACAGAACAGTATGTTAGCAATGATTCTGGCAGGCGGCCGTGGCAGCCGTCTTCACGATCTTACCAACAAAGTGGCTAAACCGGCAGTTTCCTACGGCGGTAAATACCGTATCATTGATTTCCCCCTCAGTAACTGTGCCAACAGTGGCATCGACGTAGTAGGCGTACTGACACAATATGAGTCAGTTGAACTGAACAGTTATGTTGCAGCTGGCGGACGCTGGGGACTGGATTCCAAGGACAGCGGTGTATATGTACTTCCGCCTCGTGAGAAAGCAGACACCGGACTCGACGTATATCGCGGAACAGCCGACGCGATTTCCCAGAACATTGATTTTATAGATCAGTATGATCCGGAATACCTTCTGGTACTTTCCGGTGACCACATTTATAAAATGAATTATGACAAGATGCTTGCCTTCCATAAAGAGAGACAGGCCGATGCTACCATCGCCGTTATCGAGGTTCCTCTTAAGGAAGCCAGCCGTTTCGGTATTATGAACACAGATGGCGAGACAGACCGTATCACCGAATTTGTCGAGAAGCCGCCGGTACCTGAGAGCAATCTTGCCTCTATGGGTATCTATATTTTTAACTGGAAGCTTCTTCGCAAGCTGCTTCTTGCAGATATGAAGAACCCGGATTCCAACCATGACTTTGGAAAAGATATCATCCCTACTCTTCTTGGCGATGAGAAGCGTCTTTTCGCTTACCGCTTCAAGGGCTACTGGAAGGATGTTGGAACCATAGATTCTCTCTGGGAGGCAAATATGGATCTTCTCAGTCCGGCTAATGAGCTGGATTTAAGCGACCTTACCTGGAAGATTTACACCGAAGACGTAACCGCACTTCCGCAGTACATTGGTGCAGAAGCCAGGATCCAGAATGCTTACATAACCCAGGGCTGTGTAATTGAAGGCGAGGTTACCAATTCCGTAGTCTTTACCGGAGCTAAGGTAAGACCAGGTGCAAAGGTAATTGACAGTGTACTTATGCCAGGTGCTATTGTGGAGGATGGTGCTGTCGTAATACGTGCCCTTGTTGCCAATGGCGTAAACATCGGCAAGGGTGCTCTTGTAGGAAGTGCTGACAGTGAGCACATCGAGCTGATCGCGAAACGAGTAAAGGGGGCCGAATAATATGTATAAAGCATTTGGAATTGTAAACTCATCATCCAGAAACATCCGTGTAGAGGGACTTGAGGACTACCGTCCAATCGGAGCTTTCTCATTCCTGGGCAGATACCGTATGGTCGACTTCCCGATTTCCAACCTGAGCAACAGCGGCATTGACCGCATCCAGATCTACGTGAAAGAGAAACCAAGAACTCTGGTTTCCCATATCGGCACCGGACGTCATTATAACATTAACTCAAAGAGCGGACGGCTGCAGATTCTTTTCACTGACAGCGACCAGAGAAACAATATCTATAACACCGATATTGCTTCCTATTATGAAAATATGGAATGCATCGAAGAAATGCATCATCCATATGTGGTAATCACCCCTGATTACATGGTTTATACCGCAGATTTTTCCAAGCTGATCGAGCAGCATATCCAGTCTGAGGCTGACATTACCCTGCTTTATCACGCAGTAGACAATGCGAAGGATGCTTATCTGAACTGTAATATCCTGAATCTGAACAAACAGAAGGGTGTGCTCTCCATTGAGCCAAACCACGGAAATGCCAAGAACCGCAATATTTTCATGGACACCTATATTATGAAGAAGGATCTGTTTATCGAGCTGATCCGCAAGGCAAAGGCAATTTCTTCCGCCTTTACTCTTGCAGACATTATCAACGAGCTGCATAACGAACTGGATGTAAGAGGAGTTTCCCACCGTGGCTTCTTCGCTTCCATCACAGATTTCCAGAGCTATTACGATGCCAATATGGATCTGATCGATATTAAGGCTGCACAGACACTTTTCGATCCGGAATGGCCAATTTATACCCGTACCAATGATTCCTGTCCGACTCACTATTATGAGACCGCCCAGATCCGCAACTCTGTCGTTTCCAACGGCTGTCAGGTGGAGGGAACCATTGAGAATTCCATTCTCGGTCGTGGCTGCATTATCCACAAGGATGCCGTGATCAAAAACAGTGTGATTCTTTCCGGTGCTGAGATCGGTGAAGGCGTACATGTAGAGAATCAGGTAGTAGACAAGATGGTCAAAATCCTTCATGTGAAGGAGGTTGTCTCAGATCCGGCACTTCCTGGATACATTAAGAGAAGAGATATTCTGTAAATGTTGCATTCCAGGGTCTGTTTGTAAAATCAAACACACTTAGAAAAGACAAAAGTCCCGAGCGGTTTTGCCCGCCGGGACTTTCTTTTTATATTCTTACCTGCTCCAGCATTTCCTCTACCCTGCCCGGTATACTGGTACCGGCAGTAACAAGCTTCAGCTGCACTCCTGGCAGCTCCGGAAATCTCAGAGTCTCTACTCTTCTGCACATTTCCTTCTGGATTTCGGAAAGCTCCTCTTCCGCAGCCTTAAAAAATACTGTCACAAAATCATCTCCGGAATATCTGAGCACATCGCCTTTGCCAGCTGCAACATCCCGAAGCACACCAGCAACCTGGCGAAGCACATCATCTCCAGCCTGATGTCCGAAATTCTCGTTAATTTTTTTAAAGTTCTTAATATCTGCAAACATAAGAGCTGCTACATTGTCCATCTTGCTCAGCTTCTCCACATAATAGCGTTTATTATAAACTCCGGTTACCGGATCTATATAAATCTTCTCCTTATGAATCCTTACAGATGACAAGATCTCCTCCCTGGAATACCCATCAGGCATAAAATCACCATCTATCCTGGAAGCCATTTCCAGACAGCAGGGTTTCCCGTCAATCTCCACATACATGGATACCACCTGATATGGATCATCCCCTGCAACCTCAAGCTTTGTCATACGCTTCCTGGTCTGCATGCTGAGCCTGGAAATACAGTTGCTGCATTTTTCCAGACAATTCCATATGTCTGAGCAGGTAGTTTCACTCTCCCACATTTTTCCATCTTTTTCTATATGGATAACCTTATTCGTTGTAGGATCTACATACCGGACCAGATCATAGGAAATCTGCAGATACTGAAGCAGAAGCCACGCTTCCGTTCCATCTGTAGAAAAGCCGCATTTCTTAAACCGGTCATAAAAACTGGAAAATTCTGCACTACGGTCTTTTTTCAGGACTTTCAAGCCTTCCTCCCGGACAGTTTCCATAACCATATAGTCATCTGTAATATCTGTCAGCTTTCCAACAACGCCTGTATAGCCTTTTTGGTCACCATCTGCCCAGATCACCCTGCATTCACATCGGTAATGGCAGGGACCTTTTCCATCTTTGAGAAAAATATTACTTGTCACATCCGGCATTTCCCTGGTAGCCTGGGTAATCTTCCGGATAAGCCGTTTCAGGGATTGCTCCTCCACAAGATCCGTCAGCACACCGCTCTGCAATGGGGAAAATGAAGGTTCTGTAATCCCGCTTCGTTTGCAGCCAGCCTGGTTAAAGGTGAGTAGCGGCGGTGAAATGGTATAAGTAAAAATAATATTTCTGCTGCCCTCTGCCAGGAAATTATGGCGCATTCTCTCAAATTCCAGCTGCTGCACAATTTTCTCCGAGGAATCCATCTCAAAATCGTGAAATCTGCTGGCAATATCAGAAAGGTCTGTCTGTTCATACCTTTCCTTGGATTTATAGCCCATTTTTTTCTTCAGGGAAGAAGAAATATCCAGAAGGCACTCCAGCATCAGTGGATTAAATGCACCACACTGTCCCGCCAGTATCATCTCGATGGCTTTTTCATGAGAATAAGCATCTTTATAGCATCTCTCACTGGTCAATGCGTCATACACGTCAGCTAACGCCACAACCTGTGCTGAAACAGGGATTTCTTCCCCTTTTAATCCATCCGGATATCCGCCTCCATCGTAGCGTTCATGATGCCAGCGGCAGATCTCGTATGCAGTCTTGACAAGAGGCTCCTCCTTCTGGTCAAGAGGCAGTTCTGACAGCATATTGGCACCTGCCATGGAATGTCCCTTTATTACTGCAAATTCTTCGGCTGTAAGTCTGCCTGGCTTATTCAGGATTTCATCCGGAATACTGATCTTGCCAATGTCATGAAGCGCTGAGGCTGTGGTAATCATCCGGATCTGTTCCTTGCTCAGGGCATATCTGTTATTTTCCTTCTGAACCAACTGGCGAAGCAGCATTTCTGTGATTGTCTGAATGTGCAGCACATGAAGTCCGCTCTCCCCATTGCGGAACTCCACTATATGAGAGAGGATATTGATCATCAGCTTGCTGCTTTTTTCTCTCTCGTAAATCTGATTGGAAACAATACTGGTCATCCGGCGCTGCTTGGCTCCCAGAAGTATGGCATTGGCCGAACAGCGTAATACCATATTTGCATCAAAGGGCTTTCCGATAAAATCAGTGGCGCCCAGATCATACCCACGTTTTATGTAAATAGGTGAATTTTCTGACGAAATAATCACAACCGGAATAGAATCAATCCAGTGTTCTTTATTCATATAAGAAAGAACCTCGAAACCATCCATGTGGGGCATAACAATATCCAAAAGAAGCAGGGAAATCTCCTCGGCATGCCTCTGAAGGTAGTCAACTGCCTGCACACCGTCGTTCACCTGTATGATCTCATATTCCTCTTCCAGAATTGCAGCTAAAAGTTCGCGGTTCATTTCTGAATCATCCGCTATAAGAATCTTTTGTTTAATTATAACTTCACTCATTTTATAATTTCCCTTGCTGGTGCAGGTACCCCCCCCCACGCCAGTTTCCGTTTTACTGTTAAGCTGACAGCTTTTATAATATGGGTGCTATCATGTCCTGATATTTCTGTCGTTTCATGTGAATTTTTCTTCGGTCTGAAATTCTTGATTTGTTTTGGAATTTTCAACAGAACTGTCAAGATTTAATTATCGCAGTACAGGTATCAGAAAGCTATCGTTCGCGGACTGGTCAATAGCTGCCTAAGTTCTTTCCGATCCCAACTTTACCTATATGAGTTTAACAGTCCGTCGCGTTAATGTCAACTATCTATACCTTTTTTATCCAGACCATCTATAACTTTTTTTGTCCAGAGGATTTACACAGCTTTGAAATACCGTTACAATAGTTGTATTTGAAATATACTGATCACTGTTACCAGGAGGTTTTTTATGGAGATTACAAGACCTAATTATTATAAAGAGTTTTCCTGTATTGCAGGTGCCTGTCCCGACACCTGCTGTGCCGGCTGGCAGATCGTCATTGACGACAAAAGCCTGAAAAAATATAAGCGTGTGAAGGGTACTTTCCGGAATCGCCTTCATAATGATATTGACTGGAAGGAGAAGGTTTTCCGTCAGTATGAGAAGCGGTGTGCATTTTTAAATGAGGACAGCCTTTGCGACATCTACAGCGAGGTTGGAAAACGAATGCTTTGCGATACCTGTCGGAAATATCCGCGGCACATCGAAGAATTTGAAGGTCTGCGGGAATATTCCCTGTCTCTTTCCTGTCCGGAGGCAGCCAGGATTTTGCTTGGCAAAAGGGAAAAGGTAACCTTCCAGACAGCGGTGGTTCCCTCCCCAGAAGAATTTTATGATGATTTTGACTATATGCTTTTCACTGCCCTTGAAGATACCAGGGAATACTTTCTTGATGTGCTGCAGAACCGGCAGATTCCCATGCGGCTTCGTATGTGGAAGATACTGGCTGCAGCCAGTGATTTCCAGCGCTGTGTAGACCGGAACCAGCTTTTCAAATGGGAAGAGATCCGGGAGCGCCATAAAGCCTCCGGATATGGCGAAGCCTTTACCTCCAAGGTGCAGAAGCATATGAATAAAAAGGCTGCGCCAGATGAACTTCTGAAGACCATGTGGAAGGCGGTTGTTCCCAGAATGGAGGTTCTCAGACCGGGCTGGCAGGAATTTCTGAAGAAAAATTTACAGTCGCTTTATGGCAGCGCAGAGTCTTCCGGTGTCTTCCCCGATTCCGTTTACTCTCAGAACCGTGCCGATTTCGAAAAGGCTTACCCGGACTGGAATATTCAAGAAGAGCAGCTGCTTGTGTATTGGATTTACACATATTTCTGCGGTGCTGTTTACGACGGCGAAATTTTCGCCAAGGTAAAAATGGCTGTGGTCTGCACCCTGCTGATTCATGAGCTGGATATGGGCGCTTACCTGAAAAACGGACGGGTGTTCTGTCTGGAAGACCAGATAGATATTTGTTACCGCTTCTCCAGAGAGCTGGAGCATTCAGATCTGAACCTGAATGCGTTTGAAGATTTACTTGCTGCTGATAAGCTGTTTGCTCTGGAAAACATGCTGAAAATCTGTTAAAACGAAATTTACGAAAATAAGACTGCACTTCATCATATGTGCTATAATACAGCTAAAATTTTCGTTTGCAACTACAAAGGAGGAATCCTGCCATGTCATTACCAGTTACTATCCGCCCGGCAGCCCCAGAGGATGCAGAGGCGCTCCTTTCCATTTATGCACCTTATGTAAAGCACACTGCAATTACCTTCGAATATGAAGTTCCCTCTGTAGAAGAATTCCGGAAGCGGATTGCACACACACTACAGCATTATCCTTATCTTGTAGCCGAACGGGGAATAAACAGCTCCGCACCAGGCAGCAAAGATGAAGGGAACTGCAGTGCATGTACCGAAATCGCAGGCTACGCCTACGCAGGACCGCTCCACGCCCGGGCTGCCTATGCCTGGTCTGTGGAAACTTCCATCTATGTAAGAGAATCCGAAAGGAAGTCCGGAATCGGCAAGGCGCTTTACGCTTCTCTGGAAAAAGCGCTTTCCGCCCAGAATATGACCAACCTGAATGCCTGCATCGCCAGTCCTGTAGTGGAGGACGAATATCTGAATCATAACAGCATTCAGTTTCATCAGCATCTGGGGTATTCCATGGTAGGGGAATTTCACAAATGTGCTTACAAGTTCGGGCGTTGGTACAATATGGTCTGGATGGAGAAGATCATCGCAGATCACCCTGACAGACAGCCCGATGTGATTCCCTTTGCACAGATTCCTCCTGAAACTTACTGCTGATTTTAAACGCTCAACAGATTGAAAAATACTTCAATGTTCTATGCAGACTGTTCCCCCCTCTTAAATAACAGCTTATTAAAACACCCGGGAGCAAATACTCCCGGGCTTTTTACTGTCTTTCATATTCTATTTATATCTTATTCTATCGCAGTCAGAATCTCTCCCACTGCTCCCACAATTCCTTCTTCCGGATGCATTGCGGTAAGCTGGGTGAGTTTGGCGGCATTGGAAATTTTCTTGTCCAGAATTTCCATGATGGCTGTTTTCTCCATGTATGGGATTTCAGCCTGGTTGAGAAGAGTGAATACCTGGGTTTTCACATCATTCTCACGAAGCACCGGAGCTCCCAGAGTAATGATAATTTCAGATGTTGCAGAGGTTTCCGGAACACTTATCTTCAGGCAGCCAAGTGCTTCATCGTACTCTTTAAAAGCTTCTACCTCTGTACCTTCCACTTCTACGGTAACCTCGGTGTCCTTCACACCCCAGAACTCTACAGTCCAGGTTCTCTTCTGCGGGATCAGTTCCAGCCTGCCTGCTGCCTTTTGGATGACGAAGCGGCCAGTACTCCACTTCAGATCCATGTCTGTGAGAACGCACTCGTCTTTCAGGTAAGCGTTGGACTCGTTGTCGTCTTCGTAAAGCTGGAAGCTGCCGTCTGCACCGCCGTATACACGGATGGTCATAGTTTCCGGATTTCTGTCTGCTTCCTGTCCAAATATTTCCTCAGTCATCGGCACAATGGCACCTGCTTTTGCCAGAACCGGTATGGAATGAAGGTCACGGTACATATCCATCTCTCTGTCGCCGGAATATACCAGACCTGTGAAGAAATCAATGTAAGTACCCTCTGGCAGCCATACATGAGTCCTGGCTCTTCCAACGCCCTGGACAGATTTCTCCGTAACAGGTGCTACAATAAATGCGGTTCCATACTCATATTCATTCTTCACTGTGTAAGCCACCTGCTCTGCCGGATATGTGTAGTACATTGGCAGGATCAGAGGCGTGTTCTCTTTATATGCTCTGTGGTTCATGGTATACAGATACGGAAGCATCTGGTGACGGAGTCTTAAGAACTCCTTCATGACCTCACCGATCTCCATAGGGAACTGCCACGGTTCTTTTCCCATAAACTCATTCTTGCTGCTGTGCAGACGGTTAATTGGGGAAAATACGCCAAGCTGTACCCAGCGAAGTGCCAACTCATTGTCACGATAGCCAAACATATGTCCGCCGATATCGTGACTCCACCAGCCATATCCAATATTGGAAGCTGTGCTGGTAAAATAAGGCTGGAAATTCAGGGACTCCCAGGTTACGATACTGTCACCGGAGAAGCCTACCGGATATCTGTGTGAACCAGGTCCTGCATATCTGGAAAAAGTAAGAGGACGTTTTCCATCGCGGGCATTGTCCAGGTAATGATAGTGGTTCAGCATCCACAAAGGATCCAGCCCGGGGACCTTCGTGATATTGCCCTGCTGCCAGTCGATCCACCAGAAATCAACGCCTTTATTTTCTTCTGGATGAAGCACACATTTGAAATATGCTTCCAGGAATTTGCGGCTTGTGATGTCAAAATCGATGGGGGCTTCGTGTTCGGTATCTACATCTCCCAGCTCCTTCGCCATAGCCGGATATGCTTCCTCGAAGGCGCGGATTCCACCAGCCGGATGAAGGTTTACAGAGATTTTCATTCCATGGTCATGAAGCCAGTTCATAAAACGCTCTGGATCCGGATAGTACTTTTTGTTCCAGGTATATCCGGTCCAGCCGCTGCCATATTTTGGATCCACTTCCTCTACCAGATGCCAGTCCATGTCCAGAACACCAACAGAAAATGGGATCTTCTCTTTCTCAAATCGGGTTACAAGCGCCTTGTAGCTGTCTTCTGTGTAAGCGTAATAACGGCTCCACCAGTTTCCAAGGGCATATCTTGGGAGCATAGGAGTTTTGCCGGTAAGACGGTAAAAATCATTCAAAGCTTCTTTGTAATCATTTCCATAAGCGAAAACATAAATGTCCACCCCATCTCCTGTGCGCACCTGAGTCCAGCCGTTTTCATCCAAAACCAGAGAATGGCTGTCATCAATCTGAGAGCAGCCGCTTCTGGACATAATTCCCTCCTGAAGCTGGCATTCCCCATCTACCCCATCCAAGGTTCTTGCGGTTCCGCCAAGATTGTCACCTTTTTCCCCATAATACCATACTGCACCATAGGCGTTCTGACCGCCTACTGCGTTTAAGTTCAGACTGTTTTTGGTAAAAGGTCCGCCGGCATAAGTAACATGCATTCTGTCGGTAAAAAGCTCGAAGCCTTCCCCCTTCTTTTCCACACGGAAGTCTACCGGATTAAATTTACGGTTCCATACAACCTGGGTAGGACGGTCTTCGAATTTACCGTCTTCCCTGTATTCCATTCGGATCAGGCAGGGAGTCAGCAGGGTAAAACGATATTTGTCACCCTGGATGGTGTTCTCCGGTCTGCCAACTGGTTCCATCGTCCACAGATTATTCTCAAACATATGTGTATCCTCTCAAACACTTAAGGTTTTTAGTTATTTTTTATATATGTTTTCTACTGCTTTTTCAACCAGTAAAAACTGCTGCTATACTTTTCTTTCTGCCCCTCTGATTTGCCATGGTCAACCTCCTGAATTACAGATTTTCTCCGTTTGTTTCGATAATATTTTTGTAGAAATATGCGGAATCCTTCCATATCCGCTTCTGTGTATTGTAGTCTGTATAAACAAGTCCGAATCTCTGGGAATATCCGTATGCCCACTCGAAATTGTCCATTACGGACCGTGCGAAATATCCTGCCAGATCCACACCGTCCTCAGCTGCACGCTTGTAAGCGCCAAGATAACGAGCCATAAAATCTACGCGGGCCTGGTCGTGAACCTTTCCGTCCACACCTACCCAGTCATGGGAAGCCATGCCATTCTCTGTGATCATAAATGGCTTCTTATAACGCTCCTGCATAAATTTTGGTGCCCAGTACAGAACCTCCGGAGTTACCGGCCAGCCAATTGCGGTCTGTGGAAAACCATCATAACGTGCTGCGCGGACTGCTTTTCCATCCTCACCGGCACGAACGGTTACGGCATTGTAAATGTTCTGTCCAAAAAAATCAAGTGGCTGTGAAATCAGCTTCATATCGGCATCTGTTACTTTCGGGAAAAACTGTCCGAATTCTTTCAGAATATCCTCCGGATACTGTCCCAGATAAACCGGATCACAGCAAAGAGCAACGTCCCAGCTGCAGGCTCCGATGGAGTTCTCCGGGAGACTGAAGTTTGCTTTTCTTGCGGCTTCAATGTCTTCCGGCTTGTTTGTTTCCGGAACATAAAGGGCTCCACATGGTGCCATACTGATCTTTACAGGCTGTTTGCTGAACTCACGAAGTGCTTCTACTGCACGGCCGTGGGCTTTCAGTACGTTGTGCCAGATACGGAAATAATCGGATGGACCAACCTTCAGGCCTGGTGCATGCTCACCGGTCTGATATCCAAGACCAACTACGCACTGCGGCTCATTGATGGTGAAGAAATTCTTTACTCTGTCTGAGAAATGCTCTGCCACTACTTTTGCATACTCGTAAAACCAGGATGGAGAATTTGGATTCATCCAGCCGCCCTGTAAATGAAGGGCGTATGGAAGATCCCAGTGATATAAGGTAACAAATGGCTCAATTCCGTTGTCCAGAAGTTCATTGATCAGGTTGTCGTAGTATTTCAGACCTTTTTCATTGACTGCACCTGTGCCTTCCGGCATGATGCGCGCCCAGGAAAGGGAAAAGCGGTATGCTTTCATGCCCATTTCTTTCATGATCTGAACGTCTTCTTTGTAGCGGTGATACTGGTCGCAGGCTGCATCGCCTGTCTGGTTCTCATAAATGTGTCCGCCGTCTTTGCAGAAAATATCCCAGATGTTCAGGCCTTTTCCGTCTTCATAAGCTGCGCCTTCTACCTAATAGGAAGCGGTTGCACCGCCCCAGATAAAATCTTTCTTAAATCCCATGGTGTAATTCCTTTCTCTATTATGTGTGATCACTCTATTTTTACTTTTGCTTAATTCCACAAACCTCTGTCTGCCAGCAAAAATTAAGCATCTGACGTTTTGATGCGGAATGTGATTCATATGTACTACTATTTTCGCACGCACTTTATTAATGATATGTATGATAAATATCGTAAATCCGAACGCCGTCTCTGGAAATCTTCTGGTTTTCTACTGGTACAAGTGTGACTGCTTCCTTGTCTGTAAATGCAACTACATTCTCGTTCCAGATGGTATCCGCGCTGATTCCCTCCAGCATGCAATACGGAACAAAAGTATCTGTCTGAATGGAAACGCTTCCGTCTGCATTCTCAGTTACCTTAAATGCAGGATCTTTCAGTTCCAAATATTTGACTGGGACAAATGTCTCGAATTCTTTCTTGGAAACCTTCTGTCCGTTTTGTTCATACTCATATTCGACAACAAAGAATACGCTGTCATCACAACCTGCGATCAATTCCTTGTATTCTTTCTCAAACAGGCATTCTGCACTGAGTGCAGGTACTTCTTTGGATACTTCCTTCTCCTCGAGCACCTGAAAGTCCAGTGTTTTCACCGCGATTTTCGCTTTTACTGTTACCTGATCAAGTGTCTCGTTTGAAATCCAGAAGCCCATGTGAGTCTCTTTTTTCTCAATGCTTCCTGCCACATTGTCGCAGAAGCCTTTTGCCATATAATGGAGGGCCCTGTATCTTCCGTAATAGTCCATACTGGACCAGGACGCAACCGGCCAGTTATCATTGAACTGCCAGTAAATACTTCCCATACATCTGCCGCGGTTTCTTCTCCAATGCTCCGTTGCTTCCTTCATGGCGTATCCCTGAAGAATCTGGCTTAGGAAGATCAGGCTTTCCAGGTCTTTCGGGTAACGGAAGGTCTCGGATAAATAATACAGGATCTTGCCGTTTGCCGCCGGATTTTTCTGATGGCTCTCCATAACTCTGGAGAAAAGGTTGCGGTCTTTTTCCCCGGTAAAGGTCTCTACTGTCTTGATAGATGGAAGGGACTGGAAACCAAACTCGGAGCAGAAACGGAAATAGTGCTTCATGTACTCGCTAAATGGTTTCTGACCATGCCATACATCCCAATAATGGCAGTCTCCCCGGTTCTCATCACATGGATTGTCGAAGCTTCCTCCTGATGACGGGGAAGACGGCCAGTAGAATGCATCCGGTGCGTTTTCTTTTACCACATCTGCAAGTAGGAATTCGAACTGATACAGGTAGTCTCTCTTAAGAGACGGTGCATGTCCCTGAGCATCCTTCCAGTCTGTCCATGCGCATTCCAGCTCATTGTTTCCACAGATCAGGCCAAGGCAGGCATGATTGCGGAAACGGAGGATATTGTCTTTTGCTTCAATTGCAATATTCTCTGCAAAATCCGGTGTTACGTCGTAAATGTTGCAGGCGTACATCAGATCTTCCCAAAGGAGAATTCCGTATTCATCGCAGAGATCGTAGAATTCGTCGGATGGGTAATATCCGCCGCCCCATACGCGAAGACAGTTAAAGTTTGCAAATACGCAGGCTTTTACATCGCGCTTCAGGATTTCTCTGGTGATTCTTGGGTAGAAGCAGTCATCTGGAATGTAATCTGCGCCCCGGGCAAAAATCTTTACGCCGTTTACCATGATGGCAAATTCCTGGCCCCACTGGTCATCCTCACGGGATACCGTGACGGTGCGGAGACCGATGCGGTACTCCCTGGTATCAAGAACGGTCTCGCCGGCTTTCAGCTGGATCGTCAGGGTGTATAAAGGCTGTTTGCCGTAGCCGTTTGGCCACCACAAAGCAGGGTTTGTTACGTTTATATCAGAGTCGGTGCCAGTGTAGATGAGAGCACTGGATGGATCACGGAGTTCGTAGAAAAGCTGTAAGCCGCTGACTCCGGGCTGTGCGCTGCCGCCAGATTCTGGCTGTGCTGCAGAATTTCCATTTGACTGCATAGCAGTATTTCCAGCTTTTACAACCTGTCCATCTGCTTTCTCAATTTCACTTCCAATATGAAGTGTCACGGCTCCATCCACATGCTCCTGGCGGATCAGGGATTCGCCCAGTCTTGCAGTATCAAAGCAGCAGAGCTCCACACCGCGGAAAATTCCCGCATCTGGAAGCTTTGGGCCCCAATCCCAGCCGAACATGGAGTGTGCTTTACGAATGTACTGGCTTCCAGAGGTAGTTCCGGTGTTGGTAAAATGAATCTCTCTTCCTTTCTCCGGCTTGTAAGTCTCAATGAATTTTACCGGGGAGGCGATATGAAGTTCCAGAAGGTTCTCGCCTTCTTTTACCAGCTCTTTCACCTGGTAGACCCAGGTGCGGTGCATATTCTCAGTATGTCCAAGCTTCTTTCCATTTAAAAAGACATCTGCCACAGTATCAATTCCGTAAAAGGTAAGAAGAATCTCCTCACTGGCAATCTCTTCTGCGCTTACAGAAAAAGTGCTTCTGATGTCAAAATCGTTTTTCCAGAATTCTGTCCATTTGTACTCATTCATTCCATAATATGGATCCGGAAGAATTCCTTCTTTGCAAAAAGTCTCCATGGCGGAGCCGGGCACATTCATGTCATACCAGGTGTCCTGGCCGCTGATGGATATCTGAAAATTGTCTTTTAAGTCTCGCTTTATCATATGGTTATCCTTTCTTGTCAGCAAGCCGTTCAAAAGTATTAAGATATGTAAATATAATTTAACAGTCCTATGAGGCAATGTCAACCATATACCAGTGGAGATTGTTACTGTTTATGAGTTGCTGTTCACGCCGACCAGTAACACGCTTCGCGATGCACAAAAAGACGAACCTTCTTGTGACAAGCACAAGAAGTAGCATTTGCTGCGCAAACTTAATTCTCAAGTTTTCTGTGAACTTTGTTCACAAAAAACACCCGGGAGTACAGAGACAATCCTCTGTTCCCGGGTGTTTCTTCATCAGTTAATTTTTTTCAGCCAGAAGAAGCCATATGCAGGCACATTTACACCTGCAGCCTCCATCTCCTGTCCGGTAATCAGATCCTTGTAAATTCCATCACGTTCATTAATCCATGCTGTCTTATCATATTCACTGAAGTTAAACAGGCCGTAAATTTTCTCTCCTTCATAATAACGGCCAATGCAGAGAATACTGTTATCCCATGTATCCACAGTCCAGGTATCCGCATTTGTCATAAATGCCTTCTCTGTTTTGCGGATTTTTTCCAGCTGGAGCAGACGTTTGTTCAATTTACCCTCCACAGTTCTGGCGTTGCCGCTCATGGCTGCGCGATCCCAATTCATAGCCCCTCTGTGAATGTATCGGGAATCCGGTGCTTTGTCCGGATCATTTTTGTATGAATAATCATTTACCTGTCCGATTTCATCTCCACTGTAGATCACAGGAATTCCTGACTGCATGAACATATAGGCATGAAGCATAACATCCAGCTGGATTGCTTTTTCCATTGCCGCTTTGTTTTTCTCAAATCCCGCCTTCTCAATACCGCACATGGAAGCAGTGGTTCCGCAGAATCTTGCATCTCCAGTTACCGGATCCTCATTGTAAAGCACTCCGCGGCTGTTGCTCTCCCCTACAAAGCCCTGGAAATAGTCATTGAGATATTTCTTATGAGAACGTTCTTCAATGCCTTCCTGCTGAAGTGTGGCATAGTCCAGTCCCCAGCCAATATCATCGTGGCAGCGCAGATAATTCAGGAATACGTAATCCTTCGGCAGACCATTTACAATATCAAGCTGTTTTTTCAGAAGACGCACGTCCCTGGTGGCAACGGTATGCCATGTAGTTGCCATTGTAGTTACGTTGTATAGCATATGGCATTCCGGTTTTTCTACAGTTCCAAAGTATGGCACAACCTTTTCAGGCTCCATAACTACTTCTCCAAGAAGAATCACTCCCGGGCATACAATCTCGCTGATCAGGCGCATCATACGCACAATGGTGTGTACCTGCGGAAGATTCCGGCATGGTGTGTTCAGCTCTTTCCAGATATAGGGAACTGCATCAATTCGGATTACATCAATTCCCTTGTTTGCAAGGAAAAGGAAATTATACATCATCTCATTGAAAACCCGTGGATTTCCATAGTTCAGATCCCACTGATAGGGGTAAAAGGTGGTCATTACATAATGCCCGATTTCTGGCAGCCAGGTGAAATTACCCGGTGCAGTAGTTGGAAATACCTGAGGTACTGTTTTCTCATAGAGGGACGGAATATACGGATTGTCGTAGAAGAAATAACGGCTCATATATTCCCCGTCGCCCTGGCGGGCTTTTTTTGCCCATTCATGGTCTTCCGAAGTATGGTTCATAACAAAATCCATACACAGGCTGATGCCTTTTTTGTGGCAGGCACCGGCCAGTGCCTCCAGATCATCCATCGTTCCCAGATTTTCCTGTACTTTACGGAAATCAGCCACTGCATAACCGCCATCAGAACGACCTTTCGGCGTATCCAGAAACGGCATCAGATGAATGTAATTTACGTTGTTTTTTTCCAGATAGTCAAGCTTGCTTTCCACACCTTTCATGTTTCCTGCAAAATTGTCTATGTAAAACATCATGCCAAGCATGTCATTTTTCTTATACCAGCCCGGATCTGCTTCACGCTTTTGATCCAGTGCCTTCAATGTGCTGCTTCGTTCTTCATAGAAGCGGTGCAGCTGATCGCATAACTCGAAAAACATGGAATCATTTCCATAAAGCTCCATGTACAGCCAGCGTAATTCATCTGTTTTTTTTGCCATACGATCCTGAAAGATCTTATCTGTTTTCTCTCTTTGCTTCACTTTATATCCTCCTCGTATCTGCCGGCAATTCTCAAAGCTTCAGCTCGTACTTTGTAACATCCATCTCCACTTTGCCATCTGCAAAGAAGGAAATTCCATCTGCCTCCAGATCTGTATAAATCGTTGCAGTCATCACATGCTCTCCATCATTTACAAAAATCTCAGCACTGAAACGATCCAGGATCAGGCGAAGCTTAATCTCTCCATTTTCACTGTTCACAAGGCTTCTTCTCTGATGGATAATTGCGCGTCTGGAGCCTGAAAACTTACGGTCAATTTTCAATACGGATTCATAAGGGCGGAAGCTTACTGCTGTATGGTACGTATCATTCTGGGCAAAACGCACTGCAAATTTCTTATAGATATTCTGCGCATCTGCCGGGCGAAGGGTGATTTCCATATCCACACATCTTCCATCTACGCCATCCAGACGAATTACATCCTCAAAAGCAACATTCTTATATTCTGTCTTATTTGTGCGAAGATTCTCAATTTCCCGAACCGGTTTCTGGATCAGGCGGCCGTCTTTAATGGAAAGCTCTCTTGGAAGGCTCATCTGTCCAAACCATTTTCCCTTCGGAATTCTGTTATTCGCACATGTATCCCAGTTCTGCATCCAGCCGATCATAATTCTTCTTCCGTCTGGTGCTTCCACTGTCTGCATTGCATAATAGTCGATACCATAGTCCACTGCCTGGTCTTTTTCCGGAATAAAGGTTTTGGTCTCCTCATCAAATTTACCAATCAGGCAAAGAGTTCCATCACCATTGTGGTACTCAAAGCCTTTTGGAAGCATATCCTGAGGGCTTACAAGTACTACATCTTTTCCATCCAGGGTAAAGAAATCCGGGCACTCCCACATTTTTCCGAATCTGCCATCATTAGAAAGCATTACGGATTCAAACTCCCAGTTAAACCCATCTTCACTTCTATACAGAAGAATACGGCCGCCTGTTCCGTCCGCCCTGTCATTTACGATCACGCAGCGGTAAGTGCCATCCTCGCATTTCCACATTTTCGGATCACGGAAATCAAAGGGGCTGCTGTTTTCCGGCATGTCTTCTGCTGTAAGAATCGGATTTCGTACATCCTTTTCATAATCCATCCCATCACCGACTGCAAGGCTTTGTGTCTGTATATCGCGGACACCTCCATCCGGCTGTGCTTCTTTTCGCACACTGGTGTACATAAAAAGCTGTTTTCCATCTGGAAGCGTAATGGCACTTCCTGAAAAACATCCCACATAATCATATGGCATGTCCGGGGCAATGGCTGCCGGAAGGTATTCCCAGTGAAGAAGGTCATCACTTACCGCATGTCCCCAGTGCATTGGTCCCCACTGGGAATCATATGGATAATACTGGTAAAATAAATGAAATTTGTCTTTGTAATAAGAAAAACCATTGGGGTCATTCATCCATCCAACTTTTGGAGATAAATGAAATTCCGGTCTCTCCAAAGGTGTAATATTCTGAGCCATTGCATCTTCGTATCTTCTGGCATCTCTTAAAGTCTGACTTATCATAATCATATCTCCTGTTGTTATTTATTAATCAAAACACATTTCAAGATAGTAATTATGGGGTCCAAAAATATTACTATCATTGGACCCCATTTTGGTTTTAACCTTTTACTGCTCCGGAGGTAACACCCTCAACGATGTAACGCTGCAGGAACAGATACAGAACCAGGATCGGAAGCATAGCCAGAAGGAGGGCGGCCATTACCAGTCCGAGGTCTGTTGAATAAGTACCATAGAATGCCTGTGTTGCAATCGGAAGAGTATACAGTTCTTTACGTCCGAGAACAAGGCTTGGAAGAAGGTAATCATTCCAGAATGCCATTGCATCAATAATCGCAACTGTTGCGATGGTTGGTTTCAGAAGCGGAAATACAATTTTCCAGTATGTCTGCCATCTGGTACATCCATCAATAAATGCTGCTTCTTCCAGCTCCATCGGAACGCTGGTGTGAATTGCACCGTGGAACATGAATGTTGCCATGGAAAGGGAAAATCCCACATGCATAAGGATCAGAGTAATACGGCTGTTCAGTACTCCAAAGATACCACCGTAAAGAGAAACCAGCGGGATCATAAGTACCTGGAACGGAATAACCATAGATGCAATCATCAGGGAAAACAGAATACCGCATGCTTTCCATTTATTACGAACAATTACAAACGCTGTCATTGCAGAAAGCATAATTGTAAGGATCGTAGAAACTGTAGTAATCAAAAGAGAGTTTGTAAAAGATGTTGCAAAGTTCATCTTTTTCATGGCATCTGTAAAGTTAGTCAGAATAAAGCCGTGAGAGCCAACCAGTGCCAGCGGATCTGCCGTGATATCACCTTTTGTCTTAAACGCATTGAAAATTACCATGATAAACGGGAAGATAAATGCCAGAAACAGGATAACCAGCACTGCTATTGTAATAAAATGGCTGATTTTTTTCTTCTGAGCTGCTTTTTTGTTTTCGTCCATTATGCTGCCACCTCCCCTTTCTTACCAATGTAAACCTGAGTCACACCTACGATCGCGCAGACAACAAACAGGATCAATGCCTCTGCCTGGCCGGTACCATAGTTTTTGTAAGTAAATGCCTGATTGTATACGTGCATAGCTGCCATTACAGAAGAGTTAAATGGCTCACCTTTTGTCAATGAAAGGTTTACATCATATACCATAAAGCATCTTGTGATTGTTAAGAAAAGACACTGTACAAAAGAAGATCTCATAAGTGGGATCGTTACGTTAATGGTTGCCTGTGTCTTGGTGCAGCCGTCGATCTGGGCTGCTTCCATAAGGCTCTTGGATACGCTCATAAATCCGGCTACATAGATCAGCATCATATATCCTGCGTACTGCCACACAGATACGATGATCAGACATGCCATTGCACCGTTGGTGGTTGCCAGCCAGGAGGTGGAAAGAGCACCTACAGAAAGAGATTTTCCAAGTGATACAAATGCACGGTTAAATACGAATTTCCATACATAACCAAGTACGATACCACCGATCAGGTTCGGAACAAAGAAGCCTGCACGGAAGAAGTTCTGACCTTTAATTCCGCTGGTAAGAAGGTATGCAAGGAAAAATGCTACCACGTTTACCAAAATTACAGCGATAACAGAATAAATCAAGGTACGTCCAAGTGCCTGCCAGTAAGCTGCATCCTGGAATGTAGCAATGTAGTTTGCCAGTCCAACAAATGGTTTGTCTTTTGAAACACCGTCCCAGCTTGTAAATGTAAGATATAATCCGTAGATAAATGGAAGGATTACAACTGCACTAAACAGGACAGTGGAAACGCCAGCGAACATCAAGTACTGTTTTACTTTATATTTCATGGTGTTTTGTTCCATAATCACGATCCCCTTTCCCTTTTCTTTTTTGTCTCCACCCTTTTCCCGCTGCCTCCGAAAATCTATAATCCAGTACTTTTCTTTTTGTGAGGGAAAGAGGCCGCACGCCGCATGGCACAGGCGTGCAGCCTCTTGAGGGGTGGCAAATTTCTATAAAACTACAGTATGTTTGTTAAATTAATAAGTTGTTACCAAAGGATAATTCTTAGTGCTCTACAGGAGTTGTGTTCTTCCAGTAGTCTTCAATCTCTGCTGCAAACTCAGCTCTGTCAATCTGTCCTGCGAGATATTTCTGGAAGGTTGCACCACAAATGGAAAGATGATCATCCGGAAGGTAATTGTAGTTGTCAATCAGAGCTGCTTCATCAGCATATTTCTTGACAGACTTTCCAAGTGGATCGGATACTTCTTTTTCATTGTTGGAGAATGCAGGTACAAGTGCACATGTCTCAGCAATGAAGCTCTGTCCTTCATCGGAATCAGCAAGCCATGTAAGGAAGTCCTTAGCTGCCTGACGCTGCTCATCACTTGTTGCATCAGAGGAATCGATCATCATGAATTTGGAACCTCCACCAACAAGCTTCTCATTGGATCCGTCATCTGTGTTCTGCGGTACCGGCATCATTCCCATATTCTCTGTATAATCATATGCATTGATTACGGACCAGTCCCAGTTTCCTCCGAACATGAATGCGATCTGTCCTTCAGCAAGCATCATCTCGGTTGTCTCACGCTCTGCAGCGATTGCAGAATCTTTTGCGTAGTTATTCTCCATCATTACATCGAAGAAGTCCATAAGAGAATTGAATTTCTCATTGTTTGCAAGGTCTGCTGTTCCTTCATAAAGAGAGGAAACAAATGCTTCTACATCTGGCTGCTGCTCGTAAACCTCAGCAAGGAAGTGAGCTGCAAGGGACCAGTCCTCTTTCATGATACCGGTAGGTGTTTCCATTCCACCTTCTTTCAGTTTCTCAAGAAGCTCTTTAAAAGAATCAAGTGTCTTGTAATCATCCGGATTGAAGGTCTCGCCTGTGATTGCTTCGATTGCATCTGCATTGTAAATAACACCGCGTGCTTCAAGGCAGGTCGGGAAACCATTGATCTGTCCGTCAACTCCGATTGCGTAATCAGTCTCATTAACCCAGCTCTGATCGCTTAAATCAATTGCATGGTCTGCTGCAAGTGAATAGATATCTTTCGGGTCTACCATAGAGATTGTATATGGATCATTCGCAGAATATCTGGTAGCCAGATGAGCAGATACTGTATCACTATTGTAATAAACCTCTACGCCAACGCCGGTCTCTTCTGCATACTGAGCAGCTAATTCTTCGAACTGGCTCTGAACCTCCATCTTGGAGTTAAAAATTGTGATGTTCACATCGTCTGCCATAACCGGTACAGATACACTTGCCATTGTTGCTGCTGCAGTTGCAACTGCGATTGCCATTGAAATACGTTTTTTCATTTTTGCTTCCTCCTGTTTTTTACGTTCTTGTTCGGACGTTTTCTTTATGGTTGTATGATAGCATTGCGTCTCAAATATGTCAAGCGGTTGTCATATATTTTTGTCCATTTCACATCACTTTGTTACATTTATACTATTTAGCTCTTTATGTTTTGTGCACTTTTACATGCTTTTTTCGTGTCTGTAGTTCATTTATTTTATTTTTCTTGTTTTTTTACGAAAATTGCTTCATTTTTTATCACAACCGCATGTCATATTCCTTATGCATCTGATCAATTCCGCGCGAAGCGTTTTTTTGTATAGCAGAAATATTACAGAGTAATTTCCTGCTATACAAAAAAATCAGCTGTCATATTGTATTCTGAAATGTTTCAAAAACACCCCAGAATACACAATATGACAACTGACTGGAAAATTTTTCGAAGATAAAAAAATATTAACAATTCAGTAAAGCGGACATTCGCAATCCGCTTCGCTGCTTGCTCATGAACGCAGTCGCTTCGCGATCTGTCAGTGGGAGCTGAAGGCTCCCACTGGCAGAAGCATCCCCCCTCACTCGCCGCTTAGTGCTCCACGCACTTGAAGCGGGGAAATGCTTATCTGCGTTCAAGTCGTCCCTCGCTCAACCAGTGTAACCGGAAATACTGTCTTAGTAGGTACAACTTTCCCCTCATCAATCTGCGCAATAGCTGCTACTGCCAATTCTGCCATCTGTTCCACAGGCTGATGAATTGTCGTAAGTCCCGGACTTGTAAACTGGGCAATATTCACATCATCAAAACCTACGATCTTCAGTTGCTCCGGAACCTTGATTCCCAGATCTGCGCATGCCTGCAGTACATAGGCACCAATAACATCTGAACTGGCAAATACACCGTCCACATCAGGATTATCCACCAGTGCCTGTCTTACATATTCATAATATTCCAGAGAATCAAAAAGACGGTTATCCGTTACCATAACCACATTTTCTTCATTTCGATTCTTACAGATATCACGAAATGCAACCTCGCGGAGATCTCCTGGCATATGAATGTCAACCCCTGCACTTACTCCGCCGATAAACATCAGCTTCCTGCAGCCTTTCTCAATCAGAAGCTCCGTTGCCAGCACACCGCCCTGATAGTTATCACATTCAATCCCGGATGTCCCTTCATCCATAGAACGTTCCAATGTGATCAACGGGAAATCAAGATCTTCAAATTTCTCAGTTTCAAAACTTCCACTGCAAAGAACAACGCCGGTCACTCTTTCGCTCTTGCACATCTCAATACACTGTTCCTCACGTTCTTCTTTATACCTGGAAACAAAAAGCATGATACGATATCCCTGCTTCGCAGCCTCTCGCTCCAAACGGCTTAGTACCTTGGCAAAATAAGGATGTTCAATATTCGGCAAAATAACTCCTATCGTATTACTCTTCTGCTTTGACAGTGCGCGAGCTGTCTCATTAGGCTGATAATTCAGCTCTTTCATCACCTGATATACTTTCTCACGGGTCTTATCACTGATATATCCTCTGTTATTCAGGACTCTGGAAACTGTTCCTACCGTTAGGCCTGAGGCCTTCGCCACATCCTTAAGTGTTGCCATATATGTAAATCTCCTTTATTGCGAGCTGCAGTTTTTTTATTTCATCTTGATTTTATCACCTCGTAGTTTCTTGTGTCAACCGGTAAATACATCCTGTTTCTACATCCACCCGGCATCCATGTCACTGCAGGCCATCACCACGCAGTCGATTCCAAGAAGGATCAGATAACCGCCAATAATAAAGCCCGTTGAAAACAACGCTACCCACGGCCAGATGATCATCAGACAGCCAAGGATGATTCCAAGAATATTTACAATCAAGGTAAAGTAATAGTAAAATTTTCCTGCTAGACGGACCAGAGGGATGTGGGTCAATCTGGAAACAGAATGAGCGATGAACCAGATTGGGAGAAGCAGGGTCATAATCAGCTCTCCGGCATTTGGGTACATCAGGAGCATTAGTCCGGCAAGGAGACTTAAAATTCCAGTCACCAGAGCAATGGTAGGTCCGAAGCCGATATAGCGCTCTGTTTTTGCATAAAATACAATATCTGAAATTCCGGTGATGACAGCAAGAAAACCATACGCAAAGGTAATTCCGCGGAGCATGCCGCCTGGATTACACAACGTATAAATTCCAAGAAGGATCAACAGGATTCCCTCGATGAGTTCCAGCCAGCCATAACGTGAACGTCTTCTCATTTTTCCTCACTCTCCTCTTTGTTATTTAAAATTTTCATAAACTCTTCGCCAGTTATCGTTTCTTTTTCATAAAGGAACATAGCCAGTTCATCCAGTTTTTTGCGGTTGTCTGTCAGGATCTTTTTGGCTTTTTCATGTTCTCGTTTTACTAATTCTACGACCTTCTCATCGATTTCCTTCTGGGTATCTGCGGAGCAGGAAAGGGATGCATCGCCGCCAAGGTACTGGTTGGAAACAGTTTCCATAGCCACCATGTCGAACTCGTCGGTCATTCCGTAGCGGGTGATCATAGCTCTGGCAATCTTGGTTGCCTGCTCGATATCGTTGGAAGCGCCTGTGGTGATCTCGCCAAACACGATTTCTTCTGCAGCACGTCCGCCGGTGAAGGTTGCAATCTTATTTTCCAGTTCTTTCTTTGTCATCAGATACTTGTCACCAGTTTCTACCTGCATGGTATAGCCGAGTGCACCGGAAGTACGCGGAATAATAGTAATCTTCTGAACAGGAGCGGAATGGTTCTGAAGGGCTGCCACCAGGGCATGTCCGATTTCGTGATAGGAAACCACTTTTTTCTCCTGGTCAGAGAGAACTGCGTTTTTCTTCTGGTAACCAGCGATTACCACTTCAATGCTCTCTTCCAGGTCTGCTTCTGTAACGATTGTACGTCCGTCACGGACTGCACGAAGTGCTGCTTCGTTTACAATATTTGCCAGCTCGGCTCCGGATGCACCAGATGCCATACGTGCGATGGTGTGAAAATCCACATCATCGGATGCTTTGATTTTTCTTGCATGAACCTTCAGAATTGCTTCACGTCCTGCAAGATCGGGAAGCTCAACTGGTACGCGGCGGTCGAAACGTCCTGGACGGGTAAGTGCCGGATCAAGGGATTCCGGGCGGTTGGTAGCTGCCAGAATGATAACCCCATTGTTGCCTTCGAAACCATCCATCTCTGTAAGCAGCTGGTTCAGTGTCTGCTCACGCTCATCGTTGCCACCAACCTGACCATCACGTTTTTTACCGATGGCATCGATCTCATCAATGAATACGATACATGGGGCTTTCTCTTTCGCCTGCTTAAAAAGATCACGAACTTTGGAAGCCCCCATACCTACAAACATTTCTACGAATTCAGAGCCGGACATGGAAAAAAATGGAACATTCGCTTCTCCGGCAACGGCTTTGGCAAGCATTGTTTTACCAGTACCTGGAGGGCCTACAAGGAGAACGCCTTTCGGCATGGAAGCTCCCACGTCTGTGTATTTCTTCGGGTTGTGAAGGTAATCTACAATCTCTGCAAGGTTTTCCTTGGCTTCATCCTCTCCGGCTACATCTGAGAAACGGATTCCTTCACTGGATTGAACGTAAACCTTTGCATTGCTTTTTCCCATGCCAAATGCCATGGAGTTTTTGCCGCCAGCCTGTTCCATCAGCTTCTTCGCCATATAATTTCCAAGAACTATGAAAATGATCAGCGGCAGAAGTCCGGTTACCAGGAAGCTGAGAATCGGGGAGGTCTGCTGGTCAATGTCCTTGGTAAAGGTGGCACCGCACTCATACAGACGGTCGGTGAGATCCGGGTCATTCATAAGACCGGTTTTATAAATTTTTTCGTTGTTCTTATCGGTAAAGACGATCTGGTTATCTTCTACTTCTACTTTACCGATGTTTTTGTCATTAATCATGCTCATGAAGGTACCGTAATCGGTTTCTTCTACCTGATGCTCCATTAAGATTGGGGAAACCACCAGGTTAAAGACGATCAGTACCAGAAGCACAATGCCGTAGTAATAGATCAACGGCTTTTTTGGGGTTTTTACTTCTTTCATGGTTGTAGTCCTTTCTTATGTAAACTAATAGTGTCTACTCACTCTTCTGCCTCTTTCTTCTCTTCCAGACGCTGGGCTTCAATAGCCTCCAGCGATACCAGAAGTGCCCGGTTTACTGCCTGCATTGCAAAATCAAGGGCGTATTCTGCGGTGAGGATTTTCTTCTCCGTTCCCGGGAGCACATTTCCAAATATTGGCTCCTTATTTTTCAAATTAATGTTTTCTGCCTCCAGCACTTTTCCAACTGCTGCCTCCACCTGGTCGTAGACGCCTGCCAGCTTCATTACACAGTCTGTCTTGGAATGGCGAAGTCTGTTTTCCAAAGTGATACGGCTTTCCTGACATTCCTGTCGAAGGTTCTGGATCTGTTGGTGGAGTCTTTCCGTATCCATACTCTCCGCCAGCTGAATCCGACTGTGGGTCTGTTCCAGTTTTTTATCCAGCTCGTACATTTTTATGGATAAAATTTCATGTGCCATATATGGTTCCCTCTTCTCCTTGCGGATTACGTTATCATTTCTAGTACATCGAAAATTAAGTTTCTGCTATATTGGCGCAGGATGATTTCTTCATATGCAAGGCGGAGGAAGGAGGCGTAGCGGTGGCTACGGCGACCGACGACAACGCAGCAGATGAAAAATCAGACAAGTCAATATGGCAGTTACTTAATATTCGATGTACTAGCCTTCCTCAAACAGGCTCTAGAACATGTTTGAAAAAGGCTTTCTGCAAGATGTGCGTCACAATCACGCTCCGTAATCCTGATAATTTTATTCTAGTACAAGCAAAAGAAAGTGTCGATAGTCAGAAATTTCACCGTGTATAGACAAAACGGACAAAGTGTAAAAAATACACCTCGCCCGTTTGATCTCTTATTTAGTTTCCTCCATGTATTTGCATCCGGCCTCTGGATTCTATTCCCAGTCAGTCTCCGCCATATACCGCTATATCTATATCGCTTCTTTCTGTATTGTTTCCCCTTGCACGCGATCCAAACAATATAACTTTCCTGACAGAATACCTCTTAGCAAACGTTACAATATCTTTTACAACCCTTTCTGGAAGATCATAGACCATACTTTGCCGCCTCCATTTCCTGTAAATACAGTCAAACGATATTTTATAGTTCTTCTGGAGCATTCTTTCCCATCATAATCAAATAGACTTCGTGTACGATCATATCCAGATTCTTCGTATCCTCCGGTGTCCAGTCCTGGAAAATACCAAAGATAGCATGGCTGTGGTAACGGAGGATCAGTTTCAGCTCCTGGCGGCTATAATTCTGGTACAGATTTTCTTCTTCCACAATGCTCTCAAACAACTCGTAGGTTCCTTGCATAAGGGTTTGTTCCAGTTCTTTTCCATAATTACTTTCTATTCCTTTTCGCACTTCGGGTATAGCATTGATGGCAAAAACAAACAGATACTTCAGCGCTGCTTCTGCGCCACCCTGCTCTTTGCACGCCTCCAGCAGCCGCCTGGTTCCCTGCTTTATGCTCCACTGAATCATATCCGGTATTCCTTCGAAATGGTAGTAAAATGCCTGCCTGGTGATCTGGCACTCTTCCACAATATCCTTTACTGTAAGCTTCTTTACTTTTTTCTCCAGAACCAGCTTACGGGCTGCTTCTGTGATGATTTCTTTCATGTCCATATACTGTGGTTCTCTTTCCTTTATCCGGTGTTGAATCATAAACAGTCTCTAATTCTTATACCTTAATAGCTACATGCAAATCATATTATCGGCAACAACGACTAACTACAGCTCATACAATTTCACAGGTTATATATCTTTAACAATTTTCCCACTGCATTTTCCTATGACGCTTATACCCACTGCATTTTCCTATGATGCTTATATTCATACTTTGAGTTTCTAATTTGACTCTTCTGAATCTGCAATATTTTCCTCATCTACAGTATCTTGTTTCTCTGGTACCACTGCATCTTCTCGCGCCTGCATAGCGGCTCTCTCACGAATGCTCTTCTTCGGGGCGGCCGGTTGAGATTGCTGGGAGGATTTCTTCCTGGCTGGGTCTACTGCAAATTTGCGTTCCGGATCAGCCTTGGCAACTTTGCCTAAACGGGTGGCACCCCAAAGTAAAAACAGCGGAAGTACAATGGCTGTAAAAAGAAGCCCCAGATTCATCAATCCTGTAAAAAACAGAATTACCTGCATGATAATCTCTGTTATAAGAAGCGATATGGCCAGTTTCACAGAAAATCTGCTCTTATCTACTCTGTTGGAGTTCCTTACAGATAGAAATCCAACTACAGCTTCCCAGATTCCTACTGCAATAAAACAAATACCAATCCCTTTCAGAAGTCCACTTCCCACTCCGGCATTCTCAAGAAGTTCTACATACTCTGCAGTTCCCTTGTCTGCTTCCAGAGCTGTCATAAAGAAATTGATTCCATACATGATCGTGGAGGTAATGGCTGAAAACATCAGGAAAATACCACCAAACATCAGACACATCCTGCCATTCATCGCCTGCCGTGTCACCTTCATCCTCTCAAATTGATCCATAATCAAACCTTCCTCTCTTTTTTGCGAACCGACAAAAACACAATTTTAATATTAGTCTAACATATCACTTTTCGTTTTTCAATGTACAGGTTCCTGTTCATGTAACAAACATTATGGGTTACGATTCTCGATCTTCGCAGAAACAGGCTCTAGCTTAATAATTACCTTTACTTTCCAGATTCAGCTTTATATAATGTATTAGAGTGTGTTTGACGCACAAGTTACATGTGAAAGGCAGGTTTTACCAATGAACTGCAATAAAAAAGATCTTTTACTTTATGCCGTTACTGACCGCAGCTGGTTAAATGGCAGAACTTTATATGACCAGGTCGAAGAAGCCTTAAAAGGTGGGGCTACCTTCATTCAGCTACGCGAAAAAAATCTGGATACAGATAGTTTTCTCAAAGAAGCTGCGGAAATCAAAGAGTTATGTGCGCGCTATCATGCACCATTCGTGATCAATGACAATGTAGAAATTGCAAAAGAAATCAATGCCGATGGCGTTCATGTAGGGCAGGAGGATATGGCTGCTGGTAATGCCAGAGCCATCCTCGGTTCTGACAAAATCATCGGCGTTTCTGCGCATACAGTTGAAGAGGCTGTTCTTGCTGAAAAAAATGGCGCAGATTATCTGGGAGTAGGCGCCGCATTCCAAACCGGAACCAAAAAAGATGCCGGCAATATCAGCCATGAAACTATAAAACAAATATGTGAGACTGTAAATATTCCCGTTATTGCTATCGGTGGAATTACACATGACAATGTAATGGAGCTGGCTGGAAGCGGTATCTGCGGAATTGCAGTTGTAAGTGCCATCTTTGCAGCTGAAGATATTACAAAAGCAACCAGAGAGCTTAAAGAGCTTACTCTCAAAATGAAAGATTCTACTTGTATTTCCAAAGACAATGCATCTTCCAGGAAAGGAATTTCATGTTAAGGGGTGCCATCTGGGATCTGGATGGTACGATTCTGGATTCTATGTCAGCCTGGGATCATGTAGGCGAAAATTACCTGCGAAGCCAGGGAATTGAACCTGAACCGAATCTGGATGAAGCAATCGCCACTATGAGTCTCCACCAGGCAGCTGACTATTTTATTGAGCACTATGGTGTAAAACAGACCCGAGATGAATTGATCAAGAGTGCTGTAGCAATTGTAGATGATTTCTACCGCTATGAAGCTCAGCTGAAGCCTCATCTGAAAGAATTTCTGGCTCAGCTTCATGAGACCGGAGTCAAAATGTGTATCGCCACTGCTACAGAGCGCTCCCTCGTGGAAGCTGCCCTGGCACGTTGCGGAGTGCTTGATTATTTCAGCGAAATCTTTACCTGCTCTTCTGTGGGTGCCGGAAAGGACGAACCAACCATTTATCGGGAAGCCTTGAAATTTCTTGGTACTGACCGAACCAATACCATGGTCTTTGAAGATTCTCTTCATGCCCTTACTACAGCTAAGAAAGATGGCTTCTATACCACTGCTGTGTACGACTCTCATGAAGAAAATCAAGAGGAAATACAGCGTCTGGCAAACTGTCGGATTCATGATTACGGTGAGCCGGAAGAGTTTATTGATTTTACAAAAAATCTATAGAACTTTTTATTTGTCGGGAAGCTTAATTGCTTCCCGATATTCTTTATTCAACCAAGTATCTACTACATTGACGCAGGATGATTTCTTCATATGCAAGATGGAGGAAGGAGCCGTAGCAAGCTACGGCAACTGAATTCGGGCAAAATATACCGCAAAGTGGAGCGTACAGATTGCGGGAATGATTTTTCAAACAGATTCTAGCTTATCTGCCACTTCACATGACTTCCCTTCTCGTCTTTGCTAACGATCAGCTGATCTTCGATCTCCTGTTTCAACTCAGTCACATGAGAAATAATTCCAATCAGCTTGCTTCCTCCTGCCAGTTCCTGAAGAACCTTTACCGCCTGTTCTCTGGAATGCTCATCAAGGGAACCAAAGCCTTCATCCACAAACATTACATCAAGATGTATCGCTGCAGAGCTCTCCTGGATCTGATCTGCCATTCCAAGTGCCAATGCCAGGGCTGCCATAAAGGATTCTCCTCCGGAAAGGGTACGGACTTCACGCTCTTTGCCGGTAACATTAGAATATACCATAAGATCCAGACCACGATTCTTGCCTTTCCCCGCATTCTCCTCGTCTACCATACGAAGTTCAAACTGTCCGGCAGACATATTCGCAAAGCGGCGATTGGCCGCATAAAGAATCTTCTCCAGGTAATATCTCTGCACATAGGTTTCAAGATCCATACGGTTTCCGGACATATTTCCAGACAACAGCTTATAAAGAGTTTCCAGCTTGGTATGCTTTTCAATGATTTTACCTCGCTTCTCCATCTGAGGGCTAAGAATATCATATGCCTCTTTATCAGCTTTATACTGTTCTTTATAAAGTTCCAGTTTCGTCTGAGTCTGAAGCCGTACTTTCTCAGCTTCCTCCATCTGGGACTTGGCAGCTTCCATATCCGGCTTGCTCCTGCCATCTATGGCTTTTCCAGCTGTTTCTGCAGTGGTCTGTGCGGCTAGTTTTTTTCGCTGCCAGCTATCTGCTTCTTTTTGCAAAATCTCCGCTGTTTCACGGGTATAGTTCTCTGCTATATCCGCCCATTCTGCCTCTGTCATATTCTTCTCATTCATCAAAGTCTGATAAAAGGCCTGCCGCTCCTGGTAAAGCTTCTGGTGATCTGGAAGTTCCCCTTCAAATCGTTTAATCAAGCTGGTACAGTTAACCAGCTCTTCAGAAGACGCTTTTTCTTTCTTTTCAGCTTCCTTGGAAGCAGCTTCTGCAGCTTTCCATTTTCCTTTTGCCTGGTTAAACTCTGTCATAGCCGCCTCTTCTGATGGATATTCCCGGGAATCATTCAACTGCTTCAGAAGAGCTTCTGCGCTCTTAGCTGACGCTGCTGCCTCAGTCAGCTTTTGTCCGCATTCCTCTACGGCAGTTTTTCCTGATTTCTTCCGCTCTTCTACCTGTCCCAGAGCATCCTGAAGATTACGCAATGTTTTCTGGGCTGTATTAAGTCTTGTACCCTCTTCCTGTAATAAAGTTTTCCAGGTTCCAAGAAGTGTCTGTATCTGCTTCAGCAAGGCATTCCAATTACACTCTTTATCCGCCATCTGATCCTGGGCTGCACCAGGGACTTCTGAATTTCTGCTCTCCTGGAAATTTTTTATATTGTCTCCCAAAGAATCAAATACTTCCAGCATTCCTGCTTCCGGGAACTGCTCATGATCATTTAAAATACGCGTGCACAGCTTCCTTCCTGTCTCTTCCAAAAGTCGTTCTTTTTCTGCAACTATATCCACAGCTGACCTTGCTTCACCGGCAGACTGTTCCTGCCTGTTTCGAAGCTCAGAAACTTCTTTTTCTGCCAGTTCCAATTGCTCACGGGTGAGATCTCTATGAAGGGTAGAAGCTATGCATGGATTCGGATGTTCTATTGCACCGCATACAGGACACGGTTTCCCTGGCTGAAGCTCGCGCGCCAGAAAACCAGCCTGCTCATCCAGAAAAATTCTCCGCATAGACTCATATTCCTGACTCTTTGCGTCATATCTGGTTCTATTCTTCTGGTATGTCTCTCGTGCTTTCTTCGCCAGTTTTTTCTGTGTTTCTACACCTTTAAGAAGATCTTCCGTTTCTTGTACTTCAATGCCAAGTACTTCCAGTTCCTGATTTTTCCCTTTCCAGACAGCAATTTTCTCATTAGTGTCGGTCAGCTTCTCTGACTGAGCCCTCCAGTCTGCTTCCTGCTTCTCCATTTTCTCCAGATCTTCTCTGGCTTTGCGGTCTGCGGCCTGCGCTGCGGTCAGATTTTGCTGGCTGGTCTTTACACTTTTTTCTGCTTCCTTGATCTGCTTAAGGAGCTTCACTTCTTTATTCACGCGCTCATAAATAGTGGTGTACGCCTTAAGCTCCTTCTCTGCCGTTTCTTTCACCGCCTTCGCTGTCTGAATGACAGATTGTGACTGTTCTTTTAATAAAGGAGCTCGTTCCTGCTGCTCCTTTAAGGCACTCTCACATGTCTGCATATTACGCAAGGCATCCTGACAGCGTGCGTATTCGCCTTTTATTTCGTATGCTTTCTTAATTTTCTCTGACAGAATGGTCTTTTCCCCTATTTGTGCTTCCACTTTCCCACATTCAGAAAGCTGAACCTCAGCGTTTTCCAGCTGCGCATATAAATTCGTCAGCTGAATGGAACTGTTGTAGATATCCCTTTTTTCGTCGCGGAGTTTTGATGCGGATTGTAATTCTTTCGAGGTAAAATTCACACTTTTCTCCAGTGTTCTGCATAACTCGCCCAGATGATCCAGAAAGCAATCCATCACTACAATTTCCCCATTCAAAACCTGCTTTTTTAGCCCTTCTATTTCCTGCCACTGGTCATATTCCTGGGGAATTACCACATGGGCAGCTTCAGTCTGACATGCAGTTTTGATCTGGGCAATCTCTTTTTCCAGGGAACGCTTGCGATTCATCAGCTCGTCCACAATATTCTGGTATAATTCAGTGTTAAACAGCTTCCGGAAGATGACTTTCTTATCATCAGATTTTGCACGAAGAAGCTCCATAAATTCTCCCTGAGCGATCATGGCAACCTGCATAAACTGGCTTTTGGTAAGACCGAGGATCTCCCCCAGCTTGCTGTCAGCTTCCTTCTGTGGATATTCGGTACCATCTGGCATGATCAGGCTGACAGCCCCCGGTACTTCACGACTTCCTGTATTTTTCCCCGCCCCTCTTGTCAGAAGCTTCAGATGTCTGGGAACACGGCGGACAGTATACAGCAGGCTATTTTCTCCTGTCCCTTCGGAAAAAACAAGCTCTACAAATGGTTCAACGTTCAACTCTGCATACTGGCTTTGCAGTACAACACCATCTTTCTTGTTTGTACTGGAGCTGGCTTCACCGTAAAGAGCAAATACAAGGGCATCAAATATAGTTGTTTTTCCTGCTCCGGTGTCTCCGGTCACAAGAAACAGATTCTGATTCGGCTCCTGAAAATCGATCTGTGTCAGTTTTCCGTAGGAACCAAACGCCTGCATGGTAAGTTTCACAGGTCTCATTTCGCCACCTCCTGTACTATATTGATAACCTCCTGAAGAATTTCCTGCTCTTCCGCATCTGCATTTCCGAGGAACTGGCAGCAAAGTTCAAATGGATTCAATTCACGCTCACTGTCTGCATGTCTGGTATAATCAGCCTGCCGCACAGTCTCACGGCGTATCTCTAAAAGCCCTGGAAAAGCCAGGCGCAGACGATCCTGCATATCAATTACGTCCAGATCCACCTTATCCGTAAGAATTACTGTCACATAATCTTTACAGCGCTGTGCCAGAACACTCTCTAAATCTCCCTTAATCACCTTTATCTGGCGCAGCGGTTCCAGTGGAATTACTTCTGTAGTGATTTCGCCCTTTTGTTTTATGTCAACCATTATAATTCCTTTATTCTGACCTGCTTCACTTACAGAGCATGCCAGCGGCGTTCCACAATAGCGATAAAACTCGCCGCCTGCTTTCATTGGCTTATGAATATGTCCCAGTGCCGCATAGTCAAATTTCTGCAGAATATCGGCTGACACCTGGTCAATATTTCCTACTGTCCGGATCTCAGAGTCCATTCGTTCAATTTCTTCTGCATTCTCCCCCATGGGCAGATAGAATTGATGGCTGACCAGAACGTTTCTCTGGTCTATGTTGACCTGTTCACGTTCTATCAGTCTGTGAATCGTATCATTGTAAGAAAGATTATTTCCATTCTCGTCTGTGCCAGTGATCAGCTTCACCATGGAAGGCTTCACAAAGGGAAGCAAATAAAAATTCACCGGACCATATTCATCCTGGAGTACCACTTTCTCAATATGATCTTCTTCTGTCTGAGGCGGTATTCCGATCATATAAATTTTCTGACGGTCAAGCACACTCCGAAAACAGTTCACACGAGGTGCACTGTCGTGATTTCCACTGATCATCATAATTACAGAATCCGGAACTGCATTTCGCAGCTTTCCGATAAAATGATCAAACACCTCCACTGCTTCTGCAGACGGAACTGCTTTGTCATAGATGTCCCCTGCGATCACGATCGCATCAGGCACTTTCTCTGCGGCCTTCTGAATTATTTGATCCAGTATATATTCCTGATCTTCTCTGAGATCACGATTGATTAATTTCAAGCCAATGTGTAAATCTGATAAGTGAAATATTCTCATAAACCGTTCCCCATTCTTATCTTCTCAAAATTCCAGTTAAATTATATATTTCATATACCTTACTATTACCGATTGTATATATAAAACCAACTTCATAGCCCTATGCATTTCTGTTATATTCTCTCTCAATCCACGCCATCAACACATCTACTATGTATTCCTGCTGCTCTTCTGTGAGCTGCACTCCTGCTGGAATTCTATGCCACTTATACAAGCATCCCCGACAGCAGCAGCCAGTAGCATGCTGAGCCAGGAATACAGGGTGCCCGCGCATTGGAGTCTGTTTGCCATCATTGGGAATCTGAGCCGGAGCCAGACGTGTTCGCACAAAATCTGAGGCATGACTGCGGATGGTATCCCTTCCTTTCTCCCGGATATACTGTATATCCTTGTCCTTCAGATGAAAACGACTGCGAAAATTCGAGCGGGACAGGCGGGCAAACAGATCACAAAACTGGTCCTGTTCCGGATCATATTTTCGCAAATACTTCTCATATCCATTCAATATTTCTGCAATTTTCAAATTAAGCTCTGAACTATTATACGTATAGTTCTCATCCTCTAAACGAAAATAGAAATCTATATTAACTTTCAGCTTATTGTTTCCACGCTTTATTCCTCTGCCGCTATTTCTAAAGTTACTACTATTCGTCGTATTATTAATTCCTTCATTTTTTTCATTTGTTCCACCGCCTTCTTCCTGCACCAGAAATTTCACCTGCGCTGCATGCCTCTTCAGAAGAGGAATAATGCAAAAATACAGCCGGTCCTCTTCCATATGAAGATACCCCAATACCTGTTTGTCTTTATTCATAAGCTGAATCTGATTCCCATGGAAAGCTTTTGGAAACAGATATTCGCCAGACTGCAAGCTTGCTATAAGCCTGCCTTCCGGGGATGCGGCTTCTGCCGCCAGAAATGCTTTAACCCGATAAATTCTCTGACCTTTCCTATCTGTGCTCTCTGGTTTCATCAGGGAATCCAGAACCAGTAATGGGTTCACATATTGCATAGAAAGATATTCAAACAGCTTCGCCTGGATGCGAAAACGGTATTCCTTCAAATCTGGTACAGAAGATAAGTCTTCTGCGTTTACGGCATTCTCCGTTCTCTCAAGGAGGACTGCCGCTGCATGACGAATACTGGTAAGAAAAAGCGCGAAATCCTCTTCCTCCGGATCCCACATATATTTTCCACAGGCAGCCTGATAATACAGTTTCCCCTGGGCTTCCTTTCGTTCTTCTTCAGAAAGATTCATACTATAGTGCAGATAAATATTCCTTGGTATAAAAGTAGCCTCGTTCCATTCACCAGACCATTCCTGATGCTGTTCCCTCTTCCCAGATTTATGATTGTCTGTGCCATGAGCCTCTGTTCCATAAGCTTCCGTTCCATATGCGTTCTGCATTTCCCGACTATCGCTCTGGCTCAGTATCCGATACGCTTCATTTATCTCCTGTGCACGCTGAATATGAGCTTCCCTTACTTCATTCAATGAGTCCGGATGAAAACGGCTGATCATCTTATGATATTTTCGCTTAATTTCTCTTTCATCATCTTCTGGGACAATCCCCAGAAGTTCTATTGCATCTTGTGTATTCATTATATATTCCCGATATTTTTATTTCATTTTTGTCTTCATATTCTTTCAGTATACATTATTTCAAGTAAAAGGGCTATAAATTTCCAATTTAACTTACTCTGAGTAGATGTCATTATAAATGGGAATCGGTTAGATATTGTTATGATTTATGGCTGGGAAACTAGTTCCCAGCCATTTTTTCTGATGTGTCTTGTTATAATTTTATCGGATGTGTTTCGAAAATCTTTCGTTTTCTTATTGATCTTAGGTATTTTGGTTGATCTTTAGCGGCTTATGAATCTTTAGTAATTTACAAATCTTTGGTGAAACACAGAACTTTCGTACTTCTAAGTTCTTTTGTATTTTCAGATTCTTTTGTGCTTTATTGCTTTCTTTCGTATTTCAGATTTCTTAAGTGTTTTTCGTATTTCTCTTTCGTTGATGTATCTATACTACCATATCTGTCGCTTTTTGTCATCTGGCAAAGTGAACATATTTTCGATTGTATTTTCATCTATTTTTTATTCTATCAATATATTACATCAATACCAGCATGATAATCCCAACTATCACAAGAAGGGGAAGTGCTATGTAGATCAGACCTCCCAGAACTAATCCGATCAGGACAAGGGGAAGGAATATCAGACGAAAAAAGATTTTCGTAATTCCCCAGGTTGCGCGGAAGGCAAGTCCGATCATTTTGCCAAATATACCAAACATTAAAATGATAAATAACAGCGTCAGCATAAATTGTCACCTCGTTTTCTTTTCAAGCATTATACAATATGGTCTGCCCTTTACTGTAATCAACGACTTAATGGGGATTTTCACTTCAAATAAAGAAAAAATTTACAAACAGCGCAAAAAGCCCCCTGCAGAATCATTCCGCAAGGGGCGATTATTCACTATACGATTATATACTTCGCTTAAGCCTTAAGCCATCATCGGCTCCAATGCCTTAGCCAGCTTCTCTTTCTCAGCTTCTGCCTCTGCAAGATCTTTACCCAGTGTAGTGTAATAAATCTTAATCTTCGGCTCTGTTCCGGATGGACGAACAACTACTGTCTCGTTATTCTCCAGTTTGTAAATGAGAACATTTGCTGCTGGAAGACCGGTCTCCTCAGGCTTCTTATAATCGGTAACCTTCACTACCTTGTAGCCTGCAATGTCTGCCGGCGGGTTGTCACGGAATTTCTGCATGATTCCTGCCATAGTGTCCATTCCGCTGAGTCCCGGGAATTCAAAGCTGTCAACCTTGTTCAGGTAACGGCCATACTGTGCGTAAATCTCCTCAAGTCTCTGCTTCAAGGAGCTTCCAATGCTTCTGTAGTATGCAGCCATTTCGCAGATCAGCATGGATCCGATAATGGCATCCTTATCACGTACATACGGTCCTGCAAGGTATCCATAGCTCTCTTCAAATCCGAAAATGAAACGGTCCACTTCACCAGCAGCCTCAAGCTGTGCGATCTGGTCACCGATCCACTTAAATCCGGTAAGTACGCTTCTAAGCTCTACACCATAGTGCTCTGCAACTGCATCTGCAAGAGGTGTGGAAACGATAGATTTCACTGCAACCGGGTTCTTCGGCATTGTGCCTTTCTCGATACGGCCAGCTGCAATATAGTCAAGAAGAAGAACTCCCACTTCATTACCACTTACCAGCTCATAGGAACCGTCCGGGCATTTCATGGCAATACCAACACGGTCTGCATCCGGGTCAGTAGCAAGCATAAGATCTGCTCCTGTCTCCTTGGCAAGCTTCAGTCCCTGCTCCAGCGCTGCGAAAATCTCCGGGTTCGGGTAGCTGCATGTGGTAAAATAGCCGTTCGGGTATTCCTGTTCCGGAACAATCGTTACATCTGTGATTCCGATATCCTTCAGGATCTGGGTTACCGGCACAAGTCCGGAACCATTCAGCGGGCTGTAAACCAGCTTCAGTCCTGCTGTCTTACAAAGACCTGGACGAACCTGGCGGGACTCGATTGCATCGTAAAGAGCACGTTTGCAATCGTCACCAACAAAGCGAATCAGGCCTTCCTCAACGCCCTCTGCAAAGGACATGTATTTCGCGCCTGTCAGAATGTCTGTCTTCTGGATCTCATCATAAACGATAGCTGCAGCATCATCTGTCATCTGGCAGCCATCCGGGCCGTAAGCCTTGTATCCATTATATTTAGCAGGGTTATGAGATGCGGTAACCATAATACCCGCGTTGCACTCATAGTAGCGTGTCGCAAAGGAAAGGGCCGGTACAGGCATTAATGCATCATAAATTCTGACCTTAATGTCATTGGCAGCCAGAACTCCTGCTGCTGTTTTCGCAAATATATCACTCTTCAGACGGCTGTCGTAGCTGATTGCAACGGTCTGAGTGCCGCCCTGAGTCTTCACCCAGTTAGCAAGCCCCTGTGTAGCCTGACGCACTACATAGATATTCATACGGTTGGTACCTGCTCCAAGAACTCCACGGAGTCCTGCTGTACCAAATTTCAGAGCTACTGCAAAACGATCTTTAATTTCTTCATCGTTTCCTTCAATCTTAGATAATTCTGGTTTCAGATCTGCATCCTCGAGATCCGCTGCCATCCAGCGCTTGTACTCTTCGTTATACATTTTAACCACTCCTGCCATTATTATTCTGTTTATTTTGTCTAATATTACTACAGATATTAATAATATACCACATTTTTCACGAAACGGCAATATAAGCGACAAATTTCTACCAGACATTTTTTCTCTGTTTTCCACTAATTTCCGACAATTATACATTTCAGCCGCTAGTTCACAGGGAACATTCCATTCTCACATTATTAATTTAGGTATAGCGTTCCCGGCTTTTTTACGCTATAATAAGATAATGTGTGAAAGCAACCATCCTAACCGCTTTCCCTTTATCTGACATTGAGATTTGAAAAACACTATAAAATTCAATTGCAGCAATCTTTACAGCTGCAGAACGGAGGAGATTATGGAAATTGTCTGCCTAGACTTAGAAGGTGTGCTTGTCCCGGAGATCTGGATCGCTTTTGCCGAAGAGACCGACATTCCGGAGCTGAAACGAACCACAAGAGACGAGCCTGATTATGATAAATTAATGAAATACCGTCTGAACATTCTGAAAGAGCATGGTCTTGGTCTGAAAGAAATCCAGGAGACCATCGCCAGGATCGACCCGCTTCCAGGCGCCAGGGAATTTCTGGACAAATTAAGAGCACAGACCCAGGTTATCATCCTCAGTGACACTTTTTCCCAGTTCGCAGGTCCTCTTATGAAAAAGCTGGGCTATCCTACCATCTTCTGCAACACACTGGTAGTGGGCGAAAATGGCGAAATTACTGATTTCAAAATGCGCTGCGAAAAGTCCAAATATACCACTGTGAAAGCCCTGCAGTCCATCGGCTACGACACCATTGCCAGCGGTGACAGCCACAACGACCTTGGCATGATCCAGGCAAGTAAAGCAGGATTCCTGTTCAAGAGCACGGATGCTATCAAGGCTGAATATCCGGAGATTCCGGCTTATGAAACATATGACGAGCTGTATGACGCAATTATGAAGGCAATTAAAAATTAATGTAAAGTAAAACTTGGATTCCATCCAGTTTCCGCCAATACATAGCAGTTGGGCAACTGCTATTCCTAAGCATGTCATTTCAGGTGCGCTCTTAGCGAAGGTAAAATCCACAACCTGCATAGACTTAGGCGTGAGGGCTTTCCCGAACGTCTTAGCCAGAGTTGACCGTTAGTTCACCGGAGCGCGGTACCGACCTGCGTGGAATATCAGTTGCCCAACTGTGTACCTCTTATATCTTCTTCACGCTTTCCCTCTCAATAAACTGCGTACACATCTGCATCTTGATCTTAATCCCGTCATTATCTTTCAGAATATTCCGCAACCGCCTTACAACGGCTCTTCCCATCTCCTGCTTCGGCACCCGGAGTGTGGTCAGAGGCGGATAAGAAATTGAGGAAAAAGTAAGGTCGTCAAATCCCACAATAGATATGTCCTCCGGAATCCGGATTCCAAACTCTGCCATAGCTTTCATAGCCCCCAGCGCGATCATATCGTTGTCTGCGAAGAAAGCTGTAGGCAGCTTCACCTTCTCAGACAAATACCGTTTCATATTCTCGTAAGCACCGTCGATGGTAGTTGCCATTGTAAAAATATAGTCCTTATTCAGGGGAAATCCCGCCTTTTGCAGCGCTGTCTGATATCCTGCAAAACGGGACCGGAAAGGTTTGATTCTGAAATCTCCCCGCAGATAACCAATCTCTTTATGCCCATTGGCAATGAGATACTCTGTAGCCATACGCGCAGAATCTGCATTATTGATCAGCATGGCATCGAAGCTCATATCCTCTTTCCAGTAATCAATCACAATAAACGGACAGGTCATTCCGCGGATCAGGTCAATGTCCGCATCCACCATCTCTGTTCCCAGCAGAATCACGGCCGACGCCTTGTCATTCATGATCCACTTCGCCTGTTCCTGATATCCAGGATCTCTTTTGTCCAGATTGCACATCTGCATTTCCATTCCACAGGCGCGGCATTCCTGTTCCACCCCGGAAATCAGCTGGATAAAAAAGGGAGAATCCTCAACCACAGCACCATCCCGCTTAAACATGACAAATTTTATTTTGCGGATATGATTTTCCTCAAAATACCCAAGATCCTGCGCCACTTTAAAAATCTTCGCAGATGTCTCAGCATTCACGCCTTTTTTGTAGTTTAGTGCATTTGAAACAGTTGCCGGAGAAAATCCTGTGATCTCACTGATTTTTCTCACACTCACTTTCATTTTAGTTCCTCCTCTGTCGGTAAAATAATGCCATACATCTGCGAAAAAAAGACGCTGCAAAAACAAGCTATCACCTGTTATTCGCAGCGTCTTCTCTGATCATTTTATGCTGGGAACGCAACTCCCGCTCTTAAAATTATGTTCGGATAAGGTGTAAACTCACCTGTACGGATTGCAAATTTGCACTGTGCAGACATCTTTTTCAGATCTACGTGGTCAATTCTGCTCTCCTCTGCCTCAGGAAGGCTCTGCTGAATATATGCAAGAAGCTCCGGATTTTTTTCCTCAATCTCATTTGCAATGGTGTAGGCTTCCACTTCTGTCTCCGCCAGCACTGCATCCATCACCTGTTTAAAGGTGGGAACCCCTCCGCATACAACCAGGTCTACAATCTCCACGCCCTTTGGAATGGGCATTCCTGCATCACCGATCATAAACAGATCTTTATGTCCCAGCTCTGCGATACAACGGATCAGCTGGGCATTTAAAATCCCTGATTTTTTCATGCTATTCCTCCTGCATCTCTGATTATTACTATAAATCTTTTTCAGATTTTTTTCAACTTTTCAAATTATTTTAATATTAAGAAAGGTTTTGTTGGTTACTTAATTATTTGTTCTCGTTTCTTGCCTGAAGTGCCATCTTCGCCTGAAGATTTCTCTGTGTCTGGTCGATTACGACTGCAAGGATGATAACCAGACCACGGATAACCTTCTGCCAGAACTCGGATACACCACACATTGTCATACCATCATTGATAACACCGATAACAAATGCACCGACTACAGTTCCGATAATGGTTCCGGAACCACCGCTCATGGAAGTACCACCAAGTACGGTAGCTGCGATGGCGTTCATTTCCCAGCCATCACCAGATGCAGGATGTGCTGCGGAAAGCTGTGCGGTGTTGATCATACCAACCCAAGCTGCACAGAAGCCGGAGATCATGTAAACGATAATTTTGATCTTGTCTGCTTTGATACCGGAAAGACGGGCAGATTTCTCGTTACCGCCGACTGCAAGTACATACCATCCAAATGGAAGCTTCTTCAGGATGATAACGGAAATAATTGCAAGCACTGCGAAAATGTAAACACCGGTAGGAATGCCGGCAATATTGCTTCCAAGGATTTTGAAGCCTGTGTTGCCAAGTCCGTCATAACCTTTGATGTCGGAGAATGTTGCACCGTTGGAACGAAGGTTTGCAAAACCACGGCAGATATACATGGTACCAAGGGTAGCGATAAATGGTGCTACACCTAATTTTGTTACAATAAGGCCGTTGACTGCACCGATGATGCATCCAACAACCAGCATGGTAATAATGATTACCGGAACGCTGAAGTAAAGGGTTACACCTGCAAATTTCAGTGTAATACCTTCCTGGATCATACCACCGGCAAGCATACCAACAAGTCCGACTACAGAACCAACGGAAAGGTCAATACCGCCGGTAATGATTACGAAGGTCATACCAAGTGCAAGGATTCCATACAGGGCTACGTGCTTGGCAACCATGGTCAGTGTAGATGCTGACAGGAATGTGGTTCCTTTTACAATGGTAAAAAAGATGACCAGGAGTACCAGTACAATAAAGGTACGTCCTTTTAACAGTGTCATTAACAACTGATTATTATTTGATTTTTTGTTATTCATTGTTCTGCTCCTCCCCGGCTTACGCATTTCTTCCGGTTCCAAGTCCGGCATAAGATGTACGTACAAGTGTGTCTTCTGTGATCTCATCTCCGGTCAACTCGCCGGTCTTTTTGCCATTTGACAATACAACGATCCTGTCTGCGATTGCCATGATCTCTTTCAGCTCAGATGAGATAACGATAATGGAAAGTCCTTTTTCCGCAAGGTCGTGAATGATCTCAAAGACCTCAGTCTTCGCACCGATATCAATACCACGGGAAGGCTCATCCAGAAGTAAGATCTTCGGCTTGGTCAAAAGTCCTTTGCCGATTACAACCTTCTGCTGGTTTCCACCGGACAGTGACAGGATTGGAAGTCTCTTGTCCGCCACTTTAATATGGATATCCTTGATCTGCTCGTCAACTGCCGCATTCTCTGCTTTCTCGTCAAGGAACAGACCTTTTACATAATCTTTCATAGAAGAAATAGCGGTATTCTTGCCGATGTCAAGAGTCTGGATCAGACCCTGGCTCTGACGATCCTCAGGTACAAGAGCAAAACCGTTTTTGATCTGGGCGGCAACATCTTTGATATTTAGCTTTTTGCCCTCATAGAGTACATCACCGGTGTGCTCCGGATGAAGTCCCATCAGGCACTCAAACAGCTCGCTTCGTCCAGCTCCCAGAAGTCCGTAAACACCAAGGACCTCGCCCTTTTTCAGATCCAGGCTTACATGGTCAAGAGTCCAGCCGCCGCCTTTTTTCGGAAGGCACATATCCTTAATTTCCAGCACCTTCGGCTGTTTGGAAAGGTCAATGCTTCTCTCAAAGCGGTGATACTGGGTGTTCTTTCCAACCATATTCTCTACGATCCAGCTGAGCTCAATGTCCTTTACATCAGCATCTGCAACGTATTTTCCATCACGAAGAATGGTAACGTGATCGCCAATCTCCATGATTTCTTCCAGACGATGGGAAATATATACGATGGAAATTCCGGCTTCCAGAAGCTCTCTCATAATCTTGAAAAGTACCTTAACCTCTGCGGCAGAAAGAGAGGACGTAGGCTCATCCATGATCAGGACACGTAAGTCATCCTGGTTCAGGTTTCGTGCAATTTCCACCATCTGCTGCTGTCCTACACGAAGATCTCCGACCATGGTTTCCGGTGGAATTTCATGTTCCAGACGCTGCAGGATTTTTTTCGCCCCCTCTGAATGGGCCTTGTCATCCAGGAAAAAGCCTTTCTTTTTCTCATGTCCCATAAAAATATTCTGGTAAACTGTCATATTCGGGAAAAGAGAAAGTTCCTGGTGGATGATTCCGATACCTTTTGCACGGGCTGCATTGGTATCCTTGAAGTAAACCTCCTGGCCATCCATGTACATCTTGCCTGCTGAAGGCTGCTCGATTCCGGCGATCATCTTCATCAGCGTGGATTTTCCGGCACCGTTCTCACCGATCAGAACGTTTACCTTTCCTTTCAGAAGATCGAAGGAAACCTGATCCAGAGCTTTGGTTCCGGGATAAATTTTATCAATTTTTTCACAATGGAGAACAACATTCGGATCATCAAACATAATGCTTCCTCCTTTTATTCAATCGTCAGCTCAACTGCTGTAACAGATACTGCATCTGTACCGGCTTCTGCGCCGCCTGTAAATGTAACAGTCTTGCCAACTACATTTTCGTCGATTCCAAGTGGGTCAATTACCTGTGCAAGCGCCTGCTTGTTCAGTTCTTTTCCATAGCTTGACCATTCCGTCTGGTTGGTAAAGCTTTCAAAATTCTTCAGAGACTGAAGGTCACGGATGGCGGTACTGGAGTTCGGTCCATCTGTCCGGACCTGAACCTCTGTAGTTCCGGTATATCCATCCAGTTCTACTATCAGATAATGTTTCGGGGTGTCTGTATTGTATTCTTTGATTTTTCCTGTGCCTTTTACTGCAATTGTTTCTGTAATGCCATCACCATTTAATAATTCAGAAAGATCCTGTGCCTTGTCGGAAATGTCCGCTACAACGGCTCCCCAGTCACCCTGGGACTCTGCTGCGGAATCAAATTCCTGTTTTCCTGTATAAGAAGCTTCTTCGCCAATGGGTACTACAGTTACAACACCACAGCCGGTAAAGGTTACTGCTGTACATGCGGCCAGAACTGCCAAAATTCTTCTGCTTTTCATAATCATCTCTCCCTGCTTTCTATTATAAAAGGCGGCGCTGGCGCACCGCCTTCCAAAGCGTGTTTAAAAAGACTTTCTGCAAAATATACCACAAAGCGGGGCATGCAGATTGTGCGAATAATTTTTCAAACACTCGTTCATTTTTTATAAAAATCTGTTTCCTGGCAGCCAGATTATTTAGCTTCTGGTTCTGTGTAAACAAATGCGTTCAGGCAATCTGTGTTGTCAGCTGTGATTGCTACACAAGGAACAAGCTGTTTCTCTTCTTCCGGAGCTGTACCGTTAAGGTAAGCGTCTGCCTGCTCAACTGCCATCTCAGTGATCAGAGCGATCTGCTGAAGAGCGGTACCAACCATGTCACCAGATTTGATGTAAGCGTTTGCTTCGTCAGATCCGTCAAGACCGATGATCTTAATGTCGTTACGTCCTGCATCCAGGCAAGCCTGAACAGCACCACATGCCATTGTGTCATTACCGCAGATAATACCGGTGATCTCTGGATTGGACTGAAGGATTGCTTCTGTCTTCTCATAAGCTTCTGTCTGATCCCAGTTAGCGGACTGCTGAGCTACCATCTCAAGATCCTCATACTCATCAATTACAGAATGGTAGTTATCAGAACGAACCTGGCAGTTTGTATCGGATTCAAGTCCAAGGAGCTCTGCGTATTTGCCTTCGTAGTTCATAGCCTCAACCCATACTTCTGCGATTGCTGCTGCACCCTGTGCGTTATCTGCAACGATCTGTGCTACTGCAAGTCCGGACTGGTTGATCTCACGGTCGATAAGGAAAGTCGGGATTCCAGCGTCATATGCTTTCTGAACTGCTTCGATGGAAGCATCTGCACCAGCGTTATCGCAAATGATTGCTGCTGCGCCATCGTTGATAGCTGCTTCGAAAAGCTCAAGCTGTGTAGCAGCGTCGTCATCGTGGGAAGCACATTTTACTTCGTATCCAAGTTCTTCAGCTTTTTCTTTCGCAATTACCTGCTCTGTGTTGAAGAATGGGTTAGATGTGGAAGGTGTGATACAGTAAATGATCTTGCTTCCGCCGCCTGGAAGTAATTCTGCATTCTCTTCAGCCATTACCGGAACTGTCATTAAACCTCCAACCATCGCTGCTGTCATAGCCAATGCCATTGCTTTTCTTGCTTTCATAAATACGTCCTCCTTGAAATATAATTAAGATCTGTTTTTGTTCGGTTTTCTCTCCGAACTGTTGATAATTTGATTATAAACGTTTGCATAAATATTTCAATAATCTTTTTAGTTTTATGTGTTATTTTGTATGAATGCACAAGGTTTTTGTTGTGATTTTAGTAAGTTTTTACTATAAAATCTATGTATTCCCAACCATCTATTAGTGCATTTATGTAAACGTTTATATAAACATTTATAAACAGTATGTAAAACATAATATAAATTTTGCGCGTTATGGAGACGGTTGCCAAGACTATCCAGAGCCAGGCAACAGCTCTGGTGAATAAGACCTGTTCTCTGCAAAAATAAGGCAGTCACCAAGGTCTCATGCAAACATGGACTTTGGTGACTGCCACACACAGATACACGCTTATGTAATTTGAAATCTACAACATTCCCAGCTCTTTCTTCACTTCATCCGCTCTCGGAATGGACGGTGTAGCGCCTGGTCTTGAAACAGCAATGGAGGAGGCCTTTGCAGCCATTCTCAGCGCCTCCTGGATGGATCTGCCCTCGATGACTGCAGCAATGAAATATCCTGTAAATGTATCACCCGCCGCTGTGGTATCCACAGCTTTTACCTTGAAAATATCCTGGAAAACTTTTTCTTTTCCATCATAATAAACAGCGCCGTCACTTCCAAGTGTAAGCACGAAACGTGCATTAGGAAATTTCGCAGCCATGGCATCCAGGATCTGATCTTTATCCTTGCAGCCAGTAATCTGTTCACCTTCAATTTCGTTTACGAGAAACAGATAAACCTTACTGAGATCGCAGGTGCTCAGCTTGTCATCAAAAGGTGACGGATTCATAACGATCTTCATCTTTTTCTCATAAGCCTGGTCAATAATGTAGTCCAGCATATTGATCTCATTCTGCAGAATCAGATAGTCTCCTTCTCCAAAATCAGCAAGAACTTCATCTACAAATTCCTTTGTCTGCATCTGGTTGGTTCCACCGTATAAAATGATGCAGTTCTGGGCATTTTTGTCCACCTGGATCATGGTATGACCACCCTTTACCGGAAGTCTGCGGATATATTTGGTGTTTACACCAGCTTCCTTACAAGCCTCTAACAGAATATCTCCATCTGTTCCCACGATTCCCGCATGATAAACCGGCACCCCAGCCTTCGCCAGTGCAATAGACTGGTTCAGTCCTTTTCCCCCGCTGAAAACTTCCAGCTTGGAAGAATGCTGGGTTTCACCGCCTACAATGATGTGATCTACGGAATACACGTAGTCTACGTTTAATGAACCGTAATTTAGTACTTTCATGTAAAAATCCCTCCGTTTTTCATTGCTTATTTCGTTTTACTGTACAAATTTCATCTGAACAATATTTATGTCTATATTATGTTGTAAAACTATCCCTACGTCAATCAGAATTTCATCGTTGTCACCAAAAGAAAAAGCGGCTCAATCCATTTTCACGATTAAGCCGCATTCTTTTATTCATAGTAATATCTACAGCCGCAGACACATCTTATTACTTCGGAGCCTTCTGCAGTTTACTGAACATATCTCCCAGAAGTGCATCACGATAAATAAACCGAACCAGTCGCATCTCATGTCTTGTTTCATCCTGCTCCCATTTTAAATCCTGGGTCAGACGCGGCGTTGGAACCAAAGTGGATGGACACCAGTTTGGATTCACTACATAACCTACTGTAGATATATCCCAGATAATCCTTGAAGGCGAAAGCATGGAATCTGTCTTCGGTGCACCCTCATCGCCATAATCATCCAGCCCTGCACAATATGTCTGATGGAAAAGATCCAGCCAGTTCTGTGCCATTTCCTGTGACATCTGGCTTGTAACAGTCTCGCAAAGGTATGTTCCCACTTTACTTTTATCTTTAATATGATATTCCAGCTCTGGACCGGTAACAGAAAGATAAGAAGCAACAGACATACACGGTACTAGCACCAGCGGAACGCCGCTATCCAGAATTACCTGAGAAGCCAGCACGTCCTGTCCAAGGTTAAACTCAATTGCATGCGGCCAGTACAACGGCTGTCCAGACAACCATACAACAACCATTTTCTTGATGATTTCGGGATCCATCAAAATAGCGGAAGCAACGTTTGTAATCTCGCCAATTGCAATGACATAAAGTACATCTTCACATTCATGAACTCTTTTTACCAGATCCCTGGCAGCATCACTGTCCACGGGCTGATCTTTCACCGTCATGTACCTCTCAGATCCGCGGAATACTCTGTCTTTAAAATCCTCTCTTCCAAGAAGACCTAACAGCTTCAGGATTTCCTGGTAACTCAATTCAAGACCTTCCTTAAGATTTCCGGTCATAGGAATTGCCACACCATCGGTCTGCATCAACCGAGCAAAGAAATCTGAGGAAAAAGGGGCTGCATAGATTGCTTCCATCTGTATTTTTTCTGGTGAAAGCATTGCATATGAAATTGCAAACTGATCATCAACTTCATTATATGTATCTGAATCAATGACAACGTGGATTTTTTTTCGGGGAGGTTCCAGACGCTGTCTGCGCTCCTCTGGTGTTATAACTGGATATTTCATTTTTTATGACTCCTTTCCAAGCATTTATGAAGCACTCATAGCCTTTTGTCTGGCTGCTCTTTTTTCCTTGAGTTCTTCTATTCTTCCTGAATTCTCAAACAAAATCATTACAACCAGAAGGAAGAATCCAAGTACAACATTCTGGAATGTATCCGGAAGCCCTACTGCGATCAAACCGATAAAAATAATATTTAATGTAAACTGTGCGATAAATATTCCAATCGTCAGATCACAGATCCGCTGTAATACCAATGCCAACAGAACGCTGATCAACGGTTTAAACATAATTGTTACACTTCCAAGACTCGTCTGTGCCCCAACAGAGCCAGACTGACTTAGTGTAAGAATTGCAGCGATTCCGATAAATACACTTCCATATACGAATGATTTGCATTTTACCAGATCTGTTTTGATACCGGAGTTTTTCGCAACGGCTTCATTACTTCCTACAGCTCTCATATGGAAACTGAATACAGTATGATTAACTACAAAGTAAAACAAAACAGCTGATAGCAGGAAGATAATAACAATATTTGGAGAAGAACCAAAAATTGCATATTTATTATCAATTTGTACAAATCCGTAATGTCCTGCAAGTTTTGAACCAATGATTTCAAACACCATTGCCAGACCCATTGTCAATACAAGTGACGGAATTTTTAACCACCAGTTCAAAACACCTGTAATAATACCGACAACAATGGCACTGATAATTGCACCAAGGATCATTCCTGCAAACCCATACTGGGCTGCAAGAAGACCGCCGATAACACCGCTGATGACCAGACGTGAGCCAATGGTGAAATCGAATACTCCACAGATATTACCATAAGCAATGGCATATGCTGTGATAGTAGGTATAATTGTCTGAATAAAAATTGTATAAATACAATTCCAGTTACTGAACCTTTCAAAGCAAATAACCAAGAAGATCAGATAAACGATTACAGGCAGCATGATTACTTTCAGTGTATTTATCAAAAATCGTTTCATATAAATTTCATCTCCTTATTTTGCAATTGCATTTACAACTGCTTATTTGCTGTGACGCTCAACTACATCAGCAATAGAGAAGGTAGAAATCAGATCATTCATGTAGTCCATATCAATATCAGCATTGTAGAATTTGATCATTTTTTCTTTAATTTCGTCTGATGTGTAAACCGGCTCGTCGCCAAGGAAATACTCGTTGAACTGATCAGCTTCATCTGCTGTTGTAAGTTCAAGGTAAGGTGTAATAATGTTTGTAGGTCCATCTTCAACGATCGGAGTACCAATAACTTTGTTTACAAGGATAACTGCAGATACAAGCGGGTCAATCTGCTGCTGTCCACCGTAAGATACATGGAAAGTACCCTCTTTCAGGTAATCGCCAAGAGTTGTCTCGAAATCAATACGTCCGACTTTGATATCGCCAGCTTTACCATGGTCTGCAAGGGCTTTTTCAATTGTAGGAATTGCACCGCCGCAGTATGTTCCAAGTACCAGAATACCATTCATTTCCGGATATGCTGCAATATAACTCTCAATAGTCTTTGTCATATCTGTTGTTACAGTAATATCATAAGTTGTGTTCAAAATATTTACGCCAGCTTCTTCTGCACCTTCAGCAGCACCTTTATCACGAAGATCGGAAGAAGTATCACCTTTTGCAATATTGATAACACCTAAATCTGTCACACCCATGTCTGCCATTGATTTTACAATGTTAGAAGCGCAAGTCTCATCATCCTCATTGCAGCCGCCAGCGAACCATTCAGAATCATACATAGCTTCGCGGATGTCGTCATCGCTGATCGTACGGAACATTGTGCCCCAGTAAACACCAGCATCTGCACACATTGCATCAACTGCAGGAAGCATGGAATCAGAAGCCGGCATGAAAAGAATACCATCAACATCACGGCTGATCAGCTCACTGATATTATCGATCAGTCCGTCTGCGGAGTTATCAGTTACTACGTTTACCAGCTCGCCACCTGCTGATTCTACCGCAGCTTTTACGTTGTTGTAAATGGAAATCCAGGTTGGGTCTGTATTTGCAGTATCCCACGGAAATCCGATTTTGAACGGTTCCGGATCGGAGTTCTCTGCATATACGCTCACGCCAGAGAACATTGTTGCGGTCAGTGCTACTGTCATCCCGATTGCCATAAGTCTTCTTAATTTCATGTTTCTTTCCTCCTTGAAAATTATATAGTTTTTATTTTTTGAGCAAATGCTCATAGTTACAAGTTCAAAATCTGCTTACTTGATTACCGCCGCACTTCTGCGGTCAAAAGAAATTGCTACTACTACCACAAGAAGAATTCCCTGTACCACCTGTTGTGTCAATCCGTCAATTCCCACAAGGGACATTCCACTCTTTAACAATGCCATTGCCACACTTCCAATAATTGCTGCACGGAACTTTACATTCCAGCCGCCGGAGAGAGGCATTCCACCAAACAATACGGCCAGAAGTACATCAAACTCAAATGCATTTCCAGTTTTCGATGAAGCTGTGCAGGCTCTTACCAAAGTAAAAAATCCAACCAGACCACAAATCAGACCAACTAGCATAAAGGAAAGCATCCTTGTTTTTTCCACATTAACTCCAGATTGTCTTGCCGCTTCCCTGGAAGCTCCAACCGCCCGGCAGTTCTTTCCGAATGCACATTTCTGAAACAATGTTCCTGATACAACAAGAACAATTATCATTGTAAGAATCTTTACCCAGTCTTCATCAAACACTCGCATGGAAATCGGGATTCCCACGGAGCCATTAAGGAAATACGTTGTCAGTCCCCTGAAAATAAAGGAAATCGCCAATGTTCCAATGAAAGATTCCACTCTCAGATAAGCTGTGGCGAAACCGCTTAGCAGTCCGATTCCGGTTCCGGTAAGAAGTGCCACCGGTAAAATCAGTGCTGGGCTGATGGTTGCGGAAAAAGCTCCCATTGCTGCGGAAAATCCCACAATAGCTCCCACAGAAAGATCCAGTTCACCAAGAGCCATAACAAAAGTATACATCATGGAACATAAGGCAATGCTGAAAAAGTTATTAAAAATGTTCATCAGGTTTCGCTGTCCCAAAAGTTTTCCGCCTGTCAGTATCTCAAATAATACAAGAACTAATATCAGACCCAGGAATGCGAAATTGTTTACCAACAATTCTTTTATGTTTGTTTTTGGAGTCTCTGACGCTTTGCTGTTTTCCATCCTGCTCACCCCTTAAATCATTTTCTGTATTAACTTCGCTTCTGTCAGACCTTCATTTCGAAGAAATTCACCTGAAACAGCTCCGTCTCTTAGAAGAACAATTCGGTCTGACATACCGATCAGCTCCTGCAGTTCCTCAGAAATCAGCAGAATCGATTTTCCTTCTTCCTTCATCTGCATAATCAGCTGATAAATTGCAGCTTTTGTTCCTACATCAATTCCTCTGGTCGGACAGTCAAGAATCATGATATCTGAACCTTTTCCCAGCCATTTCGCCAGAACTACTTTTTGTTTATTTCCACCGCTTAAGGTGTTGCAGAATACTTTTACAGAATCTGCTTTTACTTCCATTCTCTCTGACCACTTCTCTGCCAGCTGTTTCTGTTTTCTATCGGAAATCGGGCCAAAAGGTGTAAGGTCTTTCAGCGATGGAAGACAGATATTATCTGCAATACTACTGATAAGCATTAAAGATTCCTGATCTCTGTTCTTGGATACATAACCAATTCCATGTCTGACAGCCCAGGAAGCACTTTTTACAGGTTCTTTCTGATCTTTCAGGACTTCTCCGGTCTCCGGCTTCAAAAGTCCAAACAGAACCTTTCCTACATCGTGCATTCCACAATCGCTCAAACCTCCAACCCCAAGAATTTCTCCTTTATGTAACTGGATTGTCAGGTTTTGTACAGATCCTGCAATTACGTTTTTGGCTTCCAATACAACCTGTTTGCTTATCTCCACTCCTGTGTCATCTCTGTAATAATGTCCTGATAACTCTCTTCCGATAAGCAGCTGTCTGATTTTGTCTGCATTAAATTCTTCTTTCTGTAAATTTGCTATAAATAAGCCATCTCGCAATACAGTAAGAGAATCACATTTATCCATGATTTCTTCAATATCATGGGAAATAAACAAAATAGCTTTTCCCTCGTCTCTTTTCTCTTTCATCAATTTGTAAAGCAGCTCACGTCCTGCAACGGATAATGCAGTCGTTGTCTCATCAATGATCCAGATTTTCGGAGATGTATATAAGGCTCTTGCCAGTTCCACCAGCTTTCGGTCTTCGAAAGAAAGCTGATCGATCAACATTTCCGGCTTAATATTATCTACGTAAATATTCTGAAGTGCCTTGGCAGCTTCCCGATTCATCTCTTTGACATTAAGTACGCCGCCTTTTGCAAACTTCTCTTCTTTACCAAAAAAGATATTTGCGGCTACTGATATTTTGGAAATTGTGCCCTGCTCCTGCACCACCATACTAACTCCGTGATTAATTGCATCCACGGTTCCTGTCGGTTCATATGGTTGTCCGTCCAGATACATTTTTCCACTGTCATATTTTTGAATTCCGGCTACAATTGATGAAAAAGTTGATTTTCCAGATCCGTTTTCACCAACCAGACCTCTGATTTCTCCGGCCTTTATGGTGATATCAAACTCTTTCAATGCATGTACTGTTCCAAATGATTTGCATATCTTTTCTGCCCGGAACAAATATTTTTCCTGCTCAGCCATGTCTTCACCCCGCATATCTTGCAATTCTTTGTGTTCCCTTGATTTCTGGCATTATTATAATCCGTAGTTTTTGTGCAATAAAGATGATTTTTTTCATATTTTGTTAGATTTTCCGTCTTTTTTATTGTTTTTTATTCTATTTTTTCATTTTCATTTATTCTTTTGCACAAAAAACGCTGTTGCACACAGCTTATTAACGCCATGTACAACAGCATCGTTTCTGATTTTCTCCAGCATTTTTAAACAGTCTTTAATTCTCACCAAACTCTATCAGAATCTTAGTTCCTTTTCCCATTTCACTTTCAATTTTCATGCAGTTCGTATTTCCATATAGATAATAAAGTCTTCCCCTTATATTTGACAAGCCAATCTTCTTTCCCCTGTCCTCAGGATTAAATTTCATACTATTGATCTCATCCAGTTTTTCCGCATCCATTCCTCCTCCATTGTCTTCCACGGACAAAACAAGATTTTTCTCCTCATTCCTGAAAACGGTGATTATGATTTTGCCACAAAATTCTCCACTTTCCTCATCAATCAATCCATGGAACAAAGAGTTCTCCACCAACGGCTGAATCATATTCTTAGGAATCTGCTCTTCCATCAGTTCCGGCGCAATATCCCATTCTACTTCCAGATTCCCATCATACATAAATTTCTCTATAACGATGTACTGATTTACGATTTTCATCTCGTTTGCAACGGAATCTGTAATCTGGATATCATTTACGCGCAGGCGGTCTTTCAGTATCGCAATCAACGCTGAATTTACTTTTACAATATCTTCGCAGCGTTTTTTTCGCGCAAGATAATTAATGCTGTTAATGGTATTGTAGATAAAATGAGGATCGATCTGGCTTACCAGAAGGCTGAACCTGATTTGCTGCTCTTTTGCTTCTTTTTCCCCAATTACTTCTATGCTGTGTTTCAAATCATCAATCATTTTATTAAAAGAGGATTCCAGCTGACCAATCTCATCTTCCCTGTCAGACTCCACTTTGCAGTCCAGATTTCCTTTCGCCGCCATAAGCATGTGTTGAGACAGGACCAGAACAGGGTTTATTAATGTATTTATATTTCTATAGTTCATAAACAATACCAGGAGCAGAAAAATAGCAAGAGTTCCAAAAAGACCTGCAATATATGGAAAAAGCACCATCCAAATAGATTCTTTATTCACAATAGAAACCACTTCGTACCCACAAGTAGCAGATTTGTCGTGGAAAACAATATCGCCAGTCAAAGCTTTCCGCTTATTTTTGCTGTCATTCTTCTTGTCGTCATTCTGCACCAACGCCTCCCGGGCGTCTACAATGTCTTCTTCCGAACCATATTCATAAAAAGTATTTCCTGTACTGTCAACCAGATACCATGCATCCAGGCTGCTTCCCGCCAGGCCGCGTATGTCTTTCAAAGTATTATTCAGATTTACAAACATGATAATCGTGCACCACTGGTTATTCAGGTAATAGTTTCTGGCATATGCCACTGTGCAATAAGAATTGGAACCTACGGTAACCTGGTACACAGGAGAATAGGAACGACCGAAACCAGTGCTCATCATATTAGAAAAATTCTCCGAATCCAGCACATTCAGATCTTCCTGAACAATATTGGTCAGCGAATCAATAGCAGGAGCATTTTGACCGATAATAGCTATTCCACGGATCATGCCCATATAACTTGTAAGATTGTTCAGTCTAACCGATGCCCTTGTCTTATTCTTCGTATCCGGATTTCTTAAATATGTCTGAATATCATTGTTCTGTTCCACAGTTGCTGCAACATTTTCCATGTAATTTTCTACAAGCGACAATGTATTTTCTACGTGCTGCAGCAAAGAAGCAGTGGTATTCTCAGATATCTGCACTTCATTTTCCTTAAATACAGGAAAGAAAAAGCCAAAGGAAATTCCGATGGCTATGATAAAAGAAATCAGTCCGCCAGTAAGTATACTCACCATCAAACGTTTTCTGAAAGATGTTTTACATTTATTTTTCGTTTTTTCTTCCCCCTTTTTTGGAATATTCCGTTGGGAACATACCGGTTTTTTTGTAAAAAGCCTGACTGAAATACTGGCTTGAATTGTAACCTACAGCAGAGCATATCTCATATATCTTATAGTTTCCATCTTCCATCATCTTCTTGGCAGCCTCAATTCTTATGTCTGTCAGATAGCTTTTCAAGGTGACACCAGTTTCCCTTTTGAACTCTCCACTCAGATATCCAGGGCTTAAGTGTACATAGGCAGCTACATCGTTAAGTGACAAATCTGGATTCCGGAAAGATCTGCAGATATATTCCACAGCATCGGAAATTACCCGGGAATAACCATTCACTTCTCTGGTCATATATTCATGGTAATGGTTCACCTGTTTTTCCAACCAGGCAGTAATTCTAGCTGCATCCAGCCATTCTTTCCAACAGGAAGCAATCCGGGGAACTTCTTTTCCAGTCTCTATTTTTTCATAAGCATGTTTCAGTGCTGTATAACCAGCCTGCGCTGCGTTTATAAATTGCTCTACTCCGTCCGTTCTAGCAATGCTCAGAATTTCATGGAGCATCTGAATACGAATCTGGGAATCCGGCTCTTTCAGCATATTCTCCATGGAAAGATTTTTCTTCGAGCTGACAACAATCTGCTCTTTTCCCAGTTCCTGTACCTGAGAGCAGTCTAATTTACGGATTTCTCCCACTCCTTCCAGATACTTTTCCAGAAATACATTCTTGTTCTCGTCATAAAACCGCTTAAATTCATAAAGACTGATTCTACCCTGCACAATATAAAGAGTAAAACTTGAGTTAGTCTCTTCCTGCAGTTTTTTCTGGAATTTACGAGCAAGCTTATATAATTCCTGCTCATAGCTTCCATATGAGCTTTCCGTGGAACTCAGCGCGATTACCATCTTTCTGCCCGGTATCGCTGTAATCACATCCAAATCCCATCCAGTTATTTTCTCATTTGTCAGAATTTCCACGAATTTTGAACGATGTACAACGATTTCTTCTGGAACGGCTTCCCCACTCAAACTTATCGGAAGATCCTGCTCCACCATGATAATATGTTCCGGTCTTTTTAAAATCTGTTCAATATCTGCACTTTCTGTCATTTCCTCAGACAGAAAAAATTGCTCCAACATTCTGTCTGTTATGTAGCGTTCCCGCTTTCCAGCTTTTATGATATTTGCTTTCAAACGATTCAAAAGCTCAGACAGTGAGTTCTCTGTAATCTCACTTTTTATTACATATTCAGTGATTCCAAGGCGAATAGCTGCTTTGGCATAACTGAAATCTTCGTATGCAGTCAGCAGGACAATGCTCACTTTTTCATCTGTTTTGCGTATTTCAGATATCATCTCTATACCATCCATAAAGGGCATGCGAATATCTGTAAAAATCACCTGTGGATGATATTCCCTGTATTTTCTTAACGCCTGCTTCCCATTAAAGGCTGTTGCAATTATCTGGTAACCATATGCTTCCCAATCAATCATCGTACTCAGATCTTCCAGCATGAGTTTTTCATCATCTACAATCATTACTGATATCAGGTCTGTCATACTTTCTCTCCCCTCAATACATACATTATGTGTTTATATTATTAATTTACCAGATTATTGTCAACACGCAGCTTGCCACTCCTCAGCTATACAACACGCAGCAATTCATCCCCCGTTTTAAGATGATTTGCTTTCCAAAATCCGCAATTTCTTCCCATCCCGTTCTATAATCCCCTCATCAGCCAGGTTCTTCAGCTCCCGCATCATGGCACTGCGGTCTACACTGAGGTATTCGGCAAGAGTGGTGTAGGACATGGGCAAAATAACAGTTTTCGTCTGTTTTTCTGCGGCAATGGAATTTAAATAGGTCATGATCTTCTTTCGGATGCTGTTTCTTGACAGCACATAAATCCGACTGGCCTGCTGGCTGGCGCGCAGGGCAATCATCTGAAGCAGGTTGCTTACCAGCTGGCTGTGGAATTTACAGGCATTTTCGCAGCGTTTAATAACATGTTCATAGGCGATAAAAAGCACTTTTGTTTCGGATTTTGCACAGACGTAATAGTGCTGGGATTCTTCAGGTAAAAGGAATGGTTCGCCGAAAACACTATCCTTTTTCAGGTTATCTATCATATATTGATTTCCATCTTCATCAATGCAATAAAGAACTGCCTGACCTTCCAGGATCAAACCTATTTTTTTCATGGAACTGGAATATTCCATCACAGTCTCATTATTCCGATAGACTGCTTCATGCATATCGAAACAGATGCGCATACGTTCCTGTTCTTCAGGAGTTATGTATGAAAAAAGTGTCACTGGTGTCATTTCTACAATCCCTTTCTATCAATTTATCCAGAACATGTTCAAAAAATAATTTCTTATATCTTACACCATTTTGTTGTATTTGCAACAGACTTTATTTCAAAATTTGGTTATACTAAAGCCATGTTAAAGAAATAACAAAGCAGTAAAAAATACATAGTTCCCTCAAAAATCACAAACAATTACATCAATAACAATATCTCATAAAAAGGAGACGAACCTCTATGAAAATTACAGACACCATCCGCTACGCAGGCGTAAACGACCATCAGATAGACCTTTTCGAAGGTCAGTACAAAGTACCGAACGGTATGGCATATAATTCCTATGTGATCCTGGATGAAAAAATCGCAGTCATGGATACTGTAGATGCAAATTTCACTCACGAATGGCTGGATAATCTGGACCGCATTCTGGAAGGCCGCAAACCGGACTACCTGATTGTACAGCACATGGAGCCGGACCACGCAGCAAATGTGGCAAACTTCCTGAAGGTTTATCCGGAAACCACCATCGTAGCCAACGCGAAAACCTTCACTATGATCCAGAACTTCTTCGGTCTCGACCTGGAAGGACAGAAGCTGGAGGTTACAAATGGCGGCACCCTCAACCTTGGAAACCACAACCTGACCTTTGTTTTCGCTCCCATGGTGCACTGGCCGGAAGTTATGGTAACCTATGACAGCACCGATAAAGTACTTTTCTCTGCAGATGGCTTCGGAAAATTCGGCGCACTGGATGTAGAAGAAGATTGGGACGATGAAGCTCGCAGATACTTTATTGGCATCGTTGGAAAATACGGACCACAGGTTCAGAAATTACTGAAAGTTGCCGCAGGCCTGGATATCCAGATCATTTGCCCTCTTCACGGACCTGTTCTTACAGAAAACCTTGGACATTACATTGGTCTTTACGATACATGGTCCTCTTACACACCAGAGACAGAAGGAATTGTCATCGCCTACACATCTGTATACGGTCATACAAAAGTGGCTGTAGAGCTGCTGGCTGACAAACTTCGCAGCAAGGGATGTCCCAAAGTTGTTGTATATGATCTTGCAAGAGATGACATGTCACAGGCTCTGTCCGACGCATTCCGCTACAGTAAGCTGGTTCTTGCTACCACAACCTATAATGCAAGCATTTATCCGTTCATGCACGACTATATCACCCGTCTGACCGAGCACAACTTCCAGAACCGCACCGTGGGCATCATCGAAAATGGTTCCTGGGCACCTCTGGCAGCAAAAATTATGAAAGAAATGCTTTCTGGCTGCAAGAAGATCAACTGGCTGGACACTACTGTAAAAGTGCTTTCCGCAGTAAACCAGGAAAACAAGGATCAGCTGGAAGCTATGGCAAGCGAACTTTGCAAAGAATACATTGCCCAGAATGATGAGCTGGCAAACAAAAATGACATGACAGCCCTTTTCAGAATCGGATACGGTCTTTATGTAGTTACCTCCAATGACGGCAAAAAAGACAACGGACTGATCGTCAACACTGTGACCCAGCTCACTGATACTCCAAACCGTATTGCGGTAAATATCAATAAGGCAAATTACTCCCACCATGTGATCAAACAGACCGGAGTTCTCAACGTAAACTGCCTGTCTGTAGATGCACCGTTCTCTGTATTCCAGCAGTTTGGTTTCCAGACCGGACGCAGCGTAGATAAATTTGCAGGTCAGAAGGTCTACCGTTCCGATAATGGACTGGTATTCCTGGACAAATATATTAATGCATTTATGTCTCTGAAGGTTGAACAATATGTAGACCTTGGTACCCATGGAATGTTCATCTGCAGCGTCACCGAAGCCCGCGTCATGAACGATCTTGACACCATGACTTACACCTACTATCAGAAAAATGTAAAACCGAAGCCAGAAACCGATGGCAAAAAAGGCTTCGTCTGCAAAGTATGCGGCTACATCTACGAAGGTGACGAGCTCCCGGATGACTTCATCTGCCCGCTGTGCAAACATGGAGCTGCAGATTTCGAGCCCATCGAATAAAAAAACAACCAGATAAATTTTTCAAGGCAGCACAGAATCCAGAGCGTGTCTGAAAAAGGCTTTCTGCAAGATGTGCACCACAATTTGTGGGAATGATTTTTCAGACACACTCCGGAGCCCGTGCTGCCTAATCACCGGTAATAGCAATTCTTGCTGCACCCGCTGGGAAAAATCTGCAATTTCAATTTTCGCCGGAATTCCATTTCGTCAGCGGATTCTCTCAATATATTCAACGCCATTCGAAGATTTCGAATATCTTTTTCCATGTAATCCGTATAATTTCCACGGCCAACCAGCTTCAAGTGCGTAATTCCGGCTTGCTTTAACTGATAAAGTGCACATAGACCACAGCCAGTTTCACCGCAAAGATAACCCGCAGAATCATAGGAAAAATCATGTAAACTGTGAAAATCATCAGGAACAAAGCCGTCTGGCAGCAAATGCCCTCCGTTTATTTCCTGATTGAAGATTTCAGGACCGGCATTCCCTGTTTTTAAGGTTCCGATCTGATAAGGAGCTTTGCAAAGATACCCCATCTCATCACAATGCAAAGAATTACAAAATGCACCTGTAAACTGGCACATTTCATTCAATACAAAGGCCTCAAATTCCGGAACTCCTTCTGTTCCATCCTTTTTTCCACATTTATCAACAACCGCTTTCATATCTTCGAATGTATTTTTCCTGTGAAAAATCACACGTTTCAATCTCATTTTTACCAATGAAGCCACCATCTGGCTGTTAATTTCTCCACATTCTCCACTGAGATGGATTTCGCAGTTTATACCATTTTCACGTAAATATACCATCAACGCCGGGTCTGCAATAATATAACTGTGAAAACCGATTTTCATACACTGGCTTATAATCCCGGCAATTTCTGGATATTGTTCCGGGATATAATACAGGGAATTGAAGGTAAGATGGACTGGTTTTTCGTACTTTTTCATCATCCCAGACAGGATTTCCAGCTCACTGAATGCGCCAAGCTGTACGTTATAACAAAGTACTTCCCTGCGGTTTAAGGGCAGTACCGTTCCGTATTTTTGGGACCAGGAATAAGGAACATAACCACAGAAAAATTCATCTGCACCAGCCTCCGCGAACTTTATATATTCATCTATCGAGCCTAATCCTACTACTATTTTCATCACTTATCTCCATAAATTCCAGCCTTGAGCAGCCATGTACTTCATCCTGAATAAAATATCGCTTCTGCCTCAACACGGGTATGTCACCTGCCGGCGGCATTACCATGCTCTTATTACAACCCGGTCCACACCGTTTTGGATATAATTCTTCAGTATTTCTTCCTCTTTCAATATCCTCATATCAATCCCAAACAACGAATTATACCGCCCTATCATATGCAAATGTTCCGGATACAAAAGTGCATATTCCGTACAATATCCCGGGCATTTTTTTGCAAGCTTTTGTCGTCCTCTCTCGCCTGTTTCACATACTGCACCAAGAGGACAATACTGTGATGTATTGGTCTGATAGAACGGAATATGCAAGCTGTTTTTTCCAGGTGGAATCTGCTGTTCGTAACCGCAGGATTCCCATTCAAAGCGTTGGATTCCATATTCTCTTTCCAGAAAATCACGGTAAAATCCAGCATTCAGGCTGTTCCTCTCAAACCATTTCTGTTCTCCTTTTTTGAACGAAATCCGAGGGTCTTTTCTGCGTTTATTTAACAAAATTCCAAGGCTGGGAATCAGATTCCTTCTGCCTTTTTTTACTAAAGAGGCCATTCCCCAGTCATTTACAACAATCTCTACAGCCTGCCCTTTTTCTTCACACCACCAGTTAATTTCATCAAGCAATTCTGTTATATAATCCAGCATATATTCCCGGATATAAGAAAAAACAAGTGTGATTTTCACCTGTTCTGCCGCTGCTTTTTCTATTATTTCAAACAACAATTTACGTTCCGGAAACAGAAGATGACAGAACTGATTTCCAATATAAAGGTGATCCGGTACTCTATGTTCCAGAATAATGCTGCCGCAGATACCGATACATTTTCCGGCATACTTTTTGGAAAACTCTGTCAGGGAACTATTCAAATATTCCTGATACAATTCCGGGCGATCTATCTCCAGCGCCAGCTCCGTAACACCTGATTTAGGCGGTACCTGGCACTTATACCCAGGCTTAAAGCCAGTTCCGCACTGAGAACAATTATCAGTTAAATCTATACGTTTCCCATTATAAGCGGACTCCAATACCTCTGGCGTAAGCTCTCTCCGCCATATTCCCACCTGCTCTTCCAGACTGTCACACTTGACCTCATCCAGTTCCCCCGGATACCCTGTCAGGCTTTTCGCCAACGCGCTGTCGTCCTCTTCCAGCTTCAGATGAATGTAGTGATTATACTGATAAAGAAGCCTCTGAACCGCCTCTGCATACGCTTTCTGCTTCACCGTCACCTTATATTTCACACAAAATCCGGAGAGTTCTGCGTCCACCACATCAGACCTTTGTATATCGTATTCTGGAATTTCCAATTCACGATAACACCCATTCTTTATATCATAAAAGCACACCTTCAAAGCTTCTGAATCAGAGATATTTTCTTCTATTGTCCGAAAACAAAATCCACTCTCATCAATCTCTGTAATCCGAACCTCCCGTCCTCCCACAACCCCGGCAAGAAGCCCGAAAGGAATCATTGAAACCATTGCAATCACACCCTGTTCCGTCTACGAATACTGCAAATATATCTCAGAATATATAAAAAAACAATCTTTCCAGTTTATAAACCTTTTCTCCTTTTTTCTTCACAAAAGAATGGTAAAATTAACTTAACGACTATGAAAACATAATCATTGATTTTTCAAACACGCTCCAGTTCTATCTGGTATGCTTCATATTCGCTCACCGCAGCAGGAAGCAGTATTCCAGCCTCCATAAGTGCAGCTCCCGGATATACTTTTCCGGTAGTTTTTTCCCGATAAAAAGCATCCTCTTCCATTCCTTTTAAGGTAACGTATGCTGCCGGCGGATTGGCTTCTGCTGTAAGTCTTATCACACTTACCAGTGCCTTGGATCTGTCATCTGATACCACCATCCAGGCCGCAAAATTATCCTGGAAAGGATTGGAAAGACGGTAATAATCTCCTTCACGGATCAATTCCTGATACTCCCTGTATTGGGCAAGCTGGGCACGGATTTCTGCTTTTTCCTTTGCATTTAAAAGTGCGGGATTCAGTTCATAGCCAAAGGTTCCAGACATAGCTGCAACGCCTCTTGTATGCATACTGGTCACTCTTCCGGTCTGATGGTTTGGCACTGCTGACACATGTGAACCCATTGCTGCTACCGGATAAAAGAAGGAGGTTCCATATTGAATCCGTGTACGATTAATAGCATCTGTGTTGTCACTGCACCAGATCTGAGGCGTATAATACAACATTCCGGCATCAAATCTTCCGCCGCCTCCGCTGCAGCCTTCAATAAGAATATCCGGATAACGGTTCGTAAGTTTTTCCAGGAAATCGTACACCCCAAGAACATAATCATAGGTCACGTTTGGTGCATAAATATCTGCCAGGCTGCGGTTCATATCCCATTTAATGTACTCCACATTCCCCTGATCCAGAACTGCGCAAATGCGTTTAAATATCTCATCACGTACTTCTTTTCTGGAAAAATCAAGAACCAGCTGGTTTCTGGAACGGACAGGCTTGCGGCCTGGAATTGTGATTGCCCATTCCGGATGTTCCCTGTAAAGATCACTGTCCTCACTGACCATTTCAGGCTCAATCCAGATACCGAATTTCACGCCTTCCGCGTTTACTCTTTCGATTAATTTTGTCAGAGTTCCGCCTAATTTTTCCTCGTTCACATACCAGTCGCCGAGAGAAGAATTGTCGTCATTTCGCTTTCCGAACCATCCATCATCCATAACCACCATATCGATTCCAAGCGCTTTTGCCTCCTTTGCAAGCTCTACGATGGTGTCTCCGGTGAAATCAAAATATGCGGCTTCCCAGCTGTTGATCAGGACAGGACGATTTGCATGGACGTATTTTCCCTGGCAGATATGATTCATAATGCAGTGATGGTACTGCTGGGAAAGCCTGGAAAGACCTTTGTTTGTGTAGGATAAAATAACCTCTGGCGCGATAAATTCAGCTCCGGCTTCCAGGGGATATGCAAACAGTTCATCAGTCAGACCCATCTGGATTCTGGTCTGATCATACTGGTCCTTTTCTGCTTCTACAAGGAAGTTTCCACTGTATACAAACAGCATTCCGTAGCAGCTTCCGCTGTCTTCATTTGTGTTTTTTCCTGCAAGGATTACCCCTGGATTATACTGGTGGCTGGAGGTTCCACGGCGGCTGCCAATTCGGGTGCTTTCATGGGAAACCGGCATTCTTTCCATGTTTCTTTCCATAGCATGTCTGCCATAAAATTTGATCAGATCATAGTCTCCGTGAAGGAAATCCAGGCATGCAGACTGGGCTTTTTTTACTGTTACAGGGGCTTTTCCAGCATTCTTAATTATCACACTTCTGGTGATAATATCTTCTTTTTCCAGTACTCCGTAGAGCAGATGAAGCTCTACTTTTGTAACAGGATCTTCCAGTATAATCTTCAAAGTTTCCGCTTCATTTTCTTCTGCACGGACGAATGGAAGACCTTTCAGAGTGTATTTTCCAGCCGCAATTTCATGTGTTATGTAAACCGGATTGCAGCACTGGGAACCATCTGCATTCTCTATATTTAACGCATAATTTCGGAAATCTCCTGTGCCAAGTGATGGATATTCCTGTGGCAATGCATCCAGAGAATAGGTTCTGTCGCTGCCTGCTGAATTCGGATTTCCAGAAAAGCCACGGTCTCCATAATTCAGAAGATAGTCCATTTCTCCTGCAGTTCTGGCACCATAATACAGGTGCAAAAGGTACCCTTGAGCATCCGCCTGCATCTGATAGGTAGTGTGGGCAGTGGTGAGGGTAAAGATCCGGGTTGTTTCGTTGAAGGTGATTGCCATGAGTGGGGCCTCCTTTTTCTATGATGTGTTAAGTATAGCATACCAAAATCAACACTTAAATAGCTTAATTTTTCTTATTTTATGCCTTTATGATGTTTTTTTATGGTATAATGAAATATATTATCGCATTATGATATATTGTCAGCAAATGTAACAGGAGGATTCCGGATATGGATAACAACTTTCACATTTTTCCGAGCGAAACTTTCATTGATCTATGCCTTTACCAATATGGACATGAGAAGTGTACTCCCGGACATTTATTTGGTCCGGCAACGCGGAATCACTACCTTTTTCACTATGTTCTTTCCGGAACAGGCACCCTGATGGCCACGAATTCCAAGGGGCAGAATGTAAATTATCAGGTTCGGAGCGGACAGGGATTTATGATTTTTCCAGGACAGATCACCACTTATGTGGCAGATATTCAGGTGCCATGGGAATACGTCTGGGTGGAGTTTGACGGGCTGCGTACCACAGAAATCCTCAACGTTTGTGGCTTTTCCAAGGATGCGCCAGTCTATATGGCCCACTCCAGGGAGGCACGAAAAAAGATGGTGGATGAACTGATTTACATTTCTCAGAATTCAGAGCAATCTCCTTTTCATCTGATGGGACATTTCTATCTTTTTGCGGATCTGCTTGCGCAATCTGTTGCCAGACCGCAGCCTGCCGCCACCAGTAAAATGAGTGATTATTATATAAAAGAGGCGATAAATTTTATCGAACAGAACTTCCAGAATGATATTTCTATTGAGGATGTGGCAGCTGTATGCGGTATTAACAGAAGCTATCTGGGACGAATTTTCCGCACCAGCACAGGACACTCTCCACAGGAATTTCTCATTCATTACCGCATGACAAAAGCGGCGGAATTGCTGAAGCTGACCACATTATCTATAGGAGATATCGGCTCTGCCGTAGGCTACGAAAACGCCCTCCACTTCTCCCGGGCTTTTAAAAATGTGTATGGGGTTTCACCGCGGGCGTGGCGGGAGCAGCATAGATGAAATTTTGATTATACAAAAAGGACTTTCCGATTTCTCAGAAAGTCCTGTATCTGCTTGCGGTTATTGAATTTTAGAAGTTAAATCCTACGGATTTCAGTGTTCCGTCTGCGGACTGTGCGGTTACGTCCTGGGCAACTACGCCAGCTTCTGTCTCCTGGATGTGGAGGGCGCTCTGGGTTTCGTTTTCCTCTGATGCAACATTTTTGAATTCCATATTAATTACGACTGCTTCGTCTGGAACTTCGATCTCAACACCATCTGCGATGAAGGTTACGTCGTAGAAAGTGTACTCGTCGTCTTCTGTTGTTCCAAGGTCTCTGATGGAAGCCTGTTTTGCTTCTTCATATTTCTCACTGCCAGCTTCAAGCTTTACAGCGTTCATTTCAGCGTTTTCTGGAAGAGCTGTCTCATCAAACACTTTTGCAGTGATAATGACTTCTTCGTTCTCGAAACGGAAATCGGAATCTACGGTAGTTTCTACTGCATCTCCAACTTCACCGGTTCCATCGGTAAACTCAGCTGGATCAGCTTCTGCAGAGCTATCTGTGAATCCATCAACAAAAGCGGCTTCTTCAGCAGATTCCCCGGTCTGGAACTCATCCTGAGATTCTTCTGCCTGAACTTCCTCGGTCTGTGCAACCTCCGGCTGAACCTCTGTCTGAGTCTGCTCTGGCTGAACCTCCTCAGTCTGTGCAGCTTCCGGCTGAACTTCTTCCACATATACAGCTTCATCACCTGTAGTAAAAGCATCCATCTCTGCAAGTGCCTCCGCATCTGTAAATCCTTCTGCGGAAACTACTGTATATCCTGTCACCAGCATTGTCGCTGAAATCATAACTGCCATTGCTTTTTTTAATGTATTCTTTCTCATAATGGAAACCTCCTGAAATCTATAAAGTCATTCCCAAATGTAATATCCTTTAATTTGACTTCATTATACCAGTAGGGCTGTTTCGTCAACTCTTTCTTCGGGATGTTTTTCCACTTTTCAGGAAAGTTTTTTTACTTTTTTGCAAAACCAGAACCACAGGGCTGTTCTGTAGTTTTCCTTAATTGAGCAGAAAACTAAAGTGAATCTGCAAAAAGGCGATCCGCTTTGTGTGCGGACCGCCTTCATTTGTACTTGCTTTGTTATGGTTCCGACCTGGTCAGAAACCTTGTTTTGCTTTACTGTCTTTTGTTTCTTCTGCGGCGTCTTTCAGTCTCGGCTGCAAGCATTGCAGCCGCAAGAAGAAGCATCAGATAAGTTCCGATCGGGGTATCATCTCCGGTCTTCGGTGATTTGCCACCGCCGTAGCCGCCGGAATGATTTTCGGAGCCACCGCTATTTCCACCATCGGAAGAAGGAGTAGGTGTTGGTGTTTCTGTTACTGTGCTTTCTTCCTGGTTGGTGATGACAACTTCTGCTGTCATATTCGTTTCATCAAATATAACAGAATCTGCACTTACGGTAACTTTATATCCAAAGCCTTCGGAGCCTGCAATTGGTTTTCCGTTGGAATCAGTTTCCGTTACATACAGGGTTACCTTTGCTCCTGACTGGGCAAGACCAACATTGATGATCTCACTTACTTCATAGCCACCGTCCATATCAAGCTTGATAATGTTCTGCTCAACCTGCTGGGAAAGCTGTGTATGAGCTGCATCATCAAAGATACCTGCATAGAATACCTCGTTGCTGTTTCTGGTGCCTCCATCTGCACCAAGAACCTTCTTGGTAATTGTCAGCTGACCCTGTTTGTAGAATCCATCTGGCGGGAAGCTGCTGAACACGTTTTCAAAGGAAACGGTTGTTGTTCCATTGGCTTCGGTTACTGTTGTGGAGTTACCATTGCCAAATACAGCTTCATAGACGGTTCCATCTGCAAGAGCGCCGATCGTCTGAGAAGTTCCATCCTGTGTACACTCTGCAATGTAGTATGTCTTGCCTGCCTTAATATTCTCTGAGAATACTACGGTGGAAGCATCTGCATTCTTGAACACAAGAGCTTTCACATCAGAAACTCTCTGAGTGCAGTCTTTATCAGAATACAGGGCTACATAGAAGGTCTGATCTCTTGCTGCCAGATTTTCACCAATATAGGTAAGTTTCTTGGTCACTGCAATAGATGCTGCGGTTGCCAGTTTATCCTGTACAAGTAAAACACCATCCTTGGAAACAGCTGTTGTTTTTTCTGCATCTACTGTTCCGTCTTCTTTCAGAACAAAAGTAGTGTCGCTTGTAAGTAAATATCCGTCTGGCGCTACAGTCTCACGAAGAGTGTAAATCTTACCGGTTTTCAGTTTCTCGGTAACATGAGCTTCCTTGGTGGAATCCCACTCGTCTACTACGTTTCCATCCTGGTCAATGATCTGGATGTGAGCACCTTCCAGCTCTTTCCCATCGGAAATATCTACTTTGCTTACTTTTACAGAAGTTCTGCTGTCTTCTACCAGAAGGGTTCCATTATCTGATATGGTTGTTGTGGTAGTATCTTTGTTAACGGTTCCATCCTCTTTCAGGGTAAAGGTGGTATCGCTGGTCAAAGTATATCCCTCTGGTGCTACAGTCTCGCGAAGGGTATAGGTTTCGCCAGGCTTCAGGCCAGTTACTTCGTGAGCTTCCCATGTGGAATCCCACTCTTCTACTACATTTCCATCCTTGTCGATCACCTGGATATGAGCACCTGCCAGTTCTTTCTGGTCGGTGATGTCTACCTTGCTGATCTTCACGGAGGTAATGGTGTTGGTAATGATAAAGCCTTCTTCTGCATTTCCGGTTACTGTGGAAATGTAACCAACTGCTTTTCCAGTCTCTTCTACGGTATAGGCAATGTCCTTACCGGCTTTCTTCTGGTCAAGGTCAGACCATGTGTAGGTCCAGTTGTTCTCTGCATTCAGGGTAATTTCCTCGCCGCTGTTTTCTCCATCGGCTTTCAGCTGAACCTTGATTTCCTTCGGTCTGTGACCACCGCGGTCATCGTTATCAGCCCATGCCTTGGTAACTGTGACGCTGGTCTTTCCTGGCGCATAGCTGTTGGTGATATCGTAGCCGGTGATCTCAGTTGTGTAATCTGCAACTGCATCCTCGGTTACCGTGTATAGAATTTCTTTTCCAGCCTCATATTTCGGCAGTTTTTCGAAGCTGTAGGTCCAGTTTCCATTTTCGTCTGCGGTTACGGTCTGGCTGTCCTTCTCCTCGCCGTTTGCAAGAAGTCTTACAGTGATGCTCTCCGGACGTTTGCCATCCTGATTGTCGGCATCGTTCCAGGTCTTGGAGCCCTTCACCTCAGTTGTCTCGGTTGTGTAAGTGTTGGTGATGTTAAATCCGTCTACACTTGTTTCATAACCTTCCACGGCTTCCTCGGTTACGGTGTAGGTAATTTCCTTGCCATTTGCATATTTCGGCAGGTCTTTAAAGGTGTAGGTCCAGTTTCCTGCTTCGTCTGCTTTTACAGTCTGGCTTGCTACGATCTCTCCGTTTGCAAGAAGGTTGACGATAATGCTCTCTGGACGCTTGCCATCCTGATTGTCTGCGTCATCCCAGGTCTTGGTTACGGTGATGGAAGTTGTTTCTGGAGCGTAGGTGTTAGTCAGAGTAGTTACAGTTCCGTTCTTGCTGTTGTCGGTAAGTTCGTAACCTTCTGGGAGAGTTTCCTCTGTCCAGGTGTACTCGATTGCTTTTCCGTCTGCTTTTTCCGGAAGGTCAGATATAGTCTGTTTCCAATTGTTCTCGACGCTCAGGGTAACGGTCTTTCCGGTTTCTTTACCGTCTGCAAGAAGACTTACGGTAATGCTCTCCGGACGTTTTCCATCCTGATTTTCAGCGTCGTTCCAGATCTTGGTTACTGTTGCACTGGTCTTTCCTGGAGTGTAGCTGTTGGTGATGTTGCTGCCATCGTAGGTTGTAGTGTAATCAGTTACTTCCTCCTCAGCTACGGTGTAGGTGATTTCCTGGCCGTTTGCATATTTCGGCAGATCTTTGAAGGTGTAAGTCCAGTTTCCTGCTTCGTCTGCAGTTACGGCCTGGCGAGTTTTCTCTGTGCCATTTGCAAGAAGGATTACAGTGATGCTTTCCGGACGCTTGCCATCCTGGTTGTTTGCATCGTTCCAGGTCTTGGTTCCGGTAATCTCGGTGGTCTCTGGCTGATGAGTGTTAATGAAATTATAGCCATCACTCTCGGTTGTGTAGCCATCGACTGCATCCTCAGTTACGGTGTAAGTGATTTCCTGTCCGTTTGCATATTTCGGAAGGTCTGTGAAGCTGTAGCTCCAGTTTCCGTCTGCATCAGCACTTACACTCTGGCTCTTAAGCTTAGTTCCGTCTGCAAAAAGGTTTACGGTAATGCTCTCTGGACGTTTTCCATCCTGATTATCTGCATCTTTCCAGGTCTTGGTTCCGGTGATGGAAGTAAGCTCTGGAGTATGAGTGTTGGTCAGAGTGGTTACCGTTTCGTTCTTGGAAGTTCCTGTCAAGCTGTAGCCTTCTGGAACATTAACCTCGGTCCAGGTGTAGGTGATATACTCTCCATCTGCTTTTTCCGGAAGACCAGTTATCGTCTGTGTCCAGTTGTTCGCAGCAGTAAGAGTAACAGTTTTGTTAGTTGGCGTTCCATTTGCAAGGAGAGCTACGGTAATGCTCTCTGGACGAATGCCATCCTGGTTGTCAGCATCATCCCAGATCTTGGTTACAGACGCGCTGGTCTCACCTGGGGTGTAGCTGTTGGTGATGTTGTAATTATCATCAATAGTTGTTGTATAACCAGGTACGGTAAGCTCGCTTACCGTGTAGGTAATTTCCTGACCATTTGCATATTTCGGCAGATCGGTGAAGCTGTAGGTCCAGTTATCGTCAGCTGTTACGGTCTTGGTGTCTGTAATTATGCCATTTGCAAGAAGGTTGACGGTGATGCTCTTTGGACGTTTGCCATCCTGGTTGTTGGAATCGTTCCAGGTTTTGGTTCCGGTGATGTCGAGGGTTGCTGGTTTATGAGTGTTGGTGATGTTGTAGCCGCTTACGCTTGTTTCATAACCAGCTACCGCACTCTCAGTTACTGTATAAGTGATTTTTCCTTTTGCATCATACTGCGGCAGGTTCTTGAAGACATAGTTCCAGTTTCCAGCCTCATCAGGAGTTACCACCTGACTTGCAGCTTCTGTTCCATTTGCAAAAAGTTTTACAGTGATACTTGCTGGTCTGATTCCGTCCTGGTTGTCTGCATCATTCCAGGTCTTAGAGCCGCTGATATCAATTACTCCTTTATAAATGTTTTCAAAAGCAATTGCATCAACAGTATAATCACCTTTCTTGATCGTCTTGCTTACCTTCAGTTTTCCGTTTCCTGCATCTGCTACAGTTACTTCAACAGTATACTCAGTAGTATCATAAGTAACTTCGGTATTCTCTCTCTGAACTTCTGATACTGTGTAAACATGAGTTCCAACATCTTTAAGAGTATAATTGAGCGGGCTGAATGTTACATTTCCATCTGCATCGTTGGCAACGGTCTGAATAGTCTCTCCGTTCTTGTCCTTCAGCACGAAGTTAAAGGCATCAGCTTCAAGAGCTTTGTTCTTCAGAGTCTTACTTGCCTCCAATGTCAGAGATCCCTTTGCGTCGTAGGTATTGTCGAATATAAGCTCCTGACTATCCTCAGCAAAAGCTGCACTCATTATTCCAGTTGCCTGGTCATAGCTTACAATTACTTTCACAGTAAAGATACTGTTATCGTAAGTTACACCATTTACAGTATAGTTATTCTCAGCGGTTGCTCCCTCCGGGATCACCTCGTTTACGGTGTACTCATAGGTCTTCTCGGATTCATAGCTTCCGTCCGCTTTTTCCAGGTCGGACAGTTTATAATTCAGCTTATTATTAAAGCTGATGCTTCCGTCTGACTTGTTGCTTCCGGTTGCTACTACCTTTCCGGCCTTGTCTTTTACTTCAAATGTAAACTCGCCATCCTTCAGGGTTCTTCCTTCCAGGCTCTTGGTTCCTTCCAGGTCAATTCCAGTCTCGGTGTCATAGCTGTTTGCAAATGCAAGTTTCTGGTCCTTGTCTGCCAACTCCGCTTTCATCGTTCCGCTTGCCTGGTCATAGCTTACTTTTACCTTTACAGTATACTCTTTGTCATCATAAGTGATTCCGTCTCCGGCGTTTCCCTTTACCTCACTTACCTTATAACTGTAAGTCTTCTCAGATGCATAGCTTCCGTCCCCTTTCTTCAGGTCGGACAGTTTGTATCCGATCCTGCTGAATGCGATCTTTCCGGCTGCATCGTTCGTTCCGGTTGCCACTACGGTTCCGACTTCGTCTTTTACCTCGAATTTGAACTCTCCTGCCTTTAGATTTCTTCCGCTCAGGCTCTTGGTTCCTTCCAAGGTTATTTCCGTTTCCTTGTTTTCTTCACTATTTGTAAATTCAGCACCTATAGTACTAGTTATACCATCCTCCCTACTATAAGTTACTGTAGGTGTACTAAAGTCAGCTGGCACAGCTACAGTCACAGTCCATCTATGATTATCATATGTAATTCCTGCTGCCTGCTCTGAAGAATCTTCAACAACCTCATATCTATAAGTTCCTGCTGTCGTATATTTGATTTCTCCAAAATTCTTCACACCATCATTTTGAGCAACACTAATTGTTTTCTTTCCATTTACAGCACCTTCTGGCATTGGTGCATTGTTAATTGGAGTTAATACAAAGTTAAACTTCTTATCTGCTGCACCATTAGTAAATGTTTTCTTAACCTTAATGTTTGCAGATGTTTCATCTTCTTTTTTAATATTATTAAAGGTCGCAACTGTCGCTGTATCTCCAGTCTTAGTCCCTTTATGATAAGTAACTTTTGCATTCTTGCTAATAATTACTCCATTTGAAGGAGTTGCATTTACCACAACTTCTGCATAGTAAACAGTTGTATCAATAGTATAACCCGCAACAGTTCCCTCTTCTGTTATCTTATACCAATAAGTTCCAGCCTCTGTAATATTTCCAAATGTATCAAATGAAACGAGTCCACCATCTCCATTGGATTTTGTATCAACAAGCGTTTCATTTCCCTTGTCATCAATCTTATACAACTTAAATGTAAATTTTCCTGCTTCGTTACCGGATGGGGCTTTGCCATTTACAGTCTTCTTAGCTTTTATTGCATAAGAAGTCACAACAGGAATATCTCTTGAAAGACAATGCCATTCTGTACCGCCACTTGTTACAGAATCTGCAACAATCCAACCTGCACCTACAGCTTTATTTTCAAAAGAACCATTTGGTACTAATACTACACCATGTATTGTTTCAGAAATAACAGAACTTGCATTGTTTAAATTGAAGATAATATTTTCGCAAGCCTTTTCACCAATTCCACCATTTGCGTATCCACCAATATTACAATTCTTCCCATCGATATTAAGTTGATAAGTTTTCAATGTGGCTGTTTCGTCTGGTATGTTTAATACAATATTTTGATCTCCAGTAATTTTAAGATTTAAATTAGAATTTGCATATTCTCCTATCTCAAAATCAATATAATAAGTTCCAGCTGGAGAGGTTGTTAAATCAATCACACCATTTTCATCAGCAACAGATGAATATTTTAAACCTTTTGTATGAGCATCAGAAGCTAGTTTATTACTAGTCATTCTTGACTCATCAACCATACTTCTAACAATATTCTGAATTTCCTCTTGGCTATATGTTTCTGTATCAATTACTAAACCTTTACTCCATATATCATTTCCAAATCTGTTAGCAGCGTCTGGTGTTGTATAAAGGATTAAATCACCCTGACCACCTTCAGAGTTCTTAAAAATATACCAACCATAATCAACATATGCACCAATTAAAGTAGTTCCATTACCGCCATAATTTTTACTACTCTTCATATTTCCAGAACCATGCAAAGTACCTACTGCAAGGTTTGCTTCCAGATCTCCATTACAAGTAAAATCATTAGCCACAATACCAAAATGTAATGAATTTCCTAAAACGGATTTATAATCAACTGTAGGTCCTGGCTGAAATACCACTTTTTCGATATTTACGTTGAAATTATTATTATCTGTTGTTACTGCTATTTTATAATTTACATTACCTTGTTTAAATTTTGAATCATTGGTCAAATTACTATTTAAATTATAAGTATCCCTTATAAAATACAGTTTTAAATCATCTGCATTTTCATCTTTATCAACTTTTAACTCTACGTCTGTTGTGTTGCTATCGATTTGTTCAATAGTAGAAACCGCCTCAACTCCAGAAGAAGTGGTCTTTCCAAGCATCACATACTTATACTGATTTGTAAATGCTGCAAAGTCAAGATCTGCATCAGCTACTATCTGAACATTGCGAGAAATAAATTCTACCTTATTTATATTTACAGTCAAACCACTTGCAGTTTCACTTACAGAAATTTTAAATTTATTTTCACCCTGTTGAAAAGTATCGCCAGTAGTTTTATAGGCTCCCCACTGCCAGCTCTCTTTTCCTTGCACAAAATAAATTTTCTTCTCTGTACCTTCTGCAACATCATTCAGTACAACATTTTCTGTTGTACTTATTTTTTCAATTGATGATGTTGCCCCAATCCCTGGCCACTTGTCGGGAGTCTCCGTTCCAAGCATTATATATTTGTAATCATTCAAAAATTGTTCCACGTCAAGTTCTTCTGCAACATTGATTTGAACATTGCACTGACTGCTGCTTTCCGCGGCCGCACTCTTCTGCTTCACCCTTCCCACCGTCGCCGCAAACGTCGTCACAGATGAATCAGCCATGATCATCACGAGAGCGAGAAACAGTGCCAGAAATCTTCTTAAATACCCATTCTTTTTCATAATGTCTCATTCCTTTCTTTGGATATGTAGATTTATTTTAACCGAATCGGGAATTATTTTCGGTTGCATGATAGATAGTATATGATTTTTAAATATATTCTATCACTTTGCCTCTTTCTCCAACTCTTTCATTTTCCGAAAGAGTTGCAAAAACGAGCGATTTCCTATGGCATTTTTAGCATTTTTCAAGTCTTTTCCATAAATCAGGAGCAAATGAGTTCATACTCATCACAAATCACATCGTAGACCATAATTTATCCCTCCATTTCACACATCTCTCCAATGGATGCCACATAGAAATCAACCTGAGTGAATTTCTTATCGCCAGAGAGCTTATTGAATTTTTTTGCAATTCGTTTGGAAACGATGGGGCAGTTCTCCTGGCTGATTTCGATCAGCATGACAATATACTGCCGGACATTGTATCTGGTGTAAAAATCACCTTTTCGTATGGATGACTGGATGGCCTGTCTGAGAAGTTCGGACTTTTCACGTTCCTTCTCCTCCGAAACATGATCCGCCTTATAGTCCAGTGTGCAAAGCATAACAAACACGGATAAACCAGAGCGCTCCACCATACGGCTGAATACATGATAGATGTCAACAAAGCTGGGAAACGGACAGAAATATGCTCCTACTGCAGCCTCTTTTTCCCGAAGTCTTTCCTTGATATCGCTAAGGGCACCTGCTGCCTGTGAAGTCCGTTCTCCCATCAGCTTGAAACGCTTTAACAATCTCTCCGAAGGGGCCACTCCCATTTCATCGAATAAAAGCTTTTCGGTGTTTTGGTAAACTTCAAGGCCTTCCTTATATCGTGACATTCCGATCAGGCTGTCGATTTCCCAGACCTGCCACTCGTCAAAAGGATAAATTTCGGCGGCTCTGTGCGCCACTTTATGCAGATCTTCATACCGTTCATGCCCCTTCAGCCAGCGGCACAGCTCCTCTGTAACACGGAAGTACTCATCTCTGCACCGGACATTCTCCACAGCGACCCATTGCTCCCCGATCATATCCGGGAGAAATTCACCTTTATAAATTTTCCAGGCCTGCATCCAGAGATGGAGCTTGTCCTCTTCCCGTTTCTCCTTTTTTTCTTTCTCTATCAGTTTCCGGAACTCATTTACATCAACCTGAACTTCAATATTTCCGTCCCAACAGCACATTCCGGACTGGATATTTATGTATTTGCTATCTGGAAGTCCAATATCCTTCAGCTGTTTACGAAGTCTGAAAATGGTGTTGTTCAGGCTTCCGTTCTTATTCTCCACCTCAACTCTTCCATAAAGGGCATCTATCATAGCAGCTTTGGAAATTCCGCCGTCTTCGGTATGAAACATAAGCAGCTGAAAAAGCTGTGTAGTCTTCGATGCTTTATTTCGATCCAGTACCAGTTCTTTTCCCTTATATTCCAACGAAAAGGTTCCAAGCATGCGAACCTTTAATACGTTTTTTTCCATATACTTTTCTCCATAACTAAAATAATTCTAGAACGTATTTATTGCAGACGTAATTAGCAATAGCCTTTTATTTCCTTATTAATTATAATACGACTTTTTTACATAATAACACCAGAATAAAAAAAGAACTATTAACATTTGGTTAAAAAAAGGCAGAAGTTTTCGTTACATGTACTGAAAACTTCTGCTCTTACTGCTTCTTTATTCTGTTACTTCGTACTGCCTCAATTCATATTTCAGTTTGGTGCCCTCTTTGATTTCTATTAGCAAAAGGACTCCGGGCACCGGCTTCTCACCGGCATGTCCTCGCTTTTTACGTATCTTGCGTTAAATTCCATATTGATCTGGCGAAGCTCTTTCTTCCCATCAATGTATTCCTGATACATCTCAGCCAGCCCTGCCATACAACCGTCGCAGTTCGCCTCAATATTTCCAAGGGATTCTGCAACAATCTTCTCCCGCTCCTCACGGGTAGTTTCTGCGATTAAATATCCCGCCATCTTTTCGCCTCCACTTTCTCAGGTAAATTTCATTATCTCTATTATAGCGTACTCCTTAACAATTTCAACTTTAACTTCCATAAACACTTTGGAATTAATTGATAAATCCACCTGCAAAAACTGTTTATTTTCTCGTTTATGTGTTATATTATATCTACCTTATATTAGCCAGGAGGACTTTATGCAGAAAAAACGAGTAGGTGTGATTACCTTCCATAACTACGACAATTACGGTGCCATCCTACAGAGCTACGCGCTTCAGAAAAAGCTGCAGGAAATCGGCACCCAGCCGGAAATTATTGATTACCGCTGCGACTATATCAGCAATCCTTTCCGCCTTGTAAACCTGAAAAAGAAAGGACTTTTTAACTATATTTACGGGACAATCGGCCATATCTGCTACATTCCCCGCCGTTTCAAATGCAACAGATTCCGCAGACACATGCGCTACAGCCAGCCTGTCACTCAGGGTAAAATGCAGCCGGTAGCTGGCAAATACGATATTTATATTGCTGGAAGCGACCAGATCTGGGATTACAAGCTTACCAATTTTGATACCACCTATTTCCTTGATTTTGTAAAAGAGGGGAAAAAGAAATGCAGCTATGCTGCAAGTATCGGTGAAAATCTTCCGCCGGAAGAATACCAGCAGAAATATAAAGAACTGCTTTCCGATTTTGATGAAATTCTGGTTCGTGAAGACTATGGGGCTGACATTGTAGAGAATCTCACAGAGAAGCGTCCTGAAGTGGTCTGCGATCCTACCCTTCTTCTCACTGCGGAAGAGTGGGATAAGCTTCTGGTTGAGCCAAAATATAAAGAAAAATACATTCTGGTTTACCAGCTGGGAATTAACAAAGAAATCGTAGACTTCGCCCGCCGACTCCACAATAAGACCGGCTACCGTATTGTATACATTCCTTTCCCATTAGTCGGACTTCTGAAATGTGACTGCAAGATCACAGTTGGTCCTGCAGAGTGGATGGGACTTTTCAAAAATGCAGAATATGTAGTTTCTGATTCTTTCCATGGTGTTGTTTTTGCCCTTATTTTTAACCGCAAATTCTTCGCCAAGGTAAACGGTCATCACATGAACCGCCGTGTTCAGCAGCTTCTTAATCTGGTGAAGCTTACCGATAGAACTATGGATGATGTTTCTTACGAGAAGCTTACCGAAGAAATTGATTTTACTTATGCAAATGAGCAGATTGCCCGCTTCCGTGAGCACTCTATGGAACAGCTGCGCCAGATGACATCTGAGGATTAAGCAGCGATTACCAATAAATGGAGATTTTTAGCAAATGAATAAAGAAAAAAATGTAAAAAAAGCCTTTTTATGGAATATGATCGGAAGTACCTGTTACTCAGGCTCCTCCTTTTTGTATCTCCTGGTGGTAACTCGTGTGTGTGGCGCACAGCTGGCAGGGTTTTATTCCTTAAGCTACGCTACTGCACAGCTGCTTCTGCAGGTGGGACGCTATGGTGTCCGCACCTATCAGGCCACGGATCTGGAGCACAAATATATTTTTTCCGAGTATAAGGTTTCCCGCATTATCACCTGTGCACTGATGATGCTGTTTGGAATTATTTACAGTTCCTTCAGCTTCAAAGGCGAATATATTATCATCAGCACTTTTATTATTATGATGAAGATGATTGATGCGGTGGAGGATGTTTTCCACGGAAATCTTCAGCAAAAGTACCATGTTGAGCAGATGGGAAAAATGCTGGCGGCGAGAAATCTGTATTCCGCAGTTTTTTTCACCGCTATGCTTATTATCACCAAGAACCTGTACTGCACCTGTGTTGCTACTTCTACAACCTCCCTTATTCTGTGTCTTATCATTAACTCACAGATGACCAGAAAATACGTTGGTCATGAAGAGGATGGACGCAAGCTTCAGATGTCTCATGTGTGGGAGTTACTTCGAACCTGTACCCCTATGTTTATCGGTACTTTTCTTTCCCTGCTGCTCTACAACATTCCAAAATACGCAATGGCTGGCGTTATGACAGATGAATATCAGACTTACTATAGCATTCTGTTTATGCCTTCTTTTGTGATTTCGCTGATGTGCGAGTTCGTGTTTAAGCCTACCATCACCACCATCGCAGAATTATGGTGGGAAAATAATGTGAAAAAGTTCACACTGTACATACTGCGGATCATTGGCATCATCCTTGTCTGCTGTGTGGCTGTTGTGGCCGGAGGGCATCTCATCGGTCGAACATTGCTGGAGATTATTTACGGTGTAGATCTTTCCCCATATAAGCTGCATTTCGTAGTTTTACTTATCGGCGGTGGAATCAGCGCGGAAGTCTACATGATCTACAATATCCTTATCGCTATCCGCTGGGGAAAATGCCTGCTTCCAGTTTATTCCATCACCGCAGTTATTACCATCGCAGCTGCCCGGATCCTGGTGCAGCAGTTGGGAATTATGGGCGCAGCATTGAATTATGTACTGTCCTGCTCCATTTTGTTTGTGCTGTTTACTTTGATCCTGATTTATGTAATTCTTCGTAAAAAACATCAGAACTAGTTCAATTAATACAACATCCCCCGGAAAGGAAATGTCCGTTTATTGGGACTATTCTTTCCGGGGGATGTTTTTTTATTTTCCTTTCGGATTTATGCGTGGAAGCTGATACTCTCGTATATTTTCATAGCCCGATAACGCCAACAGCAAAAGCAAGTCACGCTGTGGTCCTTTCCAGGATTCTACAGGTTCGTACCATTCGTGGATGGTATGCTCTCCACCGCCTTTTCCTCCCCAGCCCACGGTGATGGCAGGGATTCCAAGACTGATGGGGATGTTGGCGTCTGTGCTGGCAGCACCGATGTACAGGGTTTCCATGCCTATGGCCTGATTTGCAGCATTTGCAGCCTGGACAATCTGGCAGGATTTGTCCTGGGTACCAGCGGGGCGCCTGCCCTTTTGTTCGAAGGTGACTATAATGCGGTCATCTTCTGCTGAGATTTCCCTGTCTCCATTATCAGCATTCACTGGCACTGCACCAGCTGTATCTCCCACACTGCTTTTCGCCGTCATATTATTGTCGTCAAAGGTTCCTGTACTCTCAGAACTTAAAGTTCCATATCCCCAGCGGGCGTTTTCCTCATTCACGGCTTCTTCTATTGCCTGGTGGAGTTTTGCAGATAATTTCTCAAGTTCCCCTGCATCCACAGAGCGCATATCCACCAGCATAGAACACTCTGCCGCGATTACATTTACAGACGTGCCGCCGTTTACTACGCCTACACTAAAAGTAGTTTTCGGATTCTTTGGTGTCTGGAAATCGCTGATTTTCGCAATAGCCCTTCCCATTGCGTGAATCGGGTTGGGAATTCCGAAGCCGGTGAAGCTGTGTCCGCCGGTTCCGTGGAAAGTTACCAGATAGCGTTCGCTGCCTACTGCCTGGTAGATGATTCCGGAGGTATTTTTATCATCGATGGAGACGAAACCGTCGTAGTGTCCTTCTGTATTTGCCATATTCTTAAACACATGCTTAATTCCCCTCAGGTCGCCGAGCCCTTCTTCACACACATTCGCACAGAACACAATATCTCCCTCGCCGCGAATTCCTGCAGCATTCATTGCTCTTGCAAGACTGAGAAGCTCCGCTACCGCCCTGGTATCGTCTCCGATTCCCGGACAGCTGTAGCGTTCGCCTTCTTTCTTCAAAGTAAGGTCTGTCTCCCTTTGGAAAACAGTGTCTGTATGTCCCGCAACCATGATTCGCGGTCCATTCCCAGTCCCTTTCCAGGTTCCCAGCACATTTCCCACCTCATCAACGTGCACATCTGAAAGACCGGCATCCACCATCTTCTTTCGGACATATTCCGCTTTCTCCCCTTCTTCATAGGAAGGCGCAGGAATCTGGCACATTTCCAGGTGCTCCTGCAAAGTTCTTTCATCATCTTCGCGCAAAAATTTTAGTGCTTCCTGCACACCATTATATTTCAGTAATTTATCCATAATCGTTCCCTTTCAACTATAAAAAAGTCAGCAAGTTCCAGCCTTCCCAGCCCAAACCTCCTGACTCTCATACGTCTGATTATTATCTTTTTATCACCATACAGCGGTTTTCCACTCATCTGGTCAACACTACATTTGAAATGATTTTTTGCAGAATCGGATCCACTGAACATAATTATAATCTCTCCAGCAGCTTCTCCAGATCCGCATAACTCTCAATATTATTGGACTCCCTGCGAAGCCCTGCACTGTGGGGCATCCCTGCTGTATACCATGCCACATGCTTGCGCATCTCCCGGATTCCGATGAATTCACCCTTCATTTCAATCTGAGCCCGCGCATGCTTCAGAATCATCGCTTTCACCTCTGCCAGAGAAGGTCTTGCCAGCTCTTCCCCTGTTGCAAAATAGTGATTCATCTCCCGAAATATCCATGGATTTCCTTCCACAGCACGCCCGATCATCACCGCATCACATCCGGTCTGCCGAAAAAGTTTCTCCGCTTTTTTCGGCGAATCCACATCCCCATTTCCAATCACCGGAATGGAAACTGCTTCTTTAACCCTGGCAATGGTCTCCCAGTCTGCTATCCCGGAATAATACTGCTGCCGTGTCCGTCCATGAACTGCAATAGCTGCTGCCCCGGCATCCTCCACGCGCTTTGCAATCTCCACAATATCCACCGGCTCATTCTCAAAACCGATACGAACTTTCACTGTCAATGGCTTCTGAATGGCAGAAGAAATGCTTTTCACAATCTTCACAATCAGATCCGGATTTTTCAAAAGAGCTGAACCTTCACCGTTATTTACCACCTTCGGCACTGGGCATCCCATATTGATATCCAGAATGTCAAAAGGCTCCTCCTCGATTTCCTTCGCCACCTCCGTCATCAGCTCTGGCTCACTTCCAAAGAGCTGCATGGAAATAGGATGCTCCACCGGGTCGATTTCCATCAGAGCCCTGGTATTTTTGTTCTTATAGGAAATAGCCTTGGCACTGATCATCTCCATGCAGAGAAGCCCAGCGCCCTGCTCCTTGCAAAGCCTGCGAAAAGCCAGGTCGGTAACGCCCGCCATTGGCGCCAGGACGAACCGGTTAGGGATCTCCACAGTTCCGATTTTCCACTTCATCTCCTTTGGAAGCTCATATCTCAACTTAGAATCTAAATTACTACTCATATCACCTTAATTACTTTCATATTTGATGTGTAACTATTCAATCCTTTCAACAATTACTCGCTTCGTGAACTCAAATGTCACATCTGATGAGCTGCTATTTTCCCTGTTTATCAGTTTATCCACACAGCTTACGCTTCTGTCTTCTCTTTATCCACATCTTCCCCAAGGAAGAACACACGATAATACATTTCCAGAGATTCCAGAAGCTCCTCTTTCTCCACACGCAGCTTTTTAATCTTCAGTGCACCGCCAATATCATCATAAAATCCATCAGCTTCCGTAGCCTCTGTTTTAAACTGCAGGTTTCCGTGATCATCAAATTCCAGTGTGAAAATTCCGCCAATCTCTTCTGTGAAAAGAACACACATGATCTGCAGTTCCTTCTTCACATGATCTGGCAGAGAATCAAAGTCTTTATTAAAGTAATATTTCTGTTCATAGGCGCTTGCGCCGCAAAGCACTACATTCTCCTGATACAATTAAGTCCCACCTTTCTGTTTTCATCTGTGTCAACAGCATTTTCGCAAGTGATATGCCCTATTCACTGTAGGATTATCGCAATCAGTGGGGAATATCATTTGCGAAAATGTGCCTAAATAACAGCCTTACACATAGCTATACAGCCCGCGAACCGAAACCTCACCGGCGCTGACAGTTGCAATTGTTCCATCAGTTTTCTCTACCAACAGCTCTCCGCCATCTGTAATCCCTCTGGCCACGCCCTCGTACGGCTCTTTCGCCAGCACACGCACCGGCTGATTGTAATTAGCAAGAATACTTTCATATTCCTCTTTCAGCCCACTGAGGTCACAGGTCGCTGCAAATTTTTCATAGTATTCCTCAAAAGCTTCCATCACAAGCCCGGGAATCTGGCTTCTGTCAAATTCCTTGCCGCTCTCCAGATAAAGGGATGTAGCCTTGTCTGCCATCTCCTCCGGAAACTCTTTGATATTTACATTAATTCCCACTCCGATGACTGCATAGTCAATTTTTCCATCGCGAACCCCCATTTCGGTAAGGATTCCGCATATTTTTTTGTGGGAAACCACCACATCATTGGGCCATTTGATACTTACATCAAATCCAAGACTCTTCACTGCTTTCGCCACAGCCATACCCATTACAAGGGTAAGGGTTGGTGCATACTGAGGTTCAAATTTCGGTCTGAGAAGAATGCTCATCATAACCGACGTACCCTCTGGTACCTCCCAGGATCTGCCAAGTCTTCCTCTTCCTGCCGACTGAAATTCTGCCAGTGCAAGAGTTCCCTCTGATGCGCCTTCCTTCGCCAGACGCTTGATCCACAAATTGGTAGAATCTGTTTCTCTTGCAAAATGGACGGTTTTGCCCGCCCATTTTGTATGTATCTGATCTGCAATTGTGGTTTCGTTATAGATACCGTCTGTAACAATTTCTTCATATGATTCTTTTTCGGAAATCATTTCAGATACCCTTTCTTTCATTAATTCATTGTTATCTGGAAGCCGAATTATTTATTCTCAGGCTCTCCCAGTGTAGCAACCATAACCGCTTTAATGGTATGCATACGGTTCTCAGCCTCATCAAATACCTTAGAAGCCGGAGACTCGAATACTTCGTCTGTTACCTCCATGTCAGTCAGATTGAAGCGCTCACCCATTTCCTTTCCAATCTTTGTCTTAAGGTCATGGAATGCCGGCAGACAGTGAAGGAAAATTGCTTTCTCCCCTGCGTTCTTCATAACAGCGGAAGTTACCTTGTATGGTGTCAGATCAGGGATTCGCTCTTCCCATACTGCATCCGGCTCACCCATGGATACCCATACATCTGTGTAAATAACGTCTGCGTCCTTCGTTCCAGCCTCTACATCCTCTGTAAGAGTAATGGTTGCGCCGGACTCTGCAGCGTACTCTTTGCACTGAGCAACCAGCTCCTCATTTGGGAAATATTTCTTACTTGTGCAGGCTACGAAATGCATACCAAGCTTGGAGCAGGCTACCATCAGGGAGTTACCCATGTTGTAACGGGCATCGCCCATGTAAACCAGCTTGATTCCTTTCAGATATCCGAAATGCTCACGGATGGTAAGCATATCTGCTAACATCTGTGTTGGATGATATTCGTTTGTCAGACCGTTCCAAACCGGAACTCCTGCATATTTTGCAAGATCTTCTACAATTTCCTGACCAAATCCACGGTACTCGATACCATCATACATTCTTCCAAGAACTCTTGCAGTATCTGCAATGCTCTCTTTCTTGCCGATCTGGGAGCCAGTTGGATCCAGATAGGTGCTTCCCATTCCCAGATCATGGGCTGCCACCTCGAAGGAACAACGTGTTCTGGTACTGGTTTTCTCAAAGATCAGGGCAATATTTTTGCCCTTGTAATACTCGGTAAGCTCACCGGCTTTTTTCTTTGCCTTTAACTCAGCGGATAAATCAAGAAGATACAGAATTTCCTCTGGTGTAAAGTCTTTCAGTGTCAAAAAATTTCTGCCTTTTAAGTTCATAATAATCCTCCTCTGGTGCCAGGTATAGTGCCTGGCACCATTTTTCTTTCTGCCATGCTTTACAGTAAACTGTCGTACAAGTCTTTCAATTTTTCACTTTTCAGACTACCATCGTCGGCTTTCATCTCATTAATTTCTTGTTTCAAGAATGTTACTCTTCTTTTTTATCCTTTTCATCCACAACAACTTCCTTCAAAGAAGCTGCCAGTCCTGCCAGGTTCTGGATCTCTGACGGGATAATGATCTTGGTAGATTTGCCGTCTGCCACTTTCGCAAGAGCTTCGAAGCTCTTCAGGGTAAGAACTGCATTGTCAGCACCTGCCTCCTTGATCATACGAAGACCTTCTGCATTCGCCTTCTGAACCTTCAGAACTGCCTCTGCCTGACCTTCTGCCTCTTTGATCATGCGCTCTTTCTGCGCTTCCGCGCGAAGGATAGCAGCCTGCTTCTCAGCTTCGGCATCAAGAATTGCAGATTCTTTTTTACCCTCTGCAACAAGGATGGTGGACTTCTTCTCACCTTCTGCGATCAGAATTGCCTCACGTCTCTCACGCTCTGCTTTCATCTGTTTCTCCATGGCTTCCTGAATAGCGGCCGGAGGAATGATATTTTTAAGCTCTACACGGTTTACCTTGATTCCCCATGGATCAGTTGCCACGTCAAGGGAAGCACGCATCTTGGTATTGATCACCTCACGTGAGGTCAGGGTTTCATCCAGTTCCATATCACCGATAATGTTACGCAATGTAGTCGCGGAAAGATTCTCGATAGCCATGATCGGATTCTCAACGCCGTATGCGTACAGCTTCGGGTCTGTGATCTGGAAAAATACAACAGTATCAATCTGCATGGTTACGTTATCTTTTGTGATAACCGGCTGTGGTGGGAAATCTACAACCTGCTCTTTCAGATTGACTTTTCTTGCCACACGCTCTACAAATGGAAGTTTGAAGTGTACACCGGTTCCCCATGTTGCCTGGTAAGCGCCTAAACGCTCAAGTACGATCGCATATGCCTGGGGTACGATGCGGATGCAGGATGCCAGGATCCACAGCACCAGAATGATGACAATCAGCAAAAATAAGATACTTCCCATATTACGCCTCCTTTGGCTCCACGATCAATTTAACACCGTGGACTGCTTTTATGATTACTACAGTGTCAACCGGAATTGTTACGCTGTCATCGGATGTCCGGGCCATCCATTCAATGTCATTGATGCGAACCTGGCCTGTCTGGGCCAGATTATTGATCTTCTGGATCACAACAGCCTTTTTTCCAAGAAGACCTTCCACATTTGTTTTCTCTGTGTCTTTTCTCATAAGCTTCAGAGCTGCCGGTCTTGTAAAAAACAGCAGCACCAGTGAAACACAGAAAAACAGAAGAAGCTGCGGCACGATTCCCATTCCAATGCCGGCTGCAATAGCGGCAGCAAGTGCGCCTCCTGCAAACCAGATGGTGGTAAGTGCCGTGGTAAGCCCTTCAATAACCAGAAGCACAGCCAGGACTCCCAGCCAGATAATTGGTTCCATAAGACTCCCCCTTTCAGATAAGCGATTGTCAAAATCTGCCATACGTCATCAGATATACTTCAGCAGACAGATTCCAGATCAGCTAACCCTACCGTCTCTGCCTTGCAGCCTCATACATCAAAATTCCTGCAGCCATAGCTGCATTCAAGGACTCCACCTTGCCGCACATGGGGATCCGGATGAGACAATCGGCAGCTTCTGCTGCCTCTTCCGTCAGCCCGTTTCCTTCATTTCCAATAAGAAATGCTGTGCCGCCCTGATAATCTTCCTGATCATAGGAATTTTTTCCTTTCAGGTGGGCTGCAAAGGTACGGATACCTTTTTGCTCCAGTTCCGCTTTTAATGATACCACATCCTCCACATATAGGAAAGGCATTCTGTAAACAGATCCCATTGTTGAGCGGATGACCTTTGGATTGGTAATGTCTACGCAGGTTTTCGTAAGAAAAACACCGGAAACACCAGCACCCTCACCTGTTCGGAAAATAGTCCCTGCATTTCCCGGATCCTGAAGATCCTCAAGAACCATTACCAAAGGAGCATCTCCTTTTAAAATATCTTCCACAGTCCACACCGGTTTCTTCAGAACTGTAAGAATTCCCTGTGGAGTCCTGGTATCACACATCTGGCGGAAAACATTATCTGCCACGATTTCTCTTTTTTCTTCCGGAAGCTCCATGACCTGCTTCATCAGGGACTCCTCTGCTGTCAGGGATTCTGTCACATAAACCCTGGAAATCCAGTCCTTTGGAGCTTCCCCGAACATTTTCCGTCCCTCAGCCACAAACAACCCCTGTTCCCTGCGGGCCTTGGCCTTCTGGTTTAACTGTATGATATTTTTCACCTGTGTATTATTTGCACTGGTTATCATAAATTATCCTCCCTGTTACAGCGGCTTTCGGAATTTATTCAAATCCTCGTTCTTTCCTACTGCAACCAGAATACAACCCGCTTCCAGCTTCTCCGCAGGATTCAGGTTTACATTTACAGAATCTCCATGCTTCACTGCAACCAGATTTATATGATGCTGCTCACGGAGCCTGATCTCTGAAAGACTTTTCCCCACCCATTCATCCGGGATCCGGAATTCTGCCATACTGAACTCCGTAGAAAGCTCAAACACATCCTCAAATCCACTGGCTGTAAAATTACGGGCAACGCGGATGCCCATGGAACGCTCCGGATATATTACCTGATCAGCACCAATTTTCTCCAGGATCCGGCCATGAAGGGAATTCATTGCCTTCGCCAGAACAAGCGGGACGCCCAGGTCCTTCACCTGCATGGTAGCTGTAATACTGGCTTCCATATTTTCTGCAACCGCAATAATCGCAACGTCTACGTTCTGCACGCCCAGGGATTTCAGAATTCCAGGCTCGCGCACATCTGCACGAACTGCATAAGTGACAGTATCTGCAATTTCCTGAATATTCTCATCTTTATCATCAATTGCCAAAACATCATAATCTGCATTCGCAAGCTCTTTCGCCAGGGTCATTCCAAACTGCCCCAATCCAATGACTGCAAAGGATTTTCCGCTCATTCTAATCTCCTTTAAAATCTGCTATGAAAGCAACGGACTTTCATGCGGGATAATGTCGTCCACAGACGCCATTTTCTATCCTATCATAATATTCTCTTCTGCCAGATGTACATCTTTCGTTCGCTTCTGCGCACGGGATACAACCGCCGCGCCCAGTGTCAGCGGACCGATTCTTCCAAGATACATGGTAAAAATAACGATCCATTTGGCCGGTGTATTCAGGACCGCGGTCAGTCCTCTGGAAAGACCTACGGTTCCAATTGCAGAAGTAAGCTCATACAGCACATCCACAAAGGGTGCATCCGGCATAATTGCAAAAATCCCCAGCACGGAAATAAGCAGCACACTAACCGCCATTCCCACAACTACCTGCGCAGAACGGATATAACTGCTGCGAATCTTTCTCCCATAAACCTCTACATCCTTTTTTCCCCGAAGGTTGGCAATAATACTCAGCACAAGCACTGCAAGTGTAGTCGTCTTCACTCCGCCGGCAGTCCCCATAGGAGAACCTCCAACCAGCATAAGAAACAGACAGATTATTACGCTTCCGCTGGTCAGTGCCCCCTGATCAATTGTAAAAAATCCTGCAGTTCTTGTAGTCACAGACTGAAATGCCGCTGCCATCAGCTTCTGTCCAAAGGACAGACTTCCCAGTGTGTCCGGGTTCTTATACTCAAACAGCAAAATACAGATTGTCCCACCAAGGAGCAAAATCCCGGTTGTAGTCAAAACCAGCTTGCTCTGCAGACGAAGGGTCCGGAATAATCTGCCAGGAGAAAGCTTCTTCTGAAAAACCAGCTTTATTCTTTCTCCAAGATCCCACCATACGTTAAAGCCAAGTCCAGAAGCAATAATTAATCCCATAGTTGTCACATTCACCAGAGGATTGGTTACATAGTCTGCCAGACTGTTCTCTCCCAAGAGATCGATCCCTGCGTTGCAAAAGGCTGAAACTGCTGTAAAAACAGCCTGTCCAAGGCCTTTCACCAAGCCAAACTCCGGTACAAAGCAGAATGCATAGCCAACGGCTCCGATTCCTTCCGCTGCAAATACGCAGAGAACCACTTTTCTCACCACTGTTACCAGACCGGACATCTGCTCCAGATTATAGGATTCCTGGATCATTCTACGATTCTTCAGACTGATCTTCTTATTCAGGGAAATAAAAATAATGCTGGCAAGAGCGATCAGACCAATGCCGCCAATCTGGATCAACAAAAGGATCACCAGCTTGCCGATCAGGCTCCAGTGAGTGGCTGTGGTCACAGTCACAAGGCCGGTTACACATACGCAGGTGGTGGCTGTAAACATAGCGTCGGAGAACGAAGTGGTCTGGCCTGCTGCCGTACAGAAAGGCAGCCACAAAATTAATCCTCCTACAAAAATTACCCCCGCAAAGCTGAGGGTAATGATCTGTGCTGTATTCAGTTTATGCAATTTATATTGCAGGTTTTGAATGAACATAAGCTTCCTTTATGTCACTGCCCCTCAGCATCTTTCGCAAAATACTCTGCTGTAGAATGTTAGGAACAATGACTCTTTTATAATTACGGTTCACCTGCCGCCGACACATAGCTCTAAGGATTTCTGCAAAATGTGTATCACAGACTGTAAAACCCAATCGGAGATATGCCCTGAGACAAGTGAACCGTATTATCACTGTTATTTCCTATAATTATGAGAAAGGGACTCACAAACCTCCCACATATATGGAGTTACACTCTTCTCCATTGCAAGAGCTTCATTGATATCGAAATCAACGAAATCACCATGACGATATCCAACAACACGGCTCTTCTTGCCTTCCAGAAGAAGGTCTACTGCCATAGCACCCATCATGGATGCATATACACGGTCCTTACATGTTGGGCTTCCACCACGCTGCATGTGACCAAGGATAGTAGCACGTGTCTCGATTCCTGTAGCGGCCTCGATACGGGTTGCCATAGCCTGTGAATGACCGATACCCTCTGCATTGATGATGATGTGGTGTTTCTTACCCATCTTACGGCTCTCAATAATGTTATTGATCAGCTTCTGCTCATCATAGTCATACTTCTCAGGGATCAGAACATCCTCTGCTCCGTTGGCAATACCGCACCACAGTGCAAGCCAGCCGGCTCCACGTCCCATAACCTCGATGATACTGCATCTCTCATGGGAAGTAGAGGTATCACGAACCTTATCGATTGCTTCCATAGCAGTATTTACGGCGGTATCAAAACCGATGGTATACTCTGTACATGCAATGTCAAGGTCGATGGTTCCTGGAATTCCGATTGTGTTGATTCCAAGGTTGGCAAGCTTCTGGGCTCCGGCAAAGGAACCGTCTCCACCGATTACAACAAGTCCGTCAATACCGTGCTTGCGGCAGATCTCTGCACCACGCTGCTGTCCTTCCGCTGTACGGAACTCAGCACATCTTGCAGTGTAAAGAATTGTACCACCACGCTCGATGGTGTCGGATACATCTCTTGCTGTCATATCAATGATCTCTTCGTTTAAAAGGCCGTTATAGCCTTTCTGGATACCTTTTACTTTAAGTCCGCTGGAAAGTCCACGTCTTACAACTGCACGGATTGCAGCGTTCATTCCAGGTGCGTCACCGCCGCTGGTAAGGACACCAATGGTCTTAATTTTGTTTTCTGCCATAATAATCTCCTCCATCTTATGAATCGTCGGGAGCTGTGTCTCCATTCTCAGTGGAAACGCCCTCGTTTTTCTATACACATATTCAGCATTAGTTTATAGCATTTTCAAAGGTTTTTCAAGACTCTTTCCTTAAGTAATTGCCGAAATTACACCCTGTTTTCCGTGATTTTACCATAATTTTCCATATGCCTGTCTGATTCTTCACTTTAAAGCGTTTTCAGAGCTCTTTCTACAACCCGTACATTGCCTTCACCATATTTTTTACTCATCTGTGCAAGCCATTCATCCTGCAGATTTACATGGTATGCAGCAGACAGTTTTTTCATTGCTTTTACATCTTTCAGATAAATAACGACAGTGTCTGTACCCTGAGAATTCCGTAGATCCTCCAGAAGCCCTTTTTCTTTCTGGCTGTAATCGTCCTTACTTTCAAACTGGATCCAGAGCTCTCTCGGAATATCGGAGAAAGGCCGTACCTTTTCCAGGATCAGTTTGCTGGCCTTGTCATCCTCGGCAGATACGCGTCCCTGGATGAATACCCTGGCGTCCTCATTGATCATATTCTGCCATTTCTCATAATCTCTTGGGAAAACCATGACCTCTACAGTTCCAACCAGATCCTCTACGGTAAGGAACGCCATCACTTTGTTCGTCTTGGTATACTTCACGTTTTTCTCTGTGATCATTCCTCCGATGATGACTTTCTGATTGTCCCGTACTTTTGACTCATCCGGTTCACCGCCTTCACGGTCATCTTCATCTGACGGCTGGAAATCGATAGTTCTTGCGGAAATCATTTTTTCCATCATATTACGGTAGCGATCCAGAGGATGACCGCTCAGGTATATGCCAAGAACTTCTTTTTCGTAGGACAGAACCGTCTCTTTGTCATATTCTTCCAGATTCGGCATGCGGATCTCAAATTCTTTTTTTTCATCTTCGCTGGCAATATCGAATAAGCTGAGCTGCCCTGCCATAGACTGCTTCTTGTTTCGGGAAATGTCATCTACGATCTGACCAAAAACGACCATCTTCTGATGACGGTTTCCTTCCAGACAATCCAGAGCACCTGCCTTGATAAAGTTCTCAATGGCACGTTTGTTCACAGCTTCAATATTCCGCTCAATAAAGTTCTTCACGGAAAGGTACTCGCCGTGTTCTTTTCTCTCTGCAACAATAGCCTCGATGACCGGACGGCCTACGCTCTTGATTGCGGAAAGTGCATAGAGGATCGAGCCTCCTGATACAGAAAAACCATACTCGCCTTTGTTGATGTCCGGCGGCAGGATCGGAATGTTCATCTGGCGGCAGACCTGAATATACTCGGCAACCTTGGTAGGCTTGTCGATTACGGAGGTCATCAGCGCAGCCATATATTCTACCGGATAATAGTATTTCAGGAAGGCAGTCTGATACGTAACATAGGCGTATGCCGCAGCATGGGATTTGTTAAATGCATACTGTGCAAAATCGATCATTTCATCGTAGATCTTATTTGCAATTTTCTCATCAATTCCATTTTTAATACAGCCGGGAACACCTTCCTCTTCGTTTCCATAGACAAAAGCCTGGCGTTCTTTTTCCATAACGTTAAGTTTCTTCTTGGACATGGCTCGGCGGAGGAGGTCGCTTCGTCCCAGGGTAAATCCGGCAAGGCTCTGCACGATCTGCATAACCTGCTCCTGGTACACGATACAACCGTGAGTTGCTTTCAGGATTGGCTCCAGCTGAGGGCAATCATAGTGGATGGTGTCCGGGCGGTTCTTGCCGCGGATGTACTGGGGAATAAAGTCCATAGGACCTGGGCGGTACAGGGAAATTCCGGCAATTACATCCTCCAGGCTATGTGGCTTCAGTTCTTTCATGAATCCTTTCATTCCGCCGCTCTCCAGCTGGAACACACCGTCTGTACGTCCGGTTCCAAGAGAATCCAGCACTTTCTGGTCGTTATAATCTATTTTTTGCATATCAAGGGATATGCCGTAATTTTTCTTTACATTTTTTACTGCGTTGTTGATTACAGTCAGGGTTCGAAGACCAAGGAAATCCATTTTCAGAAGGCCCAGTTCTTCCAGGGTAGTCATGACAAACTGGGTGACGATGGTTCCGTCCTGCGCGCGAGAAAGGGGCACGTATTCGGAAACATCTTTCTGGCTGATTACAACTCCGGCAGCGTGCATGGAAGTATGTCTTGGAAGACCTTCCAGACGTTTGGCCATGTCAATCAGATGATGCACATCCGGCTGCTCGTCGTATGCTTTTTTCAGTTCCGGGTTTACTTCCATGGCTTTGTCGATTGTGACAAGCTTCACATTCGGTATTTTGGCAGGAACCATTTTCGCAATGGAATCTACCTGGGCATATGGCATATCGAGGACACGGCCTACATCACGGATAACACCGCGGGCTGCCAAAGTACCAAATGTAACAATCTGAACCACACAGTCTTTGCCGTATTTCCGTACAACATAGTCGATTACTTCCTGTCTTCGCTCAAATCCGAAATCCACGTCAATATCAGGCATGGATACTCGCTCCGGGTTCAGGAAACGTTCAAACAGAAGGTCGTATTTGATTGGATCAAGTAAGGTGATTCCAAGGGTATATGCAACAATACTTCCGGCTGCGGAGCCTCGTCCGGGACCTACTTCAATACCATTGCTGCGGGCATAGTGGATGAAATCCCACACAATGAGGAAGTAGTCAACATAGCCCATATTTTTGATGGTGTTCAGCTCGTATTCCAGTCGCTCCCGCAGCTCTGGGGTAACTGGGTTGTACAGGCGCTCCAGACCTTCGAAGCAGAGCTTATTCAGATATTCCCAGGAGGTATAGCCATCGGGAACATCGAATCTTGGCAGTTTGGTAACTCCGAATTCAATTTCTACGTGGCAGCGCTCTGCTATTTTATGTGTGTTCTCCAAGGCTTCCAGTGCATATGGGAAAAGTGCCGCCATTTCCTGCTCGGATTTCACGTAGTACTGACCGCCTTCGTAACGCATACGGTCTGTATCGGACAGCTTCTTCCCTGTCTGGAGACACAAAAGAATGTCGTGAGGATCAGCATCTTCTTTGTAGGTGTAATGAATATCGTTAGTGGCTACCAGGTCAATTCCAGTCTCCTGATGCATGCGCAGAAGCTGCTGGTTTACATTCTGCTGCTCCGGGATTCCATGATCCTGAAGCTCCAGGAAGAAATTGCCTTCGCCGAAAATTTCCTGATAGCGGAGGGCCGCCTTCTTAGCGTCCGGGTACATTCCTCTGGTAAGGAACCGGGCTACTTCACCGGCCAGGCAGGCGCTCAGCGCGATGAGGCCTTCGTGATATTCCCGGAGAAGCTCCAGGTCTACTCGGGGTTTATAATAAAAACCTTCTTTAAAGCTTTTGGATACGATTTTCATAAGGTTCTGATAGCCCTGATTGTTCTCAGCCAGAAGTACCAGATGGTAGTAACGGTCGTCGCCGCTGCCGATCTCGCGGTCGAAGCGGGAACCAGGGGCTACATAGACTTCGCAGCCAAGGATAGGATTTATTCCGGCTGCTTTCGCTGCCCGGTAAAAATCGATGACGCCGTACATGACCCCATGGTCTGTGATGGCCGCGCTGTCCATCCCAAGCTCCTTTACACGGGCAACATATTCTTTTATTTTATTGGAACCGTCCAGCAGGGAGTATTCGGTGTGGACGTGGAGGTGGGTAAAAGCCATTGTGTGTCTCCTTCTTCGCAAATTTGCTATTTAATGTGTTGGGAGGGTGAAAAGTTTTTCAGGAGGGACGCATTTGGGCAATGTGTATTACTCACTCGCCGGCGCAACGCTCCAGCAAACTAATCGCTAACTGCGACTAATGCGTTCGGGAGAGCCCTCACGCATAAGTCTCCGTAAGCGCTGGATTTCGCTTACGCTAAGAGCGCGCCTGAAATGGCTCGCTGGAGTAATACACATTGCCCAAATGCTGTGTACTGGCTGGGACTGATGTTATATAAGAACTTTTTACGAAGGGGGAGGGTGAGTGATTGGTTTCCCTATACTTTCTTGACAACGATAGATTAGAAAAAACAATAAAGTTGCGGGATACCAACTACTTCACCCCACCCCCGTTGTTGTCGTTACTGTTTCTTTCTTCCCTTTCCAGTAACCAGCGATTTTGCAATGTATATTCGCAAGCCGCGCATTTCAGGAGCGGTTTTAGTGGAGGCGAGATCCATGACTTACGGAGACTTAGGCGCGAAGGCTCTCCTGAGCGTCTTAGTCGCAGTTAGTCATTAGCTTGCCGGAACGTTGCGACGCGCGGCGGTGAATATACATTGTGAAATCGCGTCCGGGATAACGACCAACACATTAAATAGCAAAAAAAGTGGATTGACAAAGCCAAAAAAATGATATATTATATACCATATTTTTGAATAAGAATTTGTTTTGACAAAGGCGTCAAAGAGAAATGGATAGGTTAAGTGCCCCCTAATCCTCCTCTTTGACGCCTTTTTTACATATTAGAACACATTAAAAGCAATTGGAGGAGGAAATCGAAAGATGGCAGTAAAATACGTTTTTGTCACTGGCGGTGTTGTGTCAGGACTGGGAAAGGGAATCACAGCAGCTTCACTTGGGCGACTTTTAAAGGCAAGAGGTTTTCAGGTCACAATGCAGAAATTTGACCCTTACATCAACATTGATCCCGGAACCATGAACCCTATTCAGCATGGAGAAGTCTTTGTAACAGACGATGGAACTGAGACCGACCTGGATCTTGGCCATTATGAACGATTCATTGATGAAAGCCTGGATAAAAATTCCAATGTAACTACCGGAAAAATTTATTGGTCCGTTTTACAAAAAGAACGTCATGGAGACTTTGGAGGAGGAACCGTACAGGTAATCCCTCATATTACAAATGAAATCAAAAGCCGCTTCTATCGCGCAAAATCCCCGGATGAAAACAGGATTGCCATTATCGAAGTCGGCGGAACGGTAGGAGATATTGAAAGCCAGCCATTTCTGGAATCCATCAGACAGTTTCAGCATGATGTGGGACATGAAAATGCAATCCTTATTCATGTAACCTTGATTCCATACCTGAAAGCTTCAGGAGAAATGAAAACAAAACCAACCCAGGCCAGTGTCAAGGAGCTTCAGGCAATGGGAATCCAGCCGGATGTTCTGGTATGCAGAAGTGAATATCCGCTGACCGACGATCTGAGAGCCAAAATTGCCCTGTTCTGTAACGTGCCGGTAAGCCATGTACTTCAGAATCTGGATGTAGAGTATCTGTATGAAGCCCCACTTGCGATGGAACGTGAAAAACTGGCAGATGTGGTCATGCAGTCATTGGGACTTGAAAAAAGAAAACCAGACCTTACGGACTGGGAGGCTATGGTAGAAAATCTCCGCCATCCGGATAAAACTGTAAACATTGCTATGGTAGGAAAATATACCCAGCTTCATGATGCATACCTCAGTGTGGTGGAAGCTCTGAAACATGGCGGAATCGCATGCAAGGCGAAAGTAGAGATTACCTGGATTGATTCCGAAGAGTTAAACGAGAAGAACCTGGATCAGAGGCTTTACCAGGTAGATGGAATCCTGGTTCCAGGTGGTTTCGGCGGAAGAGGAACAGAAGGAATGATCCTGGCTGCCCAGTATGCCCGCGTGCATAAGATCCCATACCTTGGAATCTGTCTTGGAATGCAGATGGCAATCGTAGAATTTGCCCGTCATGTACTTGGTTATGAAGATGCAAACAGCATTGAACTTGCACCAGAAACTACCAATCCGGTAATTGCCCTTATGCCAGACCAGGAAGATGTGGAAGATCTTGGAGGAACCCTGCGCCTTGGAAGTTATCCATGTGTGCTTGCGGATGGTTCTTTATCCCTGGAACTTTTCGGACAGAAAGAAATTCAGGAACGTCACAGACATCGTTATGAAGTTAACAATGCATATCGCAAAGAACTGGCAGAAAAAGGCATGACCATAGCAGGAACTTCTCCTGATGGTCACATTGTGGAAATGATCGAGATTCCGGCAAACCCATTCTTTGTAGGAACCCAGGGACATCCGGAGTTCAAATCAAGACCGAACCATGCTCACCCGCTGTTCCGTGGATTTATCCAGGCAGCTGTAGATAAAGTAAACAAAGAGGAAACTCTTAATCAACAATAGAAAGGATGAGGAAAATGAAAGAAGTGATAAAGGAAAGGCAGGGACTTTACCGTCAGGAATTTGAACATGATAACTGCGGTATCGGTGCAGTTGTCAATATCAAAGGCAAAAAATCCCATGATACAGTTGCCAGCGCATTGCGGATTGTAGAGAATCTGGATCATCGTGCCGGAAAAGATGCAGAAGGCAAAACAGGTGATGGCGTTGGTATCCTCCTTCAGATTTCCCATAAATTTTTTAAGAAAGCATGTAAAAAAGAGGGAATCGAAATCGGCCAGGAAAGAGAATATGGTATTGGCCAGTTCTTTTTCCCACAGCATGAGATCAAACGTGCCCAGGCAAAAAAAATGTTTGAGATCATTGTGGAAAAAGAGGGACTGGAGTTCCTTGGCTGGAGAGAAGTTCCGGTAGTTCCGGAGGTTCTTGGACATAAGGCAAGAGAGTGCATGCCATGCATTATGCAGGCATTTATCAAAAAGCCGGATGATCTGGAAAAAGGCATCGCATTTGACCGTAAACTGTATATTGCCCGCCGTGAGTTTGAACAGAGTAATGATAACACTTACGTATGTTCTATGAGTAGCCGTACGATTGTTTATAAAGGTATGTTCCTGGTTGGACAGCTTCGTACATTCTTCGGAGATCTTCAGAGTCAGGATTATGAATCTGCCATTGCAGTGGTGCATTCCCGTTTCAGTACCAACACAAATCCAAGCTGGGAGAGAGCACATCCAAACCGTCTGATCGTGCACAATGGTGAGATCAACACCATCCGGGGAAACGCAGATAAGATGCTGGCAAGAGAGGAAAATATGGAGTCCCCATACTTAGAAGGGGAAATGCAGAAAATCCTTCCGGTAGTCAACCGAAATGGTTCCGATTCTGCAATGCTCGATAATACGCTGGAATTCCTTACCATGAGTGGCATGGATCTTCCTCTTGCAGTGATGATCACTATTCCGGAGCCATGGGCAAATAACGATACCATTTCCCAGGAAAAACGTGACTTCTATCAGTATTATGCCACTATGATGGAGCCATGGGATGGACCTGCATCTATTCTTTTCTCAGATGGAGATGTGATGGGTGCAGTGCTTGACCGTAACGGTCTTCGTCCGTCCAGATATTACGTGACATCCGATGGCTGCATGATCCTTTCTTCTGAGGTTGGAGTATTGCCGGTACCGGAAGAGAAGATCATATTAAAAGAGCGTCTTCATCCTGGAAAAATGCTTCTGGTAGATACGGTTCAGGGCAAGATCATCGATGATAACGAATTAAAAGAGATGTATGCAAAGAAACAGCCATACGGCGAATGGCTGGACAGCAATCTGGTACATTTAAAAGATATTAAGATTCCAAACGAAAGAATGGAAGAATATACAGAGGAACAGCGTTCCCGTCTTCAGAAGGCTTTCGGATACACTTATGAGCAGTATCGTACTTCTATCCGAAACATGGCGTTAAACGGTGCTGAGAGCATTGGCGCAATGGGTGTGGATACACCGTTGGCAGTATTTTCCAAACAGAACAGACCGCTTTTTGACTACTTCAAACAGCTTTTTGCACAGGTAACCAATCCGCCGATTGATGCGATCCGTGAGGAGATTGTCACCAGCACAAGCGTTTATGTTGGAAAAGACGGAAACCTTCTGGAGCAGATTCCGGAGAACTGCAAGGTATTAAAGATTAACAATCCGATCCTTACCAATACAGATATGCTGAAAATTAAGGAAATGCATCACGAAGGCTTTAAGGTGGCTGTTGTCTCCACTCTTTATTACAAGAGCACAAAGCTTGAGCGTGCTATTGACCGTCTGTTTGTAGAAGTTGATAAAGCATACAGGGATGGTGCCAACATTCTGGTGCTTTCCGACAGAGGCGTGGATGAAAACCATATGCCGATTCCGTCTCTGCTGGCTGTTTCTGCAGTACATCAGCACCTTGTAAAGACGAAAAAGAGTACTTCTCTTGCTATTATCCTGGAATCCGGCGAGCCGAGAGAGGTTCATCATTTTGCTACTCTTCTGGGCTATGGCGCAAGTGCAGTCAACCCGTATCTGGCATTGGAGACAATCCATGAACTGATCGATACTCATATGCTGGACAAGGACTATTATGCAGCTGTAGACGATTATAATCATGCAGTTATCAGCGGTATTGTTAAGATCGCTTCCAAGATGGGTATTTCTACAATCCAGTCTTATCAGGGTTCCCAGATTTTCGAGGCAATTGGTGTATCTCAGGATGTAATCGATAAATATTTCACAGGTACTGTAAGCCGTGTTGGAGGCATTACACTGGAAGATATTGAGGAGAATGTAGAAAAGCTTCATTCAGAAGCATTTGACCCGTTAGGACTTACCACAGACCTTACTCTGGATAGTGTGGGTGCCCACAAAATGAGAAGCCAGGGAGAAGAGCACCGTTACAATCCGGCAACCATTCATCTCCTTCAGCAGTCTACAAGAACAGGCAGCTATGAGATGTTCAAACAGTATACAGATCTTGTGGATAAGGAAAATCACGGCAATCTTCGTGCGCTTATGGACTTTAAGTATGCAGAAAATCCTATCCCTCTTGAAGAGGTGGAGAGTGTTGATGAAATCGTAAAGCATTTTAAGACTGGTGCCATGTCCTATGGTTCCATTTCTCAGGAAGCACATGAGACACTTGCTATTGCAATGAACCATCTTCATGGAAAATCAAATACTGGTGAGGGCGGTGAAAGCAATGAAAGACTGGATTCAGCAGGAACAAAAGATGACAGATGTTCTGCGATCAAACAGGTAGCCAGTGGTCGTTTCGGTGTTACCAGCCGTTATCTGGTATCTGCAAGAGAAATCCAGATCAAAATGGCACAGGGCGCAAAACCTGGTGAAGGTGGACATCTTCCGGCGAAGAAGGTTTATCCATGGGTTGCGAAAACCCGTCACTCCACACCTGGTGTTTCTCTGATCTCCCCGCCGCCGCATCACGATATCTATTCCATCGAGGACCTGGCAGAGCTGATTTATGACCTGAAAAATGCAAATAAATATGCAGATATTTCTGTAAAGCTGGTTTCTGAGGCTGGCGTTGGTACGGTTGCAGCCGGAGTTGCAAAGGCTGGTGCACAGGTAATCCTGATTTCCGGATATGATGGAGGTACTGGTGCAGCACCCAGAAGCTCCATTCACAATGCAGGACTTCCATGGGAGCTTGGACTTGCTGAAACCCATCAGACACTGCTTATGAACGGACTTCGTAACCGTGTCCGCATTGAGACAGACGGTAAACTGATGAGCGGTCGTGATGTTGCAATTGCAGCACTTCTTGGTGCAGAGGAATTCGGTTTTGCTACAGCACCTCTTGTAACTATGGGTTGTGTAATGATGAGAGTCTGCAATCTGGACACCTGCCCGGTTGGTGTAGCTACCCAGAATCCGGAGCTGAGAAAGAGATTCAAAGGCAAACCGGAATATGTTGAGAACTTTATGAAATTTATTGCCCAGGAGCTTCGCGAATATATGGCAAAACTGGGTGTGAGAAGCCTGAAAGAGATGGTAGGACGTACGGATCTCCTGGTTGCTACAGATGCAGTTGATGAGCCGCACAAAGGTAAAGTAGACCTTAGTGCAATCTTGAACAATCCATATGCAAAAGCTGGCAGCGAGGTAACCTTTGATCCGAAAGCAGAGTACAATTTCCAGCTGGAGAAGACTCTGGATGAGAAAGTTCTTGTGAAGAAATGCAGTCGCGCAATTCATGGCGGTGAGAAGACCAGATTTTCGGTAGAAGTAAAGAACACAGACCGTGCATTTGGAACAATCCTTGGTGCGGAGATTACCAGAAATAATAAAAACGGACTGCCGGAAGACACGGTAGAGATTGATTGTACAGGAGCCGGAGGACAGAGCTTTGGTGCCTTTATCCCGAAAGGTCTTACTCTGAAGCTTACCGGCGACTGCAACGACTACTTCGGAAAGGGTCTTTCCGGTGGCAAGCTGATCCTGAAGACTCCGGAAAATGCCGGTTACAAAGCAGAAGATAACATTATTGTCGGCAACGTTGCTCTTTATGGTGCAACTAGTGGAACTGCCTTTATCAACGGTATGGCAGGTGAGCGTTTTGCAGTTCGTAACTCTGGTGCCAATGCAGTTGTGGAAGGTGTGGGAGAGCACGGCTGTGAGTACATGACCGGTGGTCGTGTAGTAGTTCTTGGAAGAACCGGCAAAAACTTTGCAGCAGGTATGAGCGGCGGTATCGCTTATGTTCTGGATGTGGAAAATGTTCTTTATAAGAACTTAAATAAAGCGATGATTTCTATTGAAAAAGTAGACAATAAATATGACAAAAAAGAACTGAAAAATCTGATCGAAGCACATGTAGCTGCAACGGGATCGGAGCTTGGACAGAAGGTTCTGGATCAGTTTGACATGTATCTGCCTCACTTCAAAAAACTCATTCCAAATGAGTACAAGAAGATGATCACATTAAGTGCAAAGCTTGAGGAAAAAGGTCTGAACAGTGAGCAGGCGCAGATGGAAGCATTCTACGAAAGCATAGGAGTTAAGCATTAAGGAGGCAGAAGATCGTGGGAAAACCGACTGGATTTTTAGAATATAACAGAGAGACGGCAAAGGTTCTGCCGCCAAAAGTAAGAATTGCCAATTTCAAGGAGTTCCGTACTCCTCTTAATAAAGAGAAACAAAAACTTCAGGGAGCACGCTGCATGGCTTGCGGCGTTCCCTTCTGCCAGGCAGGCATGATGATCGGCGGCATGGCTTCCGGATGTCCGCTTCACAACCTGGTGCCAGAGACAAATGATCTGGTATTTACCGGAAACTGGAAACAGGCGTTTCTTCGTCTGAACAAGACACACAGCTTCCCGGAATTTACCTCCCGTGTGTGCCCTGCACTTTGCGAGGCAGCCTGTACCTGCAACTTAAATGGAGAGCCTGTTTCCACTAAGGAAAATGAACGTGCCATCATTGAGACTGCATATGCAGAAGGCTGGGTTGTTCCGCAGCCTCCGAAGGTTCGTACAGGAAAGACCATAGCAGTTATCGGAAGCGGTCCTTCCGGACTTGCAGCAGCACAGCAGTTAAACAGAAGAGGTCACAATGTAACTGTATTCGAAAGAAGTGACCGGATCGGCGGACTTCTTCGTTACGGCATTCCAAATATGAAGCTGGAGAAATCTGTGATCGACAGAAGACTGAAGCTGATGGAAGCTGAGGGTGTGAAATTTGTGACAAATACAAATGTTGGAGTGGATATTACAGCAGAGGAACTTTTGAAGAAATATGACCGTGTAATCCTTTGTTGCGGAGCTTCCAATCCCCGTGATATTAAAGTGCCGGGAAGAGATGCAAAGGAAATTTATTTTGCAGTAGACTTCTTGAAAAAAGTCACCAAAACTCTTCTGGACAGCGATTTTACCAAAGCTCCTTATGAAGAGGCAAGAGGCAAACATGTGCTGGTAATTGGCGGTGGTGATACCGGAAATGACTGTGTGGGTACTTCCGTACGTCTCGGCGCCAAATCTGTAACACAGCTGGAAATGATGCCAATGCCGCCAACAGAGCGTGCTGCTTCCAATCCATGGCCGGAATGGCCAAAGGTCTTAAAAACAGACTATGGCCAGGAAGAAGCAATTGCAGTGTTTGGACATGACCCCCGGGTTTACCAGACAACCGTTACTGAATTTATCAAAGATAAAAACGGAAATGTCTGCCAGGCCCGGATCGTAAAGCTGAAAAGCGAGAAAGATGCCAAAACAGGCCGTATGATGATGGTTCCGGTAGAGGGGACGGAAGAAGTGATCCCTGCAGACCTGGTACTGATCGCAGCTGGTTTCCTTGGAAGCCAGAAATATGTGACTGATGCATTTAAGGTTGCAACAACTGCAAGAACTAACGTAGAGACAAAACCGGAAGCTTATGAGACCAGCGTACCGCGGGTTTTCACAGCAGGAGATATGCACAGAGGCCAGTCTCTGGTAGTATGGGCAATCCGTGAAGGAAGAGAAGCCGCAAAGGCAGTGGATGAATCCCTGATGGGATATTCTTATCTGTAAATTGGCAAAAAAATGCTTTGTGGAATAATACCTGCTGAATCGCTGTCGGGAAAATAAAAAAGAGAGTATATAAAAAGTATGGTCGGGGGCAAACTAAATTTGCTCCCGATTTTCCGTTCTGATACAAAAGATTTATTTTGTACATCATTTTATACAACGCTGATATGGTAAAGTGGTAAAAAATAAGTTGACAAAGCATGACCTCATTGCTATAATTACCTCCATGAACAAGGGCGTTCTTCAGAAGGGTATCTTTTTGAAGTGCGCCTTTTTTGTTTAAATAAGTCATGCGTAATGGATGGATGAGGGCATGAGAGTGAAAGAAGGAGAGAACACCATGGGGAATTACACCAGAGAAGAAGTGTTACAGATGGCAGAAGACGAGGATGTAGAATTCATTCGTCTTCAGTTTACCGATATGTTCGGTACTTTGAAAAATATTGCGATTACAGCTCGGGAGCTCCCCCGGGCACTGGATAATGAATATGTAGTAGACAGCTCCTACATTGCCGGAATAGCAGGGGAGAAAGAGCCGGATATGTATTTACATCCGGACTATAATACTTTCACCATTCTTCCGTGGCGTCCGCAGCAGGGAAAGGTAGCCAGACTGCTCTGTGATATCTACCGCTCAGATGGAACGCCGCTTGAGAAAAGCCCGAGATATATTCTGAAACAGGTGGTAGAGATGGCTGCTAAGGAAGGCTATGTTTGTGAAGTGGATCCGGAATGTGAGTTTTTCTTATTTCACACAGATGATAACGGAGTTCCCACTACACTGACTCATGAAAAAGCTGGATATCTGGATATCAGCCCGCTGGATCTGGGAGAAAATGCAAGACGTGATATGGTTCTGAATCTGGAAGATATGGGATATGAAATTGAATCTTCCCATCATGAAACCGCTCCGGCACAGCATGAGATTGATTTTAAATTTTCCGGTGCAAATGAAATGGCTGACTGTGTGATGACTTTCAAAATGGCAGTCCGCACCATTGCAAAACGGCATGGACTTCATGCAACCTTTATGCCAAAGCCGAGAGCTGAGGTGAATGGTTCCGGTATGCACATTCATTTTGCATTGTATAAAGATGGAAAAAATATATTTGCTGATCCTGATGATGTAAATGGTCTCAGCGAGGATGCTTATCATTTTATCGGTGGTCTTCTTGCACATAGTGAAGAGATGGCCGCCATTACCAATCCGCTTGTGAATTCCTACAAGAGACTTGTACCTGGCTATGATGCTCCTACAGAACTGACCTGGACAAAGAATAACCAGAACTCTCTGATCCGTATTTCCAATTTAAGATCAGACAGCCTGGCAATCGAGCTTCGAAGCCCGGATGCATCTGCAAATCCTTACCTTGTGTTTGCTGTTTGTATTGCAGCCGGTCTGGATGGAATTCAGCAGAAATTATATCCTACCAAGGCATCGGATCGTTCTTTTTCCGAATCTGACCAGAAAGCTATGAATATTGGAAATCTTCCGCTGAACCTGGATGATGCCCTTACACATTTCGAGAATAGCACCTGGATCCAGAGTGTACTTGGTAAAAAGTTCTGTGAGGAATATGCAGCTGCCAAGAAGGAAGAATGGCTGAATTATATGAGACAGGTAAGCGAGTGGGAAATCAGCCAGTATTTATACAAGATTTAAGATAAGAGAGTAGCATGGTATGAACAGCAGCATTGTAATTGCATTACCGAAAATCGATGACGCAAAGAAAATACGTACCATATTGAACCGGCACGGTTTTTCTGTAGCTGCGGTATGTTCAACTGCTTCAACAGCACTTGCCAGCATGAGTGAGTTGGACGGAGGTATTCTGATCTGTGGTTATAAGCTGACGGACCGGTATTACCGGGATGTGCTGGAAGATATTCCTTCATATTTTGAAATGCTGTTGCTGGCATCTGGAAGAGTGATTGCGGAAGCGCCTACATCCGTCCTTACTGTGGAAATGCCAATGAAAGTCAGCGACCTGGTAAACACGGTGGATATGATGTTGTCCCAGATCGAGCGGCGGCTAAAAAAAGAGAAGAAGAAACCGAAAACGCGTTCCTGGAAAGAGCAGAATTACATTTCCAACGCAAAGTTTCTTCTTATGGAGCGAAACCATTTAAGCGAAGAAGATGCATACCGGTACATTCAGAAATGCAGTATGGATTCCGGGACAAATATGGTAGAGACAGCTCAGATGGTTCTGATGCTGTTATATGATGAGGTATAGTCTAAGGCAGAATTCTAATCCTGTTGTATAGGATTTTTCAGAAATTCTGGCTGGGGTTTTTATAAGATATATTTTTATGATTTTAGGAAATGGAGGATGAGGAAATGGAGTTTTTGGATGGAAGCTGGAAAAAAGAAGTGAGCAGCTGGGATGCACTGATGGGAGAAGAACTTCTGAATCAGGAAGCCATCCTGGAGGGCGCCATTCACAGTATCCGCAACATGGGAGATGTTGCATTTGTAATTATCAGAAGAAGAGAGGGTCTGTTTCAGACCGTTTTAGTAAATGAGGATGTTGATTTTTCCATTCATGATCTGAAAGAAGGCATGACAGTAAGAGTAAAAGGTGTTGTAAATAAAGAAGAGAGAGCGCCTCATGGCAGAGAGCTTCACATTCGTGAAATTCAGGTGCTGTCTTCTCCGGCTGAACCTCTTCCTCTTGCAATCGATAAATGGAAGCTGAATACTTCTCTGGAAGCCAAATTAAATTACCGTTCCCTTTCCCTCCGCAATATTCAGGAGCGCGCAAGATTTAAGATCCAGGAAGCTTTGACAAGGGCTTTTCGTGATTATCTCTATGAAAATGGATTTACGGAAATCCATACGCCGAAGATCGGAGCCAGAGGTGCTGAGGGAGGCGCGAACCTGTTTAAACTCAGCTATTTCCATAAACCGGCTGTTCTGGCTCAGAGCCCACAGTTTTACAAACAGATGATGGTGGGAGTTTTTGACAGAGTATTTGAGACCGGACCTGTTTTCCGTGCTGAGAAACATAACACCAAGAGACATTTAAATGAATATACAAGTCTTGATTTTGAGATGGGCTATATTGATAGCTTTGAAGAGATCATGGCTATGGAGACTGGCTTTTTGCAGTATGCAATGAAGCTTTTAAAAGAGGATTATGCAAAAGAACTGGAGATCCTGAAGGTTGAGCTTCCAGATGCTTCCAGGATTCCGGCAGTTCGTTTTGATGTGGCAAAAGAGCTGGTTGCGAAGAAATACAACCGTCAGATTCGTAATCCATTTGATCTGGAGCCAGAGGAGGAAGCCCTCATCGGTCAGTATTTTAAAGAAGAATATAATGCAGATTTTGTTTTTGTTACCCATTATCCATCTAAGAAGCGTCCGTTCTACGCAATGGATGATCCAGAGGATACCAGATTTACGTTAAGCTTTGATCTGCTTTTCCACGGCCTTGAGATCACAACAGGAGGACAGAGAATTCACGATTACAATGCCCTTCTGAAAAAGATAGAGGACAGAGGTATGGAGACAGAAGGAATGGAACAGTATCTGGATACATTTAAATACGGTATGCCTCCTCATGGTGGTCTTGGAATCGGTCTGGAACGTCTTACCATGCAGCTTCTCGGGGAGGAAAATGTCCGTGAGGCATGCCTGTTCCCAAGAGACCTGAACAGACTGGAGCCATAAAAAAGCTGGATATCCAGAAAAGATTTTGGTATGGATCCAGAGTGGAGCGTAATAATTTCTGTGCAGGAGGATGAGAAAATGGCAAAACAGATTGACGATGAAACCATGGAAAATGTTTGCATTCTTGCAAAACTTTCCCTTACAGAAGAAGAGAAGGAAAAGGCAAAAAAAGATATGCAGGAAATGCTTGATTATGTAGATAAGCTGGATGAACTGGATACATCCAGTGTTGAACCAATGTCCCATATTTTTGGCGACCAGAATGTATTTCGTGAGGATGAAGTTACAAATGGTGACAACAGCGAGGCAATGCTTGCAAATGCGCCAAAAGCCAAAGAAGGACAGTATCAGGTTCCAAAGACCATAGGATAGGAGACATTCACATGGAATTAGAAAAATTAACAGCCTTACAGCTGGCTGATAAGATTAAAAAACATGAGGTCAGTGTTCTGGACGGCGTCAAGGATGTCTTTTCTAAAATAGAGGAAAAAGATAACAGAATCCACGCATATCTGGACACTTATAAAAAAGAAGCGTATGCAAGAGCAAAAGAGGTGGAAAAAGGCATTGAGGACGGAACTTATACCGGTCCTCTTGCCGGTGTTCCCATTGCCATCAAAGATAACATTTGTGTACAGGGAAAACCTACTACCTGTGCGTCAAAAATTCTGGAAGGATTTGTTCCCCAGTATCAGGCAGAGGTGATCAGCCGGCTTGAAAAAGCAGGAATGATCATTATCGGAAAAACAAATATGGATGAGTTTGCCATGGGAAGTACGACGGAAACTTCTGCCTATGGCATTACCAGAAATCCATGGAATACAGAGCATGTTCCAGGCGGCTCCTCAGGTGGCTCCTGTGCAGCTGTAGCAGCAGGAGAGGCTTATCTGGCACTGGGCTCTGATACAGGAGGTTCCATCCGCCAGCCAAGCTCTTATTGTGGTGTAACAGGAATGAAGCCTACTTATGGTACGGTTTCCCGTTATGGGCTGGTTGCATATGCCTCTTCTCTGGATCAGATCGGACCGATTGGAAAAGATGTGGCAGATTGCGCAGCACTTCTGGAAGTGATCGCTGGCCATGATCCGAAAGACAGTACTTCCATTGACCGAAAAGACCTGGATTTTTCCAGTGAGATGACAGATAAGATTACAGGAATGAAATTTGGTGTTCCGAAGGAATATCTGTCAGAGGGAATTTCGCCAGAGGTAAAAGATGCCTTTATGGAAACCCTGAAAGTGCTGACCCAGATGGGAGCAATTGTAGAATTTTTCTCTGTCAAAACTATGGAATATATGATTCCGGCATACTATATTATTGCCAGCGCAGAAGCAAGCTCCAACCTGGAGCGCTTTGATGGCGTAAAATATGGCTATCGTGCAAAAGAATATGACGGGCTTCATGATATGTATAAACGTACGAGAACGGAGGGCTTTGGAGAAGAAGTAAAACGTCGTATCATGCTTGGTTCCTTTGTTTTAAGCTCTGGTTATTACGATGCTTATTATCTGAAAGCCCTGCGCACCAAAGCACTTATTAAAAAAGAGTTTGATCAGGCTTTTGGAAAATATGACGTGCTTCTTGCCCCGGCAGCTCCTTATACAGCGCCGAAGATCGGAGAAAGCTTAAAAGACCCTATGGCAATGTACCTTGGGGATATTTATACAGTTGCCGTAAATCTTTGCGGACTTCCCGGAATTACAGTTCCCTGCGGAAAAGACAGTGCCGGACTTCCAATCGGAATCCAGATGATCGGAGACTGTTTTATGGAAAGGAAGATCCTTCGTGCTGCCCATGCCTATGAAAGCGTAAGAGGAGATTTTGGAACACCAGAGGAAGGAGGTAAGAGAGCATGAAACAGTATGAGACTATTATCGGACTTGAGGTTCATGTAGAACTTGCCACCAGAACAAAGATTTTCTGCGGCTGCTCCACAGCATTTGGAGGGGCACCCAATACCCACACCTGTCCGGTGTGTACTGGTATGCCAGGTTCTCTTCCGGTATTAAACAAAAAGGTGGTAGAATTTGCCCTGCGCGCAGGACTTGCCACAAACTGCAGCATCAATCAGTATTGCAAATTTGACCGTAAGAACTATTTTTATCCGGATAATCCGCAGAACTACCAGATTTCCCAGCTGTATCTGCCAATCTGCCATGATGGATTTGTGGAGATCGAGACAGAAGCTGGTAAGAAAAAAGTCCGGATCCATGAGATGCATATGGAGGAGGACGCAGGTAAGCTGATCCATGATGAGTGGGAGGACTGCTCTTTGGTAGATTACAACCGAAGCGGTGTTCCTCTGATCGAGATCGTTTCTGAGCCGGATATGAGAAGTGCAGATGAGGTTATCGCTTATCTGGAGAAGCTTCGTTGTACCATGCAGTATCTGGGTGTTTCCGATTGTAAGCTTCAGGAGGGCTCCATGCGTGCTGATGTGAACCTTTCTGTGAGAGTGGCAGGAAGCGATACACTTGGAACCAGAACAGAGATGAAGAACCTGAACTCTTTTAAGGCCATAGCACATGCTATTGAGGGCGAAAGAGAGCGTCAGATCGAGCTTCTGGAGATGGGTAAAAGCGTTACCCAGGAGACCAGAAGATGGGATGACAATAAAGAGTCTTCTCATGCAATGCGTTCTAAGGAGGATGCAAAGGATTACCGCTATTTCCCGGATCCAGATCTTCCGCCGATCCATATTTCTGATGAGTGGATCGCAAAAATCAGAACTGAGCTGCCGGAGTTCCGGGAGGAGAAGGCTGCCCGTTATCAGAGTGAGTTTGGTCTTCCGGAGTATGATTCCCAGATTCTTACAGAGTCCAGACATCTGGCTGCTTTGTTTGAAGATGTGGCTACGCTGAGCGGCAACCCGAAAAAGGCGGCAAACTGGTTTATGGTGGAAGTGCTTCGTCTTATGAAGGAAAAAGGCATTGAGGCTGAGAAGTTAAGATTTACACCGCAGCATCTTGCAGATCTTCTTACAATGGTCGATAAGAAGGAGGTAAGCCCACAGAACGCCAAGAAGGTATTTGAAAAGGTATTTGATGAGGATGTTGATCCGATCGCTTATGTGGAAGAGCATGGCTTAAAGATCGTGGAGGATACCGGGCTTCTTAGCAGCACCATCAGCAGGATTCTGGATGAGAACCCTGGACCGCTGTCTGAGCTTCTTGGAGGTAAAGAGAAGGTTATGGGCTTCTTTGTCGGTCAGATCATGAAGGAAATGAAGGGCAAGGCAAATCCGGCAAGCGTGAGAGAGGCGTTGCTGGCTGAGGTTGAGAAGAGAAAGTAGATTTACAGGAGGATAATCAGATGGTTACCGTTAATCATAATTATTTAAAACTGCCAGGAAGCTATCTTTTTTCTACAATTGGAAAAAAAGTGCGTGCCTACAAAGAAGAGAATCCGGATAAAGAGGTGATCAGCCTTGGTATTGGTGATGTGACACAGCCGCTGGTTCCGGCTATTATTGATGCTCTTCACGGGGCAGTCGAGGAGATGGCTCACGCAGAGACTTTTCACGGTTATGCGCCAGATCTGGGGTATGAATTTCTAAGAAGGGCAATCGCAAAGAACGATTACCAGGACAGAGGATGCGATGTTGCAGCAGATGAGATTTTTGTTTCTGATGGTGCAAAAAGTGATTCCGGTAATATTCAGGAGATTTTCGGAACAGATAATAAGGTTGCTGTGTGTGACCCGGTTTATCCGGTTTATGTGGATACCAATGTTATGGCGGGCCGTACCGGAGAGTATAATACGGTTCGTGAAAATTTTGACGGTGTGATCTATATGCCATGCCGCAAGGAGAATGGATTTTTGCCGGAGCTTCCATCAGAAGTGCCGGATCTGATCTATCTTTGCTTTCCAAATAATCCGACCGGTTCTGCTATTACAAAGGATGAACTGCAGAAATGGGTGGATTATGCCAACAAAAATGGCTGTGTGATCATTTATGATGCAGCTTATGAGGCTTATATCTCTGAGGAAAATGTACCGCACAGTATTTATGAGTGCGAGGGTGCGAGAACATGCGCGATTGAACTTCGAAGCTTTTCTAAGAATGCCGGATTTACTGGTGTTCGTCTTGGATTTACGGTTATTCCGAAGGAACTGGTACGAGATGGGGTATCACTTCACAGTCTGTGGGCAAGACGTCACGGCACCAAGTTTAACGGTGCTCCTTATATTGTACAGAAGGCAGGAGAGGCTGTCTATTCTGAGGCAGGTAAGGCTCAGCTGAAGGATCAGGTTGGCTATTATATGAGAAATGCAAAGCTGATCCATGATGAGCTGACAAAAGCTGGCTTCTCTGTTTCCGGTGGTGTGAACGCGCCTTATATCTGGCTGGAAACACCGGATAAAATGACTTCCTGGGAGTTTTTTGATTATCTCCTTAAAAATGCAAATGTGGTTGGTACGCCAGGTTCTGGTTTTGGTTCTCATGGAGAGGGCTATTTCCGTCTGACTGCGTTTGGAACTTATGAGAATACTCTGAAAGCCATTGACAGGATCAAGAGTTTGTAATTATAATTGAAGAAAGCTGAAAAACAGGGCGCATCTCTGGCGAAAGCTGGGGATGTGCCCTTTTACGAAGGAGGAGTCTGGATATGAAGATCAATCGTATTGAGCATATGTGTGAGGGGAATGGACATGTGATTATCAAGGAGCTGCTGGATGAGCAGCAGTTAAATGGGAAGTGCGGGCTTTATGCAGAGGTGACTCTGGAACCGGGATGTTCTCTTGGCTTTCATATGCATTATGGGGAGAGTGAGACCTATTATATTCTGACCGGGGAAGGGGAATATAATGACAATGGGACTTCCTGGAGACATGTGAAAGCAGGCGATATTACCTTTACACCAGATGGAAGAGGTCATGGACTGGCGAATACGGGGAATACGGATCTGGTGTTTATGGCGTTGATTATTAAAGATTGAGAGTGTTGCTATGCTCGCAAACCTGCCGAAAATCCCCAAGCCCCACAAGCAGTACCCGCTGCCACCTCCCCTGTGTATCGGTTGGAACTGGTTCAAATGTGGTATGACTTATCACTTTGGAGAGCGGGGCTCGCAAAACGATTGCGGGGGTGTGGCAAAGGGAAAAGTATAGAAAAATATTTAGGAGTTTAGAAATGAATCATACAGCAGAGAAATTACTTACATTTATCAAAGAGAGCCCTACTGCATTTCAGGCAGTGGAGATGATGAAAACAAGATTTACGGAGAATGGATTTACAGAGTTAAAGGAAGATGAGCACTGGGAGATAAAAAACGGTGGGAAGTATTTTGTGATCCGGAATCATTCGGCAATCATTGCATTTACCGTGCCAGAGGTTTCCAGCGACGTGTTCCATATTATTGCAAGCCACAGTGATTCCCCGTCTTTGAAGATCAAGGAGAATCCAGAGATGGTGGAAAATGGGTATGTGAAGCTGAATGTGGAACTTTATGGTGGTGCGCTTCTGGCTCCCTGGTTTGACCGCCCCCTTTCTGTGGCTGGACGTCTGATCGTGAAGGAGGATGAACAGATTTGTGAGAAGCTTGTGACTGTGGACAAAGATATGTTGATGATCCCGAATCTGGCTATCCATATGAATCGTGAGGCGAACAGCGGTTATAAGTATAATGTGCAGAAGGATATGCTTCCTCTTTATGGCCTGGAGAGCGCTAAGGGATCTTTCTTTAAAACTGTGGCAGAGGCAGCAGGGGTGAAAGAAGAGGACATTCTGGGACATGATCTGTTCCTTTATAACCGCATGCCTGGTACGGTTTGGGGCAGTGAGGAGGAATTTGTCTCTGCGCCAAGACTGGATGATCTGCAGTGCGCTTTTTCCTCTATGGAAGGACTGATTGCTGGAAAAAATGAGAAGAGCATCTGTGTACATATGGTAATGGATAATGAAGAGGTGGGAAGCGGCACCAGGCAGGGGGCTGCATCTACTTTCCTTCGGGATACCCTCCTTCGCATTAATCTGGGGCTTGGAAGAAGCTACGAGGATTATCTGATCTCTCTGGCAAAGAGCTTTATGATCTCTGCGGATAATGCACATGCGATTCATCCGAACTACCCTGAGAAGGCGGATCCGGTGAACCGACCGCATATTAATGCCGGAATTGCGGTGAAGTATAATGCGAACCAGAAGTACTGCACAGATGGTATTTCGGCAGCGATGTTTAAGGAACTCTGTAAAGAGGCAGGGGTATCCTGTCAGGTTTACGTGAATCGTTCGGACGTAGCCGGCGGCTCCACTCTGGGAAATATTTCCAATACGCAGGTGGCTTTAAATACAGTAGATATTGGACTGCCGCAGCTGGCTATGCATTCTCCTTATGAGACTGCCGGTGTGAAAGATACCTGCGACTTTGTAAAGCTTGCGGGGGTATTTTATGCCTGATAACATTTTCAAGGGAAGCTATGAAGGTGCTTCTTCTACAGGAAGTGGACAGCAGATTCACAAAAAAGCAGTGTTTTTTGATGCTGATGGTACGATCTGTGATATTGAAAAGGGGACACCGGCCAGTGCTGTAGAGGCGATTACAAAACTGGTGAAGAATGGCCATCAGGCATGGCTGTGTACAGGAAGAAGCAGGGCGTTTGTGCCTGATTATCTGGAACAGATCCCTTTTACGGGAATGATCAGTGCCTGTGGATGTACCATTGAGAAAGATGGCAAAAGGCTTTTTAACAAGGAGATGACCACGGAGGAGGCATGGCATTCGGTGGAGGTCCTTCGGAAATACGGCATGATTCCGGTGATGGAGGGTGCCGACTGGATGTACTACGATAAGGATGAGTATAATACAGATATTAACTGGTATGCTGATCTGATCACAAAGGCTCTGGGGGGTAAGTGGCGTCCTGTTAAGGGGTATGAACACGACCTTCATATTAATAAGATCAGTTCTAAGATCGTGCCGGGAAGTGATCCTGAGAAGGCCTGTGCGGAGCTTGAGGACTATTATGAGTTTATTGGCCATGTAGGGGAAGGTCTTGCCGGGGATACCATTGAGATGATCCCGAAAGGCTTTTCCAAGGCTGTTGGCATTGCGGCTGTATGCAGGATTTTTGATATTGCACATGAGGATACCATTGTATTTGGTGACAGCAATAATGACCTGTCTATGTTCGAATATGCAAAGACGAAGGTGGCAATGGGAAATGCGGCGCCTGGAATCAAGAAGCTGGCTGATTACGTGACAACGGATATTTTTCATTATGGAATTAAAAACGGGTTGGAGCACCTGGGATTGATTTAGCTGTTACTTTAGATCATTTCAGACAATTTGCGTACTCCGAGATAAGGGTAAAGGATAAAATATGGCAGAGCGATTAAATTACCAATGTAAATTTGAAAAATACAAAGAAGAGCTGATCAGATTGCGGCGTCATTTCCACAGGCATCCGGAACTGGGGCTTCAGGAGTTTGAGACATCTGCTTTTATACAGGAGTATCTGGGAAAATTAGGCTATCGGTTTCGGATTGTGGAGCCTACGGGGATCATTGCGGAGCATCCCTGTCAGGATGAGGCAGCTTTTGCCGGCAAAAAGAAAGTTGTGCTTCGCGCAGAGATGGATGCACTTCCTATACAGGAACAAACCGGACTGTCTTACGCATCGGAAAATGCCGGAGTCATGCATGCCTGTGGTCATGATGGCATCGTGGCTTCGGCGTTGGTGCTGGCGAGGATTCTGGCGGAAGAGGGAGAGGTTTTTCCAGTGCGGATGCGGTTTCTTTTTGAACCTGCCGAAGAAATCGGTGAAGGTGCAAAGCGAATGCTGGCAGCAGGTGCCCTTGATGGAGAACCAGATATTTTTCTCATGTTTCATTACGCAGTGGATCAGTCTTTTGGAATGGCAGTGCATGAGGGACAGGCTTCGGCTATGATCAATGGCATGGAAATCCGTGTTCATGGAAAATCCAGCCACTGGTGTGAGGCTCATAAAGGAATTGACAGTATTTATGCGGCTTCTCTGGTGGTAAAAGCCCTTCATGATCTTAATGAAACGTATAAAGGAAAAGGTCCCTGCCTGATCGGAATCGGAACCATTCATGGTGGAGAATACTCTAATATTATTACAGATCTTGTGACTCTTCGGGGAAATATCCGGGCTGCTTACGAAGAAGATTACCAGGCGCTGGATAAGCGGCTGAAGGAAACCTTGAATGAAATAGAAGCAAAGACGGGAACAAGGATCGAGTTGGAATATCCAAAGCCTGCAGTTCTGCCTTTTGCAAATGATCCGGAGCTTACCAGGATTGCGGAAACTGCAGGAAGGAAGATATTTGGAGAGCAGTTTCTTCTGGAAGGCGAGGAGCAGCTGTTTTTGTCCGGAGACAATGCCTATCGGTATTTTTTACATACAAAGGGCTTGTTCAGTGTATTTCTGGCAGGAATTCCTGATAAGGGTTATCCGCTGCATCATCCGAAATTTCAGATTGATGAGGATATTTTGCCATATAGCCTGGAGGCGTTGTATGAGATACTGTCTGGCATTGACAGGGATATGTAGCAGAATCCATTAAATCAATCCTAAACTTTTGCAAATGAACAGCCAGATAGTGAGAGTAAAAGCACTGAATAATGTAGTGAGCATAATGACACTGGAGGAAAAAGACCCTTCGTGCCCCATGTTTTTTGCCATGATATAACAGCTTACTGTGGTAGCAGAACCAAGCATGATCAGAATGGCAACCAGCTTGTCATGGGTAAATCCAAGTCTGACAGCAACTGGAAGAAAAATGGTGCAAAAGCCGATCAGCTTCATAAAAGTGCAGGCGATAGTTGCTTTTAATCTGGAAAAAGCTTTTCCAAAATGAAGGGCACCACCCATGGCCATCAGTCCAAGAGGTGTGGCTGTTTTTCCGAGGTTATTGACAGTACTGGAAAGGATCGTTGGAAGAGGCAGACGAAGGACAGACCAGATAAGACCTGCCAGGATTCCAAGAATAATAGGGTTGCTGGCAATTCCTTTTAAGGTTTTTAGGAGCATCTGTTTGTTCATTCCCTGATTGTCAGGCTTCATAAAAGAGAGAACCATGACTGCCATTACATTATAGAGAGGAACGCTTGCTATGATCATAAGAGGTGCCATACCGGCATCTCCATAAAGGTTCTGGATGATAGCAATGCCGAGGATTGCCGCGCTGCTGCGGTAAGAGGCCTGGACAAATTCTCCCTGTATGTCCCTTGGATTCAGCAGGAAGGAAAGACCGATAGAAATGGCAATGCTGCAAAACGTAGCGCCAAAACAAAAGAGAACAAACTTTGTATCCCAAACTTTAATAAAATCTGATTCAGCCACATTCATAAACAAAAGTGCGGGTAAGGCTGCCTTGAATACAAATTTGTTCATCTGTGCAACAAAGGAATCATCATAAAGATTAATTTTTCGAAGAAAATAACCCAGCATAAGGGTCAGAAAAATAGGAATGGTTGCATTGAGGCAAAAAATCAGATTATCCATAAATAATTCACCTTTCTAAGTTTGTCAACATGTTGCTGTTCATTCTGTTCACAGTAACCCCGACATATCTTTTTTGATTATAAACTTTTTCCAATAATTGTCAAATTTTGTTTTCTGTGGTATCGTAAGAATGAAAGGCAACGAATGGAGGAGAAATATGAGATACGGTAAGATTCGCGTAGAAGATGGAAATCTGATCTTTTTCAGACATATGATACAGAATAATCTTCCTTGCAGAGATATTGTCTGGGCGTATATCCATCGGGAAGGCGAAAATGCAGAAGAAGCAGTGAAGCAGATGATCTCTAATTATCTGGTGATCATTACCAGGAGAAAGAAGCGATATCAGTTTGAGATGACGGAGCATGAGGCACAGGACTGCCTGCGGATTCTGAAACTTTTCAATCCGGAAATGGCTACCGGATTTCCCAAGGGCGGACGGATTACGATGCAGAGTCTTTCCAATACAAGAGATCTTGGGGCAATCGCCACAAAGGATGGGCGTCATATCCTTCCCAGGAAGCTTATTCGAAGCGGAAATCTTTATCATGCTTCCATGGCTGATCAGCATGTTTTGCAGGAGGACTTCAAGCTGAAGACTGTGATCGATCTCAGAGACCAGCTGGAACGAAATGAAAGACCGGACATTGTGGTGAAGGGTGTGGAATATTATCACATCCCCATGATCGATGAAGAGACTATCAGCGATTCTCCGAAAAGTGTTTTGGGAATACTGCAGACAAATGATATGTTGAAAAAGGTTCTGGAGTATGATGGCGATATAGAGAGTCTGATCGAGCAGCAGTATGAGAATTTTGTAAAGGATCAGTATTCAGTGAAACAATGTGCCAGATTTATGGATGTATTGCTGCATCACGAAAATGGTGCTGCTCTCTGGCACTGCAGCTTCGGAAAAGACAGAGTAGGGGTAGTGACAGCCCTTCTTCTTTGTGCTCTTGGAGTTCACAGAGATGTGATCCGGGAGGATTTTATACGTTCCAATGTGTGCCTGGCAGGAGAACTGGATTATATGCTGCGTTACCTTGAGGCAAACAGACTGGACAGTATTGCAAATGTAAATAAAGTATCAGCGCTTTTCAGGGTAAAAGAAGAATATCTGGACAGAATGTTTCGGACGATTTATACGGAATATGGAAATGTGGAGCGCTTTTTGAGAAGAGGACTTTACTTGAACCAAAAGACAGTGACAGACCTGCAGAGTAAATATCTGATATAAAATATTTACGTAAAATATAGATACTTCATACTGTGTAAATATGTTAATAGTGAAATGAAAGTGTGTTATATGAATAAAAATGCTTTAATGCTATAAAACATTAAAACTTTTTTGAAGTGTAGCATTGACAAAATAAATTATGTTGTTATAATGATAACCATATCAATCTGAAGCACGAAAGCAGGATTATATTTATGCAAAATAAGATTTTATCTTTACTAGTTGACAACACGTCAGGTGTACTCAGCCGGATTGCCGGAATGTTCAGCCGTCGTGGTTATAATATTGACAGTATCACTGCCGGAGTTACAGCGGATGTGAATTATACTCGCATTACAGTAGTGTGCAGCGGAGATGACGCAATTCTTGATCAGATTGTGAAACAGCTTGCGAAGCTTGTTGATGTAAGGGATATCAAAGTCCTGGATCCATCTGACAGCGTAGTTCGTGAGACTGTTCTTGTGAAGGTTGCAGCCGCACCGGAGCAGAGACAGGGAATTGTTTCCATTGCGGATATTTTCCGTGCCAAGGTTGTAGATGTGAGCAAGGATTCTCTCATTGTAGAGATGACAGGCAGCAAGACCAAGCTGGAGGCATTTATTAATCTTATGGGAGATTACGAGATTCTGGAACTGGCACGTGCCGGTGTTATGGGTCTTGAGAGAGGCTCTCATGGGGTGAAATTTTTGTAATTGCGGAAGCGCTGATCAGGCAGATGCCGCAGGAGGCAATCCGCCACAGGCGGAGAATTCTGAAGGCAGGATTATTTATTTGGTTTGCTAAGGGGCGTATTTCTGGAATGAATAATCATACACAGGATATGCATATATATTCCCTTAACGATATATATTTTTAAGTTTTAACACAGTAGGAGGAAACGAAAATGTCAGCAAGAATTTTTTACCAGGAAGATTGTAATCTCTCTTTATTAGATGGAAAAACAATCGCAATTATCGGTTACGGCAGCCAGGGACATGCTCACGCACTGAACCTGAAGGAGTCCGGATGTGACGTCATTATCGGTCTTTATGAAGGCAGCAGATCCTGGAAGAGAGCTGAAGAGCAGGGATTTAAAGTATATACAGCAGCTGAGGCTGCAAAGAAGGCTGATATCATCATGATTCTGATCAATGATGAGAAACAGGCTGATATGTATAAGAAAGATATCGAGCCAAACCTTGAGGAAGGCAATATGCTTATGTTTGCTCATGGTTTCAACATTCATTTCGGATGTATTGTTCCGCCAAAGAATGTAGATGTTACCATGATTGCTCCAAAAGCACCAGGACATACAGTAAGAAGCGAGTATCAGGCTGGCAAAGGAACTCCTTGTCTGGTAGCTGTTGAGCAGGATTACACAGGAAAAGCACTTGACAAAGCACTTGCATACGGACTTGCTATTGGTGGTGCAAGAGCAGGACTTCTTGAGACTACATTCCGTACAGAGACAGAGACAGACCTTTTTGGAGAGCAGGCAGTACTTTGCGGTGGTGTTTGTGCACTTATGCAGGCTGGTTTCGAGACTCTTTGCGAGGCTGGTTATGACCCAAGAAATGCATACTTCGAGTGTATCCACGAAATGAAGCTGATCGTAGACCTGATTTATCAGTCAGGCTTCGCTGGAATGAGATATTCCATCTCCAACACAGCTGAGTACGGTGACTACATCACAGGACCGAAGATCATTACAGAAGATACAAAGAAAGCAATGAAGAAAATCCTTTCCGATATCCAGGATGGTACTTTCGCAAAAGACTTCCTGCTTGATATGAGCCCAGCTGGACGTCAGGTTCATTTCAAAGCTATGAGAAAGAAAGCTTCTGAGCATCCATCTGAGAAAGTTGGCGAAGAAATCCGTAAACTCTACAGCTGGAACGGCGAAGATAAGCTTATTAATAACTAAGCAAAAAAAATCCGGGGAAACCCGGATTTTTTTGCGCTACTTCGGTGTAGCGAAGCGGAGCCGAAGGGACCCGTAAAAATCCGGGGAAACCCGGATTTTTTTGCGCTACTTCGGTGTAGCGAAGCGGAATTTCTCTAGATTTCTGCCAGTTGTGTCAGAAGCTTCTGATTTTCGCTCCCTTTCTTGCATACAAATCCGATTTCCCTTGATGGGAAAGTCAGCCCCAGAGGCGCTTCCACAAGTATTTCTTTATCAAGATCATTTTGCACAAATTCTTTGATCACACAGGCAATTCCCAAGCCCACCTGTGCAAACTGGATTAAAAGATCCATGGAACTGACTTCCAGAATGTGACCAAGCTGCATCTGGTGCTCATGAAGCATGGTATTGACGGACTGTCTGGTTATATTCTGTTCGTCAAGAAGCATGAAAGTAGCAGTGTGCTGAAGGGGTTCTGATGGAAAAAGCTGGTGCTGATTCTCCAGGTATTGGTGTGTAGCGACAAAGGTATCCTGGATCTGCAACAGGGGCGAAAATTCGTATCCGGATAGCTTCTGCGGTCGTCCGATCAGGCCGATGTCTATTTTGTCTTCTTCAAGAAGTTTCAGGGTCTGGTAGGTGGACTGGCAGGAGATTGTAATACGGATTTGCGGATTGGCAGCTATGAAATCTTTCAGCCTGGGCATAAGTACATATTTGCATAAAGTGGTGCTGGCACCGATGCGCAGCCTGGGAATCTCTCTGGAACGATTGTGAAGAATGGAATCCTCTCCTTCGGAAAGAAGGTCGAAGGCTCCTTTTACTTTTTCATATAGAATCTGACCGTCAGGAGTGAGTGTTACGCCTCGGGAACTGCGCTTGAAAAGAGTGGTGTCCAGATTGCTTTCCAGCTTCTTAATGGCGCGGCTGATGGCAGGCTGGCTGATGTACAGCTCCTTAGCAGCAGTTGAGATATTGCCAGTGCGGCTGACTGTGTAAAATATATGATAAAGAGACAGATTTTCCTGCATAAATTCCTCCTGAATATATAACAATATTGCTTACCCTTGTCCATGACAACATATCTTACAATGTACAAAAATCACGCATTCGAATGATTTTTCGCCAAGTTTCTCAGGTTTTTGTGAACTACGCTCAAAATAATACCTTACAGAATAGCACCAGTAAACAGTGAAATATAACTACAAATTATAATAACTATGATTAATATGTATTTTTATTATAACAGAAAGTGTGCTAAAATATCAACATACAATGAATCAGGAGGAATACTAAAATGGGAATGACAATGACTCAGAAGATCCTGGCAGCGCATGCAGGTCTGGATCATGTAGAAGCAGGACAGCTTATAGAGGCACAGCTTGACCTTGTTCTTGGAAACGATATCACTTCTCCGGTAGCTATCCATGAGATGGATAAGATGACAGTAGATACCGTATTTGACAAAGATAAAATTGCACTGGTAATGGATCACTTTATTCCGAATAAGGATATTAAGTCTGCTGAGCACTGTAAATGTGTTCGTGAATTTGCCTGTCGCCACGATATCACCAATTATTTTGATGTAGGACAGATGGGAATTGAGCATGCGCTCCTTCCGGAAAAGGGTCTTACAGTTGCAGGCGATGTGATTATCGGAGCTGATTCACACACCTGTACATATGGAGCTCTTGGAGCTTTTTCCACTGGTGTCGGAAGTACTGATATGGCAGCTGGCATGGCTACAGGAAAAGCATGGTTTAAGGTACCGTCTGCCATTAAATTTAACATCGTTGGCAAACCGAAAAAATGGGTAAGCGGTAAGGATGTGATCTTACATATCATTGGAATGATCGGCGTGGACGGAGCTCTTTATAAATCTATGGAGTTCGTGGGAGAGGGAATTAAAAACCTGTCTATGGACGACCGTTTTACTATTGCTAATATGGCAATTGAGGCTGGCGGAAAGAATGGGATTTTCCCGGTTGATGATCTTGCAATCGAATATATGAAAGAGCATTCCAAGCGCCCGTATACAGCATACGAGGCTGATGAGGATGCTGTTTATGAAGCTGAGTACACAATTGATCTTAGCACATTGGAACCAACCGTTGCGTTCCCTCATTTACCAGAGAACACTAAGACCATTTCTGAGATTGGAGAGCCGGTTGTTGTAGACCAGTCTGTAATCGGATCCTGTACGAATGGCCGTATTGACGACCTTCGTGTTGCAGCTCAGATTCTGAAGGGACGCAAGGTTAAGAAAGGGCTTCGCTGTATTGTGATTCCTGCGACTCAGGCAATTTATCTGCAGGCAATGGAAGAGGGGCTTCTTAAGATTTTCATTGAGGCTGGAGCAGTTGTAAGTACACCTACCTGTGGACCGTGCCTTGGTGGATACATGGGTATTCTGGCCGCTGGTGAGCGCTGCATTTCTACTACTAACCGCAACTTTGTAGGACGTATGGGACATGTGGAGTCTGAAGTTTACCTGGCAAGCCCGGCAGTAGCTGCAGCAAGTGCAGTAACCGGTTATATTTGTGCACCGGAAGAATTAGGATTATAAGGAGGAGTACTTATCATGCAGGCAAAAGGCAGAGCTTTTAAATATGGAGATAATGTTGATACAGATGTTATTATTCCGGCACGTTATCTGAATTCTTCAGACCCGGCAGAACTGGCAACTCATTGCATGGAGGATATTGATAATACTTTTGTAAAAAGAGTACAGAAGGGTGATATTATTGTAGCAACTAAGAATTTTGGCTGCGGTTCTTCCCGTGAACATGCGCCGATCGCTATTAAGGCAGCTGGTGTCAGCTGTGTTATCGCAGAGACATTTGCCAGAATTTTTTACAGAAATGCAATCAACATTGGACTTCCGATCATTGAGTGTCCGGAAGCAAGCAAGGGCATTGATGAGGGGGATGAGGTAGAGGTGGATTTTGATTCTGGTATGATCTACAATCGCACCAAAGGAACTGAATTTAAAGGGCAGGCCTTCCCGGAATTTATGCAGAAGATCATTAAGGCGGAAGGACTTGTTAATTATATTAATGCACAGCATTAATATAATTGTTAACAGGCAAAGTAAAATATCCTGTTAAAGGGCAAAACTCCCAATCAATAGAAATTTGTCCAAGCATAAAAACTGACCTTGATGGACTGGGAAAACCAGCTGTCAAGGTCTTTTGGTATATGGGAGAAATATGGACGAAAACTTTGATTTCTGTGATTTTTCTCAATAAAATTGCAGTTTTACCTACGTTCAAGGTTCTTTCATAATTGGATAGGGGCGTTATACATGGGTTACCCGTCTGCTCCGTTCACAGTAACACTTACAGACGATTTTAATTTGTTTTTTGAAAAAACTGTTGATTTTTATTATAACATTTGATACAATATCAACTGTTCGCGGGGTATGGCGTAGCTTGGTAGCGCGCACGGCTGGGGGCCGTGAGGTCGCAGGTTCAAATCCTGTTGCCCCGATTAATGCAGTAAAATCAAGGGTTTGCGGACTTTCTGTTTTAATGAAAAATAGAAAGGTAATCAAAAAGGTAATCAAAAGTAAAAAAGGTAATCATTTCTTATAAGTGACAAAATATATTTATAGGAGGATGAGCCTGCAAATGTGGTAAATTTAATAAGATTTCACAGAAAATTCACAAAATCACAGAGATTTTATCTGTGGTTATTTTTTTGTTTAAAATTAAATATGAATACCTGAATAAGTCCATGAGTTTTTGATGTGTTACTCGTGGGCTTATTTTAGTGTTCATTTTTTGAGCACAAATATGTGTCATCCTCTTTTATTAGCCTATGCACAGTAAATAACGCTGTGTATGGGCTAAATTTCGTTTATTTCATTTCAGACAACAATTTCTATTAATAGAATTAAAATCGAAATTTGAGCCGTATAATGCGTTTTAAAGCATTGCTATAGAGCGAAATATAAAACTGTGATTTTATTGGACAATTTCAGAAAGGAATCAGACCAGATATGGATAAAAATGTAATACGCCGGGGCGAGATCGTATCAGACTCCGGTAAGCTGTATTCTGTGATTGGTGTACTGGGAACAGTGCTGTACATTCAAGAGACAGACGCAGGAAATAAAAAGGTGGACTATCAGCTGAAAGAGATAGAGCCACTGTTTAGAAAAATTGAATATGTGAAAAAGGCTTGAAAGGGTGTCGAGGAAATAGACTCCCCTACAATGCAAGAAATCGCAAGCCCTTAATGGGGTATGTGTTTTTATATTATGTATCAGTGCCACCTGGCAGCACTCATAAATAAAGTCAGGGCAGAAGGGCAGTCAAGATATGACTGTCTTTTTTGCTTAGAACGAAAGGAGACTTATGTTAGATGATAAGAAAATTACAGATAAGACGGAAGATGAGAAAAATATTGGGGAAAAGGCTGCTGCCCCAGAGACAAAACTATGTACGAAATGTGGAAGAACATTACCGATAAGCAGTTTCTTTACCAGAAAATATGAATCTGGAAAGATTGTACCGCGTTCAGAATGCAAAGAATGTACAAACGCAATAAACAAAAAGAATAAGATCAAGAAACGTAATGAGAAATTGTATGGAGTGCCACCAAAACCAGATATCCCAGCTCCGAAATATGAACGGCAATATAAAACAATCAATTCTAAGAGAGAACTTGACTTGTCTAAAACTGGGCTTGGTATTACATTGCTTGGAACAGATGAAGCTTTCATAAAACAGAATGATTATCAGGATATATGGCTTTCAAATTATGGAAGAGTAGTACAGTTAGAGAATGAACAGTATCGGCTTGTACAAGGACAATATGACGAAAATACGAAACGATTATATTACATACTAAAGAAAAATGTGTTCCGTAGAAGCAAGTGGATTTTTGAAGAAGAAAAAGTGTATGCAGATGTTGCAGTTGTAAAAGCTTTTGTTGTAAATACTGACTGGCATAATAACACATATATTTGGCACTGTGATAATGCTATTGAAGATAACTATTACAGAAATTTATATCTGCTAAATCAGAATGAATATGAGGCTGTACAAAAAGTGTTTGATCTTACTGGAAAAGTATCTGAGAAAGACATTGCAAATATCATAGAAAATAAGAAGTATAAACCTAGTGGATGGGAAGCTGAGAATTTTATACCTACTGTTTGTGGTGTTGGATATATTGGCTGTTTAGATGAAAAGGGCAAGAGTAATACAACTGTTTATAAGAAATGGAGAGCTATGTTAAGTCGCTGCTATAATGAGAAAATCCAAAACAGACAAAAGACGTATAAATGCTGTACAGTATGCGAGGAATGGAAGAACTTCAGTAATTTTAAAGAATGGTATGAGAGTCATAATTGTGGTGATAGTTCCTTAAATTTGGACAAAGATATTCTGGTAAAAGGTAATAAAGAATATGGTCCTGAGAACTGCTGTATCGTTCCTGAATTTATCAATACATTATTTACGAATGGTAAGGCTAATCGTGGCAAATATCCATTAGGTGTACATGCAGAAAAAAACAATGCTTGCGGAATCGTATATTATAGGGCTGCTTTCGTTGCAGATCAGAAGAGTATTAAACTTGGTACATTCAAAACACCGGAAGAAGCATTTCAGAAGTATAAAGAGTACAAGGAACAATACATTAAGGACACTGCGAAGAGATACAAGGACAAGATTCCATACAGTGTGTATGAAGCTATGATGAACTGGAAAATTGAAATAACAGATTGAGAGGTAGATATTATGGAACAAAACGAAGAGCTACAGGGTTGTGTATTTGCAGTACCATCCAAGACACCCTGGATTACAAGTAAGCCATTAGTACATAAGAAAAAGCAACATTCTGAAGAGTATTTGCGGATGAAACATTTTTTTAGAGAAAATGACTTCTCTGTGTATACTGATCCGGAAACAGGGGAAATTGTTTGCAAGGTGATTCCTAAAGACATGGATGCAGAGCGGAAGAAAGCCGAACGTGCAGCCCAGCTTACAGCCCTTGCAGATCTCATGGAGTCTAACGGTTATACAATTGATGAACTAAAGGAGCTTATGTCCACTCCGAAGCCAACTGTAGAAGAGTAACATACTATAAAGCCTGGGCGAGTGCCTGGGCTTTTACTGTATAGTTTAATATAAAAACAATACAAAAAGGACACCTCGTAGGATGTCCTTTTTGAAAGTGTTCTTTCCAAATATAGGCTGGCTCATTTGCTCCTATACCCAAAAAGCACTTTATTTAGTTTTCTCTAATTTTCTATATATTGCAGTATATAACTTTTTATCTTGTTTGTCAAGAAGTTTTTGGATTTCTATATTTATTATATAGATCATCACGCATTTTTGCAATATTAGGTTCGAAAAAATCTTCTTCTTTACAAATGTCTTTTAAAAGTTCCTTTTCGGAAGCATGGCAGATACCAATAAATGTTTTTGACCCATATTTATAATTATAAAATAAATAATCATCGTCTTGAATAATATTATTTATGCAATTATAAACCTCATATAACATTAAACAATGCATACGTGCTTGATTTTCACAGAAAAATTCTAAACAGGTATGTTTGAATTTTACACTCGTATCAGTTTCCTTTTCGTTTGCAACATTGTTTTCATGAAAAGCAGACTTATTTTTACTTAAATATGAATCAAGATTTTTCTTTATTTTTTCTTGTAATATGTCTATGTAAAGATTTTCAACACTTTCTTCAATGATATTCTCATATTTTATTTGTTCATCTGAAAAACTACATATAGCATCATTATATTTATTGCCAACAGTTATAACAGAAACCTTTCGTTTATTATATCTAATATTGTTCAGCAAGGGAGTCATGTCTTTATCATTAGACATAATAAGAAATTCGTCAATATTATTGTTTAAGTGCATTGCAGTCAGAACATCTATTGTAATCTGTAAGTCTGCAAAATTTTTACCCTGGTTTGAAGTGTGGATTGATTCAACGCCATAAGATTGTAATAAGGATTGATGATAGGATTCATGCAAATCTTGATTATCGTAATTACAATAAACCGCGATTTTTACTAATCTTCTATTATTTTTTTGACACCATTTTCGTATTTTTTCAAAAAATCCATCTCTGATAATGTTTCTGTTTTCATGTAATAAATTTTTATAGACGTTTTCATAATCAATAAAAAGTGCTGCATTATAGAGATTGTTTTTTTCTTGGGGTTCGGTAATATTTTCCATTTTTTATCCTTCCTAATACTTACGAATTATAAGTTTAACTAAGTATATATTATAGCAAAATCATAATATATTAACAATAAACGGAAGTGAGTTATATTTATTTTGTAATTGTTACATAAAAATGATTGCCTATTTTTATGCAATATGGTATTGTATATATAGAAGAGAAGTTCTGAATGATTTTATATCGCTTGTGCTTCTCATTTTGCTTCTCGAATGTTAATATATCTCTTGGGGAGCCAACATGGTAAAAATATATATTATTGTACAGGAATTTCTTGTGCAGACTTATATTTTTATCATTCCTTGTATAATCTGGCACATGTTATTATGCATGTGCCTTTTATTTTTTCCAATCCCCATCAAATCTGTGTTATAATATCCCTAGGGAGATCCACCACTAATCCAACACCACAACAAGAGGTCGCAGCAACCATAGAGCAAGTAACCACAGACCACCCATCATCCGATCAGGATTAACATACTCAATACATAACCACACAAAATAGAGTCAGGCTCATACGGCTTGGCTTTTTACTTGCCAATCTCACACAAAATCCACAAAATAGAGTTTACATATGCCTGAATGGGAACTTTTTGGATTAGAAGCTCCAAAGGTTATCAAAGGTTACATTGTATCATGCTAGGCTTAAGGATATATGGGTCGTATGTATGATCCGAGACTATATGCGCACTCTCTTTTATGGATTTTTTGGAAATGTGTTTTAGGTGTCTGGGTGAACTGGAGTGTTGAAACTAGGTATAGAATAATAATAGGGTAGTTATACAGGAAATTGTGTAATTGCCCTATTTTTTCGCTTTTTGTGGATTGACTTCTGCATTGACCGTATGTAATATAAATCTTATAAAAGTCCTTTCAACAGGACTGATGATACATGCAAACGAAGTACCTTAAAAGGAGGCTGAAGCAGATGAAGAAATCAACATGGAAAGAAAGATTCAGTAAATTTATCCTGGCAGTGCTTGTAGTTGGTATCATATTTAGTTGCTCCAATATAGAGCAAGTACAAGCTGCATCAAAGAAGGGCACTTATTATTATGGAACTATGCTTAACCGTACAAAGGGCGGTAAGAAATATGGTTCCTGGCAGCCTGGAACAAAAAAGGTGAAATACACCAGTAAGTCCATTACATTTTATGGCTCGTTTATGAAGAGCAAAAAAGCATCTCTGGAATTTAATAAGAAAAACTTTGTGAAGTATGGAAAAAAGACCTTTAAATTAACATCTAAGACAAAATATTATTGGACGGACGAATACGGCAGAATACCTGCAAAAAAATATGAAGCTTTGAAATGCTGTAAGAAATTAAATGGGCTTATGGTGACTCTTAAAGTAACAAATGGAAAAGTTGTATCATTAACATTTTATTCATAAGAGCTGATAGAAGAGGGATCAGAAATGGTCTCTCTTTTTTGCTCTGCTGCCAGATTGGAAAATAATTTCTGGTTTATATACCGCCATGTATCTGACCGGGGCATGTAAAAATTCCAGAGTTTATAAGTACCCCCTCTGGGAGTAGTGGTAGTGTTTTTATGGCTAGTAAAAAGTACCCCTCCCCCTTTAAAATATATATTGTTAAAAAAATAACAATATAATCACATTTTGAAGCGTTGAGATAGCAGTATTTATAAGGGATTGCATGTACTTGCAAGTGTTTCAAGGTATCGACAATGGTATCGTATAAATCCTTATTTTTAAAGGGATTGTGCAAAATTAGATTGTTAAATAAATAACAAAAATTGCACAAAATTTCATGTCTCATAGTCCGTAAATCCTTATAAACATTGACTTTTTTCGATACCATTCGACTATATTTTTGCCTCTCTGAGAAGCCAGGAAAATAAAGGGTTTGGGAGGGGTGATTTTTATACCTTATCGCCTTTGATTTATCGTGGCTCTGTGCAGCTGATATATAATATTCCTGGGGAAAGCTTGATCCAGGCAGAGTATCAAGTCCCGATTACAATAGAATATCCACAATATCTGTAAACATTGTTTTGAATACATGCAGTAATACTGGTATAATATTGTTTATAAATACAATGAATCGGATTGGAGAACGTATGAGTACAATAGAAAAAATCAAAATATATGGATTGTTCTACAAGTATAATGTATCATTGGATTTCAGCCGAAAGTGCAATATTCTTGTAGGTGCCAATGGCGTTGGAAAAACTACCATTTTGAAGATGGTAGAATGTTTATCTAACGATAATTATATTGCATTATCAAAGTACACATTTTCAAGTATGGATGTTACTTTTGTAACTAAAAAGAATGGGACAAAAGAGATTACGTTTAGTCGAGAGGATTTATTCCCGAGTAAAGAGATCATTATAAAAGAATATAAAGAAAAGAATATTTTTAGAGACTCTACTGGTTGGATAGAATCCTTTTTAAGTGGTTTGGAACAAGAAAAGCTATATTATGATTTTGTATATCATTTGTATATGGACGGTGTGGACTCAGAGTTTATTAAAAGAATAGTATTCGAGGGGAATGGAACAGGAAAATTTGGTGTATATTATGTGGACGCGCTTCTTTTACAAGAGATAAAAGGTTTGATAGATGATTTAGGAAAGGATAAATGTGTATTCAGAGATAGTAAAATATTTAATTTGTTGTTAGATGAGAACTTATCTGTTTCTAAATGGTATTCTCGAGAGAACAAAAATATGTTCTTCTTAAATTTGGTTCCCGGAATAGTATTTGATGAAACCTTTGTGCCATTATTCAGATCAAAAACGTTACATTGGCTTAATGAGGTATCGGATTTAGGAGAAAATAAGGTGGAACATGATGAAGATGCACGTTTAAGTGAAGCATATAAGAAAAAGGGTATGCCATTAGAACTTTTATATAATTTAGCATATTTACGTTCCTGTGGAAGGAGATTAAATATCCCTAATTATTTCTTTAGAGTTGATGGTAAAGTAATTCTTGATTTTTGGAAATATATGTACACGAGTTTGAATGATTTTACAACTTGTATTTTACCAGAACATGATGACGAAAATAGTGTTATATTGAGCAAACAACAACATTGTCTTGAATATTTTATTAATGGACAGCTCTTTAATTTAAATGAACTTATTTCATACAGATATTACGATCTTAATTTTGCAAAAGAGATAAATGAAGAAATGGCATATTTTTGTAGTGATATTGCTGAAGGTCGTATAGGATATGGTAGTAATTATTTAGAACTGCTTGAAGGACTAAAACAATTCTTTAATGTTGATAATATAGAAGAATTGATAGATATCAACGAGTTTTTTATGTTTGAAGATGATGAAGATGATGAAGAATGGTATGCTCAACAATGCGTTGAACAGTTACTTCCTAAATTTTACAATGACGAACAAGTTAGATTTAATTTATTCAATTACTTTAAACCAATAATTGCTGAAGATTTTCCATTCGATTTTACTAAATACTATAACAGTGAAAGAGTAGAATTTGCAGATAGTGATGAAGATAAAGACTATTACGGTATGTGCTTTGATTTCTACATGGAAGAGGTAGAGAAACTCACTAACCCCAAGAATAAGAGCAAGCGTATTGTTAAATTTGAGAAACGCTTGAAAGAGTATTTCCCCGATAAGGATATTGTGGTAACTCCGGCTGGAATCCGTTTCTATACTAAAGAGAAGAAATCAAAGAAAGTTGTTGCAATGCAGAAAATGGCTTCAAATGAAATTAACCTGAATGAAATTTCTTCCGGTGAAAAGAAAATCATATTCTTGCTTGCAGTGGCATATTTGATGGATGATATTACAGTATTGATTGATGAACCGGAACTGTCATTATCTATTGTCTGGCAGAAGATGATAATGGAAGACTTTACGAAGGGCAATCTGAAGAATATTACAATAGCAACACATTCTCCATATTTGGTTTCTTCAGAAGAACTACAGGAAAATATTGTTTACTTACCAGAGGAAAACGTATGATTACATTAGGTGATTCATTAAAAAATATCTTTCAAGATGCAATCAGTTGTCAGGAGCCGAGCGGATTAGTTATGGAATTTAATGTGTATAGAACTGATCCAAGATTTCGTTATTTTGCTTTTGTAGAAGCTGCAGATGATGCAAAATTCTATAGCAATAGTAACGTGGATCGTTTGAAAAACTCTTATTGTAAATTTATATCTGCCGGGCAGAATGTATCTGATTTATATAAAGGAAAAAAGGCAGTGCTTGATGCGTTAAAGCGGATATCTGAAGATAAGGTTCTATCTCCTGAAGTAAAGAAGTGTATGTTCATTGTTGATCGGGATTATGATGATAGTTTGAAGCACACAGGAGTCAAATTGTCAGCAGAGCAGCGGCATAATATAAAGATTACTCAGGGATATTCTTTTGAAAATTATTATTTCCAGAAACAGAATATTGACACCATTTTTTCTTACTTAAAATATTCAGAAGATAAGCAACAGAAGATTCTAGGAGAAATGCAGTCATTTTTTCTTCAGTACATAGATTATTTTGCTGCAAAAGGAATTGTGTCTATGAACTATGAATTTACCCGAAATTCTCTTCCAGTGATTCCAGAGCATGAGCAGATATTTAAATATGATTTCAAAAATGGTGTTCTGGTAGACGAGAAAAAATATAAGAAAGCAAAAAATATACTGTTGTCATATTTACAGAAGAATACCTTGTTATGGAAAGAATATGGTAAACTACGTGCAAGATTGGCAGCTGATCCATTATGTTATTTGAGAGGGCATGATGTATATAATTATTTCTATAATTACTTACAGTATCAGGGTGAAGATGTGGTGAAATCTGACTTACTGAAACTCTGTAAGAAAATGAATGTGCAACTTGAAAATGTTGTATTAAAATAGCCCAAACTGTACCATATATTTGTTGACTTTTCTATACCATAAGCGTATAATTTTCCTTATATAAATCAAGCAAAAACCGAATATCAGGCAAAGTAGTCGAAAGGCTATGACGCAAAGCTATAGGGCCTGTAAAATGGTAGCCAGTTGCAATTGAACGTGAAGAGCATTACTTGCCTGAAGTGTATTCCGGTGAGTAGTGCTTTTATTTTAAGGAGGAAAAGAAACATGAGAAAGAAAAGGATTTTAGCAGTATTGTTATCGTCTGCAATAGCATTTTCGGGAATGCCTGGTAATGTGTTCGCTGCAGAAGATGTTGCCTTGGAAGATGGATTCTCTGATGGTGAAGAGATTACAGAAGAAGTAGCTGAAGAACCTGTTGAAGATGTGGAAGAATCTGTACCGGAAATAGATCAGGACGCAGAAGATTTTGCAGGATTTTCAGATGGTGAGAGTGAAGAGTTTGTAGCCGAAGAAGAGTTGGAAGATGAAACAGATCCGGAAACTCAGGTATTTGCTGATGACGAAGGTGTTGTTGAGTCTGGAAAATGCGGAAACAATCTTACTTACACAATTACTGGGGATGAAACAAATGGATATACATTGACTATTAGTGGTACTGGTAAGATGTATGATTATTATATAAATAAATATGCACCATGGAAATCAAAAAATATAATTAACATTATTATAAATAGTGGAGTAACAACAATTGGGGAGTGTGCATTTGAAAAGTGCACTAATTTGACAAATATTGTAATTCCAGAGGGTATAACAAGTATTGGTGGAAATGCGTTTGACACTTGTGATAAATTGGAAAATGTTGTAATACCAGAAAGTGTTGTTAAAATTGGATCATATGCATTTATTGATTGTAAAAATTTAACCAACATAATAATACCAGAAAATGTTACTAGAATAGAAGATGGTGTATTTTGTGGCTGTTTAAATATGAATGATATTACTATTCCTAAAAACGTTAAATATATTAGTAATATTGCATTTCTTGGATGCGGATTAAAGGTGGTAAAATATACTGGCACAAGTGAAGAGTGGGATGCAATAGGTGTTATCGAAACAGAATTATGTAAAGCCAAAGTATATTATAATTATGATCCAAATCATACTCATGTATATGAAGAACAAATTACTAAGGCTGCAACATGTACTCAAGCAGGAGAAAAAACTGAAACTTGTAAATTCTGTGGAGATGCTTTAATCAAGGAGATACCTGCAACAGGTCATACAGTTGCAATAAATCCAGCTGTAGAAGCAACATGTGTACAGCCAGGTAAAACAGAAGGAAGTCATTGCTCTGTTTGTGGAGAAGTGATACTAGAGCAGAAAAGTGTTCCAGCATTAGGTCATATGTGGGATGAAGGAACGATAACCAAAGAACCTACTTGTACGGAGAATGGAGAAAAAACATATACTTGTAGCAGATGTAATGAAACCAAAACAGAAGGAATTGCTAAAATAGAGCATACCATTGTAGTAGATTCTGCTATAGAATCAACATGTACACTGGTTGGAAAGACAGAAGGAAAGCATTGTGCTGTATGCGGAAAGATAATACAAGCGCAGATGAATGTTCCTAAAATTGCTCATACGATTGTGATAGATCCTGCAATACCAGCAACTTGTACAATTCAAGGAAAGACAGAAGGAAGCCATTGTTCAGTATGTGGGGAGATAATTACGCCGCAGAAAACAATTGCTAAAAGTGAAGACCATAATTGGGCGAGAGAAGTTGTAAAAGCTGCAACATGTACAACAAATGGAGAGGTATTATGGACATGTACATTGTGTGGTACAAAAAAAACAATGGAAATTATAGCTTCAGGTCATAGATGGGGAGAATGGGAAGTTATTAGAGAATCGACAGCAATAGAAGAGGGATGGCAGCAGCGTACATGTAAGATTTGTGGTATGCATGATGATGAAATGATTCCTAAATTAAGCCCTACGCCAACAGTAAATCCAATAAACCCATCTACCGTGACAATAACCAGGGGCAAAACTACCACATTGAAACCAGATTCTTCTTGGAAAAATGTTAAATATTCTTCATCCAATAAAAAAGTTGCTACAGTTGACAAAAAAGGTAAAGTAAAAGCAGTAGCGGCAGGTATAGCTAAGATTACTGTTAAGTCTGGTTCTGAGAGTATTGTTTATACAATTACTGTTCCAGGAACAACAGCTATAAAGGGTATTAAGTCTTCTGTTTCTATTAAGAAGGGCAAGAGTTATACTTTGAAGCCGAAGTTAAGTTACACAGAAAAAGCAGATAAAGTTACCTATAAATCTTCAAACAAGAAGATTGCTACTGTTTCGAAAAAAGGTGTTATAAAAGGCAAGAAAAAAGGTACTGCAACAATTACAATCAAGTCTGGTAAAGTAACCAAGAAGTGCAAAGTAAAAGTTAAGTAACACACAACAGGGATGTAACCTCAAGCCGGGGCTGCATCCCTATTTTTTCGCTTCCAGATCATCAAATTTATTGTGCAATATGACGAAAACAGTCTAAAATGCCCCAAAACACTGATTTTTGCTGAAATCCACATTCAGAATCCCTTATATTTACTGGGTTTTAAAGGGGTGATTTTCCCGATAAAACTTAAATTTTATCGGTGTGTATTCTGCTGCCATTTTTATGCAAATTTATACTCCATAATATCAAATTGTGCTATAATCAGCTTATATTATTGATCGGGAGGAAAATACGTATGAAGAGATCAAAAAAGATGCTTGCCATGGTTACTACTTTGCTTTTAATTCTCATTCTGACGGTTCCGGTATCAGCCGCAGGGAAAATAAGTAAAAGCAAAGCTACACTTGTAACTGGACAGAAAATGCAGTTAAAGTTGTCTGGTACAAAGGGCAAAGTAAAATGGTCAAGTAGTAAGAAATCTGTAGCAGCAGTATCATCTAAGGGGGTAGTCACAGCCAAGAAAAAAGGCTCTGCCACAATTACTGCGAAAGTAGGTAAAAAGAAATATACTTGCAAAGTTACTGTAGAAGCTCCAAGAATGAATAAGCAGATGATTACACTAAATGTGAAAAAATCTGTGACCTTGAAATTGACAGGAACCAAGCAAAAGATAAAATGGAGCAGTAGTAACAAAAATGTAGCAATTGTAAATAAAAAGGGTAAAGTCACCGCTAAGAATGCTGGATCAGCTGACATAATTGCAACAGTAAGCAGAATGAAATATGTATGCAGAGTTATTGTTGCTGGCAAAGGTACAACACCAGTAGTTCCTGTGAACACACCAGTACCAGTGCAGCCAACTCAGGCTCCTGAACCTACGGCAATACCACAACCGACAAAAGCTCCTGTCCAACCTACAGAAGTACCAAAAACGACGAGCACGCCAACTCCGGTTCCGACAGCGACACCAACGCCAATAATAATTGTAGCTCCGACCAGTACTCCTGGACCAATTAAGGCTACACGAGTAAGATTTAATCCGTATCCGGTGAATTATAAATTAACACGACGTTATCCAACATATAAGCTTGAAGTGGAAATTTTACCACACAATGCAGAGCCAATAGAATACAAATTAACCAGTTCAGATACCAGTGTAGCTACTGTTGATGCAGATGGAACTGTTACAGGAGTTGGAGATGGAACAGTAACCATTTACGTTGAAGCAGCAGATAGTTTATGTGAGGGTGATAGTATTCAGTTTGATGTTGATGTAATACGTAAACCATTCAATAGTCAGGTTTCTCTGGAAGGTGGAGATACTAAAAGCTTTGAAATAGCAGATTATTCTGATTTTGATATAACAGATTTTTCTGAAGTTGAATTTAACTATTCAGATCCAGATGGAATTATTGGCGATGTTAATGTAAATTGCGATAGTTCAAGCTATAAGGCTTTTGGCTTTAGAGCATATCGAAAAGGCACAATAACAGTTACTGCAACATATGGTGAAAAATTACTTGGTACATGGAATGTTACAATTAATTCTGACTGGACGGATTATTTTGGCTATGTAGCGTGGAGACATTCTGTAGAATCTCAAATTTGGAATGACAATATGCCTTTGAGAGAAAAAATGGATGCTGCAAGGGATTATATAAAAACTAATTTTAAGTATGGCACAGAAGTACAACCAGACGGATATAAGACATATGCAGCTATATATGCATGGCAAGAAGGCTATCATTTTATAGATTGCTTTGGTTCATCAGAACTTTTTGGTGATTTTGCAAAAGATGCTGGTGCCCAGATGAAATATGTGAGTACACATTCAGATCAAATGTATGACGATTTTATAGATGCTACAAGTAACGCTGGTGGTCACTTATTTAACATAGTTTTGATAGATGGTGAATGGGTCAGCTATGATGCTCAGCCACCGCACGTACCACATAATTGATTGAGCATTTAAACAACAAGCCCTCCTGGAATACTCTGGGAGGGTGATTTTTATATGATAGGATAAAAAGAAATCCCCAGACTGCCTATATCTGGGGAAATCCGTGTTGCTACTCCTATACTCTGGCAACAGAGGGGAGGTGTTCCGTTTGGATTTATTCTTTCATTCCTTTACAAGCATAGCACATACAGTTCTAAGAATCAATATAAGAAATGGCATTTCCAGTCCGTTATATGGTGCTGTGAGCATGATATAGTTATAGTGTTGCCCCTCCTATACTGGCACGGAAAGGAGGGTTGCCTTACGGACGATTTTATAACTTTTTTCCTCTCTGTCATGGCAAGTATAGTTGCCTACTATATTTGTAAATGGTTGGACAATGAGGATTAATGGCAACCAGCCTAAGGTATAAGCCACCTTGCAAAAAACGGAATAGAAAAACCCCAGAGGTCGCAACTCTGGGGTTTTTTGTTGCCCTTACGGACACTTTATAACTTTTTGCCTACGGCAATTATAGCATATGCTTTTCTTGATTACAATATGCAAAATCAGTGGTCGATTCCGATATTTTGGGATGGATCATATCGTATCGGGCTATTTTTCCAGTCAGTGTGTAGTTTGACCACATTCACCCCTTACGACAAAACCGAAACGGCGCAAAGATTAAAAGTACCCCCACCCTACCCATACCATACTAAAATACTAGGATATATCAGCAGCAACGCACACAAGCCCGATAGACCACACAATCAAAGAACCATACACGACCAACAACATATATCAGAAAAAAGTGTTCTGCATAGCTTCCAGACTGACAACCACAGAAAAAGACATTCCCACAGCCTACCCAGATATAACCCAGACTGTACAACGTCAGCCCAGATCACCCAAACCAGACAACCATACATCTCACAGCAGACAAGAACCATATACCGTTATCATGTCAGAGTAGATCACAGTACAAGTCCCAGAGTCCAACATAGTCAATCAATCCACCCATAGAACCACATCCACCCACACACCATACAGCCCGACCACATTCCCATTTTGGGAATCTGCTTCAATCTGGTATAACATTCTGCATTACTCAGAAATAAGCCCTACAATCAAATAAGATTCCCCTCACGGCATAATACCACATATCAAATCAACATATCGCACCACAGAGCCTTTTTTTTATTCACGAGGATTTTCCCAGTGAGTTATCCGACCTGACAGAACGTTTTGTTATATCAGATCATATCACCAGACACAGCCCACGCCAGATACACACAGCACCACACACCAGATCACACACCCCGACACAATAAAAAAGCCTATAGGACAATATCATCCCATAGACTGTATAACTCATAGATCATCACTGATAACATCATGTCATTGTACTGTATATCCTTTGTTACGGTCTGTACTATATTAACAGTCTGTCCCACATCGTCACACCAATAGCAGACATCACAATCATTTTCTTCTGATCCGATCTGACACAGCGGAAGCCTAACAGATAACTGAACCACAGCCAACAGAACGGACAGCAAGCAGGAGCGCAGACAATCCCAGAACGATATACAGAAATCAGCACACAAAAAAGAAGCGGTATCTTTCAACCGCCCCTTGCTTATTCTATGCCTAATATGTAATTGACTGCTTTTTCTGCCTTGCTGGACGCTGATACGATAAACTTGTTATCGTTCTTCAGAACCTTCAACCAGCTTTCAATATATGATGCACTATTTTGAAAGGTTCCTTCTGTTTCGATCCCCAGATGATTTATAAGGAATGCACTTCCAAGCTCTGCAACTAATTCTTCTTTGCTGTAGATTTCAGAACCAAATGGAGCGAGTTCTTTTATATCTCTATCAAGTCTTTTCTGAGCGCCTGTCGAATGTGTAATTTCATGGAATGCTACCTGATAGAATGAATTAATGTTCTTGTATTGTTCCTTAAGTGGTACAACTACTGTATCGGTCATAGGTCTATAAAAGGCTTTATCACTTATACACTCTTTGAATGTGATATGTTCCCGATCCACATATTCTTTTATAATTCTGTCTGCTTCCTCAATCGGCTCGATCTCTGTATTGAGTTTTTCTTTCAGTGGCTCAACGCCCTCAACTTGTGAGATATGGAATACATTGTAATATCTAAGTAATGGGAGCTTCTTCTTTTCAATCTCGCCTTTATCGTTCTTTTCCTCAACATCAATGATCTTCCAGAAGACTACTATTTCAGATTTAGCACCTTTTTTGATGTGACCGCCTAAATCTTTCCATTGATGAAAACTTGCGTACTCGCCAGGTTTTTCCAATATAGCTTGGTTGATAAGGCTGTAAGGCTTTTTGCTAACTCTATTGAATGCACCAGACCGGACACCAGTCCAAGGCTTCTGCCATGGGATTGTTCCCTGTTCTAACTGTTTAATGATTCTTTCTGTTACCATTTCGTATACGTTTAAGCTTGCCATATGCTTTGACCTCCTATTGTGTTGTGCTTTATTTCCTTTGTTGAGGTCAATTATATAACACGATATCGGTATATGCAAGACGGAATATTGCATAAAAACAACACGATATCGTATAACGAAAATTGTATAAAAAGTATAACGATATCGTGTTTTATAATTTGCATCTATATATAGTTAATTATCGAGCTTATCTAATACAGCTTTTACAACAAAGCCGTTTACAGAATCACCTGTTTCTTTGATCCGTTCTTTAGTTCCTTTTGGAAATCTTACAAGGACTTTATCATAATTTTCTTTTTCCCATTTTTCTGTTGCACGAATATGTGCCTCTGTGACCTTTTTCTTTTCTTCCATATAATCACCACCTTTTATATGTTTATATGCAATTCTCTATATAACACGATATCATATTTTTACAAAAATGTCAAATATAGCGATATCGGTATACAAAGTCAACAAAAGCATATAACGATATCGGTATAAAACTTGTGAAATATTCCGACTTGAAATAACACGATATCGTGTTATACTAGAGCCATAAACAAAACAGCAACACACAAACGAAGAACAACAGCGAAGGGTGAAAACGAAGTAGCACACGCACACCGGAGACACCCACATAATACCGGAGAGAGATAAGCAAAGATGCTTAGCAGTCGAGATTGGTTTAAAGCTCACCGGAGCTGAGTTCTTCCAATAAGAATAAAAGGACATGGAGGAAAAACATATGTGTACAACAATGAACGAATTAGAAAAGGTCGTAGCTGACTACAGATCATTAAAAGCAATGAAAGAAGAGCTTGACGCACAGTTAAAGGATGCAGAGCGTGAGATGATTTCATACTTAGACAATAACAACAAGCTCACAGAGTCAGGCAAGGATTTCACTATCAAGGTTTCAACTTGTGAGCGCCGTACACTTGACAGCAAGCAGTTAGAAGCAGACCTCGGAAGCCTTGCAGATTATCAGAGAGTAAGCCAGTATAGAAGACTTTATGTGAGATAACAAGTAATCCTTTTCGGTGGGATGGTAAAACCGAAGAAAGAGGACAACATGAAAATCGTAAAAGTTACCAGTAAAGAAGAACTTGAAAAGCTGGAAAAAATCGTTAATGAAAAATTGGAACTTGTTAAAACAGTTCGGGACAGTTTCGGATGGGATTGCTTCACAGAAGAACCTGAGCAGAAGATTAAAGTACTTCGTAAATTAAATGAATTACTTATATTTAGCGTTGAGCCTGACGATCTGAACGAACAACTTGCAGAATTAGAGTTAGAAGATCCCAAAACATATTCTATAATCTGTAGATTTATCAAGATTCAGTTATCTAAATAAAAGTCGTCACAGCGACTATAAAAAGGGCTTTAGGCTGTGAGCGTTGACCGTCAGAAATGGCGGTCAGGTAGTCAGACATAAGGAGGAAAATATCATGTTAAAGAAAATTTTAGTAAAGGCTGTGATCATGGCACTAGGAGCTATCGCCCCGACAGCAACAACATATACAAGCAATGGCGTCTATTATGCAGACTCTCAGACCGTAGTGGATGCAGACGGTGAGGAATGGGGCTTCGATTCAGAGCTTGAAGATGGGACACCAGTAGTCATTATCTTTGATTCCAAGGACACTGACAGTCGCTATGATGATGTAGTGGTTGGGCTGGTATCAACTGGTAAGTAGGAGGACATACAACATGAAAGAAACAAAATATATCAGCTATGAAGAGCCGATAAATGGCAGAAGTTTTACATACAAGCAGATGCAAGAAGTTTACCGTGATCTGGCAAACAAAGAAGAATATCCAGACTTTGACTGTTGGTTTACAGACATGTTGAAATCGGGAGTGTTTGAAACAATTTAATAGTAACAAGGGGCTGTCAATTAGGCAGTCCCGACAATATAAAATCAATCAACCAACAGGAGGAAAACAACAATGATGTATTGCGAGTTTATCGACATTTCCGAATATGGAGAAAACTATATCACATTCACAGAGTACCATGATTACATTGAACCTATTTATATGGATGCAGACATGTCCAAACAGGATTTTGTAGCACTACTGAAGGAGACCATACACAAGATGGTTGAGCCAGTAGTACAGCGAGCAATCCATAATATACCTTTACCGGACAAGTTAGCAATCGCATTCAGTGACGAAGAGCCGGTTGAGCTTCTGGATCACATTGCAAAGATTGACTTCGAAGCACGAAAACTTGTATATCAGTATCTCAAACTGATGTTGGCAATCTAACATTAAATAGCTGACCTATCGGCTGATCGGGGAGAAAGGTGTAGCCCATGAGGGACGCAATAAAGACCTTGTATGAACATTGGGTGAATGTACATACAACCACACCAGTAGAGCAGTCAGCTTTTGAAGCAATCAATGAAGCTGCTAAAGGGCGAGCAGAGCATGATCCGTTGTACACAGCTATTGTGGATTATTCAGAAGTAATCCAGTACGAAGCTTTCAAAGAGGGTGTGATTACAGCCTTGAGCTTGCTACACCCATTACCAGAACAGGGGGACATGTAAACATGAAGGAATACGGTTTATCAGAAGAACAGTTGTTAGCTTTAGGAGAAGATCCAGAAAAACAGGAAGAACCGCAAGAAATGTGGGATGGAGATTTTGACTTTCTCATGGATTTCTGGTTTTAGAAAAGGGGGCAGAACAATGTCAGACTTAGGAAATAAATTAATGGAATCCATGTTTAATGCCTGGTGTGATGATGAATGCAAAGAGTTCACACCGGACCATAACGATTACAGTCATAGCTTACCAGAAATTGTTGATTATATAAGCGAGCTAACCGGAGCTTCCAGAGAGCAGAAATACCGCATTGAACATGAGCTTGAAGATCTTGTAAATCGGACAGAAAAGAACACTTTTGCAGATGGATTTTACATAGCTATGGCGGTAGCAACAGGAAAATTATTTTAATAGCGAGGGGGCAGAACAATGACACAGAATGTAAATATTGCAGTAAAAACAGAGTCAGGACAGGTAAAGAAGATAAGCCAAGGTGTGATCTTCCAGCCTGAGACACAATTCAAGGGTGGATCTGTTAAATGGTTTGATGATTCCAAGTTGCTAAAACCAGAATACAGAAAATAAATAAGCTCGTCATGGCGAGGATAAAAAGGACTTCAGGCCATGAGCGTTGATTGTTGGGACAGATCCTGACAATCAGGTAGTCGGCTAAGTACATAAAGCAGGAGGAATACATAAATGTTAGCAGAAGCAAGGGAACTGTACAATTACACGGTTGGAAATGAACCATTTAGAAGCCAGATCGAAGAGATCAGAGATAATCATACAGATTATGTGATGGCAAAAATCAAGATCAGGAGCATTGTTTTTAGTGCTGATCTTCAGTATGGGAAAGATTACTGTTCATGTGGAAAGTCCTGCTTTACTATCCAGGATATTGATTCTGTATTTGTAAAGATTCTTGGAGATATGTATGACTTATGGTGGTAAGGGAGGATAAGGAAATGGAAGCAGTAAGGGAACCAGAGGTAATTAGACTGTACAGAGAAGACGAGGTTGTAGAGCTTGTAGCTAAATATCTTCTGGCCAACAAGAAACAGGAGCAGGAGAAACAGCATAAGCAGAGAGTAAGGCAGATTGTAAATCGACAGCGTAAACGCCAGCTGATAAGGGAACTGTTGATCTCATTACTGAAGCAGATCGCGGCTATTGTATTCATAGCGTTGTTCCCTTGGCTGATTTGCAAGGTAACCGGTGATCCAGAATACTATGGGATGTATTTGATGGCTGCACCGATTGCGCTAGGAATGATCTGGGGCTTACTCAAGGAAAATTGGAGGTAGAAGAAAAATGAGTGATCTTAATAGATACTATGTCAAATTAAAATTAACCTATGAATATGAGGTTATAGCCACTTCATCAGAACAGGCAGAAGAGTGGTCCTATGTCAAGATTTAGTACAAGTTAAAATAAGAAATTTCTCCCTATTTTAACCTGCCAGAAGCTCAGCCTCAGTGTGCGTTCTTTCATACACTCGTTCGAATTCGTTTGGCGACATATAGTTGCAATGGCTATGAATTCGTTTCGTATTGTAGAAAGCTTCCAGATATTCAAAAATCAACTGGTATGCCTGCTTATAGTCGCGAATTTTAAAGCGATTGAGCCATTCACGTTTGATAATAGAATGAAAGGATTCAATGCATGCATTATCCCACGGAAAAGCTTTCTTCGAATAACTGCGCTGCATATTTTCGGTTGCTTTTTTATATTCCTTTGCAACATATTGGCTGCCACGATCCGAATGGATAATTAATGGTTGATCGATATTTCGGCGAGCTTTGGCTTTGTTTATAGTATCAATCACGCAAGATACTTCCAGTGTTTCTGAAAGCGTCCAGGCTATGATTTTTCTGGAAAATAAATCCATAACACTGGTCAGATAGACAAATCCATCTATTGTCCAGATGTAGGTAATATCCGAACACCAGACTGCATTCGGACGATCAGGATTAAATTGCTCATCAAGGATATTTTGTAATTCAGTGCTGAAATCGGAATCTTTTGTGGTGATCGTCCATGGTTTGCTCCACTGAGCACGGATTCCCATTTGGCGCATATATGTACCAACGGTTCTTTCCGAAATGACTTCACCAGTTTTTCGAAGTTCTACAGTGATTTTCGGAGCACCGTAGTTCTGCTTGGAATCATCATAAATATCCTGTATTTTTGCTTTTACAGCTTTACGACGTTTT